>Ga0207702_10004002_pt1 | contig 13237 bp, 11 predicted proteins | sample KBSCornC62_FD_184302 | JGI IMG/M metagenome (GOLD analysis project Ga0207702, IMG submission 184302) | Corn rhizosphere microbial communities from Kellogg Biological Station, Michigan, USA - KBS Corn C6-2 (SPAdes) (version 2) | ecosystem: Host-associated > Plants > Roots > Rhizosphere > Soil ...
CGAATTTGCATGCAAGTGAGATGAGTGCGCAGCCGATAAGTTATTGAGAAGTTTGGCGTCCCCAGCCAACTTCGTTTAAACCCAGATTTCAGGCATCTTCACAGTGTATTGGCACGTTTGAGTGCCATAGGTTCCCTTACCGGAACTGGGGAATAGAAGCTAACAAAGACTTGAATCGGTTCATCGAATGCCCGCCCAACACTAAGCGACCAGGCCTGGCGGAGCTCGGCTGGGGTGCACAGATGCTGTTTCATGCCGGGTGCAGGAACACACTGATCATCGCCGGGACTAGCCCTGATACCCAATACCTCGGCTGTTTTGGCGTCTCTTAAAGGAGCCACCTGGGATCATGTATTACTCGCGCTCGGGACGTAGGTAGGCCGCAAAGTAATCGGCTATGCGGTGCCAAGCGTCCCGCAGCACGTGCTCACGAGTAAAGTAGTGAAACTCTCCGGGATACATCATGAAAGTCAGCAGGTCCCCTTTTTTCTTTTTAAGTGTTTCGTCCAGCAGCCATACCGACTCAATGAATGGAACATTCACATCCGCCGTTCCGTGAAGTACAAGCAGAGGCCGCTCCAACCGATCAATGTGGGAGATCGGTGAGGCATTGGCGTAGACTTTGGGATTCTGTTGTGTAGTTCCGATCCGGCTCTCCGTCCAATCGCCGTGGTATGGATCGTTGTAGTACATCTCGTAATCGACTACTCCAGCGACATCAATACCGCAGCGGAATAGTGTGGGCTGATCAGTCATGGCAATCAGAGTGAAGAATCCACCATAACTCAGGCCCCATACACCTACACGATTGCTATCTATATAAGAAAGTGTCTTTAGGAAGTTTGCGGCCATCCAAGCGTCTTTCGCGTCGTTGCCGCCTACATTCATGTAGACACCATTGCGCCAGTCACGTCCGTAACCGATGCTGCCGCGGTAATCGGGCGCAATCACCACATAGCCCTGCTGAAGTAGATACTGATGCATGCTGTAGTAAACGGCATAATTTCGTTGGACGTGCCAGCCATCATAGTTCTGATTTATACCGTCACCATGAATCCAGACGATTGCCGGATGCTTCTTACTGCGGTCCAGATTGTTGGGAACGAACAACCATGCAGGAACCGATTGCCCGTCCGGTCCGTCATAGTGGACCAATTCTGGCTCGACGAATAATGAACGATCGATTCCGGCGGGCATCGAATCGCCCAGCCGGACTGGTTTTGCGCCCATCTTCGTGTCCAACGCGAAAAGGTCGGCGGAGTTCCGAGTATCGGTATGCTGATAAACGACGCGCTTGTCGTCCGGCGACCAGAACGGTTCGATGTTTGTTCCACGTCCTTCTGTGATGTAGGTAATTTCCGCGTGTGCCGGATCCTTGCCCAAAGTAGCAATGCCAAGTCGCCGGTCGCCCGGACGATCCGGCTCGTTCGCATCGAATGCAATCCGAGAGCTGTCATGCGACCATGCGGGACGCCACGCCTCGAATCGTCCCTTGGTGATTTGCACTGGACCGCCGCCGGATGACGGAATCACGTAAATGTGATCCCATCCATCCTGGTCAGATAAGAAGGCAATCCAGCGTCCATCGGGCGAAGGCAGCGGTTCGGTCCCCGCCTCCCAGTCAGGGAGACTCCAGAACTTCTCTTCTTTGTCTTCGTGGATGGATTTCGGCTTGCCGTCTTTTGTGTCTGCGACGTAGATCGTGCGCGTCTTGAACTGGTTCGATTGTCGGGCGAATACGACGCGGCTGGAATCGACCCATGAGAATGCGTCGTAGTCGCCCCTCGTGCCAATCGCAACTGGAGCTCCGCCCGAAGACGACACGGCGAACACCACGCCAGGCACATATTCCGGGTTCGTGTAGATGAGCTTCGCACCTGAGTACGACGGAGAGGAATCATGTGAGATGGTGCTGGCGCCACCAATGTAGGAGATTTGGGAGCCATCAGGCGACCACGCGGGATCGCTGATACTCACGTCGTCATGGGCAACTTTCGTTTCGTGGGAGTCCAATAACGAGCGGACAACGAGATCATTTCCCTGTCCGTCACTGCCCTTCCGCGTGAATGCAATGCGAGTGCGGTTCGGCGATGGCGCGAAATCGGCATTCCCTATGGGCGTACTCCAGACCGTCGTAGGCCGAGCGCCGGTTATGGGGGCCTTCCAGAGGTCGCCATTGCGAGCGAAGTAGACTAGTTTGCCGTCAGCGCTGAAGAAAATTTTGCGGATTGATCCGTCAGAGTACGACGTGAGCGCCGTGGACTGCGCGCCGTCGAGATGTGAAAAGTAGACATTGCTCACACCCGCCCTGTCCCATATGAAGGCAATCAACTGCCCGTCGGGAGACCAGACTGGCGAGGAAGGATGCTTTATGTCGATGAGTTGCTCGATGCTGAGGTGCGACTTGGCTTGCGCGAAGCCGGTTCCAATGAGTGCGATAATAACGAGCAGTACGATTCGAAATCCACTCTTCCATTCGAGCACCGGCCCTCCTAAAACAGAAGGCGGATGCTATCACATCCGCCTTATCAACTTTGACATGCTACGAGTTTCGAAATGTTCGTCAGAAATCGATTCAAGCCGATGCGGGCAATGAACGGGTTGATAGTGTTTGTTGGGAGCAAGTAGCTCGACCCAAGTGTCGAGGCGTTGAATGTACAGTCTGACTGTTTGTACATTGAAAAAGGTCAAGAGTGGTTTGATTTCCATAATCGCGTGATAGCCCTAAATTCCAGCACTACCCTGGATTTCCGAGCCACCGATGGCGTTCCTTGACGGGGACACGTTCTATCCGGGCGGTGGTCAACCCTTGCAAACTCAGCTCAATCAAGGATCGGAGCAGATCATTCTACAGGCACAGATTTAACAGGCTCACTGATGGTAATCGGACCCGTGCCGGCAGGCTGATGCTAAGATTGAAGAGTTTTCCGCGCTGATGTATGTCGAATAGCTGAATAGACTTTCGTCGGGAATGGCAATAGCGTCGTAGCTGCCAACGTTGGAGTCACTCTTGCTCGTCTCATCTGCATTGAAGCGTCACGGAGTCCTCATAGCCGGCTGTCTCTCCTCGTTTGTCGCGGCTGGTCTTGTGATGCCCGTCGGCTTTTATGCCGAGCACTGGGCAAATGGCAAACTTCGAGTTCCACCTCTGATTCTTGGGGGAACAATGGTTCTGGCCCCCAGCATTCCTTTCTTGATTGTAGTTTTTCTGGCCACCCGACAACGCCGAACGCATCAGATATCGTGGTCGGCAACTTTAGGTTTGCTTTTTGCAGTAATCTCACTCGTGATCCCAATATTTTTCATCCGCGGTATGATTCTGCTCTGGATCGGGATGCGGCACGCAGCGGTTCACAATGTTCCTGCGCCGACCTTTCAGGCGCGTGATCTCAATGGAAACAATCAACGCCTCAGCGACCATCAGGGTGAGGTCGTGCTCGTGAATGTTTGGGCAACCTGGTGCGGATCCTGCATGGCGGAAGTGCCAAAGCTCGAACGCTTGTATCAGGAACACAAAAAACAGGGTCTCGTAATATTCGGCCTCTCTGACGAGGACTCGGCCACACAACGAAAAGGCATGGCAGCGGTGCCCGTGACATATCCGCTGCTTACATCCGATGGTCAAATCCCAGGACTGTACCGGCATGTTGCAGGTTATCCCACAACATTCGTAATTGACCGCCGGGGAATCTTGCAACCTGCCATAATCGGGAACCCGACACTCGAAAAACTGGACAATACCGTCCTTACCCTCCTCAACGGCCAGCCTTGATGAGTTTCACGCTGAGCTTAGGCGACTCGGAAGTTAACGTCGTAGACAGCCGGTTGAGACTCAGAACGGCCGAGTGGCCGGATTTTGAGTGAGATCGCGATTTAACGTCAACTATACGGGCCGGTACCTGCTTGTTCATTTCGGATTTGCAGTCGATGCCTGCTCGATAACTCGGCAGGACAATGGCGCCCCATTTTTCAGAGCAATGGCTGCGCGGTCGGCTTTGGTTTCGTTGGGATCGTTACAAAAAGCGTGTGCAAGTTCGTGCCGAATCGCCAGATCGAGCAAGTCCTCAATGGCCATATGCCATATCGCACTAAGCTCCACACCGCGAATCGATGATCTGATCACCAAGGCGCCGTCGAGAAACGTTTCACGCTTCGGTAGGTAGCTGAACGCCGGATGGTTTGGATCGAACCTTCTCTCCGATAGAAGTTGTTTCCAATCCTCGGTGCGCACCAGGACCCATGTCCATTCGCCGAGCGCTTCCACATCGTATCGCTCTAGAGTTTTCCGTAAGACCATCATAGCGACTTGGCACTCTCTCGGAGTGTAGCCGACATTGCAGACAAAGTGCTGCTTGGGGGCTTGTTTCTGGGCGCTCGCAGTACCTTTTGTTTGTGCAGCAAGCGGGTATGCGGAGAATACAAGAGGCATGACCATCAGTATGCCGGTCAGCAGAATCAGGCTCAATCGGCAGCCCGCACAAGTTGGATTGCAAGCGGCGCACGATTCTCGATTTCCGTATGTTCTTGTCACGTTGTCCTCTCTCGCGGAGTGCCGCGCTGGGAGACAACGTCTGCCGAGAGTCCCACTACCTCAATGGATGGAGCCTTAATTGGCTATCAAAGGAATGTTGGAAGGGGATCAATCATTAAGCTTTTGAAACGATGAGGGTTAGACCGAGATGTTAGAAGCCGGAATAGAGCTTCGGATGTTGCACTTCAATGCTAGACTGGGCAGCATTTCTTGTGGTTAACCTGTGCTGGAACAAGTTCCCAATCCTCAAGTGGTACGGTTTGGCACGTTTGAAGTGGACTTGCGCCTCATGGAACTGCGCAAGAACGGGAAAAGACTCAAACTCACGGGTCAGCCATTCCAAATTCTGGTCATCTTACTGGAGCACCCCGGCGATCTGGTCACCCGCGAACAGTTGCAGCGACGGCTGTGGCCATCCGACACGTTTGTGGACTTCGAGGGCGGTCTTAACGCCGCAATCAACCGGGTGCGGGAAGCCCTGGGGGACTCGGCTGAGAATCCGCGTTTTGTCGAAACTCTGCCGCGGCGTGGCTACCGTTTCATAGCGCCGCTAGTCGATTCCAGGCCATCACGAGCAACGTTGCCGGCTGCAGAATCTAACGTCAGTCCGGGGCAGACAGTTACAAGTCCGGGTGCCTTGCCTGGTTCGGAAGCTAGTGAGCGAAGACCTGTCTCTCGCCGACTCAAACTACTACTCGGTGGAGTATCAATATTGGCAGTCTTGGTTGTTGTCGTTGCCTTGTTGTCCAGGCTGAGTCGACGCGGTGATTGGGACTTCCAAGCTATGAAGCTCAGCCGAGTCACGCAAAGCGGGAACGCTGTCAATGTGGCGATCTCCCCGGACGGGCGTTATGTGGTCTATGTTCTGCGTGAGGGGGAAAAACAGAGCCTCAACGTCCGTCAAGTAGCTACCGGCAGCGATGTGCAGATTCTACCGCCGGATGAAGTTTGGATATGGGGTCTGACCTTCTCGCCGGACGCCAACCACATTGATTTTGTCCGCTCCGAGAAGCCCGACTTTACAGACACCCATCTCTATCGGATGCCCGTGCTCGGTGGAACACCACACCTTGCGATGCAGGGGGGGATCGACTTCGGACCCAGTTACTCTCCAGATGGTGGGCAGTTCGCTTTTTTGCGAGTGGCAAACTCGGGTCATGGAACGGTCGATGTCTTGATTGCCAAAGCCGACGGGAGTGACGAACGGGTGCTCGCTACACGTCCCTACCGTGACGAGTTTATCGGTGTAGCGTGGTCACCCGATGGCAAGACGGTTGCGTTCACAACCTCGGAGGCCACGAAGAAGCTTCGTTCTTCGCTTTGGGCCATATCGGTCGCTGATGGATCGGTCCGTGAAATCTACTCAAAACCGGACCCGATCGGCCGTCCGCGCTGGCTGCCCGACGGAAGTGGTCTCTTGGCTCCCATAGGGAACGCTGGTCAGGCGTTTCGCGGGCAACTTTGGTTCATCTCCTATCCACGAGGAGAGCCACGCCGCCTCACCAATGACCTGATGGATTACCAGCTCTGTTGCTTGGACCTCACGCCGGATGGCAAGACTCTTGTCGACACCGAGCTGTCAAAGGTCTCCGACTTGTGGCTCGCGCCCGGCGAAAACACCGCAAAAGCAAAGCAGATTACTACGAAGGAGTTTACTGTCGGAGGCTTTTCCTGGATGCCCGACGGCCGCATCATCCTTGCCAGCCGGGATGGCAATCTCTACGCCGTAAATCAGGATGGGAGTGGGCGTACTCGCCTGACGCCCGATGATAGTCCCAACTGGGACCCGTCGGTTTGTGGTGATGGGCGCTATATTGTCTACTCCGCCTACCGGGAACAAAAGCGTGGCATATGGCGCATGGAAGCCAATGGCTCCAATCCCATCCGCATCGCTGACGAGACGTTGGCCATAGACCCGCAATGTTCCCCAGATGGCAAATGGGTGGTCTACGTGCGAGGCCCTATCTGGACCGCGGTAAAAGTTCCCATCACGGGGGCCAAGCCTCCAGAGGTGCTCGCACATGACTTTGGTTTTGAAGTGGGTGGCAATCCTCTCCGAATCTCCCCGGACGGAAAGCGAATCATGTATCTCGGCTCACCCGAACCTCCTGAGAACCCCAGTTCTCCCTCCGCATCCAATCCATATCAACTGAAGGTAATCCCTTCCGATGGCGGAGCCGACTTGTACAAGTTCGACTGGCCAGCCTCAGCAAGTGACTCCCGTTGGGCGCCTGAGGGTGACGCCGTTGAATATGCGTTAACAAGGAGCGGCGTCACTAACATCTGGCGACAGAAATTAGGAGGCGGACCTCCGAAACAGATTACGAATTTTGAGTCGGGACTGATTTTTGACTTTGCCTGGTCGCATGACGGGAGGCAGCTAGCTATGACGCGAGGCAGCGAAAGCAGTGACGTCGTCTTGATCAGTAATTTCCGGTGATTGGTCTTCGTAGCGATGCGTCGAATCAAGGCCGCTGTGTGATACCTGCAAGATCAATGAACGTCTAGTCAGAACCCTCAAATATGGCTATCCCCGGGCCTTGGCGATTGTTTCCCATATCACGGGCAAACCGGAACTAATCCACAACGAAAAAGCCGGGTTGGGAGAGGAGTCTGGATGGTTGACGAAACCAGATGGGATGAGAAGGCCGGTCTCCGGACGGGATGCTGTACGCTCCCAAGTTATCGACGTGCTCAAGGCACAGATAAAAAGGAGACCGGCAATGAAGAAGGTTAGCACCGCAGCGAGGAAGCAGAGCAGGAATTTTTCGCAACCCAACTTGACCATCGGGCTGGACCTGGGAGATCGCTCCAGCTGCTACTGCGTGCTGGATGACAGCGGGCGCATCATGATGGAACAGAAAGTCTCCACCACAGCCAAGGCGCTGCAGGCGGCATTGGGAGCCATGCCGCGCAGTCGGATCGCGCTGGAGACCGGGATGCATTCGCCGTGGATCAGTCGACTGCTGAGCGGTTTGGGACATGAAGTGATCGTGGCGCATGCGCGCAACGTGCGTCTGATCGGGGAGAGCCGTAAGAAGGACGACCGCCTCGATGCGCAGACACTGGCGCGGCTGGCCCGCATCGATCCGCAGTTGCTGTGTCCGGTGAAGCATCGCAGCGCGAAAGCGCAGGCGGACCTGACCGTGATCCGGGCACGAGCCGGACTGGTGCGAGCGCGCACTGCGCTGGTGAACACAGCGCGCGGGCTGGCCAAGAGTTACGGAGAGCGACTGCGCGGGTGCAACGTACGCAACATGAATCCGGAGAAAGCCGAAGGGTTGAGTCCGGAACTGCAGGCCGCCCTGGAGCCGTTGTTGGCGGGACTGGAATCACTCAGCGAGCAGATTTGCGAGTACAACGAACAGATCGAGAAGTTGGCGCAGGAAAGCTATCCGCAGGTGGCACTGCTGAAGCAGATCAAGGGGGTGGGTACGCTGATCGCGCTGACGTTTTTGCTGACGCTGGAAGACCCGCATCGCTTCCGCAAGAGCCGCGACGTGGGCTGCTACCTGGGACTGCAGCCGGGACGAAGAAACTCGGGGCAGAGCCAGCCCCAGATGCACATCAGCAAGGAAGGCGATCCCTATCTGCGGACGCTGCTGGTGCAAGGTGCGCAGCACATTCTGGGACCGTTCGGGGTGGACTGCGACCTACGGCGTTGGGGCCTGAAGCTGGCCGAGCGTGGCGGAAAGAGTGGGAAGAAGCGCGCCATCATTGCCACGGCCAGAAAGCTGGCGGTGTTGCTGCATCACTTGTGGGTAAGCGGAGAAGTGTACGAGCCGTTGCATAACTGCAGCCGGATCGCCATGCCGCTGGCAGCGTGAGAACAACAGCATTCTTAGGAAAGGAAAGACAAAGTCCAAAACGCCGAGTTCCGGTGACTGCGTCAATGGCCTGGCCCAACTTCATCTTTCGAGACGAAGCGCAGGTCGCCAATCAGGTGGCAGCACCGGCTGTAACGAGAACGCCCAACTTGCACCGAGCGAAAATCGCTCATAGAAGAGTGCGGATGGAAGGATGGCGGCAGTGGCGACTCGGCAAGGAGAAAAGCCTTGTCCAACGAAAAAACAAAAGAATCGACTTGACTCCGACCGGCCTTCTCATGGAAGGCCATTACACTCAAAACCACTGGAAACCCGACGCAATGCCTCGCCCATTCCTTTTGACCTCCCTTTTCCCCCCTGTTAAACTCAATGTTTATCCACCCACCCACAACTTTAGAAGGGAAGTCCGTGCGCGCACAAACCCGCCATCAGCTCAAACAGGATGCCTTTAGCCGTGCCACCATCGACGTTGCCGAAAGGACCGCCGACTGGACTGTCGAACACCGTAACACCATCATCATTGGTGCAATCGTTGCCATCATCGTCATCGGAGGCGCCGCTGGCGGCTGGTACTACCTGAACTCGCAAGATCAGAAGGCCAGCCTCGACCTGTCCGTCGCGGTCCGTACCATGCAGACCCAGCTTCGCGCGCCCGGCACTCCCGAGCAACCCGACTTTCCCACTTTCACCTCAGCTAAGGAACGCTCCCAGGCCGCACAGAAACAATTCCAGGCAATCATCGATAAATATCCGCACACTCGCACGGCCGACATGGCTCACTATTTGCTGGGCGTGACCCAAAAGGACCTGGGCGATAGCGCCGGCGCAGAGCGAAATTTCAAACAGGTCATGTCCAACGGAAACAAGGAAGTGGCCTCGGTTGCGAAAGACGCTTTGGCCGCTTTGTACGCCGATACAAACCGCAACAAAGATGCAATTGCGCTCTATCAGGAGCTGATGAACAAGCCCACCACCTCGGTAAGCAAAGTGACGGCCCAATTGCAGTTGGCCGAACTCTACCAGGACTCCAACCAGCAGCTCGACGCTAAAAAGCTGTACGAGCAAATTAAGAAAGACAATCCCGCCAGTGAAGCCGGCCAGCTCGCAACCCAGCGGCTGACGCAGCTAAAGTAAAGCTGTCATCCTGAGCGAAGCGAAGGATCCATGCAATCTGCTGGGGCTCGGCAACCTTGCAGGGATCCTTCGCTTCGCTCAGGATGACAGCTGTATTGGGCTTGTCTGCGAGCACCTGCCGAAAGCCGCTTCTTCCCCTTGCCTTCCACTTTGAGTACCATGGGTTGCGGTTCCTAACTCCCACAACTGGATAAGCATGGCCGACATCACACTCCGCGTTAACGGCAGTGAGAAGAAAGTCTCCGTCTCACCAGAAACACCGCTGCTCTGGGTTCTGCGAGATACCTTGCAACTCACCGGAACCAAATTTGGCTGCGGCGCCGGGCTTTGTGGCGCATGCACCGTTCACGTCGAGGGCAATCCGATTCGGTCTTGCTCGACGCCGGTGTCGCAAGTCGCAGGCAAGAACGTAATCACGATCGAAGGACTCAGTCCCAGCGGTCTGCATCCACTCCAAGAGGCCTGGATCGCCGAAGAAGTTCCGCAATGTGGCTACTGTCAGACGGGACAGATCATGTCCGCGGCCGCGCTGCTCGCGAAGACACCCCATCCGACCGACGACCAGATCACTCAGGCGATGAATGGCAATCTATGCCGCTGCGGAACGTATGAACGCATCCGTAAAGCCATTCATCGTGCTGCCGGGAATGGAGGGGCGCGATGAGCCCCATTTCCCGCCGCGAGTTCGTAGGCGCCGGAATCGGCGCCGCAGCCGGACTGATGATCGGCTTCTACTTGCCGCATCGAGGCGAGTCACGCAAGGACTCCTTTTCTCCGAATGCATATCTGCGCATAACTCCGGATAACAAAATCACCATCGTCGTCGCGCGCTCCGAGATGGGACAGGGCGTCCGCACCGCTCTGCCCATGATCCTCGCCGAAGAACTCGAAGCTGACTGGAAACAGATCGAAATCGAACAAGCCGGCGCCAGTACACTGTACGGCGATCAGACCACCGGAGGTAGCGCCAGCATCCGCACTACATGGGATCCCATGCGCAAAGCCGGAGCATCCGCCCGCGAGATGCTGATCAGCGCCGCGGCTTTGACTTGGGGCGTATCGCGTTCCACATGCACTGCTGAAGCTGGACACATCAAGCATGCCGCCAGCAATCGCAGCCTGAGTTATGGCGAACTGGCCGCAAAAGCTTCCACACTGCCCATTCCCAGCGATGTACCGCTGAAGCAGAGCAAAGATTACAAGATCGTCGGCCAGCGCCTGCCCCGTCTCGACTCGCTCGCCAAGGTCAAGGGCGAAGCGGTTTATGGCATTGATTTCCGCCTGCCTGAAATGAAGTATGCCGTGCTCGCTCGCTGTCCGCTGATCGGCGGAAAGGCTACAGGCCTGGATGACAAGGAATCGAAAAAGATTTCCGGCGTCACTTATGTCGGCAGAATCGGGGACTCAGCCGTTGCGGTGGTAGCGGACAGCGTCTGGTCGGCGATGGAAGGCCGTCGCGTGCTGAACGTAACCTGGGATGAGGGTCCAAACAAAGACTTGAATTCTGCAGCGATCCTGGCATTGCTGAAGCAGGCGGCCAGCAAGAAAGGCGCAAACCTGTACGCAGCGGGCGACCCAGCAAAAGCTTCCGGACGCCACATCTCGGCGGAGTACGCGCTTCCGTTCATGGCTCATGCGCCAATGGAACCGGGCAACTGCACGGCGCATTATCAGGGCTCCAAGTGCGAACTCTGGGCTCCTACCCAGGTTCCGCAGGACTGCCGTGATTCAGTGGCCACAGCCATCGGACTCGATTCCGATCAAGTAAAGGTAAATGTCACATTGATGGGCGGAGGCTTCGGCCGCCGTCTCGAACACGATTATGCCGTGGAAGCAGCGCAGGTTTCCAAGGCGATCAATGGTCCCGTGAAGGTGATCTGGACGCGTGAAGACGACATGCGCTGCTCTACGTACCGTCCCGCCAGCTTGCATCAACTCAGCGCCACGCTTAATGGGTCAGGGCTGCCGGTCGCACTCACGCATCGCATCATCTCGCCTTCGATTACAGGACAGAAGGGACAGCCGGTTCCGAACAATGTAGACCCCGATCTTCCCGACGAGGCAGGCCCGGTTTACGGAATTCCAAACTATGCGATCGAGTACGTGATGACCGAAACTCCGGTGCCGCTGGGCTGGATGCGTTCCGTCTACGCGCTGCAGGCAGGCTTCGCGCTGGAAAGTTTTATCGACGAACTCGCGCTCGCAGCCGGCAAGGACCCGCTCAAATATCGGCTGCAACTTCTGGCCAAAGATCAGGATCTTGCTTACTTCAACACCACATGGCACACGGCTCGTATGCGCGCCGTGCTGCAACTCGCTGCCGAAACAGCAGGGTGGGACAAACCGCTTCCTGCCGGCCATCATCGCGGCGTGGCCTGCTTCGGATGCTTCCAGTCCTACATGGCGGAGGTCGTCGAGATCACCATGGAGAAGGACCAACCGAAGGTCCATCGTGTGGTAGCTGCCGTTGATTGCGGGCAAGTCATCAATCCCAGCATCCTGGAACAGCAGATTCAGGGTGGAATCGTCTACGGGTTGTCGAATGCGTTGCACGCGCATATCACCATCGACAAAGGTCGCATAGTGCAAGGCAACTTCGACGATTACTCTCCTCTCCGCATGGACGAAACACCGACGGTTGAGGTCTATGCAGTCTCAAGTCAGGAGCCCCCGACGGGAATCGGAGAGCCCTCAGTCCCCCCAGTGGCCCCAGCGCTCTGCAATGCGATCTACGCGGCGACGAAGAAACGAATCCGGACCCTGCCAATTCTGACTTGATCAGCCGCGGCAGGAATAGCGTCGGCAGGCCGCCGGATGTCGCGAGACCTTAACACCGGGAACTACTTGTCGCTCCCTGGTGTCAAATTTCATGTCATCGACACCGCCCCTTCGTACGGCCCCACACTCTCTGCTGCTGGAGTACTCATGCTTGAAGCCGTACACCTCACCAAACGCTACGCCTCTCTTCCCGCTGTGCAGGATCTCTCATTTTCACTGCGCCCCGGGCAAGTTCTCGGATGCCTTGGGCCCAACGGCTCCGGCAAGAGCACCACGGTGAAGATGCTCACCGGGCTTCTCGCACCATCGAGAGGCCTGGTCCAGTTCAACGGCCGCAGTATTCAAGACGACCTTACGGCGTACCGCAACCGAGTTGATCCAACTGGGCGACTGATCGGGAGCAGGAATCTCCCCGGTGATTGACGGCACAGTTGAGGCCCGTCCACACTAGTGGGTCATGAAAAAACTCCGGGTCGGGATCCTATTTGGCGGCCGCAGTGGAGAGCATGAAGTGTCACTGCTCTCTGCCGCCTCCGTTCTCAACGCAATCGATAAAGAGAAATACGAGGTGGTCCCCATCGGCATCACCAAGGAAGGACACTGGCTGACCGCCGAGCACGCCGAGAGTCTTTTGGCGGGCAAACTTCACATTGAACCCCGCAACCTCCGTGCCGGAGATCCGGAGATTACCGAACCGGCCGCGGTAATTCATCGCGGTAAGGCCGTCGTCGTACCACCAGAACCCGTCCATCGCGAAACCGGCGTGGTTCCCTTCCAGACAGACGCGCCATTGCGTCGCGCTTCCGACCGCGCCATCAACGTGGACGTAATCTTCCCCGTACTCCACGGCACCTTCGGTGAAGACGGCACCATCCAAGGACTGCTCGAACTCGCCGATTTACCCTACGTCGGCGCAGGAGTGCTCGGCTCGGCGGCTGGCATGGACAAAGACATCATGAAGTCGCTC
>Ga0207702_10004006_pt1 | contig 13231 bp, 9 predicted proteins | sample KBSCornC62_FD_184302 | JGI IMG/M metagenome (GOLD analysis project Ga0207702, IMG submission 184302) | Corn rhizosphere microbial communities from Kellogg Biological Station, Michigan, USA - KBS Corn C6-2 (SPAdes) (version 2) | ecosystem: Host-associated > Plants > Roots > Rhizosphere > Soil ...
TCGGCCTCGGTCTCGGCGTGCGCCAGGTGCGGCTTTGCCTGGTGGGAGATCGACGTCTCGTTTCTGTTCATACGCGTGCTGGAACGCCTGGGCTTGGCGTGGAACGTCGCCCGCGTGCCGGACAATGTCCTGGTCGAGGGCGGCGTCCAACCCGCGATCGAGAGAAAGTAGAGCCGATCCCGCCGTAGAGGACGGTTTGAAATCAGAGGTGCTTACACGTCCAAATTGCGCACGGCAAGCGCATTGGACTCGATGAATGCACGCCGGGGCTCGACTTCCTCGCCCATCAGCTTGGAGAAGATGTCTTCCGACACGACGGTGTCTTCGATCTGAACCTTGAGAAGACGCCGCACCTGCGGATCCATCGTCGTTTCCCAAAGCTGCTCGGGATTCATTTCCCCCAGCCCCTTGTAGCGCTGAATCGCCACGCTGCCGCGGGCTTCAGCGAGGAGCCAGTCGAGCGCGTTCTTGAACGACTTCACCGCTTGCTGCTTTTCGCCGCGGCGGACGACGGCGCCCGGATGGATCAGGTCCTGCAGCACGTCGGCGGCGGCGCGGATTTGCGCAGCATCGCCGGTCGCAAGAAAATCGTTGTCAATCGCGGTGACGTGCGGCGTGCCGTGATGCGTTCGAATGATGAAGAGGCGGCGGACCTCGGTTGCGGCGTCGTAGCGCGCCTCAACCCGGATTTCCGGATCGTCGATCGCCGCCATCAGCGCCGCGGCGCTTGCTTCGGCGGCGGCTTCGCTGTCGAGGTCCACCTTCGCGCCGTTCAACATCGCGCGGAGCGCCACCGGCTCGATCGCGCGCGCGAGCCGCTCGATCACTGCCTCGGCCATCAGATATTCGCGCGCAACGTTGCCGAACGATTCGGCGGCGAGCGGCGGCAGACCGGTGCCCGGCGACAGCTCGGCGCCCTTCAATGCGACGCGCAGCAGATGCTGCTTCAATTCATAGTCGTCTTTGAGGTAGACCTCTTCCTTGCCCTGCTTCGCCTTGTAGAGCGGCGGCTGCGCGATGTAGATATGCCCGCGCTCGACCAGCTCGGGCATCTGGCGATAGAAGAACGTGAGCAGCAGCGTGCGGATGTGCGAGCCGTCGACGTCGGCGTCGGTCATGATGATGATGCGGTGATAGCGGAGCTTCGCGATGTCGAACGCGTCCTTGTCGTTGTTCTCGTCGATGGCCTTGCCGATGCCCGCGCCCAACGCCGTGATCAGCGTCACGATTTCCTGCGAGCCCAGCACCTTTTCCATCCGTGCGCGCTCGACGTTCAGGATCTTGCCGCGCAGCGGCAGGATCGCCTGGAATTTGCGATCGCGTCCCTGCTTCGCCGAGCCGCCCGCCGAATCGCCCTCGACCAGATACAGCTCGCATAGCGAAGTATCGCGCTCCTGGCATTCGGCGAGTTTGCCCGGCAGCCCCATGCCGTCCAGCACACCCTTCCGGCGCGTCAGCTCGCGCGCCTTGCGGGCCGCTTCCCGCGCCCGCGCCGCCTCGACAATCTTCGTGCAGATGATCCTCGCATCGACCGGATGCTCGAGGAGGAATTCGCCGAGCTTCGCCGACACGATTTCCTGCACCAGAGGCTGCACTTCCGACGATACGAGCTTGTCCTTGGTCTGCGAGGAGAACTTGGGCTCCGGCACTTTGCACGACAGCACACACGTCAGGCCTTCGCGCATGTCGTCGCCGGTCGTCTCCACCTTGGCCTTCTTCGCGATCTCCTCTTTTTCGATGTAGTTGTTGAGCGTGCGCGTCATCGCCTGGCGCAGCCCGGTCAGATGCGTGCCGCCGTCGCGCTGCGGGATGTTGTTGGTGAAGCATTGCACCGACTCGGCGTAGGAGTCGTTCCATTGCATCGCGACCTCGACGATCACCCCGTCCTTCTCGCCGGTCGCGTGAAAGATGCGCGGATGCAGCACCGACTTGCTGCGATTCATGAACTCGACGAACGCCTTGATCCCGCCGGTGTACGCAAAGTTTTCGGTTTTGCCGTCGCGCTGATCCGAGAGCTCGATCTTGACGCCGTTGTTCAGAAACGACAGTTCGCGAATGCGTTTCGCCAGGATCTCGTAGTGATACTCGACGCGTCCGAACGTCGCCGGCGAGGCCATGAAATGCACTTCGGTTCCGCGGCGATCCGTGGGACCGGTGCTCGTCAGCGGGGCCACGGCGACGCCGTCGCGGAACTCCATCTGATGGACGCGGCCATTGCGCCAGATCCGAAGCTTCAGCCAGCTCGACAACGCGTTGACGACCGAGACGCCGACGCCGTGCAGTCCGCCCGATACCTTGTAGCTGTTCTGATCGAACTTGCCGCCGGCATGGAGCTCCGTCATCACGATTTCGGCGGCCGAGCGGCGCAGCTCGTCGTCGTCCTTGATGTCGGTTGGAATCCCGCGGCCGTTGTCGACGATCGAAATCGAATTGTCGGCGTGTATGACGACCTTGATGTCGTCGCAATAGCCGGCCAGCGCCTCGTCGATCGCGTTGTCGAGCACTTCGAACACCATGTGGTGGAGTCCGGTGCCATCGGAGGTGTCGCCGATGTACATGCCGGGCCGCTTGCGAACCGCTTCGAGTCCCTTCAGGACCTTGATGCTCGAAGAATCGTAATCGTCGCCGTTGCGTGGGGATATCGGTTGTGCTGGAGTCATTTCAACGGCAGTTAGATGCGCATGGGCATCACGACGTATTTGTAGTCGTCGCGTGCCGGCATCGTGACAAGTGCGCTGGAATTCGCGTCGCCGAATGCAAGGCGCACGCGCTCGCTGGCGAGGTTTTGCAGAACGTCGAGCAGATAGGTGATGTTGAAGCCGATGTCGAGGCCTTCGCCTTGGTAGGGAACCTCGAGCTGCTCCTCCGCCTCCTCCTGCTCGGTGTTCGTACAGATGATCTTGAGCTCGTCCTGGGCGAGCACGAGACGTACGCCCCGGAATTTTTCGTTCGACAGGATCGCCGCGCGTTGAAGCGCGGACAATAGCTCGACGCGCGCGACTTCGAACATCCGCGAATGTCCGGTCGGAATGACGCGGTTGTAGTCCGGGAATTTGCCGTCGACAACCTTCGACACGAGCTCGACGCTCCCGAAGCGAAATCGCACCTGGTTGGCCAGAATATCGAGCGTGACCGGCTCATCGGCATCGGCGAGGAGCTTCGAAAGCTCGAGCACCGTCTTGCGGGGAAGGATCACTTCCTGGCGGGCGTACTCGCCTGCGACCGTGATGCTGGCCCACGACAGTCGATGACCATCGGTCGCAACGGCCTCGAGCGAGCCCTTGTCGATGACGAGCAGCATGCCGTTCAGGTAGTACCGAATGTCTTGCTGCGCCATCGCGAATTCCGCGAGCTTGATCAGCGAGCGCAGATCCTTTTGCGGCAACGACAGCGTCTGCAGCTGTTCCTGGCCCAGGCTGATGCGCGGATAGTCGCCTGCGGCCAGCGTCTGCAAATTGAACCGTGAGCGGCCGGCGCGGACCGTCATGCGGCTGCCGGCCGCTTCGACATTGATGGTCGCATCGTCAGGCAACGCGCGGAGCAATTCCTGGAGCTTGCGCGCGCCGACCGTCGTGGATTGGCCGTCCTTCCCGGCGAGTTCGGCTACCGCGGTGATCTGCATCTCGAGATCGGTCGCGGTGACATGCAGCCGGCCTTCTCGTTGCTCCAGAAGCACGTTGGCCAGAATGGGAAGCGTATGCCTGCGCTCGACGATTCCCGCGACAGCCTGCAGGGGTTTCAGCAGCGTATCGCGCGCAATTTGTTTTAATTGCATTGTTTATTTAACTAGGAACAGTTAATGAAGCACGGTCCGACCTGGGGATAGCTGACGGATTTCCTCTTGCATCATCGTGTTGCGAACCCGCGATCACACGGGAAAACACCGTCGCGAGCCGTGGATCGATTGGGGATGCTTTCGAGGTTTGCGCGCTGGTCCGGCTAATCCCCAAATTATACTGGGTAAAGGCCTTTTTTTCCAGGAATATCAGCGGCAAAAGCGCGCTTGCGGCGCGCTGGACGGACTCGTTAAAACGATCGGCTCCGGGGCCGTTTCAGTTGCGAAGCACCTGCAGCAGAAAACTGACGTCGTGATGCAATTCCGGATGTGTTTCGCGCAGTTTCGCGACCTGCCGGCACGCATGGAGCACGGTGGTGTGATCGCGCCCGCCGAAATTGCTGCCGATCTCGGGCAAGGACAGCTGCGTCAGTTCTTTTGCCAGCGCCATCGCGACCTGTCGCGGCCTTGCCACCGCACGCGAGCGCTTTTTCGAATGCATGTCCGAGATGCGAATCTTGTAGTAGTCCGCGACCGTCTTCTGAATGTTCTCGATCGAAATCTGGCGATTTTGAACCGCGAGCAAGTCCCGCAGCGCGTCCTTCGCGCAGGCCAGATTGATCTCGCGCCCGTGGAAGCTCGCAAACGCGAGGATTCGCTTCAACGCGCCTTCGAGTTCGCGAACGTTGGAGCGAATGTGCTTGGCGACGAAAAACGCCACCTGCTCGTCGACGCGCATGCCCGCGGATGCCGCCTTCGCCAGCAGGATCGCGACGCGCATCTCGAGTTCCGGAGGCTCGAGCCCGACTGTCAAACCCCAGCCGAAGCGTGAAATCAGCCGTTCCTCGAAGCCCTCGATCGCCTTCGGATACTTGTCGCAGGTGATGACCACCTGCTTGTGCGCCTCGATCAGCGTGTTGAACAGATAGAAGAATTCTTCCTGCGTCCGGTTCTTGCCGCCAAAGAACTGGATGTCGTCGATCAACAGGAGATCGAGCGAGCGATAGTGCCGCTTGAATTCCTCGAAGGCTTTGTGCTGATACGCGCGAACGACATCGGATACGTAGGTCTCGGCGTGGATGTAGCGGATCTTGGCGCTGGGATTTTGCGTTTGAATGTGATTGCCGATCGCCTGGATCAGGTGCGTCTTCCCCAGCCCGACGCCGCCGTAGACGAACAGCGGGTTGTACGAGGTCGGATGGTCGGCCACCTGCAATCCGGCGGCGCGGGCAAGCTGGTTTGCGCGCCCGGCGACGAAGGTGTCGAACGTGAAGCCCGCGTTGAGTCCCCCGACGTCGGTCTTGCGCGTCGAGACGACCCGGGCCGGATTGGCGGCCGGGACGTCGCCTGGGGCGGCCGGGGTATCCACAACCCCCACCGTCTTCGGAACCAGTCCCGCCGCGGGAGCGCCTGGCGCAGGCACGACAGCCGACCGGGCATCGGCGAGGAGAAAATCGACGCTGATCTGCGTACCACCGGCTTCACGGGCGAGCGTCTCGATCCGCGAACCGAACCGATCCTTGACCCACTGGAGCACGAACCGGTTGGGCGCGATGAGCTTGAGCGTTCCGGCGTCGTCTGCGCAGGCAAGGGGGCGGATCCAGGTCGCGAATTGTTGAGGCGTCAGCTCCTGTTGGAAGACGGCAAGACAGGCAGCCCAAACCGGCGGTGTAGCGGCAATGCGCAAATGGGGACTCTTTTTGCTGTGCTCCGCTCACGAGGTGAGAGCGGCCGGGCCGCGTCGCCTTTCTTGATGGTACGAAGGCGTGGGCGTCCCGAATCGGCGGCCATTGTAGACCTGCGATGCGGTGTTATCCACAAGGAATTTTGCGTTGGACCGGACCCGGTGGAAGAGCGTGTGGAATGGCGCGTTGCGGCCGGAGTGATCGCTCGCAAAGGGCGACTGGAATCGGGCGTCGTTGACAGCACTGCCATTAACGCGCTCTAATGTAAGGCTTTTCGGCGGGCGCCGACTCCAAGCGGACGCCGCCTCATTCCGGCCACGCATCGCGGCCCGCATCTTCCCAAAGAGATTCGCTAAAGCCATGAAACGCACATTCCAACCTTCCAAGCTTCGCCGCGCCCGAAAGCACGGTTTTCGGAGCCGCATGCAAACGGTCGGGGGACGCAAAGTCCTGTCGTCGCGCCGCGCCAAAGGTCGCGCGCGGCTTTCGGTCTGATCGGTTCGAAGCCTGCGCACCCACGGCAGCAGTCGCTATCGACTCCGCGGCGCTGCCGCATTCGAAGTGGTCTTTCGCTCGGGTCGCCGGATCGATGGGCGCTTCCTGCAATTGGTCGCTGCGCCAGCCGCAACTGCACCGGGACGGGTCGGTTACGTGATCGGCGGCAAGGCGATTCCTCGTGCAGTGGACCGTAACCGTCTGCGGCGACGTTTACGGGAGACAATGCGCGGCGCCCGGCCGGCCATTGAACGGTTCGACGTGATCCTGCGCGTGAAGCGCGCCGTCGCGCCCGGCGAAATCGCCGCCGCCGCCGCGGAAGGCTCGGCGCTCGTCGACCAACTGGTCGCTGCGGGGCTCGCATGAAGGCGTTGCTGATCGCGTTGTTGGCCGCTTATCAATACGCGATACGGCCGTTGCTTGGGGCCAATTGTCGCTTCTATCCAAGCTGCTCGGATTACGCCAAAGAAGCCGTGGAGCGGCACGGCGCGCTCAGAGGTCTAGGGCTCGCGCTACGCCGCATTGCGAGATGCCACCCGTATCATCCGGGCGGTTTCGACCCCGTCCCATGATGCGCGCCACCGGAAGGCTCGCGTACTCGAAGGCGATCCCGCCCGCATGGATACGCAACGTCTGATTCTGTTTTTGATCTTTGCCTTCTCTGCGCTGTTTCTCTGGGAGGCGTGGCAGAAGGAGCACGCGCCCCCGCCCCCTGCCGCAAAGATCTCGCCGAAGACCAACGAATTGCCGCCGCCACCGTCCAGTGGCGTCGCGCCCACCGGACAAGCACCGGTTCCCGGCGAAGCTGCGTCTTCGGGCGGGCAGACGATCACCATCAAGACCGATCTGTACACGGCCGACATCGACACCGCGGGCGGGGTCATCACGCTTATCGCGCTCGACAAGCACCGCGATGCACAAGATCCGAACAAGCCGTACCTGGCGCTGCAGAAGAATGCCGAGCGCACATACGTTGCGCAAGCGGGGTTGATCGGCGACGGCATGCCGAACCACCGGACTCCTTATCAGGCACTGCCCGGACCGCGCACGCTCGGCCCCGGCGAAAACGCGCTCGACCTCAAGCTACAGGCGACCGACGCGCACGGCGACAAGGTCACGCAAGTTCTGACGTTTCATCGCGGCAGCTACGTGATCGACGTTGCGTTCGACATCACGAACAGCGGCAGCGCGCCGATCAGCCCCGAGGCGTATTTCCAGTTGATGCGCGACACAAAATCGGCCGTCGCGCATAGCTCGATGGCGCCTGCATCGTTCGTCGGGCCCGTCGTCTACAACGAGCAGGACAAATTCAAGAAGATCGAGTTTTCCGAGATCGACAAGGAAGCGGCCGATCCCACGCGCAAAGCGCCGTACACGAAATCGACCGACAACGGCTGGATCGGGATGATCGAGCACTATTTCGTCGCGGCGTGGCTGCCGCCGGATTCGCCGAAATTTCCGCGGCAGTTCTACACGACGAAGCTGGAGGGCGGACTGTATACGGCGGGCGTTCGTTATGCCGATGGAACGATCCAGCCGGGCGCGACCGGCGTCATTCGCGCGAGCCTTTATGTCGGCCCGCAGGATCAGGAGCAGCTCGCCAAGCTCGCGAAAGGCCTCGATCTCGTCGTCGACTATGGGATCTTCACCATCATCGCGGCGCCGCTGTTCTGGCTGCTCAAATGGCTGCATGGGCTGCTCGGCAACTGGGGCTGGGCGATCATCGCGATGACGATCCTGATCAAGAGCGCGTTCTATCCGCTGAATCACGCGAGCGCGCGTTCAATGGCCAAGATGAAAGTCGTCGCGCCGAAGATGAAGGCGCTGCAGGAGCAATACGCGAACGACAAGCAGCAGCTCCAGGTGAAGATGATGGAGCTCTATCGACAGGAGAAGATCAATCCGCTTGGCGGGTGCCTGCCGATACTCGTGCAGATTCCCGTGTTCATCGCGCTCTATTGGGTGCTTCTTTCCGCCGTCGAGCTGCGGCACGCGCCGTGGATCGGCTGGATTCACGATCTCTCCGCGCCCGATCCACTGTTCATTCTGCCGATCGTTTATGCGATCACCGCGTATCTGCAGGTCAAGTTGTCGCCGACGCCGATTTCCGACCCGGTGCAAGCCAAGGTCATGCAGATCATGCCGGTCGCGTTCTCGGTCATGTTCCTGTTCTTTCCATCCGGCCTCGTGCTCTACTGGCTCGTCAACAATTGCATCCAGATATTCCAGCAGTGGCATATGAATCGGGTGCTGGAACGCGAAGCGATACTGGCCACCGCAAAGCGGCGTTGACGCACGTTGTCGCGAGCGCACGGGGTTCGGCGCGCTTCACGCTAAGCTCGTCCGTGTGACGATTCGCCCGCCCGCACCGATCATCGCCGCCGTTGCCACGCCGCCGGGCCGCGGCGGGATCGGCATCGTGCGCGTGTCGGGACCGGAGCTCGATCGCGTGATCGACGGCGTCGTCGGCAAGCGGCTCGCGCCACGCATCGCGACCGCGACCACGTTTCGCGATGCAAGCGGCACCGCGCTCGACGTCGGTGTTGCGCTGTTCTTTCCGGCTCCGTATTCATTTACGGGCGAGACGGTTCTCGAACTCCACGGCCACGGTAGTCCGGCTGCGCTGCGGCTGGTGCTCGCGCGTTGTCTGGAGCTCGGCGCGCGAATCGCGGAACCGGGCGAATTCACCAAGCGCGCGTTTCTCAACGGCAAGCTCGACCTCGCGCAAGCCGAGGCGGTCGCCGATCTGATCGATGCCGCGACGTCGACCGCCGCGCGGGCGGCGACGAAGAGCCTCACCGGCGAATTCTCGCGCGATGTGCAAGCGATCGTGGCGGCAGTGACCGAGTTGCGCACGTACACCGAAGCGACGCTCGACTTTCCGGACGAGGACATCGATTTCCTGCGTGGGCACGACGCGGCGGGTCGCTTGCAGACCCTTCGCACTGCGCTCGCACGATTGCTTTCGCGTGCGCAAGCCGGCGCGTTGCTGCGCGAAGGCTTGAGCGTGGCGTTGATCGGCCGCCCGAACGTCGGCAAATCGAGTCTCCTCAATCAACTCGTGCGCGAAGACGCCGCAATCGTCACGTCAATCCCGGGCACGACGCGCGATACCGTCGAACGCAGCGTTGAGCTTGCCGGCATTCCGCTGACCATCATCGACACGGCGGGGTTGCGCGAGACGCGCGACGAAGTCGAGCGGCTCGGCATCGAACGAACGTGGTCCGCGGTCGAGCGTAGCGATCTTGCGTTGGTGATCATCGATGCGCGCGACGCCATCGATGCTCTCGAGGGCGCGGATGCTGCGCTGCTCGCCCGTCTGCCGGTTTCGCTGCCACGCATTGTCATCCACAACAAGACCGATCTCGCATCGATCGCGCCGCGGGTCGAGATACGCGTGGCCGAAGCGCTTCCCCGCCGCCACATCTGGCTTTCGGCGTTGACCGGGGCCGGTATCGACCTGCTCGAGCAGGAGGTGCTCGCGATGTTCAGTACGCACGGCGAGACCGAAGATGCGTTTCTTGCGCGCGAGCGGCATCTCGTGGCACTGAACGACGCCGCTCGCCATCTCGGGATCGCCGCGTGTCACATCGGCGAGTCGTCGCCGCCGCTCGAATTGTTCGCGGAGGAATTGCGGGAGGCGCAAAAACTGCTCGGTTCGATTACCGGCGAATTCACGGCCGACGATTTGCTCGGCGTCATTTTTTCGCGCTTTTGCATCGGGAAGTAATCGAGCGGCATTGTTGCACTGCGGTGAAACCAGTGCGCATCTCAAATCGGTAAGGCCACTAGGCCGCCCGGCAGAGCACGCTAGGTTGGCGGTCGCATCGCGTGATAAATTTCGCGCTCTTCGCCGCATGACGCGAATTCGTTGAAACATTCGGCACACGACGTTGTCCGTCTCGACATAAATCCAATCCCAATCGAAATGAATCAACCCGAATCGTTTGTTACGCTTGCTGCTTCAGTCGGCGCGCCGAGTTACGTACGACATCCGCGCCTGCTCGGCTGGGTACGCGAATTCGCCGCGCTCGCGAAGCCCGAGATGATTGTCTGGTGCGATGGTAGCGAGGCCGAATACGATCGGCTTTGCGCGGAGATGGTTGAGCAGCGCACGCTGATCAAGTTGAATCCCGCGAAACGGCCGAACAGCTACCTCGCGTTGTCGGATCCGAACGATGTCGCGCGCGTCGAGGATCGCACGTTCATCTGCAGCGAGCATGAGGAAGACGCCGGGCCGACGAACAACTGGGTCGCACCCGACGAGATGCGACGTACGTTGCGCGGTTTGTTCGACGGTTCGATGCGCGGTCGGACGCTTTATGTCGTTCCGTTCTCAATGGGTCCGCTCGGCAGTCCCATTGCGCATATCGGCATCCAATTGACGGACAGCCCGTACGTCGTCGCGAGCATGCGCATCATGACCCGCATGGGTCGTCCGGTGTTCGACGTGCTGCAAAAGGATGGGCCGTTTGTACCATGCGTGCATTCGGTTGGCGCGCCGCTTGCGACCGGTGTGCGCGATGTCCCATGGCCGTGCAATCCCGATCACAAGTACATCGTTCATTTTCCCGAATCGCGCGAGATCTGGAGCTACGGCTCGGGGTACGGCGGAAACGCATTGCTCGGAAAAAAATGCCTCGCATTGCGCATTGCGTCGGTGATGGGACGCGACGAAGGATGGCTTGCCGAGCATATGCTGATCCTCGGTGTTTCGTCGCCGCAGGGCGAGAAGCGCTACGTCGCCGCCGCGTTTCCAAGCGCGTGCGGCAAAACGAATTTCGCGATGTTGATTCCGCCACGCGGCCTCGAAGGATGGAAGGTCACGACGATCGGCGATGACATCGCCTGGATCAAACCCGGCTCCGACGGCTACTTTCACGCCATCAATCCGGAGGCTGGGTATTTCGGTGTGGCGCCGGGAACGTCGTACGAATCGAATCCGAATGCGATGGAAACGATGCGCGCTAATGCGATTTTCACCAATGTCGCGCTCACCGACGACGGCGACGTGTGGTGGGAAGGCATGACGAAGGAGCCGCCGGCGCATCTCACCGACTGGCAAGGCAAATCGTGGACGCCCGATTGCGGACGGAAAGCCGCGCATCCGAACTCGCGCTTCACGGTCGCCGCGACCCAGTGCCCGTCGCTCGACCCCGAATGGGACAACCCGGCGGGCGTGCCGATTTCGGCATTCGTGTTCGGCGCCCGACGCTCCGACACCATTCCGCTGGTCGCCGAGGCCCGCACTTGGGCGGAAGGCGTCTACCAGGCGGCGACGATGGGGTCGGAAACCACGGCAGCCGCCACGGGTGCGGTTGGAGAAGTCCGGCGAGATCCGTTCGCGATGCTGCCGTTTTGTGGTTATCACGTCGGCGACTATTTCCGGCATTGGCTCGCAATGGGCAAGGCAGTCGCCAATCCTCCCCGTATCTTCAGCGTCAATTGGTTCCGGAAGAACGCGGACGGCCGTTTTGTCTGGCCGGGATTTGGGCAGAACATGCGCGTCCTGGAGTGGATTTTTCTGCGCTGCAGCGGCAAAGCTGGAGCCGTGGAGACCCCGCTGGGCCTCATGCCCAGCTACGGCGACATCGATTGGTCTGGACTGAGTTTCGATAAGAAGCTCTATGAGGTTGCGACGACAATCGATCGCAAGCAGTGGACGCAGGAGCTCGAACGTCACGACGCGCTGTTCGCAAAGGTCGGCAAACGCGGACCCACCGAGCTTCAGGCGGAGCGGCAGCGGTTGGAATCGCGGTTTAGCAACTGATTGATTTAACTGTGTTAAACGGCCGCACACGGATGTGAGCCGGCACTCTGCACTGGCATCTGTGATGCTTGCAATGCCGCGTTGGTAGCTTCTTTATTAAGTCGGCGGGGCTTTTGAGGTATACGCCTTGGGTCCCATCGAAACCAATCTTCTTCCGCGCCAGGCCGGTACATCCCGATGCGCTATTGCGTGGAGCGCCAGGTCCAAATTCAACCAAGAACTGACCTTTGGTATCCGGGAAAAGTGTCTGAGATAGCGGACTGTGCGAGGGTCCCTCAAGGAATTGCTGCGCAGGTGGCTGGGGTTATACACGAGAAACCAGAGGATCAATGCCTCGGATTGCTCTGACGGCTTGGAAATGACCGATAGTCGGATCGGATGAGGGGTCAGTTTGCACTGGAGCGTTACAAAACTCAGAAGGGCCACTCGGATGACTGAACAGTACCTACCTACCGGCGCGAAATTAGCCGCCTACCACGTCGTCCTAATGGCGCTCGTCGAGACCCATCCAGACAAGGTAGCGTTAATGCGGACACTGGACCGCTTCGAGCGCCAGAGTACTGACATTTCTTTGGGCGAATCGGTCGCAGACGAGCATATCGAAGGCGTAAGCGGACTCATTCGAAAATGTCGCGACCTGGCGCTTCCTTGAAGGCGACAAACCATGCCAGAACGCTTCATTCAGCCACGATCTACGCCAGAGGAATATCAACGAGTCCGCGCGGCGGTTCTCGATCCGCATAATTTGCCCGCCGAATACACCGCGTTCCTCCAACTCGCTCAAAAGATCGAATACAGCGCCAGCTTTCGAGGAGGCGCGAACGTTAGCCGCCCATCCGCCGATCCGGACTCATTGCGGGCATGGTGCGCGGAGGCCGGAATCCCGCTGGCCGCAGAGGCAGCCTATGCTTTCTCAGACTGAACGCTGCGGCGCAGCAATTCAAAACTGAGACACTATCCGAGCACGAAGCGCCAGTGCAACGAAGATTGGTCCTTCCGCTACTCGAAAGAAAAAGAACCTTCCGAGGGCCAAGCAAAACCATCGCAGCTACGGCGATATTGGGACGTGGAGCGGACGGGACGCCAATACGAACCGCGCTCCGTCGCGGCCCAACGGCATGCGTGACGCGTACTGCGCCAGCATGTCCAGGCTCCCTAGCTTCTCGCTCCCTGATCGCGCCAGATCACGACCGACGGCCACAAGACGCGATTCGCGCCGTGGCGAGCGCGTTCGCGTTAGTAGACGTCATTACGCCATGCTCGCGACGCTCCACCGAGAGCCTCTCGCAATTTGCAAGAGCGCCGCTACAGCGAAGGCGAATGCCGGGTAGTGTCTAGACACTACCGAATGCCGCGAACGATAACCGGGTCGTCTGCGGAATTGCTGTCCCTGATCCCATCTTTGATTATTGGTGGAGCGCCAAAACCTGACGACGCGCCCTGAGGCATGCTTCGTTTCACCGGCCGCACAAACGGGAGTGATTCGTTTGTTTCACGTGGAACAGC
>Ga0207702_10004009_pt1 | contig 13226 bp, 12 predicted proteins | sample KBSCornC62_FD_184302 | JGI IMG/M metagenome (GOLD analysis project Ga0207702, IMG submission 184302) | Corn rhizosphere microbial communities from Kellogg Biological Station, Michigan, USA - KBS Corn C6-2 (SPAdes) (version 2) | ecosystem: Host-associated > Plants > Roots > Rhizosphere > Soil ...
CCCGACGTGGAATAACGACGAGCTGAGTCTCTACCTGACGCCGGAGGCATTGCTCTTCGCGGACCCGGCCGCAATCGCAGCGTGCGCCGCCGACGCCGCGCAGTCGACCGCATTCCAGCCCGACCCACTTCTGTTCTGGTGCGCAGGTTCGTGGGGCACGTTGTATCCGTTCACGGGGCACACCACCGAACACGGCGACATGCAACGCGATGCGTCGCTCACGGCGACCCGTGGACTGGCAGTCACGCACCGACTCGGACTTTTGCAGAAGACGATGGGCGACGACGCGGTGTGCCATGCGCATCCCGACCCGGTCTTGCCGCGCAACCAGTACAAGCTCCAAACCATGTGGCCGATCCCCGAGCTCGGCATGAATCACTGGATCGGGGAGAACGCGTTCGTGTGGGGCGAGTGGCGAAACATCCCGGTTGTTGGGGAAGACTTTGTATACACCCTGTTTTCCTGGCAAGACTGCTGTGCCAACGAATGATGGCGAATAACCAATTGATGTATAACGATATTATGCCGCTTGCGCGAATCGAGACATGACCACGAAGCTGACAAAAATACTGCTGGTGATTGCTGCGCTCGGCGCTTGGGCGTGTGGCCATGCGCAGCAGTCCCGAAACGACGACATGTCCTATCAGGGCCGTCAGGGCCAGAAGGAGGGGGAGTCGCTGTTGAATACCGCGCCGCTGCCGACGATCACGCCTGGCGGCGAGCGTAATGGCGGAACGATTTCGATTCCGGGTCATGCCGAGATCCCGGTCAACCAGTTCATTCCCGGCGTCGACACGTCCAAGGTCGAGGCGCTAAAGAAACTCAAGGATGCAGATCCGTCGGCACTCAACGCCGCCGCGGCTCAGAAGCAGCAAGAGGTCGCACAGGACCCCAAATCACCCAGTGCTGCCTACCGCGCAATCGTCGATCAGCACCGGCAGTATTCCGCTGATCTTGCCGGCGACACCACGCTGTGGTCGCAGGCCAACACGGCGCTCGCGCCGGCCAATCTCGCGGCGGTCCAGAAAGAGTTCGCCGACTGCAAAGCAAACACGACGTACACGAAGAACGGTTCCAACCGCGGAGCAAACGTCAATCACCAGGTCTCCTGCGAGGATCTCCACGCGCTTTCTGATGCTACGATCGAGCGACACGTCGACACCACAAGCAAGTCTCTCACGCTGTTGGATAACGGCTATACCTTCTCGCAAGACTTCGACATTCCTTTCACCGTCGCCGATCCGCCCGCGAAGATTGTCGGTGCACAAATGAGTCTCGGTTTCGGCGGTGATGCATCGAACGTAGTGTTTACTGACTATCCCAGCAGCTTCAACAGCTGGGCCGGTAAGCTGCACGTGACCGCCGACCCCGCCAAACTCATATGCCGTGACCCGCAGGGAAATACCTGCTCCGTCGGTTCAGCAAACTGCTCCTGCACGGAAGTCGTCAGCATCCTGCTCACCGCTCAGGTCGACGAGCTGGTCGAGAAGTTCGTCGGCACGCCATCGGATCCTCTGATGGCATCCGACGGTTTCTGTACGGCTCAGTGGACGTGCACGGACGCCACGACGCACGAGGTCGGTGGCGTCACGATCACTCCCGATATGCTGACGCCGCTGTACCCGACCAGCACGTTCAACAATCCCAACTCGAGCATGTCGCCGACGGTGTGCTGGAAGGCATCGGCGACGTATCAGTGTCCGTTCAACCTGGGCAACTTCGGATGCTGGGTGACGCCCTCCGGACAGACGCAGTGCCATACCAACACGGTCGGCAACACCGCCGCGACGCCGGGCACGACGTGCACCGCGTTGCGCAACAATCCGAAGTGCGGTCTTCAACTGAGCGAGTGCGCCGAGAATGCCACCGGCTATGGCGGCACCTGCTACGTCACGACCAATGTATACAATTGTCCCGATTCTGTCTCCGTCGACGACATCTCTTCGACAACGCATTTCGACTGCGCTGGCACGCTGCGATGTGCCGGCGAAGACTGCCTGGATAGTTCCCATCAGGAAACCAACAGTGGCTTTCTTGACGTGCAAGGCAAACTCACGGTTCTCCAGCACATGCTGTCGGATACCACGACCGATACGAGCGGAACGACGCCGGTTTCGCATCCGTCCGGACAATCGACAACGTCTGGCAATCGCCCCGCGCCAAGACTGCACGTGACGCCGTCATCCGTGGCATCGTCCACAGGCGATCCAAACGTCCGTCTGTTCCCCGGCCAAGCTTTTGAATGCCGCAAGGCCCTCGGCAGCACCATCGATTGCTGCACGGAAACGCAGTCGCAGGGCACATCCGATTGGATGAAGGCCTACACGACACGGGAGCGCCAGGGCAACGCACAGATTGCGAAGGGACAGGCTGCGGCCGATGGCGATCCGGCGCGCGGCGCATGGGCGGACTATGCGCAACAAAAGAACTGGACCCTCGCCACGCGCGGCAAGGCACTTACGTCGCGTCAGGAGACCGTCACGGAGGACCAGAATTCGAGCGGTGGCTCGACTGACGTGTCGCTCGGCGCGGTCATGCATGACTACCGCACCACGAAGAGTGGCGATACGGGACTGAAGAACACGTGGACGTGCACCGCGGAGGAACTGGATCTCGCCACGCAACGGGAGGCGGGAGCATGCGCCAATATCGGATCGTATTGCTCGTCATCGGTGTTGGGCGCCTGTATCGAGAAGCGCGACGTCTATTGTTGCTTCAATTCTCCGATGAGCTTGGCCATTCGCCTCGCTCAGGTCGGGGGCCAGCAGGGAATCGCCAATGGCGGATTCGGTACGCCTCAGCATCCCAATTGCGCGGCCGTCAGTACCGACATCGTGAGCACGGACACCGTGAGCAAGGTCTCCACGGATGACTGGATCGGGCGCCTACAGCAGACGGGTGCGCTGCCAACCACGGACAATGTCGTCGCGCTGACAAATGTCGATCGCCTGACGGGCAGCGGGTCATCGATCAATCCACCCGGTACCACGCGTCCGAATGTCGTCGATCGAACGCAGGCGCGGTTATCGACGATTGATGTGGCCGGCGCGAAGCTTGCGATGGAGAATCAGGCGCGCAGTGCAACACCCGCTCCCCAACCTGAACCTAGCGCGGCAGGTGCGGTCTCCTTTGCGCCCGCCTTCAACCACGCGCCGGCGGGATTGCAGGCATTCGTCCAGGTGCGCAGGCAGGGCAGCCTCGGCGCCGTGAGCGTCGACTATGCTACCGCGGACGAAACCGCGATCGCCGGCAACGACTACATCCCGGCGTCGGGCACGCTCCACTGGGCAGACGGGGAAAGCGGAAGCAAGACGTTTGTCGTCAAGACGCTGGCCAACGCCACTTCGTCATCGAGCGCCACGGCGCCGCTGCAGTTCGGCGTTCGCTTGGCCAATCCCACTGGCGGCGCGACGCTGGAGCCGAACGATATCGGGGAAGTTGTGCTTGACTTGACCGCCGCGGTGCAGCCAGTACCTGGCGCAAACCAGCCGCACCTGACAGTGACCAAGGTGCTCGCGAGTCAGATCGCCGACACGAGCGGCGGTGTGACACTGACGTATCAGATCACGGCGGCCAATGACGGCCTGGGCGCAGTCGCGAACTACTTCATCAGTGACATATTTCCCGCGGGCTCGATCATTCGTCAGTGGGGAACGCCAGGCGATTCGAAATGGCAGACGTACTGTCCGACCAATGAGACGGTGCCGCAGGGCTCTCCACCCTGGGCATACTGTTCGGGTGCGCTGCTGCCGCAAGGCGCGGTCTTCAATTTCCCCGCGGTGGTCTACTTGGGAAATCCAGGCGCGAGCGTGACGAATGTCTGCCAGGGAAGCTATACGAGTTCGACCGATTCCTCGCAGTATTTCTACACCGGTCCGACGATGTGTACCGTGACGAGCGCCATCACCGCCAGCAATCCGGCGATTCAGGCGTGCACGCAACGCGGCGGCATGAATACGGGACTCGTCGAGCAGCTGCAAGACTGGCCGTCGGCACATCCGGTGCCGTACGCCAATGGAGTTCTGATTGGCACAACCAACGGAACGCAAGCCGATATCACGATGCCGATTCCACAGAACACGCCCCTCTCCAGGCTAACGATGCAGCTCTTCACCCAGGGCATCGGTGCGAACTACGCGAGCGTCGCCTATGCGCGCATCAGCCCTTGTCCCGGCGACCTTTCACTGCCGACGAACACAGCGAGTGATCCGTTTTCCATGCAATCCTGCACGCTGACGGACGTCGGCAATGGGGCATACACGCTCCGCGACCACATGACCATCGAGATCACATCGGCTTTTCCGAGCGACCAGGGCACTTGTCGATTGCCGCCAGGGCAGACCTACTACGTGAACATCACGACATCGAATCCCAGCAGCGGTACCGTTTCGCCGGCAGGCGCGACGTGTCAGCCCAATCAGACTTGCTACGTGAACTTCAACGCGTACTGAAGCCGTGAGTCGTCCGTCTTCGGCACGCGCTGCGCGGACCGCAATCGTGTTCGCGATCGCCTCGACGGCCGTGTCGGGGTATGCGCTGTGGGTCGTTGACGCAAACGTTGTCTCATTCGGCCCCGATGTCTGGGCGAGGCTCGACCAAGTCCTCGCTTGGCTCACACGTGTCGCCATCGTGGCCAGCGCGATCCTCGCGACGTATCTGGCGATGCTCGGTTCCATGATGGCGCTGCTGTCGATCATGGAGCGGATTCATCGACGTCCTGCATCGATGCCTCCGTGTGCGGTACGCGCATCGGCACCTGGCGCGAAAAATGTTACTCGCCTCTCAACTTCCGTGACACGATTGCGGTAGTATTCTCGACCCGCGCTCCGGTACGACGCCGGACATGCCTCGCACGAAGCGGCTATTCGCGGAGTCGACAAATGATTTCCGAGTTGGTGGGTTCCGACGCGTTTCGGCTGACGCTTCTTTTCGTCGTCCTTTTCGCAACGCCATTTCTTCTTGCGACCGTCTGTACGCTGGCTGGGTTTGAATCGGTACTACTCTTGCCGACGATATCCGGTGGCTTGATATGGATCGCGTGCGCATTCGTGCGTGGTTTTTCCGAAATGTTCGGCACGACATTCTTCACGCACATCGCCGCGACGTATGCGCCGGTTGGCTACTTTATCGGGGTCGCCTGTCTGCTGATCGCGGTGTCGATCTCGCGCAGTGGCGCAGCGGACAGGATTGCGGAGGCCATGGATGGTGTGGCGAATCGCTTTGCGACTCCGAGTCGGCACTGGATCCGCCGGCACGAGCGGGCAGAAGAAGGTCGTTGGCGGCCGTCGTCGAACTGGGTGGTGGTCTAAGCGGATATCTGCAAAGCAGCTTCGGCAAAGAACGACGAGACGGGCGTGGACCCGCTGGACACTACGAGCTCTTTGCGCGCGCGCGTCATGCCGACGTAGAACAATCGACGCTCCTCCTCTGGATCGCTGCGGGAGTCTGGAAGTACGCCTTCTTCGCATCCCATCAGCCAAACGCGATCGAACTCCAGCCCCTTGCAGCCGTGGCACGTGATCAACCGCACACCCGGGCGCTCGGGGTCCTCCGGGGGCTTCTGCTTCACGAGAGCGATACGTTGCGCCAGCGTCAATTTGCGCTTCTTCGCTTCCTTCTCTTTGTCCTCATCAACCTTACCCGTCAGCCGCAGCGCGCAGGCGTCCAAATGTATGTAGCCGTCGTCGAAAGCGCGACGCGTGCCGAAGGCCTTCTGGATCCATATCTGCACAGCTCGAATCACTGCTTCGGCCTGGTTGGCATTTGCGAGGTCGCGCCATTCACCACAGAGGCTTTGCAGCTGCGCGAGCGCAGTGCCGTCGCTCCCCTTGCCCAGTGGGCGGTCGACGAATCGATGCAGACTGCCAGGCTTACTCGCCTCGCAGCGTTCCATCAGGCTGCGCAGGCCGGAGGGGCTGGCACCCAACAGCTGCAGGGCCGACTCGATGCCGTGAATATCCCACGAGACGAAGGATTCAAGCATCGAGAGAAATAGCGCAGGCAGCTTGCGCGCCCAAACGGATGTTCCACCAATCCGCTTGTAGACGATCTTGGCCCTCCCGAGTTCGAGCTCCAGTGCATCCAGAATCGAGTTCGTCCGAGCGAGTACTGCCCACTCGTTCGGGTCGCCTCCTTGGAGCGTCTCGCGAATCGACACCGCTTCGGCCGCGCGCGTCTTCATCGACTTGGCGTGCACGCGCCCTTGGATCTCATTCGCTGTCACGAGCCGTTTCGGCAGGCGCTCGCGATTGTGTTCGATCACGCGGGCGGCGTGGCGCAGGATCTCCGGCGCGCAACGGTACGTGGTATCGAGCGGAATGTAGGTGGCTCCAGTCGCCTCGCGGAAGCGCTGCAGTCCTCGGAATCCGGAAGCCAGACGCCATCCGTAGATCGTCTGATCGTCATCGCCAACGGCAGTGACGCGGCAACCGACGTTGACGTGCTCCATGACCCAGGCCCATTGCAGGTCGTCGGCGTCTTGCGCCTCGTCGACGAGCATGTGTTGGACGGGCAGCGGCTTCACGGAGCGGTTGCGCATCCCTTCCACTGCCATGAGCAGCAAGTCCTGGAAGTCGTGCACGCCGCGATGCCTCAGAGCGGCTTGATACTCCTGGTACACGTCGTCGATCTCTTCGTCATCCTCGCCGCGACCGGTCACCACGACACTGCCGGCGCCAGCGACCTTTCGCGCCTGGATATACATCATCGCCTTGTCGAGATCACCGTCGAAACCGGCCGATCGCATGCACATCAAGGTCAATGCACGCGCCTGCGCCTCCGTGATGAGCCGCACGCGGATGCCGGCGCCGGCGAGTTGATCCTTCGCGAGCTTATGGAACGTGCCGGCCGTGACACGCTGATCGTGACCTTGTGTCTGTCGACGGATCCTCGTCAGCAATTCTCCGGCGGCTTCGCTGCTGAACGTCACTGCGGCCAACTTGTCCTGTCCGTGAGTGCCGAGCAGATATCCTGCACGATGACTAAGCACCGTCGTCTTCCCTGATCCGGGACAGGCTGAAATCAGGCAATGGCCGTCCGCGGTGACGGCCATGCGCTGCGCTTCATTGAGCACGCCGGTTAGCCGACCGCGGCGCTCAGATCCGCGGATGCTGCGGTCTTGCGACTGCTGCGCTTCTTCGCAGCGCCCGGTACAGCAACAGCAGAGGCGATGTCGCCAAGGACGCTGATGTCGGCGATGGGAGCGCCGTCGCGCGCCGGCGTCGCGTCGCCCGCTGCTGCAACCGCCGCCGCGACCTTGTCCACGCCGAGATCTTCTTCACCCGTGGGCGTTTCGGGTGTCGAATCCATCACTGCGGGATCGCTCAGCGACGCCAGGCGCTTGGCCTCGTTGCGCGAGACCATTTCGCGGTGACGACGAATGGCACCCTTCGCGCGCACCTGCAGCTGGTTCATCTCGCGTGCAAGGCGCAGCAGGACATTGCGCCAGGTGAAGATGCACTGGCTGCGCTGGTCCTTCGTCCACTGCACGCACATCCACAGTTCATCCGCCAGCGCAGCAAGCCGATCGAATTGCACAAGCAGCGCGAGGAACATGCCCGCTTCGGGCGTGTAGAGTCCGACCGTGTCGGCGTAGGGTGCCGTATACGTGATCGCACCGCGCACGCCGTTGTCGGTCTTAACCTTCTCCAGGCGAGCGACTTCGTTGGCCAGTTTGTCATGCACATCCTTGAGCAGCTTGTGCAGGTTCTGATCGAACTTGTGGCATTGTTCGGGGGAACAGATGATCGGCAGCATCACGCTGACGCCGTACACGGCAACCTGCGCGCGATAGAACGTCATCGTGAACATGCGCTGCGCGAACACCGAGCGCAGCGTGACGTCGCGGTCCAGCCGCGGGTGGGAGACGCTGGGCTTCCACCGCTTCCAGCGATCGAGATTCTTCGAGCGACGCGAGGCCGGGTCGGCAGGCATGCGCCGACGTTTCGCAACGGAGGTCGAGGACGTGGCGGCGATATTTGAGTTCGTGACCGGCATCGCGGTCGCTTCTTCAGCAGGGACGTGGTCCATGGGCATTCTCCAAAAAGCGCACAGTGCGCGTGGATGCAATGCTCCCGGAACACCACCTGTTTGCGCGCCTGAAAGGTGCCAGTTTTACCCCGATGTTTCAGTTGAGCAGAGGGCGCGCGATGATTCACGTTTTGTGAGCGCTGCTGCCTTGACACGGAATTAGCGCGTCGCTAAGGTGAACTCGACTTTGGCGCCACTGGCGCTGGTAAGCGGAGCCTAGTCCGCATCCTACGAAGCCCCGGCACTCCACCGGGCCGATCTGCGAAGGTCGATGATCGTCTCGCGCCATCTCAGGCGCGTCACCAAGTCTCGCTGTTCCAGCGAGCCGCTACCCGATCCGGGTCGCGCATCTCAGTCTTGCGTGTCTCTCACGCAAGCCGCATTCCTCGGGAATGCGTCATTCAAGTCAGCCGTTTCGGCTGGCTTGCCGGTACTGCTGCGCAAACTCCTTGAGTGCATCTGCTCACGGGAGTGCATTGCTGCAGCGGGACCCTGTGTGTGCGCGACCCACGACTACCGGCGATGCTTTTGGCATTGGCCCCGGAGTTCTGTGTTAGCGACCGCAGCACACGGTGGACAGGCGCGTTTTCCCGCGACGTCCACGCCTTTTCTTCCCCCGGGGGACAGTTTCCCTCGTCAGGGGAGAACTGTCTCCCGGGGCCTTCCCGGACGCGCCCTGGGGAGTGGTTTACCCACTCCCTCGGGAGGCGCGCCCGTTTCGGAGGCCCCATGAAGAGTCAGTCACTCCCGTATCGACCCGTCCAGGCGGTACGTGCGCGCCCGCAGGAGAGCAGTGCCACCAAGGCGACACTGCTTGCACTGTGGGCGCTGCTGGTTGTCTTTCTGGTGTTCATGACACTCAGAGCGCTGGAGCAACCGGTGGGTTCGCAAAAGCAAGCCGTGCGCGACGTCCTCACGCACGAGCAAGCGCGTCTCGATGCCGCTATCGACGCGGCGACAAGATGAAGCAGCCATCCCACCTCGACGCTACGTTGAGGTGGGACCTTTACTCAATGCGGGAGAAGGCAACAGCCTAATCTCATGACTGGTGTCATGAGCATGGATGGCATGATCCGCCGAGCCACACCGAAAGATGTGGTAGCACAGCATGACTGCTGGCGAGCCTTACGGAAGACGAGAGCTCCCAAAATGATGTTCTTTGGTTCCGATCCCCCGCATTGGGGTCGGAACCATCTCCTAGCGAGTTCTAGAGCGAGGCCTCTACTTGAGGACTGGTGCGAGAGCTTGCTTTTACCGACACGAGAGTGTCCCCGAAGAGGACGGGTTCGTTCCTCAACCTAAACAACGCCGGAAGCAAACCGGCACCTACCGATAGGAGAAGTATAGAAATGTACAATTTCTCCACATTGGTTGGTCATCTCGGCGGCGATGCAACCGCGAATGTGCTCGACAACGGAACAACGTTGTTCACGTTCGGCCTCGCCACTGACTCGTACGTGGGAGACGGAAAGAAGGAAACCGAATGGCATTCGATCAAGTATTTTTGCCGCTCGGAAAACTATGCCAACTTCTTGAGAAAATCTCTCAAGAAAGGCTCGATCGTTTTGGTGGCGGGTGAATCACGCACTGACAAATGGATGGAGGAAGGTCTCGAACAGCGAGCCAAACGCCTCTACGCCGATGTCACAAAAGTGATCCATTCTGCGCAACTCGACGATCGTCAGGACAAGGCAGCTCCGACTCCCTCTTCTGAGAGAGCGCCGGCGGCTTCAACACCGCGTCCTGCACCCTCCGCTCCCCCGGCCGCACCGTATCCATCGGTCGGCCAGACCAACCAGGCACAGCGCACAGCCGCTCCACGGCCCGCGCCCGCGCCACCGCCGGCACCGCCGAGCCAGGACCCCGACTTTGTCGGCTTGAGTACCTGGTAGAAAAATCTCGCCGCACGTTTTCGTGCGGCATGTTCCCACCACCTTCCCCAAACGGGGTCTTTCCGCCCCGTTGCTGGCGCGCCTGATTGTCAGGTGTGTTGGCCGGGGCATTGGAGGAATCACCATGGCAACACCACAGGTGTATGCGTACAAGGGCGACAACGGCGAGACCGAAGTTGCCAAGACGTTCGCGACACGGCACGACGAGTTTCGCGCGAAGTATCCGGAATCGGGGGGTTGGTCCCTCGAGGTCGTCAATGAGCTATCGACGATCCGTCTCCGGAACATCAGCGGACACGAAGTGCCTGCCGTCCGATTTACGGCGACGTTGCGCTTCCGCGGAGAATTCATCCGCAATGCCAGCACGCTGCAGCCGATCGAAGGATATAAGTCCTACGAGTCCGGCGAAACGAACGCTGTTTCGCGGCTCCTCGAGTACCTCGGCTTCGGACGGCAACTTACCGATCAGGACGAACAGCTCCAGATCGATGAGCGCGAGCGCGCCCGTAAGGCGATCGCGAACAGCGGTGGCAACCAACGCGGCCCCTCCAGCGGCGCAACAGTGACGCCGCTCAATGTCGCGGCGGCCGCATCCGCTGCAGCTTCACCGGCCCCGAGCTCCTCGGAACCGGCGGAAGCTGCCGGCGAGCAGCCAGCCAATCCCAGTACTGCCGCAACGGCAGCGAGCGAAAGCGGTCACTTCAAGAACACCCCCGTCGTGACGCGGTCGCCATCGAAACAGGTGCAGGAGGGCGAAGTCCCGGAGTACTTGCGCTTGCAGATTGAACAGCGCTGCAAGTTGGCAGGTAAACCGATGCCCGAGCTCAAGGACCACGAGCACGCCAAGACGGTCCTCAAGGACCTGCTCAAAGCAGGTGCGTCATGAGCGGTGGCTCGTGCAGCACCGTGGGCGCGGCGTGTGGATCCAAAGCCCTCTTGCGGGGGACCGCAATCCACATCGCGGTCGAAGCGCGTTTGCGGGGTGCCGCCATTTCCGGCGTCGCACTGCGGCGGGCGTGTAGGGAACATCTTGCACGCAACTCATTGCACGAGTCGAAGGCCACCGCGAGCGATCGCGAGGTGTCCTGTCTCGGAGCGTACCAAAAGGCGGTGGAGCCATGAGCGGCGTCGTCTACCTATCGCCGTCGCGTGCACTCACGTGGGAGGCTTGCAAACGCCAGTACTGGTATCAGTACATCCTGCGCTGGAAGCCTTCCTTCGAGTCGGCAACATTGCTCTACGGAAGCGCAATTCACCTCGCCATCGAGATGTGGTTGCGGGGACTGGTGCTTGGACACAACGTCGATGCGGGTGCCGTCTTCAGCAAGGCCTACCTCGACAGCGTCGCCGGCAAACGCGTGCAGTACACCGATGACTGGGACGAGACAAGTTTGATCCAGTGTGGACTCCGCAGTCTCGCGGAGTTCCAGAAGGAATGGATCGAGCGCGGCTACCAACCATTCATCGACCTGCAAGGAGAGCCGGTACTCGAGCGCGAAATCGCAGTCGACATCGGTTGTGGCGTGATCCTGCGCATGAAGATGGACTGCTTGGCGTTGACCCCAGAGATCCTGATCAAGGTCATCGACTGGAAGACACCCAAGCAAGCCGCTCCTGAGGGATTCGCATTGGTCGCCGATCAAACGCTGGCCTACCAATTGGGCGTCGAGGCAATCGGTCCCGAGCTGGGTTTCACGCACATCGATGGCGTGGGCTTCGTGGAGATATTCAAGAAGAAGCGGGGCGCTTCGGTGTCCTTTGACCAGGAGACCGGTCGGAGGCCAAACGGTCAAGTCGAGGAGTACGTGAAAAAGCTCCAAGGCTATGCGGAAGAAATTCGTAGCTCCAACTTCTATCCGCGCAAGGCCGGACAAGCCTTTGGATCGCCCTGCGGACTATGTAATTTTCGAAGTCACTGCCACAAAGGAGAATACGAGGGCATCGATATGGAGTCCGTGCAGAAATCCATGGAGTCCAATCGCGGCCGTCAGCTCTCCCTTGTTCCGACAGTGCGGGCCGCATGATGAAAAGCAATCCGGCGCCTCAAGTGGGCCGGATTGTTTCATTGTATACCAATTCAACCGCGCCTTCGGGCGCGGCTTTCTCGAATCCTGGAGCTCGCATTTGCGTCCGATTCGAGAAAGCTGCGTCGCTGGACTCACTTGCATCCAGAGTGAAACTGCGCTAGCGTAAAAGTTGTAATCGTGCTTCGGCACGACGCGCAGAGGCCGCATACAGCCTCACCCTCCCCAGTTCCGCCAGGGCCATCGTGCCCACGCGGGACGATCATGGTCCTCGCATTTCCTTGGAGTGCACCATGATCGACAAAGAGTTCATCCGTAATTTCGTCACGTTGCTCGACACGTTCACCGTCGAAGAACTCGACGCGTACGAAGTAGGGATCATGCAAGGTATCGAACAGCTACAGCGCGGCAGTGACGCCCGACGCGATCTGCAATTTATTCTTCGCCGGATTCAGGCGGAGAAGATCGCTCGGATCGAAGTGTTGGCGATAGCACAGAAGAAGCGGCAGCAGTAGGGACGGCTTTCAGCGGCGCCCTTGATGCAAGCCGATCGACCGCGGCCTGAAATTCTTTCAGCGGCCGCGTGCAGCAGATCCGCACGAGCTCCTCTTCGAGCTTCGCGCGTTCCCCATCGATCAGTGAGAGAGCAGCTTTGCGCATGGATTGCATTGTGCGCCAGGCCACTCCTCGCTGCAAATTCCACCCCACCGGGGCTCACGCCCCGGCTGGGGCGTGTTCTCCACGTGGTTCGCCCAAACCCCCGGGGGGTCAACCTCAGCCCCGGACTTCGGGTTTGAGGTTGGCCCCGGTCGGGGCATTACCAGGAGAGAAACATGAAAGTGGAAATACCCGGCCCCGTGTTGGGCCTGCAACCCGTCTCGATCGAGACCTTGTCGAAGAAATATCTTTTCGACGGCGAAGCGACGGTAGACGACAACATTGCTCGCGTAGCAAAAGCGATCGCGTCCGTGGAATCCGGACAGACCGCACAGGCCTACTGGGAACGAGAGTTCCGCAAGGCGATGCAGCACGGACTCGTCGGTGGCGGCCGCATCATGGCCGGCGCCGGACGTGGTCTCAATGTCACGCTGATCAACTGCTTCGTGCAGCCGATCGGTGACTGCATGCGCGGTCATGATGAACTGGGTCGCCCAGGCATCATGAACGCACTTGGCGATGCCGCCGAGACGATGCGTCGCGGAGGCGGCGTCGGCTACAACTTCTCTGCCATCAGGCCGCGGGGCGCACACGTAAAGGGCACGGACAGTCGTGCCAGCGGACC
>Ga0207702_10004012_pt1 | contig 13225 bp, 9 predicted proteins | sample KBSCornC62_FD_184302 | JGI IMG/M metagenome (GOLD analysis project Ga0207702, IMG submission 184302) | Corn rhizosphere microbial communities from Kellogg Biological Station, Michigan, USA - KBS Corn C6-2 (SPAdes) (version 2) | ecosystem: Host-associated > Plants > Roots > Rhizosphere > Soil ...
ATGCCCTGCGTGCGCTGTGGGCCGGCCCGACCGCCGCGGTGCTGATCACGGCGCTGCTCGCGTTCGTTCGTCCGTGGGCGCTGCCCGCGGCCGCCCCGCTGCTGCTGCTGTGGTTCCTCTCGCCGCTGATCGTCTGGTGGGCCGACCGGCCGCTGGCGCTGCCGCGCAGCGAGCTCAGCGAGGCGCAACGCCGCTTCCTGCGCCGCGTCGCGCGCCGCACCTGGGCCTTCTTCGAGACCTTCGTCGGCGCCGAGGACAACCACCTGCCGCCCGACAACGTGCAGCTGCACCCGGTGGCACGCGTCGCGCACCGCACCTCGCCGACCAACATCGGGTTCTCGCTGCTGGCCAACCTGACGGCACGCGACTGCGGCTTCATCACGCTCGACCAGACGCTCACGCGCATCGCCGCCACCATCACGACGCTGGAACGCCTGGAACGCCATCGCGGCCACTTCTACAACTGGTACGACACGCAATCGCTGCTGCCGCTGGCGCCCCGCTACATCTCCACCGTGGACAGCGGCAACCTCGTCGCGCAGTTCATGACGCTGCGCATGGCGCTGCTGGCCCTGCCCGACGAGGCGCCGTTCTCGCCGCTGTGGTGCATGGGCATCGCCGACGTGCTCGCGCTGATCCGCGAGAGCCTGCCGGCCAACACGCACCTGCCCGCGCTGGATCGCGCCGACAAGATGGTGCAAGGCGCCTGTGCCGACATGCCCGTGTCCGCCGCCGGGCTGGCCGCCGTTCTCGACGGCTTCGAGGCGATGTCGCGCGACGTGCTCGCGGCCGTCGAGGGCGCGCTCGCCAGCCATGCTGCACGCAAGGACGCGGGCGACGAGGAGGACACCGGCGAGGCGCTGCGCTGGGCACGCTCGCTGGTCGCACAATGCGAGGCCGGCCGAGACGAGATGGCCGCGTTCGCGGGCCTGGCCCTGCCGCTGGCCGCAGACGCGTCGCCCGCCGCCGTCGCCGCCGCCGCGCGCGCGCCGCTGCCCACCCTCGGCGTGCTGGCGTCGCTGGGCATCGGCGAGGCCGCCGTCTATCTCGATCGCATCCAGGAGCTGGCGCGCCGCGTCGATGCGCTCAGCGAGCAGGAACAGGGCTTCCTGTACGACGACCGGCGACACCTGATGTCGATCGGCTACAACGTGGACGAGCGGCGCCTGGACGCCGGCCACTACGACCTGCTGGCTTCCGAGGCCCGGCTGGGCATCTTCACCGCGATCGCGCGCGGGCAGCTGCCGCAGGAGAGCTGGTTCGCGCTCGGCCGCCTGCTCACGGCGCACGACGGCATCCCGGTGCTGATGTCGTGGAGCGGCTCGATGTTCGAGTACCTGATGCCGCCGCTGATCATGCCCAACTTCGAGCAGACGCTGCTCGACCAGACCTGCCGCGCCGCGGTGCGCCGCCAGATCGACTACGGCCGCGAGCGCGGGGTGCCCTGGGGCATCTCGGAGTCGGGCTACAACGCCACCGACACGGCGCTCAACTACCAGTACCGTGCGTTCGGCGCGCCGGGCCTGGGCCTGAAGCGCGGCCTGGGCGACGAGCTGGTCATCGCGCCCTACGCCACCGCGATGGCCACGATCGTCGAGCCGGTGGCCGCCTGTGCCAACCTGCAACGCCTGGCCGCCCTCGGCGCAGCGGGCGAGTTCGGCTTCTACGAGGCGGTCGACTACACGCCGATGCGCGTGCCGCGCGGCCAGACCAAGGCCGTCGTGCGCTCGTTCATGGCCCACCACCAGGGCATGAGCCTGCTGGCCATCGAGCAGGCGCTGGGCCATTCGCGCATGCAGCAGCACTTCGCGTCCGACCGCAGCGTGCAGGCCACGCTGATGCTGCTGCACGAGCGCGTGCCCAAGGACGTCATGCCCATCGTCGCCGAAGCCACCATGGAGCCGGCGTCGCCGCGTGCCGTGTCGGTGAGCACCGAGACGAGCATGCGCGTGTTCGCCGACCCGCTGACGCCCACGCCCGAGGTGCAGCTGCTGTCCAACGGCAACTACCACATGATGGTGACGCAGGCCGGCGGCGGCTACAGCCGCTACAAGGACATGGCCGTCACGCGCTGGCGCGAGGACATGACGCGCGACGACTGGGGCAGCTTCGCCTACCTGCGCGACGTCGACTCCGGCGAGTACTGGTCGACGGCGCACCAGCCCACCGGCCGCAAGGCGAGCGACTACCAGGCCATCTTCACCGAGGGCCGCGCGGAGTTCCGCCGGCGCGACGCGGGCATCGACACCCACACCGAGATCGCGGTCTCGCCCGAGGATGCCATCGAGCTGCGGCGCCTGCGCATCAAGAACACGACGCGGCGCGTGCGCACGATCGAGGTCACCAGCTACTGCGAGGTCGTGCTGCAGACCCCGGCGGCCGACGTGCAGCACCCCGCCTTCGGCAAGCTGTTCGTGCAGACCGAGATCGTCGACGGCCTGCCCGCCCTGCTCGCCAACCGGCGTCCGCGCGCGGAGAAGGATCCGTCGCCGTGGATGTTCCACCTGATGGCGGTGCACGCCCCGCGCGGCGTGGACAACGTCTCGGCCGTGACCCACGAGACGGATCGCGCGCGCTTCATCGGCCGCGGCGGCACGCTGCGCGCGCCGGCTGCGATGTTCGGCGGCGACGCGCTGTCGAACTCGCAGGGCTCGGTGCTGGACCCGGTCGCGGCCAGCCGTTGCGCCATCACCCTGCAGCCCGACCAGACCGTGATCGTCGACCTCGTCTACGGCGTCGGCGACAAGCGCGCCGACTGCCTGGCGCTGATCGAGAAGTACCGCGACCGGCGCCTGGCCGAGCGCGTGTTCGAGCTCGCGTGGACGCACGCGCAGGTGCTGCTGCGCCAGCTCAACGCCAGCGAGGCCGACGCGCAGATGTACGCGCGCCTGGCCGGCGCCGTGCTGTTCAGCCAGGGCGCGCTGCGGGCCGATCCGTCCATCATCAAGCAGAACCGGCGCGGCCAGTCGGGCCTGTGGGGCTATGCGATCTCGGGCGACCTGCCCATCGTGCTGGTGCAGGTCTCGGATGTCGCCAACCTCGAGCTGGTGCGCCAGCTCGTGATGGCGCACGCGTGGTGGCGCTTGAAGGGCCTGGCCGTCGACCTCGTCATCTGGAACGAGGAGCGCGACGTCTACCGCCAGCGCCTGAACGAGCAGATCATGGGCCTGATCGCGGCGGGCGTGGAGGCGCACGTCGTCGACCGTCCGGGCGGCATCTTCGTGCGCCATGCCGACCAGATCCCGCACGAGGATCGCATCCTGCTGCTGTCGGTGGCGCGCGCCGTGCTCAGCGACCGCCAGGGCACGCTGTCCGAGCAGCTGACCCGGCGCCTGCGCACCGAGCGCCGCATCGCGCCGCGCGGCACGCTGCGCCCGGGCAGCGGCCCCGAGCGCCGCCTGGCGCCGTTCGTCCCGACCCGCAACGTGCGTCCCGACCCGGCGCTCCCGCCGCGCGTGCCCACCGGCGACCTCGCGCTGTTCAACGGCTACGGCGGCTACGGCAAGGACGGCCGCGAGTACGTCGTCGCGCCGCCCACCGGCGTGCGCACGCCGGCGCCGTGGGCCAACGTCATCGCCAACCCGGACTTCGGCACCGTCATCTCGGAGTCCGGCGCGGCCTACACGTGGGCCGAGAACGCGCACGAATGGCGCCTGACGCCGTGGCACAACGACCCGGTGTCCGACCCGAGCAGCGAGACGTTCCACCTGCGTGACGAGGAGACCGGCGTCGCCTGGATGCCGCACGGCGTCGCGCTCAACCCCGACGGCACGCCGGGCCGAGCCGCGGTCGCGCGCCACGGCTTCGGCTACAGCATCTTCGAGCAGCACGCGCAAGGCATCCGCAGCGAGCTGCGCGTGTTCTGCGCGATCGACGCGCCGATCAAGTTCTCGATGCTGACGATCCGCAATGACTCCGCTCGGCCGCGCCGCATCAGCGCCACCGGCTACGTCGAATGGGTGCTCGGCGCCCTGCGGCCCGCCACCGCGCCGCACATCGTCACCGACCACCAGGAGGACGGGCCCGCCACCGCGCGTAACCCGTACAGCGGCGATCACGCGGAATACATGGGCTTCTTCGACGTCGATGCCGAGCATCAGCTGGCGGGCAGCATGACCTGCGACCGCACCGAGTTCGTCGGCCGCAACGGCAACCTGGCCGAGCCGATGGCGCTGCGGCGCGCCGGGCTGTCCGGCCGCTTCGGCGCGGCGATGGACCCCTGCGCCGCGTTCCAGGTGCCGCTCGATCTCGCCGAGGGCGAGTCGCGCACGGTGGTGTTCCGGCTGGGCATGGGCAAGAACGCGGGCGAGGCCCTGCGCACCGCGCTGAAGTACCGCGGCGACGCCGTGGCCGAGGCCGAGTTCGAGCGCACCGTGAGCCACTGGTCGAGGACGCTGGGCGCCGTCAAGGTGCGCACGCCGGACGCGGCGCTCGACGCCCTGGCCAACGGCTGGCTCGTCTACCAGACCATCTCCTGCCGGCTGTGGGCGCGCAGCGGGTACTACCAGTCGGGCGGCGCCTTCGGCTTCCGCGACCAGCTGCAGGACGCGATGGCGCTGGTGCACACGCGGCCCGAGCTGCTGCGCGCCCAGCTGCTGCTGGCCGCCAGCCGCCAGTTCGAGGAAGGCGACGTGCAGCACTGGTGGCATCCGCCGCAGGGCCGCGGCGTGCGGACGCACATCAGCGACGACTACCTCTGGCTGCCGCTGGCGCTGTGCCGCTACATCGAGGCCACGGGCGACGTCGCCGTCATGTCGGTCCCGGTGAGCTTCCTCGAGGGCCGGCCCGTGCCGGCGGACGCGGAGTCCTACTTCGACCTGCCCAACGTCTCGCACCGGACTGCACCGCTCTACGAGCACGCGGCGCTGGCCGTCCAGCACGGCCTGCGGCTCGGCGCCCACGGCCTGCCGCTGATCGGCGCGGGCGACTGGAACGACGGCATGAACCTGATCGGCGAGCACGGCAAGGGCGAGAGCGTCTGGATGGCGTTCTTCCTCTGCGAGGTCCTGCGCGAGTTCATCAAGCTGGCCCGGCTGCGCGGCGACGACGCGTTCGCGCAGACCTGCGGCGAGGCACGCGAGAAGCTGGCCGCCGCCGTCGAGGCCAACGCGTGGGACGGCGACTGGTACCGCCGGGCGTATTTCGACGACGGCACGCCGCTGGGCACCTCCACCGGCGTGGAATGCCAGATCGACTCGATCGCGCAGAGCTGGTCGGTGCTCTCGGGCATCGCGCCGCGCGATCGCGCGCGCAAGGCGCTCGATTCGCTCGCCGCGCGCCTGGTCGACCCGCAGCAGCGCATCGTCAAGCTGCTCGACCCGCCCTTCAACGGCAAGGGCCCGAACCCCGGCTACATCAGCGGCTACGTGCCGGGCGTGCGCGAGAACGGCGGGCAGTACACGCACGGCGCGATCTGGGCGGCGATGGCCTTCGCGGCGAGCGGCGACGCGCGGCGCTCGTGGGACGTCGTCGACATGATCAATCCCGTCAACCACGCACGCACGCCGGCCGAGGTGGCCGTCTACAAGGTCGAGCCCTACGTCATGACCGCCGACGTCTACAGCGTCGCGCCGCACACGGGGCGCGGCGGCTGGAGCTGGTACACGGGTTCGGCCGGCTGGATGTACCGGCTGCTGGTCGAGGCCGTGCTGGGACTCCGGCTGGAGATGGTGGACGGCCAGGCCACGCTGCTGGTCGACCCGCGCATCCCGCCGCACTGGAGCAGCTTCGAGGTCGACTACACCTACAAGTCGGCGTTCTACCGGCTGCAGTTCGATCGCACCGGCCACGAGCGCCAGCCGCAGGTCACGCTCGACGGCCGCGCGCTCGGCGACAGCCGCGTGCCGCTGGCCGACGACGCGCGCCAGCACAGCGTGCGGGTGGCGCTGCCGTCGATGACGCCGGTGCCCGCCGGCGAATCGAGCGAGCTGCTGCTGTAGCGGCCGGCAGCGCTCACAATCGGGATCCCCGCTTCCGTGCCCTGCCCGCCATGCTGCACCACCTCTCGTTCGGCGTCGCCGACCTGCGCCGCTCCGCCGCCTTCTACGACGCCGCGCTCGGCGCCCTCGGCTTCGTCCGCGTCTGGAGCGACTTCGAGGGCGGTGCCAACGACCAGGCCGTCGGCTACGGCCGCGAAGGCGGCGGCGACAAGTTCGCGATCAAGCAGCGCACCGCGTCGCCCATCCTCCCGCCGGCGGGCTTTCACATCGCCTTCGCGGCGCCCGACCACGCGGCCATCCACCGCTTCCACGAAGCCGCCCTGGCGCACGGCGGGACCGACAACGGCGCCGCGGGCCCTCGCCCGCACTACGGCCCGCACTACTATGCCGCCTTCGTGATCGACCCCGACGGCTACCACGTCGAGGCGGTGCTGAACGCCCCGGTAGCCTGAGAAGCACGCCCTCGGGTCGTGATCTCCGGCGGTGCGGTGAGCACGCCGGCCGTGGCCTCGACGAAGCCACGCGGTCGTCGCGCGACGACCGGTGCCGGAGCTCGAGGCGCCGCCCGCGCCAGTCGACAAGCTGCTGCCCTCGCCGTGCAACGGGCGGCCCGACCGGTGTCGTGTCTTGCCTTTCGCCACCCTGCCGGGTCTCAAGAGGCAAGACTTGGCACCGCCGCGACGCAGGTTGCGCCTACCGCGGCACCACCTTGCGCAGGCGTTCCTGGACGTCGCCGTAGCCTGCCTGGGCCTTGCCACGGGCGTAGTCGATGACGCCATCGCCCTGCAGGCGGCGGTTGCCGGTCGCGCGGCCGGCGATCTTCTTGAGGTCGCCCTTGATCTGCGCGACGCGGCCCTGGAGCTGGTCCTTGTTCATGCCGGGCTCCCCGCCACGTTCAGTGGAAGAAGAAGTACAGGATGACCAGCACGAAGACCGGCACGCCCAGCAACCAACCGACGAGATACTTGCCCATGATGATGTCTCCTGGAATTGGCGACGCCTCGGTCGGACGCCGTCCGGGATGAGGATATCGGAAGGCGCTCAGCTGCGGATCGACTGCCCGTTCGCGTCGCGCCATGAATGCTCGAAGGCCAGCGCATCCTCGGCATTGCGCGGACGCACGCCCATCAGGATCGCGCCTTCGCGGATGCCCGACTCGTATTCGGCGATGCGTTCCTCGGGGATGCCCCAGCCGATCAGCGCCCCCACGAGGCCGCCGGCGGCACCGCCCGCGCCCGCGCCCGCCAGGGCCGCGGCGATCGGGCCGGCGATCACCAGGCCGAGCCCCGGCAGCACGAGGCTGGTGCCCATCGCGGCGACGGCGGCGGTGATCGCGCCCACGGTGCCGCCGATGGCGCCGCCGATGCCCGCGCCCTCGGCGGCCTTGGTGCCGAGTTCGGTGGCGACGGCGGTGTCGGCCGGGAATTGACGGGCACGGGTTTCGTCCGACATCACGAGGTTGACGTCGTCACGGTCGTAGCCGCGCGCGGCGACGGACGAGTAGGCGCGCTCGGCGCTGTCCCGATCGGGGAACAGGCCGGTCACGAGTCGGGAATCTGCCATGGCGGTCTCCTGCGGAATGGATGCCATCGGCCCTGCCCGCCCCATGCGAGCGCCGGGCCATTCATGTCCGATTCAGCAAGTGAGGGGCCCGCGCGGCCCCGTCGCCGCCGCTCGTTCAGCGCCGCCGGCGGCCCATCGCGATCGCCTTGACCAGCGGCACCGTCAGCATCAGCGCGGCGGAGCCGGCGAGGGCCATCGGCACGAACGAATGCGTCCACGCCATGCCGGCCGCGCCGACGAGGATCGTCGCCTGGCCGGTGAGCCACAGGCCCAGCGGGCCCAGGCGGAAGCGGGATTTGTTCATGACGGGCATTCTTCTGGCAGGAACGCCAGTCTCGCGGCGCCGGCGGGGCGCCGATCGGGCGATGAGCCGGCCGATCACCGCGCAGATCCCCGGGCCGGGACGGGCGCGATGCTTGCCTCGCCCCGGCGATGACCGCCCCACCGCCCGCCTACACGCGACGCCTCGTCCCGACGCTGCTCGCAGCGACGCCGACCGCGCGCCGCGCGTTCCGCTGCCGCTGCGGCCGTCCCGTCTTCTTCCGCAACGACGTCTGCCTCGCGTGCGGCACGCCGCTGGGCTACGACCCGGAGCTCGTCCTGCTGCGCCCGCTCGCGCCCACGCGCGACCCGCAGGTGCTGCGCGCGATGCGCACGCGCGGCGTGGGCGCGACCCTGCCGTTGAGCACCTACCGCCGCTGCGCGAACTGGACCTCCGCCGCGCCGTGCAACTGGCTGCTGCCCGACAACGAGGCGACGAAGGCACAGCCGCTCTGCCGCTCGTGCCGGCTGAACCGCACGGTGCCGGACCCCACCGATCGCGACAACGCCGCGCTGTGGCTCAAGGTCGAGCAGGCCAAGCGCGCACTCGTATCGCAGCTGATCGCGCTGAAGCTGCCGGTCGCCTCGCGGGTCAGCGAGGACGCCGAGCGCGGCGTGATGTTCGACCTGCTGCGCTCGCCGGTCGACGGCCCGCGCGTGATGACGGGCCACGCCGACGGCCTGATCACGCTCGACGTCGAGGAGGCCGACGACGTCCACCGCGAGACGATGCGATCCCGCCTGGGCGAACCCTACCGGACGCTGATCGGCCACCTGCGCCACGAGATCGGGCATTACTACTGGCAGCGGCTCGTCCAGGGCTCGTCGTGGGAGGCGCCGTGCCGCGCGCTGTTCGGCGACGACCGCGCCGACTACGCGCAGGCGCTGCAGGCCTACTACGCCAACGGCGCTCCGCCCGACTGGCAGAACGCCTTCGTCAGCGCCTACGCCACCGCGCACCCGTGGGAAGACTGGGCCGAGACCTGGGCGCACTACCTGCACATGGTCGACGTGCTCGACACCGCCCGCAGCTTCGGCCTGGTCGCCCACCATGACGAGATCCAGTACGAGCCGTTCACCGCCCGGGCGCTGCACGGCGACGACGCGCCCGCCTCCGCCCCCGCCTCGACCGAGGACCTCGGCTTCCTGGCGATCATCAACGGCTGGATCGAGCTGACCGGCGCGCTCAACGAGGTCACGCGCAGCATGGGCGAGCCCGACTTCTACCCGTTCGTGCTGTCACGGCGGGCCGTGCGCAAGCTGCATTTCATTCACCAGCTCGTCAGGAGCGAGGCCGGCGGGCGCGCGCGCGGCGGGTCTCCGACCGGCGCGGGCGGCGTGGCGGAGGGCGACGGATCGTCCACCGGCGCTGGCGGCGGGGCCATCGGCGGCGGCGCCGGTGGCGTCGGCGGCGCGACGGGCGGCAGCCCGGTGTCGGGCGGGACCGGCACGGTGCCGCCGTCGCCGCCCACGCAGGACGTGGCACGCGTCATCGCTTGAGCGCCCGCTCGAGCTGCGCCTTGCTCATGCTGGAGCGCCCGTGCAGGTTGGCACGCTTCGCGTCCTCGTAGAGCTGGGCATAGGTGCGTCCCTGGGCACCGATGTGGGAATGCTCGCCGCCGCGCTTCGACGGCGGCATGTCGTCCAGCGACTGCCGGCTCGCCTCGCGCGCCTCGCCGTGCTGCGCGCGCGTCTTGTTGACGGTGCGCGCGGCGATCTCCTCGGCGACCTTCTCGCTGCGTCCGCGCGACAGGAGGCTCTGCTTGATGTCGGTGTACTGGCGCTCTCGCTTGGCGCTCCAGGGGCCTTGGGGCATGACGATTCTCCCGTCCGGTGGGCGCCACGGACAGGGCGCCCTCGCCCCTCAGGCGGCAACGCCCATGCCCAGCCGGCCGCGCTCAGGCCGGGCGCCAGGATGCGAAGCGGCCCGCGGATCGCTCCGGGCCGCCGCGCGCCGCCTGGGCGGCATCGAGCACGTCGCGCACGTCCTCCATCGCGAACGGCTTGACGAGGTAGCGGTCGAAGCCGGCCTCGGCGGCGCGGGCGCGATCCTCGGCGCCGCCCCGGCCGGTGACGGCCACCAGCACGACGTCGTGCGCGTTGCCCTGGCCGCGCACGCGCCGCACCGCCTCGACACCGTCCAGCGACGGCATGCCGACGTCGATGAAGGCGATGTCCGGCGGCGAGCCGACCATGCGCGCAACGGCCTCGAGCCCGTCGTGCACGATCTCCACGCGATGGCCCAGCAGCTCCAGCATGGACGCGAAGCTCTGCGAGAAGTCCACGTTGTCGTCGGCCAGCAGCACGCGCAGCGCGGCCTCGCCCTGGCCCGGCAGGCTGGGCGCCGCACCGGCCGGCGCCTCGGCGGCCGCGGCGTCCACCGGCAGGGTGAGCTCGAAGCGGACGCGGCGCGCGCCGGGCGGACGCCGTCCCCGCAGGCCGCCGCCATGCATGGCCGCCAGCTGCGTGGCCAGGGCCACGCCCAGGCCGAGCGCGGCGCAGTCCACGTCCTCGAGCGGACGCGGCGCCTCGTCGAGATCGGCCGCGGCGGCCACCGAGATCGCCAGCGTGGCGGCGTCGGCCCCGGCCGAGCTCGCCTCGACGCGGATCGCGCTGCCGCGCTCGATGTGGCGCACGATGTCGGCGACCAGGTGGCCGAGCGCCTGGCCGATCCGCTGGGCATCGCCCCGCACGCGTGGCAGCGTGCCGGGAGCGGCCTGGATGTCGAGGGTCAGCTCCTGCGCGTGCAGCGTGGGCGCCAGGTGCCCGGCGACGTCCTGCAGCACCGTCGCGATGTCGAACGTGCCGCGCTGCAGCGTCGCCTTCGCGCCGGACAGGCGCGCCAGGTCCGACAGGTCGTCGGCGATGCGCATCAGGTGGCCCACCTGGCGCTCCATGATGCCGCGCGTGCGCAGCCGGCCGGCCGGATCGTTGTCGGTCAGGCGCAGCAACTCGAGGCCGTTGGACAGCGGCGCGAGCGGATTGCGCAGGTCGTGTGCCAGGCCGGCCAGGAAGGCGTGGCGCTGGCGGTGTGCGGCCTGCGCGTCGCTGACGGCGGCGTCGCGCTCGGCCCGCAGCGAGGCGAGCGCGGCCTGGGCGTCGGCCAACGCGCTGCGTGCGCGATCCAGTTCATCGGTCATCGAGGACATCCGGTGGGCCTCCTCACGGGCCTGGGCGATCGTGGCGACATCGCGCTCGCGCTGGTCCCGCAGTTCCGTGATCAACGCCGACGCCAGGCGCACCCGCGCCGCGAGGACGACGATGAAGCCCGCGAGGGCCACGCAGATCAGGACGAGCAACGCGATGACGGGACTCTTCGGCAGGAACCTGGGCGAAGCCCCGACTGTACGGCGCCGGGGCACGCGGTTCGACGAGGGCCGCTCAGGACGGCGTGTGGCGCCGGCGGCGCTCGACGGCCTCGATCTTGAGCAGCTGGCGGTATTTCGTGACCGTCCGGCGCGCGACCTGCAGGCCCTGCGTCGCGAGCTGGCGCGCGATCTCCGCGTCGGACAGCGGCGCGGTGGGCGCCTCTGCCTCGATGATGTCCTTGATCAGCCCGCGGATGGCCGTGCCGGAACACGCGCCGCCGCTGGCGGTGGTCATCGCACGCGAGAAGAAGTACTTCAGCTCGAACACGCCGATCGGCGTGGCCATGTACTTGTTGTTCGTCACGCGCGACACGGTGGACTCGTGCAGTCCCAGTTCGTCGGCGATCTCGCGCAGGCCCAGCGGCTTCATCGCCATCGCGCCGAATTCCAGGAAGTGCTTCTGCCGCGAGACGATGGCCTCGGCCACGCTGAGGATGGTGGAGAAGCGCTGTTCGACGTTGCGCATCGTCCACTTGGCCTCCTGCAGGTGCGTGGCCATCTCCGGGTTCTGCTTGCTGCGATGGCGCTGGAACAGTTCCGCGTAGACCTGGTTCAGGCGCACCTTGGGGATGATGGCGGGGTTGAGCTGCACGTTCCATTGCCCGCGCACCTTGCGCACGATCACGTCGGGGATGACGTATTGCAGCTGCGTCGAGCCGAAGCGCCAGCCCGGCCGCGGGTCGAGGCGGCGGATGCGGTCGCAGACCGCCTCGATCTCGGCCGGCGTGCGGCCGAGGGCGCGCGCCATCGTGCTCACGTCCTTGGCGGCGAGGCAGTTCAGGTGCTCGCCGATGATGTGGCGCGCCACCTCGCGGGCGTCCTCGTCCTCGATGGTGGACAGCTGCGCCAGCAGGCATTCCGAGACGTTGCGCGCGGCCACGCCGGCCGGCTCCAGTGCCTGCACGCGCTTCAGGGCGATCTGCATCTCCTCCAGCGTGGCGGGCGGGTCCAGGTCAGCGACGGCAATCATCTCCTGCAGGTCGGTGCGCAGGTAACCGTCGTCGTCCAGCGATTCGACGATCACCTTGGCCAGCACCAGGTCGCGCAACGTCAGCGGCAGCACGGCGAGCTGGCCGTGCAGGTGCGTGGCCAGCGAGGTCGGCACCGCCATCATGTCCAGCGCGCTGGTCTCGTCGTCGTCGGCGCGCTTGCCCGAACCGAGGCCGTCGGCCTGCCACATGTCGCGGTCGCCCTCGCCCGGGCCCTCGCCTTCGGGCGCGGCCATCGTCTCGGCGGCGGCCTCCTGCGCCTCGCGCGCTTCCTGCGCCTCGGCGGCCTGCTCCGGCGAGACCGCGTCGTCGCTGGCCTCGTCGGACGAATCCTCTTCGAGGAACGGGTTCTTGCCCAGCGCGTCATGGACCTGCTGAGCGAATTCGAGCGAGGAGAGTTGCAGCAGCCGGACGGCGTGCTGCAGGCGGGGGGACAGCGTCTGGGTCTGTCGCTGTTCCGTGCGGAAGTCCATCGAACCCATTGGTTCCTCCTGAGCGTGGGACCCGCGAGCCCGGCAAGAGTTGCCGGATTCGCGTTCATGCCCGGAACTACGCAACGTGCGTGCCAGAAGTCACGAACCCGGGTAAACCCGCAACTGAACGCTCGAAAAGCGGTCGAAACGTCCGCATTGCATCCATTCGCCGCGGTTATTTCGGTCGCATCCGGCTCGATTGCTTTGAAGATCGGAATATTCAGCCGTCTTCAAACTGAACGGCGGCAGCTCCGGGCCCCAGATTTGCCGCAAGCCGGCGCTGCGCTTCGCGAGCGGCGGTCCGGAGGGACCGGCGGCGCGCCGGGCGCGGTCGCACTACCGTTCGTGGCGGCGGCTCTCAAGGCCGTCGAGCGGGGTCGGCGCGGCCGTCGGCGGCCTGCTTCCGGCCGTCGTCCACGGGCTGCGCGGCGCCCGCCGTCCCGCCTTTTCCGGCCTCGTCCTGCTGCTGCGTCGGCAGCGCCTGCGGCGCGTCGGCGCCCGCCGGCGACGCCTGTCCGGACTTGTCGTCGAGCCAGGCGGGATGCCGCGGCGGATAGACGTGCTTCATCGCC
>Ga0207702_10004013_pt1 | contig 13223 bp, 13 predicted proteins | sample KBSCornC62_FD_184302 | JGI IMG/M metagenome (GOLD analysis project Ga0207702, IMG submission 184302) | Corn rhizosphere microbial communities from Kellogg Biological Station, Michigan, USA - KBS Corn C6-2 (SPAdes) (version 2) | ecosystem: Host-associated > Plants > Roots > Rhizosphere > Soil ...
CGCAATATATTCGGTGTCGGAGAAGCCCTCATGCACGAGCATGGGCGCGAGCATGTTCTGCCCCATCGCGTCGCCGAGCTTGTAGGTCAGCACGAACAGCAGGATCAGCCAGGCGCCGGGCCGCCTCAGAAAGTCGGCGAAGGGCGCGACCACGTTGTGGCTGAGGAAATGGGCAGCCGTCGCAAGCCCGTCGCGGCTCTTGCTCACCGCCGTATGTTGCCCCGGTCCGAGCCATAGCGATGCGATCGCGCCGGGCAGGACAAGGAGCGCCGTCAGTGCATATGCCGCCGCCCAGCCTAGCCCCGCGCCCTCGCTCGAAGCGAGATAGATGGTGCCGGCCCCCGCGAGGAGGTCTCCGGTTCGATAGCCCACCTGATTGGTCGCCGTGCCCTGGGCCAGCTCGTGGTCCCGCAAGGTCTCGATGCGGTAGGCGTCGATGACGATATCCTGTGTCGCGGACAGGAAGGCGACGATCATTCCCCAGAGCGCGAAGCGGCCGATTTGATGGACCGGATCGCTCGCGCCGAGCTGAACGACCGCGATCACCAGCAGCGCCTGGACGGTCCACAGCCAGGCGCGCCGCTGCCCAAGGAACCGGCTGAGCACCGGGATGGAGATGCCGTCGATCAGGGGCGCCCACAGGAATTTGAGCGTGTAGGGCGTGCCCAAAGCGAAGGCGAAGCCGATCGTCTTCTTGTCGACGCCGACTTTCGACAACCAGTAGGACATGGTCCAGATCAGCAAGGTCAGCGGAAAGCCGCTCGAAATGCCGAGGAGAAACGCGCCCAGCGGACGCGGTCTCAGGTAGGAACGGGCAAGGGCGCCGAAGGACCCGGTGTCGCGGGCGGTCGACTCCACTAGCGCGCCGGTTGCCCGCTTTCGGCAAGCGCCTCTGAGACCTTCGCCCCGGTGTCGGGCGCGGGTTCCGCCGCTCTGCGCTCCTGCGCGGTCACACGCGCCCATTCGAGCAACACGAATATCGTCGAGACGAGCGCAGTCGCCGCGGTCCAACGGAACACGGGAGCATAGCCGTAGAGATCGAATGCCTCGCCGACCGCGCCCCGTCCAAGCGTTCCAACCAGCGAGAGCAGCGAGCCGAGCAGCGCGTACTGGATTGCGCCGTATTTCTTGCTGACGATGCTGGAGACGTAGGCAACGAAGGCCGTCAGCGCGAGGCCGGTAGTGATGTTCTCGTAGCAGATCGCGATCAGCAGCCGCATCATCCGCTCGTCGCTGCCGAACAGGTGCGCCAGGGCATCGAGCCGCAAGAGATGCGCGAAACCGTCGATCATCGGAGCGCCATCGGCGAGATCGGCGTAAAGGAAGTTGCCGAGCGGCGGCAGGATGGCGCCCAGCAGGATCGTCGGGAAACGCCCGATCTTCGCGAACAGGTAGCCGCCCAAGCTGATCCCCAGCATCGTCATGATGATGCCGAAAATCTTCGAGGCGAAGGCGACCTCGTCCTTCGTATAGTGCATGTAATCGAGATAGAATGGGTACGCGAAGCTGGCCCAGATGTTGTAGCAGATCGCGTAAGTCAGAATGAATCCGATCGCGGCGAGCACGCCCCAGCCCATTCGGCTCGACAACTCGGCAAGCGGATCGACGAGCGCCGAATAGAGATGGTTCATGACGGTGCGGCTGGGACGATGCGTGGGGTCGTGGGCCCTGAGAACCTTGTCCGGACTCTTCGCGAGGCGGTTCGCGATCGCCGCGACCGCCAGAGGCACGAACACGGTGGCGATGATGATCAACACGCCCCAGGTCTTCGTGAAATCGCCGACCGAGGGCGGCGTCGCGCCCGGCACCGCAGGCTCCAGCATTGACACCGCGAAGGTAACGAGCCGGACGATCGCCCAGAGCCAGCTGACGCCCACGATCGCGAGGAGCAAGGCGCGCACGCCTGGCTTGAGGGCACCTGGCTCGGCGAGCGCGCCGTACAGCTTCTGGCGTTCCGGCCGCGGAGTGTCGGGCGCGGTAAGGGTGATCACCAACAGCCCGACGAAAATTGCCGCCATCACCAGATAAACGTCAGGCCAGCTCATCCGGGCGGCCATCACCAGTGCGAGCGCGCCGCCGACGATCGAAGCCGTTCGATAACCGAACTGGGTCAGCGCGGAGAGCAGCTCGATCGGCGCTTCCTCGTCGGCCTGATCGATGCGCCACCCATCGATGGCGATGTCGTGGCTTGCCGACGCCAAGGCGGCGGCGAAGGCTGCCAATACGAAATTGCCGATCGAGGCCGCCGGATTCGTCATCGCGAGCAACGCAAGGCACGCCGCGATGGTGGCCTGGCACAAAGCGATCCAGCTCTTGCGCCGACCAAGGCGTTCCAGGCCGGGAATCCGCACCCGGTCGACGACTGGCGACCACAGGAACTTGAACGAGTAAGCGAGACCGATCCACGAGAAGATGCCGATGGTCGCGAGCTTGACCCCGACCTCGCCAAGCCACGCAGTCAGGGTTCCGACCAGGAGAGCGAAGGGAAGACCGGATGAAAATCCGAAGGCCAGCATCGTCGCCGATTTGCGAGTCGCGAGCGCCGCCTTGAGCAGCTTCAATCCCTTGGGCCGCTGGCCTGCCATTTGGATCCCCCTCCTCGGCTGAACGCGTGAAAGCTTAGACAGCAGCTTTCACGCACTGCCTAGCCCCGGGATGTATGCGACTTAACGCCCCGCCCCGCTACTCCGTCTGGCCGACCGGGATGAACAGCTCGAGCCCCTTCGGCGCTTTGACCTTCTCGCCCTGGAGGTGCCGGTCGACGCATTCGATCGCCTTGAGGAGCTGGCGGGCGGTGTAGGGCTTCGTCAGGCAGCCGACCGCAATCTCTCCCGCGCCGGCATAGGAATGTCCGGTGGCGAAGAGCGTGGGCACGCCGCGCTGCTTCGCGGTGGCCGCCAGTTCGATGCCGGTGCGATCGCCGCGCAGCCGCACATCGCTGAGAATGAGATGGACGACTTCATTCTCGACGACCCGAAGCGCTTCTTCGAGGTCGTCGACCGTCGCGACGATCTCATATCCGGCGTCCCCGAGGAAATTTTCGTTGTCGAAAGCCGTCAGCGGTTCGTCCTCGACGATGAGTATCCGCTTGACGATCTGCTTACGCTTACCGAACAGCATCGAAACCCTGTCCCATGGCTCCGCCCCCGAAACAACCAACGCAACGAACGACGAAGCGTCGAGTGCCGCGCCCGCAAAGTCGACGCCGGACTGCTGCTGCCGCGCCACAGAAAGAGCCTGGCGGGCCGCAGCGCATCGCCAAGCTCCTCGCCCGCGCCGGAATCGCTTCACGGCGCGAGATCGAGCGCATGATCGCCGAAGGCCGCATCGCGCTCAATGGAGAAAAGATCACCACCCCCGCGACTTTGCTCGACAGCGTCGAGGGACTGACAGTCGACGGGAGGCCTGTGCGGCCCGCCAAGGCGACCCGCCTGTTCCGCTTCTACAAGCCGCAGGGAACGATCACGGCGGCGCACGACACCAAAGGCCGGGCAACGATCTATGACCGCCTGCCGAAGGGCCTCCCGCGGCTCATGCCCGTCGGCCGTCTCGACTTCATGACCGAGGGCCTGCTTCTGCTCACCAACGACGGCGAGTTGAAGCGCCAGCTGGAGCTCCCACGCACCGGCGTTGTGCGGACCTATCGCGCGCGGGCCTTCGGGAATGTTACGCAACAGCAGCTGGAAGGGCTGGCCGAGGGCATCACGATCGAGGGCATCCACTATGGCTCGATCAACGCGAATTTGGAGCGCCGCACCGGCAGAAACTGCTGGATCGAAATGAGCCTCGCCGAGGGCAAGAACCGCGAGGTTCGCCGCGTCCTCGCCCATCTCGGCCTTCAGGTCTCGCGGCTGATCCGCACCGCCTACGGTCCGTTGACCCTCGAAGGCCTCGAGCCGGGCGACGCCGACGAACTAGAGGAAGCGGAGCTGGAGGCTTTCCGCAGAATTCTCAAATGAGGATCATCGCGGGGGAATGGCGCGGCCGCACGATCGAAGCGCCGCCAGACGAGGGGACGCGCCCGACCGCCGATCGGGTGCGCGAAAGTCTCTTCTCCATGCTCGCCAGCCGCCTCGGCTCGTTCGAGGGACTGCGCGTCGCCGACCTCTTCGCGGGCAGCGGAGCGCTTGGGTTTGAAGCGCTTTCGCGGGGCGCGGCGCATGCCACTCTCGTCGAGAGCGATCCCAAAGCCTCCGCCGTCATCAAGCGCAATGCCGCCAGGCTCGGCGCGGCGGATCGAATTCGGCTTTTCAGCGGCTCGGCATTGGTGCTGCCCAAATCGGAACCATTCGAACTGATCTTCGCCGACCCGCCTTATTCAGCCGGCGCTGGCAGCGCGGTTGTTCATGCAGTTACGAGGGCTGGATGGCTGGCACCCGGCGGCTGGTTGAGCGTCGAGACCGCGCGAGCCGGCTCCATCGATCCGGACCAGCTTGGAATCGAAGCCGTGCGTGAGGTTGGCCGTGCCCGGATTACCCTTTTGCGGCGGTTTTAGCGGCCTTCTTGATCTCGTCGAGTTCGTTCGACAAGCGCCGTCCGACCGCCGTGGCAGCGGCTTTCCCGGCTTCTTTGACGGCCCTGCCCGCACGCTTGCGCCGGCTCGCATCGCTGCTTGTAAAGCCGTGCTCGGCGAGAGAGGCGAGCGCCGCCGTTGCAGCGACCGCGACGAGCTCGGCAACGAGCGGACTCTGCAGCAGCTTGATGAAGGCGTCGCTGGCGTCGAACCCGCTTTGCTTCCGCGAACCGCCGCCGCCGCGAGAGGCGCTGACACGCGCGACCGATCTGGACCCGCTCGTCCTGCCGGTTTTTCCGCCGGTCTTCGCGCTCGCCTTTTTCGCCATCGTAATTGCTCCTGTGTTCCTGACTTTTGGACGCTCAACTCACTCGACGCGCTTCCGTATCCCGAGCACCCAATACAGCATTGCGATGGGTTGTTGCCGCGGCCGGGGTCACTCGCCTAAGGGACTTCGACCAGTCTGCGTTCGTCTCCAGTTTCGATCCAGCTTCAATGCGACGGGAGCTCGTGAAGTCAATTCACTCGCATGGTGACGTGAGGCGCCGCTTTGCGGCACCCTTGCTTCTCGTGCTGGTCACGTCCGGATGCAACCGCGGCGTCCTCGACCCCGCCGGCCCGATTGGAGCGCAAGAAAAGCAACTCCTCATCAATTCGACGGCGATCATGCTGGCGATCATCATCCCGACGATCATCGCGACGATCGCATTCGCCTGGTGGTTTCGCGCCGGAAACAAGAAGGCGACCTACCGGCCCGACTGGGAATATTCGGGCGCCATCGAAATGGTCGTGTGGGCGATCCCGGCCCTCACGATCATGTTGCTGGGCGGCATTGCCTGGATCGGCAGCCACGACCTGGAGCCGAGCCATCCGCTGAAATCTCAGGTCCGTCCGATCAATGTCGAGGTCGTGTCGCTCGATTGGAAGTGGCTGTTCATCTACCCGGACCAGGGAATTGCCACCGTCAATCAGCTTGTGGTGCCCGCCGGCGTTCCGGTCAGCTACCGGCTGACTTCGGCGACGGTCTGGAACAGCTTCTTCGTCCCGCAATTCGGAACGATGATCTACACGATGCCGCGGATGACGACCCGCTTGAACCTTCAGGCGGACCGGCCGGGCATCTACGAGGGCATCTCTTCGCACTTCAGCGGCGACGGCTTTTCCGGAATGGGCTTCAAGGTCCAGGCGGTGCCTGCCAACCAATTTGCGGCCTGGGTTTCGAACGCGCACGGCTCCACAATGAAGCTGGATGGCCCCGCCTACGCCGAGCTGTCGAAACCCAGCAGCTATGTGAAGCCGATGACCTACGGGACCGTGGTTCCCGGCCTCTACGATGCGATCGTGGCCAACCGTGTCCCGCCCAATCCGGTGCCCGAGCCGCTGCACAACCAGCAGGTCAATGGGACCAAGGCATGAGCTTGTTCGGAAGGCTGACCTGGGACGCGATCCCGTTCAACCAGCCGATCCCGCTGGTCACGTCGATCGTCGTGCTGCTCGCCGTCGGCGCAATCGTCGCATGGGTCACAGTCAAGGGCTGGTGGCCCTATCTCTGGCGGGAATACATCACGTCCACCGATCATAAGAAGATCGGCATCATGTACATCGTGCTCGCACTGGTGATGCTGGTGCGCGGCTTTGCAGATGCGATCATGATGCGCGCTCAGCAGGCGGTCGCGGTCGGCGCCAACCAGGGCTACCTCCCGCCCGAGCATTACGACCAGATCTTCTCCGCCCACGGCACGATCATGATCTTCTTCATGGCGATGCCTTTCATCATCGGGCTGATGAACTTCGTTGTCCCGCTCCAGCTCGGCGTTCGCGACGTTGCCTTCCCGACAATGAACAATGTCAGCTTCTGGCTGACCGCGTCTGGCGCCCTCCTGGTGAACCTCAGCCTTTTCATCGGCGAGTTCGCGCGGACCGGCTGGCTCGCTTTCCCGCCATTGAGCGAGACGCAATTCTCGCCCGGCGTCGGCGTCGACTACTACCTCGTCGCACTGCAGATATCGGGCGTCGGGACGCTGCTGACCGGGGTCAATTTCGTCACCACCATCCTGAAGATCCGCGCTCCCGGAATGAGCTATTTGCGGATGCCGGTGTTCTGCTGGACCTCGCTCGCCGCGAACCTGCTGATCATCGCCGCCTTCCCCGTCCTCACCGTCGCGCTCGGTCTGCTGATGCTCGACCGCTACCTCGGCTTCCATTTCTTCACGACCGACGGCGGCGGCAACTCAATGCTCTACATGAACCTGATCTGGGTCTGGGGGCATCCCGAGGTCTACATCCTTGTCCTGCCGGCATTCGGAATCTACTCGGAAGTCGTCTCGACCTTCTCGGGCAAGCCCTTGTTCGGCTACCGCTCGATGGTCTTCGCGACGCTCGCCATCTGCATCATCTCGTTCATGGTCTGGCTGCACCATTTCTTCACCATGGGCGCGGGCGCCGACGTCAACGCGATCTTCGGAATCGCCAGCATGGTGATCGCCGTCCCGACCGGCGTGAAAATCTTCAATTGGCTATTCACGATGTACGGCGGCCGAGTCCGCTTCACCGTGCCGATGCATTACGCGATCGGATTCATGATCACCTTCGTCATCGGCGGCCTCACCGGCGTGCTCCTAGCCATCCCGCCGGTCGATTTCATCGTCCACAACAGCCTGTTCCTGATCGCGCATTTCCACAATGTGATTATCGGCGCGGTCGTGTTCGGGGTGATGGCCGGCTACACCTACTGGTTCCCCAAGGCGTTTGGATTCACGCTCGACGAACGGCTCGGCAAGATCATCTTCTGGCTGTGGTTCGTCGGATTCTATCTCGCCTTCATGCCGCTCTACGCGCTCGGGCTCATGGGCGCGACGCGGCGGCTGCAGCATTACAGCGACCCGAGCTGGCAGCCGTACAATATCGTCGCCCTGATCGGCGCGGTACTGATCCTCGGCGCGATCGGCCTGACCGCCGTCCAGCTCATCTATTCGATCCGCACCCGCGACAAGCGCCGCGACGCCACCGGCGATCCGTGGGACGGCCGGACGCTTGAGTGGCTGACCCTGTCGCCGCCGCCGCATTACAATTTCGCGGTACTTCCCGACGTCCACGGCGAGGAGGCCTATTGGACGCGCAAGCAGACCGCGATCAAGGAAGAGAAACTGATCGACGAGCCGAACTATCAGCCGATCGAAATGCCGGTCGACACGCCGACCGGAGTCATCGTCGCCTTCTTCGCGTCGCTCTGCGGCTTCGCTCTCATCTGGTACATTTGGTGGCTGGTCATCCTCGGCCTGATCGGCGCCTTCGCGATCCTCGTCTGGTACGCGTGGCGCGACGAGCATGAGCACATCATTCCGATCGAGGAAGTCGTCGCCAATGCACGCGAACGCCGCCGCGTGCGCCATGAGCTTCTACAGGAACTGATCAAGCAGCCATGACGACGTCCGAAGCTTCAGCCATCGGCCTGACCCACGGCGGGTCCGAAGACACCGGCCTCGGCAACCGCGGGCCGCAGTCGAAGAGCATCGTCGTTCCCTACGGCTTCTGGCTGTTCGTCCTTTCCGACATGGTGCTGTTCTCGGCACTGTTCGCCACCTACGCGAGCCTGGTCCACGCGACCGACGGCGGGCCGGTCACGAGCCAGCTGTTCGACCGGACGACGGTCGCGATCGAGACTCTGGCGCTGCTCATTTCGAGCTTCATCTGCGGCCTCGCGATGATCGCGGCCAAGCAGAAGAACATGCTGTGGACCCAACTCGCCTTGTTTTTTACCGGCCTGTTCGGCTTCGTCTTCCTCGTGCTCGAGCTGACCGAGTTCGCGCACATGATCGCGATCGGCGCGCCGCCCCAGCGCAGCGCCTTCCTCTCCGCCTTCTTTACCCTCGTCGGCTGTCACGGCGCGCACGTCACCTGCGGCCTGCTGTGGATCGGCACGATGATGGCGCAGATCTGGGCCAAGGGCTTCGAGCCGCACATCATGCGGCGCCTGCTGTGCCTCAGCGTCTTCTGGCACGCGCTGGACATCATCTGGGTGGCGATCTTCACGATCGTCTATCTCATCGGGACACTGCCATGAGCGAACATGAAGAACCGCATGCGATGAACGTCGCGCCCGGCACGCCGCACGACAGCATCATGAGCGAGACGGTGGCCTATGTTGTCGGCCTCGCACTCGCATTGATCCTGACCGGCATCTCCTTCTGGGTAGCCTCCACGTCATCCCTGTGGGGGCCCGGGGTTGCGGTCGGCCTGGTGGTGCTGGCGATCGCCCAGATGGGCGTTCACCTGGTCTTCTTCCTCCACATCACCAGCGGGCCGGACAACACCAACAACGTCCTCGCGCTCGCCTTCGGCGTGATGATCGTGTTCCTGGTGATGATCGGCACCATCTGGATCATGGCGCACATGAATGCGAACATGGGCCCGAGCCCGGAGATGATGAATTTGATGACCCAGCGCGGCTAGCGTGGGCGTCACTCAGGGAAGGAAAATGGTGGGCGTGGCAAGGATTGAACTTGCGACCCCTGCGATGTCAACACAGTGCTCTACCACTGAGCTACACGCCCACCCGAGGGAAGCCCATCAAAGTGCTACTTTGACGGGAACCCGTCAGCCGATGTGGCTTGGAGAAGCGGCATTTAGGGAGCGGATGCGCGGGGCGCAACAGGCTTTAGAGCCGGCCGTGCTGGTCCTCGGTCTGGAACATGCGGTCGACCTCCATGACCAGATCCTTCAAGTGGAAAGGCTTGGACAGGAGCTTGGCTTCCGGCGCCGTGCGGCCGCCTTGGAGCGCGACCGCGGCGAAGCCGGTGATGAACATGACGCGGATGTTGGGGTCGATCGCGCTCGCCTTCTGGGCCAGTTCGATCCCGTCCATCTCGGGCATCACGATGTCGGTCAGGAGCAGGTCGAAGCGGTCCGCCTCGAGCAGCGGCATCGCTTCGGTGCCGCAGCCGACGGCGTCGACCTCGTAGCCAACGCGCTGCAGCGCGCGCTGCAGATACTCGCGCATCGACGTGTCGTCTTCGGCCAGAAGGATTCTCGCCATTGCCACTCTATGCTCTGAACCAATGCGTTTTGCCAGAAGCGAATAACGCTTTCGTGCGTTGCAGCGCCTCAACGCGAGTCCTAGTCTGGCACAGAATTTAACCATGTCGCCGCTCCCCGCCCCCCTCGTCCACGCGCCGCGCGGACCGTTACCGGTGCTGCTTTCGGTTCCGCACTCGGGCCGCGACTACCCCGATTGGCTGGTCGAAAATGCCTCCGCCGGACACGCGGCGCTTGCCGCCCTGGAAGACCCGCTCGTCGACCGCCTCGTGTGGCGTGCTCTCAAGCGCGGCTGCGGAGCGGTGATCGCGCGCGCTCCACGCGCGGCGATCGATTGCAACCGCGCCGAGGACGATGTCGATCCTTCCGTGATCGACGGCGCCCGCCGGGGCCGGGTGACGGCGCGCGCGCGCGGCGGTCTCGGAATCGTCCCGGCGCGAACCCAGCAGCACGGTTACCTCTGGCGCCGCCCGGTCAGCCCCACACAGCTCGGCGAACGGCTGGACCAGGCGCACCGCCCCTATCACGAAGCGATCGACCAGATGATCCGGCTGCTGCTCGACAGATTCGGGTGCGCCTTGCTGATCGATTGCCATTCGATGCCGCCGCCTCCAGCGGACATTCCAGAGATCGTGTTCGGCGACTGCCGCGGACGGACCGCGGACGCCTGGCTCAGCAGCGAGGCGCTCGAGGTTGGGCGCCGCTGCGGTTTTGCGGTGGGTTTGAACGATCCCTTCGCCGGTGGCCACGTGATCGAGCGCCACGCGCGCCCGGCCTTCGGAGTGCAGGCGCTGCAGCTGGAAATCGACCGCCGCTGCTACCTCAACGACAATCTGAAGGAGCCCGGGCCGGGCTTCGACCGGGTGGCCAAGTTCATCGACCGGCTCGCGATTGAGTTAGGCGAGGCCCTGCTCAGCCGCCGATTCGCGACGGCAGCCGAATAATCCTTAGCTAGGCGCCGAGGGGCTCCGGCTGCGGTACCTGAACCGGCGCCTTCCCCTGCTGCATCTGGCGGCCGAACACGTTGCGCATCTCGGTCAGCGAGAAGAGATGGGCGTAGATGAGCGGCAGGATGCCGTTCTGGTTGATCTTCCTGAGTTCGTCGCCGCGGAGGTTTCTGAGCTTCTCCTCGTCGACCATGCGGAAGCCGCGATAGACGAACGGCTGCTCGGCGCCTTCGGGCTGGATCGCAACCTCGCCGTCCATCAGCAGGTCCGACTTGACCAGCTCATCCATGAAGGCCCCGGTCCGCTGCCCGGCGGCTTCGAATTGCTCGCAGAACTGCAAGATGGCCTTGGTGGCCTCGGTCGGCTGCTCACCCTCAAACAGGGCTTCGCCTTCCTTGAAATCGCCGACGGCATCGGCGCTCGGATCGAAGCAAAGCGACAGCTCGTCGCTGTCCTGCCTCAGCCGCGCCAGGAGGAAGGGATAACGGCGAACATAGGCCGGGATGTAGAGGCTCGTGTCGAGCGGGCGGCCTTCCTCGTCGATGAACACGTTCACGCCTTCGTTGAGGCCCATCAGCGCGATGGGAACGGGGTTATCGCCGACGGAAAAGACGATCGGATAATGCCGCTGGACCATCGTGAACTCGTCCACCGTGACGGGGATCGCGTGGGTCCGGCCGACCTGCGCCATCCGCAGCACGCGGCGCACCTTCATCTTCCCGTGCTGGGTCACGTTGAGGGGTTCGAGTCCATTGTAGAACAAGGGCAAATTCTGAGCGGGGGCGGCGGTCGCCATCCTAATCGTCTCCTGGGGGTCGGTCTTACGTCCGCGCGCCGGGGCGCGGTCCGCCGAGCAAATTGTCGAGGCGGGCATCTATTGACCTTGGCTTGGATACGCAAGCCGTGCGGCAGTTCGCGCCATCGGCCCGAGCCCAAGGCAGTTCATTGATTATTCAAGGCTTCACTGCGAAGCCGATGCCCCATGGCGGGGAGCCGGTAAGCCAATGGGGCCAATCTGGAGTTTCGTGCCGCTGTTGCTCGGCTTCTTTGCCGTGCAACCCGGCGCGATCGAGCAGAGTGTGACCCGACTGGTCGTTCAGGACGAGGTGATCCTGCGCGTCCCGGTCCAGCCGCGCCCGCTGATGCCGATGGTCGACTGGCACGAGAAGAAGGGGCCGAAATGCCTGCCGACGGCCATGATCCGTCGTGCCCTTCTTTCCGGCTCCGAAGATGTCGATTTCGTCCTTGCCGACCGCGCGCGGGTCCGGGCGAAGCTCGACGAGGACTGTCCCGCGCTCGACTTCTACGCCGGTTTTTACCTGCAGCCGCAGGACGACCAGCTGTGCGCGGGCCGCGACGCGATCCACTCGCGCATGGGGGGAAGCTGCACGATCGAGCACTTCAAGCTGCTCGTGCCGAAATTGCGTCACGATAATCGCTGAGGTCCCCGGCTGCGCGGATCGCTTCGGGAGGAACGGAGACGAGAGGGGAGACCTTTGGCGGATCCGCGCATCCGAGTGGCGACCAGCTACGACCCCGCGCCTGACGGTCTTGCGTTCGGCGGATTACAAACTGGAAAGATTGTCGGGACCGCGCCTCAGCGTCATGACCGCGCGCAGCCCCGGCTGATTGTCCAGAAGCTCGATGTCGCCGCCGTGGAGGCGGGCAACCGCGCGAGCGAGCGCCAGTCCCAAGCCGCTGCCTTCGGTCGTCCTTGCTTCTTCGAGACGACGATAGCGGACCAGCGCATGCTCGCGCTGCTCGGATGGGATTCCGGCTCCGCGATCCGCAACCCAGAGCTCGACCCGATCGCCATGGTCCGCAGCTCCCAAGCTGATTGAGCCGCCGCCATATTTGAGCGCGTTGTCGACGAGGTTCGCGACGGCTCGTCCGATCGACTGGCGGTTTCCGAAATAGGTGACGGGTTCGGGCTCATCGAGGGTAATCGCCATTCCGCGCTCCTCCGCCACGGGCGTGTAGATCTCGCAGATGTCGCGAAGCAGGTCGGCGAGGTCGAATTGCTCGAAGTGCTGGCGGCCCGTCCCCGCTTCCGTGCTGCTGATTTCGAGCGTCGCGGAGATCAATCGCAGCATTCGCTCGACATCGAGCGACACGGCCTCGAGGGCTTGTTGCTGGATATCGGCCGACGTGGTCGCGGCTCGCTCGAGGTTGGCGCTGATCCTTGTCAGCGGCGAGCGCAGGTCGTGCGCGAGCGAATCGGTCACCAGCCGCAACTGCTCGACCAACTCCTCGATCCGCTCGAGCATCGCGTTGATCGCGCGAGCGAGGATCGCGAATTCGTCCGTTTCCTTTTCGGCCGCCAGCCGATGACTGAAATCCCCTGCTGCGATCCTTCCGGCGACATTGCCGATCGCGCGCGCTCGCCGCTCGGTGACCTTGAGCACGATCCATCCGCCAACCAATCCCAGCGGGATGGCGAGCAGCAGAGCGGCAAGGAGTGCCTCGAGGAGTGCGGCACGCATATGTTCGCGCTCTTCGATCGCCGTGCCAAGGAGAAGGCGTTCCCCGTTCCGGAGGCCGACGGTCCGGATCGCGAACAGCTCGGCGCCCGTCTGACCTTCCCGGTAGAGGCGAAGTTCAACCCAATCGGTCGGGGTTCGAAGGATCGGCGGCCAGCCGGCGAGGTTGCCGGCGATCTTGTGGCCGTTCGGATCGACGACGAGGACCACGCCGCCCCGCATCGCGCCCGTCCCGATCACGTCATCGAT
>Ga0207702_10004024_pt1 | contig 13204 bp, 16 predicted proteins | sample KBSCornC62_FD_184302 | JGI IMG/M metagenome (GOLD analysis project Ga0207702, IMG submission 184302) | Corn rhizosphere microbial communities from Kellogg Biological Station, Michigan, USA - KBS Corn C6-2 (SPAdes) (version 2) | ecosystem: Host-associated > Plants > Roots > Rhizosphere > Soil ...
GCTGATAACCACCTTTGATGATACCATTAATACTCCTAAGAGTACCATTAATATTAACAACACTCGGATATGCATTCCAGAGTTCCTCACCGGCTTGAAGCGCTTTTTTAAAATAGTTGTTCAGATACGTACCACTTAACTCGAAGTTTTCGAGACGTAATGCGTCTCCCTTCTTAGGGATTACAGTATCAGAACTAAACACACCTTTGTCCTTTAAAGACTGAAGTGTATCCATTCCCAATCGATCTTTCTTGCATTTTAGCAAATAGGTACTTAAGTACTCTGGTTTGCTCGGATCATCTAAAGCCATCATGAAGAGCTCAGCTAACAGCCATTCCTCGGCTGTCAAGCCGTGTTCTTGCATAATAGTCAGTTGTCTCTCTATATCGATTGATTTGGTAAACATTAAAACTTAAATATTGCTTGTTCCTGTTCATTAGCACTATACGTACCATTAGCTAACAGTTCATCAAGCTGTGATTCAGTAAGGGTATGAGTTACGAGATCCTTAGAAGATTTACGATACCAGCCTTCCTCTGCAGTATTCCTAAGAACTATCTGCCAAACTTCAGCTACCTTATCTTCTTCCTTTCTTATCCCTCTACCAATCCTTTGTTTTTTAGTTATAGACGAACTATCACCACTGATGATAATCACTGTATTAACACCCTTTACATCCGCTCCAACGTCCAAAGCCTTGCATGAGTTAAGAACTCCTACAGTAGCTTCATTGAAATCACTCATTATACGCTCCTTGATTTTGTCCTTGAGTCGACCATGATAGATCTCCCCACAACAAATATCCTTTGCATGCGTTACATGCTTGGTAAACGTAATTGTCTTCTTGTCCTGACGAGCTTCAAGAATCCTATTCGTGATTTCTATCTTCTTTGGATGGTCGTAGATAAAAGCAGTCCGTAACCTCATGTTACGTGACCAAGCCATAGTATGGGCATTTGCCTCTTTCAAAGTACAATTTACATCCTTTGCATAATTTCTCCTAGCATCCATGTACTTCACACAAGACATTGCTAAGTCAAAGTCGAAATTAAAGAAAGCGAAGTGGTGCATGAATGCAGCATTTGCTGCATTATATTCTGTAAGATCTACATCGAGTACAATCTTATACTGCTTAAACTCAGCCACCCATCCAGATGTAGTAGCCTCCTTTAAAGAGATACTATCACAAACTGGAGCATACTTATCTAAGAGCACCTGTTTTCCATCAAGTCGATCTAAAGTACCCGTAAGACACAATAGTAGCTTGTATTTAATCTTGTGGAATACACGAGAGAAAGTATCAGCAACCATTATGTGGACTTCATCAATGACTAACAGGTCACACTTATACTCGTTTTTAATAGCTGTGTGAACTATTACAACTTGTACAGCATCTAGACCAAACTCTTTTAGCTCTTTTATCCACTGTTTCTGTAGATATTCTCCAGGTACTATAACTATGATCTCTGCATCTGGATTCTTCGCTCTGAGCCTTTGAATAACCTTTAGAGCTACCCTAGTCTTCCCAAAGCCTGTCGGATAGAGACAGGTGCCGCGACCATTGGCACCTTTCCACATCTCTATACCTAAATCCTGACGCTCGTCTCTAGATAAAACTTTATCCTTTTTGGCCATGACTAACCAAGCTCACGCTTGGTGTAAGCTTAAAACAATGTTGTTTGCATTGGTTCAATCTCATTTATAAGGTCTTTACACTGCTTAATATAATATCTGTGGTCGATCTCATATTCTGCAATGTCTTTAGGTGTATGGCGATTCATTAACTGAACACCAAACCCCTTAATTAAGTGTTGATGAGTTTTAACAGTAATCATCTTACCAGTTTTTGGATCAAACTTCTCTTCACTCTTAACCTTATATAAATAAGCTCCTTTCTTACTTACATAGAAACGATTAGTTCTTTGTTGCGGTTGTTCTCTCCATACAACTTCAAACTGTCTTCCTACCCTTTCAAACTTAACAAAATCCCAAATACTAGTACTCTCAGTAATGGTCTTCTCAACGGGAATACCTTTACCAAAATAGTTCTGTATTGCTTTAGACGTGATAAGACAATCCAAACCCTTACCGAGCCGTGGGGAAGTGATAAACATACCTTTCTCCTTCACATAAGTCTCTCGTAGTGCAGATATAGGATCATCCTTAGCCTTTAAAAGAATAGGGACTTCATTTAATTTAATAGATTCGGATGGATCATGAAAATATAACTGATCCTTAATAGCGCTATATCCTTTTTTAAAGGCTATATAATCATTCACTGCATATATAACCATCTTCTCGTACACAGCTTCTTCAAGCTCCATACGTGTTAGTACCTCCCAAGCCTTATAGATTTGCTTGAACTCGTCAAACTTCTCATTAGGAACTTTAAAGGTAGCACCATCTGTATTAGAGGCTATACACTCTATTCCAGCTAACTCCATATCTTCAATGAGCATTGCAAGTAGCAATTGACCATTAATACACATAGATAGATTGGAATCTGGTGAGTAAAATGCGCTATATTGATTCTTATAATTACCACTAATCGAGTTCATAGCTAACTTGAGCGTTAAGTCAAGCTGCTTGTCCTTCGATACGTGTTTTGCGTGTAGCCTATCCGCTCTAACCATCTTAATTACTTTCAAGAAAGAGTCTTTGATATATTCTGGAACGATACCCCATTCAATTATCAAAGCTGGATAATAACTCGCTACGTCTAAGTCTATAATAGTGTGAGTATCTGTAGTGATGTGAACCTTAGGCTGATTCTCTGAGTGTATGCCACCAAGAGCAAAAGTATGAACAAGGTTGTTAAACAATACCTTCTTCTTATACTTCTTCTTATCAGAGCTAAGCTCCCCATCGACTTCACTCATGGCTTCTGCTGTACTTATCCTAATAGAATTAAACCACCTCAGAACCTCTTGGAACTTAGACGTCTTAAATTGTATAATAGGAAGTATGAGATCCTTAATGTCGATCATAGTAGGAACTGTAACCAGAGAGAGAAGTTCGTTCTTCCCTAAGCCCATTTCCTCACAAATCATCTTAGTGAATATCTCTACGCCAATACCTACACCATCCTTACTAAGGCAAGCTATATTAAACTTCTTCTTAATAGCCATTCTCAGCTTTAAATCCCCTAAACATAGACTTAATAGTTTAGAGGTAGCACCCACATCGTTAAGACAATAAGACTTTAACTCATCGATTTTATCGATAGGTAGATCCTCAGACCAATGATGATCCATTTCCTGGACATTCTTATAACACATGGTTATCTCCATCTCCTTTAAGCTTACTCGTAACGCCTTTGAAAAGAGCATTGTGAGTAGATCAATCTGCTCGAAGATAGGCTTATATGCAAGATGTCTTACACGTCCACCTTCACGATTAATGATATCATCTGAAATGTCGAAACAGTCATTCGTTATAGTCCTGTAATCAGCGTTCTTATACTTAGCATAGTTTGTAATTAAATGCTTAGTGATAGGACCATCATAGCTCAAGTTGTTATAACCTACGAAATAGGTGCCAGGAGTGGTGAAATGCTTCACCAACTCACTATATTGATTGACTCTTTCAGATATCTCGAAGCTAGAGAACTCCATCGTCCTCGTATTATATAGGCAAACCAGGAATACATTTGGTAATACCTCTATATCATAGACACTGAGAATCATTTACTGTTTTTCTTACACTTGTGGACCAAGCTCGATATCACGGAGTTTTGCAACTTCCTTGATTTGATTTAACCTAGTCTCCCATTGTTGGATGTGGAACATTACATCATCTTCCAAAGCCAGTAGGATACGATAGCGAAGTACCTGCAGTTGCTCCTTATTAAGCTCATTGTAATACCTGTTACGTAGATTTAACATCGCACGGAGTTGTGTGTAGGTTAAACCTTTTGCATCAGTCTTGAGCTTCATATGAGGTGCTATAGTTAAACGTTCGCGTACGACGTCTAAGATATTACGCTTGTTGCCATCACTATCCTTTTCAGTAAGTTCAATTTCCTCCTCCTCGACTACTTTAAGACCTTGTTTGAGGATAAAGGTTAATGTTATATGAGATTTATCGAACTTACCAAGTCTCTGAGTACAGCCATCCTGTACCAGTTTTACTGGTAGTTTAGCATACTGAGATTCTACTTTATAAAACTCATCGAGAGTCATGTTTTTCAACTGATCCTCTTTAATACCGCTATACATGATAGCTTTCTTAATGCTATCAACGATAACGTAACGAGACATACCGCTCTTCTCTGAATCGCGTAGAAATAATTCTACACCGCAACGATCCTTCTGCGATTGTATAATTTGTAGTAATGGATATCGACCAGGATTCTGGTGATCTTTGTTATAAAGCATAGAAATACAGTGATTATAATATTTAATCAACTGATCTTCTTCTGCATCCATTAGCAACACTTCTTCTTGTTCAAACGTGCCATCCTCTCTTCTTATCTTCTTTCCTTTCCAGACATAACTTTTCGCATAAAAGTTGTTTTTCTCAATGATACTCTGTAATGATCTGAAATCTGTTGCTACGTTAGTGTTATATTCACCCATCTTATTTTCTTGTAAATAGTGAACCTAGCTTATCTGAAACTGCATTTGTACATTCCTTAGCAAACTTCTTAGTTGCTATCTCTATGTCGTCATTCCAGGAAATGCACTCAAGGTTGTTAATTTTGGCATAAGATTTAGTCGCCAACTTAACATGAGTAATTTCTACTAGGTTTTCTTGTCCTACACTGTCTTTCGACGTTATGGGGACAATCAACCAATTGTATGGTACGCCTGCTTTGTTTGTAAAAACGTGCATACACATAAAAGGTCTTCTTTTATTTGCATCTATCTTATCCTTTATAAATAATAGATTGCCGACATCCGCCTTCATGAATTTTGATATCCTATTACGAAGCTCGGTGTGTCCTGTAAACTGGTGTTAGCAGTGATGTGCTGCGTGGTAGAATGGACTCACGCAAGAGAAATTAGTGGAAACAGTGCGATTACACTGTGGTTTAGTTAATGATAATTGAACCTAGTTCGGCTACAAAGCCATCCCTAAGAACATGTGTAATAGGAACAAAATCGAGAAAGTAGTGGTTAGTGTACTGATATGTCTTAAATTGACCCTTTTCAGTGTCATAGTAACTATCTTGTCCACCGCGTACAAACTTGTATTTCATGAAGCCCTCCTGCAATAACTGCGGTGGTTCTCCCTTCCAATTAGGAACTCGAGTAACCATGATAAACTCATAGTTAACTACATCCTGAAATACATACGTTGTGTACCCATCATCTACTGACTGTCCAACCAGTCTTGCCTTTATGCAAATCCCATCCTGTTCCAATTTCTCCATACGTAAATTTTAGCTTTAAAGCTTGTTATCTATATAAGTTGTAAAGCTATGTGTAGGTGCAATAGCCGTTTGGCTAGTGTGCCTAGCTAAGCCTTGATGATCTTTGTAATAATAAGAGAGGCCCGTATTATTTGTTGTAGTCAGCTCGTAATTGGTAGTTAATGTACTATTTAGTGTACTACTGAGAGTTGGTGCATTTACCGTAGTAGTCCAGTATGGACGAGTAGAGTAATCGTTATATGGATTTACTACTTGCTCTCCATAAAGCCTAAGCTTATAGTAGTCAACCTGTTGACTACTATGATCAGGAGTACTAGCTACAGATTGACTTACAACCGGGCTTACCGAAAAAGCCGTACACGTACTTCTACCTGATCAAGCCTATCTTCATAGAGAACAGGAATCTTACGTATAACTTTGCTCTTAGCTATCTCATTAGAAGTAGCTAATACACGACCTTCCACTAGAATTGTAGGTTCTGTTGGAAATGCGTCATCCGACTTCTGGTTTTCTTTTGGTACGTAGAATGCTACGTAATCGTATACTTCAATTGCCATTTTATGTAAAAAGTAAGGGATCAGACGTTAGCCTGACCCCTAGGTTATTTATTTCTTAGTTTTCATGAATAATTTACGTATCCACATGATAACGTAAATGACCAGACCAAGAGCGGCAACACCTGTAGCGATGCCTAATAGAAAGGTAGCCGCGAAAAGCACGCGTACCATCAAGAATATGACGAAAATTATCGCCACCGAGTATAACATTGCTTTAAGCAGCATGACCTAAATGTTTTAAAACGTTTTCATTTATTCGTGCTCTTATCTCCGCAAGAGTAGGATCAACCTTCAACTCGCCATCTAAGAACACAGTTTTCAACTCTCCGCCTTGTTCTTCCTCTATGGATACCTGATCTTTAAGGATGTACTCTCCATCCACAAGATCTACACGAAGTAGACCTTTAGCAGACTTCTTAGTACCATCATCGGTGATTGGATCTTTGAAGATTTCACGAGGTTCAGTAACGTAAATAACGCCATCTTCTACTTCGTGTTCTCCAATATCAGCGGGATCAACTTCTTTATTGATTCCGGTAAGTATCTGTTCACTTCCGTCGTCTAATATGCCAGTCATAACACCATCCTCGCCAATCCTTACTTTCTTTATAGGATTACCAAGCTCACCATAAGTGGCCTTCATCGCAAATCCATAAGTATCACGAGTAACATATTGGTAAGTATAGCTACCCACACCAGCAACCCAATTCGTTGAAGCAAAGCCCTTGGCTTTGAGTTGTTCGCAAATCTGTGTAGCTCTCTCCAAAGTAATCGAATCACCGTAGATAAGGCCAATACGTGGATCAAGTACTTTATAACCAAGTTCATTTATAGTTCCTCCAAAGATTTCCCATAGACATTCAATTGCACCTTTCTGAACGGCAGTGCGCTCAATAGGAGTTAGCGTAACCTTAACGTTATCGACTATGTAGTAGTTAGCATCACTGTACGCACCTCTTTCTTTAAGAGTTTCAATAACAGCAACTGCCTCGTAGTACTGATCGCCGACCTTACAGATATATTTCATATCTCCAACGCCGCAAACATTCGATTCTTTGAGCATTTCTGTAGCGTCCTCATCGGCCCAATCTTCATAATGCTCTTTAGCGCTCTCCACAGTGTCGAAAATATCATACTTATCACCGCAGATAATCTTAACTGGATCGCCACTATCCGGACGGATAACTACCTTACCATCTCTGGCTAACACTTCAGCCTTTAAAGTTGATAAGATACCTCCATTAGGATTAACGACATTCCAGAAATCCCAGGTATCACTCACGATACTTACGAAACCAGCAGGATACAACTCTGTGATCAGTCTTTTAAAGGTAGCCAATTCTCCGTCTTTCATACCCATACACATTACAGAGTGCTCAGTAGCTGGTACAGAAATACCAACTACCTCCTCATCGGAGTTAGCATTGTAATAGTCTTCAAGATAATCAATTGCGGGGATAGTATCGGTACCAATAAAGCAAGTAAGGTGTGCAGCACCAGAAGATGCAGCAGCCTCCTTATTCTTCTGCCCACGGAACGAGAAGTCGTGTGCTTGTACACTTGAACTAAAGCTTGTGTCACCTACTGTCTCTAACGCATACTTATCGAAGATTAAACGATAGTTAAATGCAGTAGTAGCAGATGTACACATACCCCACAACTCAGCTGACAGAATTGTCTCTAAGAAGTTAGGTAGCCAGAAAAAGTTAGGCAGAGTGTTTGTAATTGTCAAAATTGGTACACCTGTACGTACCAGAGCACCTTCGGGTAGAGCTTTTATTTCAATAGGAAGATATCCTAAATCGTGTAACTCCTCAATATGCTCAAAAGTCATATTGTTTCCAGGAAGGTAGTTCCGCATCCTTCTTTCGTACTTTCTCAGTACCTCGGTCTTCTCGACGTCGAAGAATGTTGTCTTGAAATCATGCAGCAAGAATGTCTTAATAAATCCGGTCAAACCGAAATTCAATACATGTTGCGAGCCTTTAACTCTTGACTTACGTGGTGTAAAGTTAGTATACACTTTAATAGTGTTCTTAGGGTACTGTCTCCTGTGGTCGGCTTTATAGCCGTCTTTCTGCAGAATAGCTGGTATCATATTTGTTTGTATTCTAATAAAACTCGGATATGTGCTAAAGCATCCTCGAACTCCTCATAAAGGAAGAAACGAGATAGTATGCACGATATTTGTACGTTGCCTCTTCTCCAAAAGCCTTTTGGACAGCAGACAACAACTGTCTTATCAGAAACTCCACAAAGCTGACCTAGCTCATGCAGACTGATTGGTGATTTTGTATCAGGCAACAGGTTAAATAGAATATAATCTGCTCTCTCGAGATATTTCTGCTCCCAAGCTACCTGACTAACGAATTTAGGTTCCCTAATGGATTGCTCCAATTCGGGATTCCATTGTTGGCGCCTTGGATTGTAGACGTTGACATTGAAGTTATTGAAGTAACTTACAGCATCTGCCTGCCAATCTACGGCCTTACCCTGTTCAATAGAACCAGCGAGGAATAAATTCTCCCAACTGCTCATAGGACTATGCGTCTGATCTGGTCGTATTTCTCTTACGTTCATATTCTACTATAGTTACAGCGCAGTCCTTAAACTCTTGTTGGATAATACGTTCGATCACTACCCAATCACCTTTTGCTAAACCAGCACCGATCATTGGAAGACCGATATGTTTACCTTTAAAGCGATGGTTGATCTTACGGAAACACAGACGTATAGCATCATAGTCCACGTGAACTTCCTGATTACCATACCTGTATTGTGTATAAGCATTAACTACATATACAGATTTAGATGGCTTGCTACCAAGCTGATCTATATCCCATACTGTTTGCGAGATTCAATTTGCCCAAGCTTATTGATATCTCCTTTGAACCTTTGATCTTCGAGCTTATATACGCTCGGATCATTAGTTCTAAAAGCGTTAGCAAAGTGTTTTGCAACACCACGATCCTGATTACAAAAACAGTTATTACCATGAGCGATCACCTCATAGTTACCTTCTTTAGCCAGATGAATAATATCACCTCGTACGTAGTTTATCTCCACTTAATAATTATATAACATTTACTACAGTAACTGGTACGTCTTTTAACTCTATCTCAGGAACAAAGTGCCTGAACGAGTTAGTCGTAACGATTCGGTCAATAACTTCTAATATGGGATTGAATCCTTTACTAAAAATACCGTGAGTAATAGCAAGAGTAATTATACAATCAGGATTGATCATTCTAATAGCTCTAGCAAGTTCGATGAACGTACGACCTCCATCACAAAGATCGTCATAAATTACGATGTTTTTCTGTAAATTCTCAGGATTAAGAATAGTAACTCCTTTGATCTCCCCAGTGAGTATGTCCCTTTTCTTATGAACATATACAATGGGAATATCCTTACCTAAGCTTTTAGCAAAGTTCTCAGCGCGTTTTACTGCACCAAGGTCAGGTACTACTATGCACACATCTTTATAAACACCATCTTCACAGTAAGTGTTTGTTATAAAAGTTGTAAGGTACGAATCCAAAGGATGCACAGCTTTAGCATCCAATAATGCGGTCGAAATATCAGAATGCGGTTCATAGATAGTTATGTGATCGTACTTCCTCTGAACCAAGAGATCAGCGATGATTTTAAGGTCGAAGCTATCTCCTTCGTACATAGGACGATCATACCTACCGCAAATAAGATAAGTGACAACAAGATCAATATGAATACCACTACGTATTGAACGTATTGCATCAGTTGCTTGTAATAGAACGAAAACATCATTGAGAGATGATAGGCGTGTTTTAATTGTAATGTGTTCAGCCTTTTTCAAGTCGGCTTCGAGACTTTCGAATTTGATATGAGTATGACTATCGCTAAATTCGATATACTTATACTTCAGATCACTTTTGTTTGGATATGCCAGATTAAGAATCATTGTTTTAAACCTTTGCCGTTAAGATAGAAGGACCATCCTTCTTTCTTTAAATGTTCCAAATAAGCCTCATTAGCTTCTTTGGTTATGACGAGCAAGTCATTCGGTCTGTCCTTATTCCTTGCTAAAACCTCGTGATCTGTGCAATCATGCACAACGATGGCTCTTGCAAGTTCATAGGAAACAGGAATATTAGTACCATATTGATGCACTAACGTTTCAATGTAGGACTTAGCCAAGCTGTAGAAATACGAGTGTTTGAACAACCAGTCTTGAGTGAGACAGTCTGTACACATCTCATCATTAACATGTTCTATTAGACTAGCTAGTGGATTGATTCCTTCTTCTACCTGTAAAGTAATAGGTGACACAAGGTCATCATCTTTACAAGCTACAAGAATCTTAGCTGGTTTAACAGATATTGTTAACTCCTCACCTTCTTCCAGTAAGGATTGTAGATAAATCAAAGTTGATTTTACTTTAGGAGATAATTCTCCGTCTTTATTCTTTAGCATATCTCAGTGGTATAGTTAGGTTAGTTATTAATTACTCTTCTCCGAGTAATTTGCCGATATTCAAAGCAACAGCTTTATTCTTCTCGACTAACTTAACCAACTCATCACTTTCCGCTTGTAGTGCAGTAACCTTGACAATATTCCTAGCCGCTTTTTTAGAGGCAGAAAGATTTACCTTTTCAAGATCCTGACGAACTGCTGAGAATTGATCAAGAATTGTAGCAGTTTTCTTAGCGTGATTTACTTTGAATAGATTGATAAGAAATTGTAGAATTTTCATGATTGTTTTTACTTAAATTTTTACTCCGTACTTTTTACATAAGCAATCAATAGGCCATGTGATGTACACAACCTGGTTGATTGTTTTAGGTATAGCATAACGCAAAAGAACAGTTCCTTTGCTCTGGCTAACACTCATAATCGTGAAATGTAAATTGCACCATCCCTCGATGTCTCTTTCGGCGATACCGGTCGTTCTTACTCTCTGTGCTAATTCCGGAGAATAAGGACAGCTTTTAACTTTACGACCTACACCTAACGCTCCTTGATGGAAGTCAACCCTCTTGGGTTTGTACGCTAATCTTGACATATTTATTTTCTTTTAACCAACTAATCGGAGCTCCAACGAGCGTAACGCTCTTACGAAACACGATTCCATCTTTGTTTACACTCTCACTATTGTCCTTAATATATTTCTTACTACTTACGCGTTTACTGTCATACAATGAGTAACTACCAGGGCTAAACCTATAGATTTCTTCATCGTAAATGTAGCTCGCACCTTCAGCTAAGACTGAGTCACCTTTAGACCATCGAGTAATCTCCGGTTCAGGTGCTTTCTTAGCCAATTGTTACGCTCTCCCCAGCATAATGGTATTTAACTACCACGCGGTTGCGTTCCTTATCATGCAGGCTACGGATGATACCATCCACCTCGTTAGGGAATACGCTAAAAGTAAGTGTGGTCTTAAAGTCCTTCTTGTGATGAACATTAAGGCGGTGAACAATAAGAGTTTTGCGGAATAAGTGTTTACGTGAGCCCCGGTTACCACCTATACCAGTAGGACCTTTAGCTGAGTCATGTACTTCTTTAAGAAGTTCACGCTCTTTCTCGGTCTTCTCGAATCTTCCTACAGCGCGGCCATCTTTAAATTCAATTGGCTTCCATGCAAGAGGTGGATTAATACCTTCGGCAACTTTTTGTTCTTCGGTAAGACCTTCGATAAGTTTGCCATCGCGGTAAACATCGCCAAGTGGTTGAGTGTCTTTATCACTTACAAATGGGCGAAAACGGTTACCACGTGAAACTTTAACAGGTGTTGTTGATACTGGAGTTTCTGTACTCATGATTTTTTTAGATTAGTTGTTATATAATGCAAAAAATAAGGGCAACCCTATGAAAGGATTGCCCAAGAATGGTTTATGCGTAGATTACGCTGTTACTGTTTCCAGTAACTTTTCAGCAGGTGCTTTGCGTGGTTCGGTCACGCGAATAAACATCTCCGGGTCGTTAACGACGTGTTGAAGTTTATCCTTAAGTATCTGCTTAATTAAGCCAACAGTGAAGAAATCATTGTCAACTACAAAAGTAGTAAGTGCAGCTTTCTTGCTACGGGCCTTACCCAAAGCAATTTCGAAACCGCGTTCCTTACTTACTAAAGGAAGTTTGCGTGAAAGATCATTTACGATCTTCTTAGCTTCTGCGTCATCAGGTTTGTCTTTCAACGTTTCCTGAGCACTATCATAAAGGATTTGAGCTTCTTTCTGAAGCTTAATGTCCTGCGGAGAAGTGATTGCTAAGCCGAATGAGATAGTATTTACAATACCAGACAGTACCTCACGTGTAGTTACTGAAACTGTAGTAGCTTTAGCATCCTTATCGTAAGACCTTGTTGTGGTCGTAGGGTACTCAAACTTCTTTTCACTTTGTAGCAAAGCTACGAGTGTTACTTCGCGTGGTAGACCATCAGCTTTTAATGGAGCAGTTGTGCCATATGCAACAAACTTCTTCTCTGTGTTTCTTTTCTTCATTGTTTATCTAATTTACGGTTGTTCCGATTTCAATTAAGTGGGAAGTTTCCTCCCCACAGATTAGTTAAGCCTGCATTATTGCTTTTACAGGTAAATAGCGTGAACTCGCGTGCAACGCTTTAAGTTCGGTGTAGATATCGATGATATCTAAATCATCAATGTTGTAGAACAATTGATTAATTACACCGGGGTTTACACCAGCTAAGTGAACAAGGTCTCCGATGTTCTCGAAATACCTGTCATTCTTAACTGAGTAGTCACTCAGGATGTCCCAAACAACCACGACAGGTGAAGCTCCAAAATATGTAAGCATCTTGTGTTTAAATGCCTGCATAGAGCCATTAGGACCCATATGTGAGTTAAGATCGCCATCGCTAATTACCAACCATACAGGGTATGATTGGATTAGTTCGATACGACGTTGACTGTCAGTAGGATCTTCCTCAACCCATTTCTTTAAGTTGTCCGCAGTACCTGAGAAATCTGTGCAGCCGCTAGGTTGAACTAGTTGACTTACATTCCTCAGTGTCTCAAAGAAGGGTTTCTTCTTATCTGACAGTACCGGAACCTTAGTGGTAGTAGTACCAGCTGAAACAAAACGATTACGTCCTACGCCAATTACGGCGTTAGTTCCAGAAGAATAGATCTGAGAAGTATCGTTAAATGTGATCATTGTATCGGCAAGTTCCGGTGATGGGTTCTTGTATAACATAATAGCTGCAACAAGCTTCGCAACATCAAGTCTAGACATGCTTACGCCACTAGCAGATACTGTTGAGCTCAACAGTAT
>Ga0207702_10004030_pt1 | contig 13192 bp, 11 predicted proteins | sample KBSCornC62_FD_184302 | JGI IMG/M metagenome (GOLD analysis project Ga0207702, IMG submission 184302) | Corn rhizosphere microbial communities from Kellogg Biological Station, Michigan, USA - KBS Corn C6-2 (SPAdes) (version 2) | ecosystem: Host-associated > Plants > Roots > Rhizosphere > Soil ...
GGAGAACGTCTGGCCGGGGATGCGGAATTTACGCTTCACCGCGCAGACATACGAAACGCCTTTGGAGCCTTTCTTGAAGATCGTGAATCCTTCGCGGCGCAGACGACCGCGCAGCGCGTTGGCGGTGTCCAACGGGAAACGCCGCTGACGCTCGAGCGTGCCCTCGATCGCACGGCGAATTTCGCCCTGCGGAAGTTGCTCGAGATTCTTCCCGTGGAAACGCGCGGACTCGACGGTTTTGACGACCTTGTCGCGCGCTTTCGAGATGAGAAAATTGCGAGCCTCTTCGAGACTGTCGAAGACGGACGGAGCCTCACCTTCGACTGCATGCTTCCACGTATAGCGCGTCACCTTCTTCATCTTTTCCAGCCACTGATTGATCGCTTCCGGCTCGCGCACGCTTTCGATGCGAGAACGGTAAGCCTCAAACGTCATCCGCGAAATCCGCGAATTGAAGTGCTGCTGAACGATTTGATTATAGCGATGATAGTTCGGGGGTCCGAGCAATTCGCCAGTGACGGTGCATTTGTTGACAACCTGAAAATTGCCTTTCGGCGCTTCGACTTCAGCTTCCGCAGAATCGAAAAACTGACCGAGGTGGGTGCTCGCGACATGCGCGATAGCCGCGTCTTCACTCTCGAATGGCAGGCCATCCGGAACGGAAATAGCGAGCGGAGAGGGTTTGGTTCCAGCGGCCGCGCCGTCGACAGGAGCCGCCGCATTTTCGACTGGCTTCCGTTGAATCACGGCGACGAAGCGATCGCTCTTGCCGATGATCACACGAGCAATTTCAAAAAGCTCGTACGTGCGGCAGGAGGTGCGAATCGCCTTTGCGAGCGCCGTGAAGCCAACGTCCTCGGGATAAAACGTGACGTTGAAAAAGGGACTGATGTAAGGACCGCGTTCAACCGGAGCGCGATCATAACCGCCACCGCGCGGACCGCCGCGAGAAAAACGATCGCCACCGGCGCCAGGGCCATCTCGACGAGGACCGCGCGAATCGCCCCCGCGGTTATCAAAACGAGGACCACCTTCGCGTGACGGACCGCCCGCGCCTGCGCCCGCGCCGTCGCGAGGACCAGCGTAACCTCGATTTTCGCGAGGAGCACCGCCGCCATTATCAGGTCCGCTCCCTGCGGGGCGTTTGAAACTGCGGCGATCTCGTCTGACTTCACCCTCGCCCTCGCGTCGCGGCTGATCATCGCGACGTGAGTCGCGGCCCGAGGATTTATCCTGAGTCCATTGGGTTCCGAAGCTGAAACCGTGGAGTTGGGTCAGATCGATTTTATTAAAATCCTTCGGATTTTCAGGTGTGGCAGGGTCTTCCATGTTGACGAATGCAAGCGGGCAGTGAGGCCCACGGAGAGGGGATGTGAGGCGAAATAAGCCAAATCAACGTGAGTGGCGGAGTCTTCACGCGCAAGCCCTTGTGGCAAGCGTGTTTTGCCGGGGGAAAACCTTCACCTAAATATTACCGTGGGTTGGTTGGTCGGTTTGACCGACATTTGGTGCTCAGGGCGGGACTCGAACCCGCACGCCTTACGGCACACGCCCCTCAAACGTGTGTGTCTACCAATTCCACCACCTGAGCGTTTCCCGTTTGGGAAGGCGGAATAAGAGACATCGATTCACGCATGTAAAGCCCGGAAATAGGGATTTCGTAAAATCGACTTGGACCGCTTGAGAACCCGTGACATGTCTACTCGCTGCCCGGTTGCCATGAAGCACGAAAAAATCAAAAAAGCGCTGCTCAGTTCTTACGAAAGCGATGGCGGCATCAACCACCTCGATGGTGTGAATCTTCCGTCGCAGGAATCGGTTAACCAGCTCGCGCGCGACTTCATGCACCTCCTTTTCCCGGGGTATTTTGAAGCCAAGGCTTTGAGCAAAGAAGAGGTTCCAAAGATGGTGGATCGGCTTCTCCGCGACCTGGAAACCCGCCTCACTTCGGAACTAGAAAAGTGCCTTCGCTTCGGCGTCCACGCTTCCCCAAAGGAGCGCGCCGCCGAGATCACCGAGCACATGTTATCCGAGCTGCCGGCGGTTCGCCGAGTTCTGCAAACGGACGCCGTAGCCGCTTTTCATGGCGACCCGGCTGCCCGCAGCATCGAGGAAATCATCGTCGCCTACCCCTGCGTCCTCGTCATCTCGCTTCAGCGTGTGGCCCATGTCCTTTATTTACAAGACGTGCCCCTGTTACCGCGCATGTTGACGGAGTATGCGCACGAACGCACCGGCGCGGACATCCATCCGGGGGCTGAGATCGGGACGCATTTCTTTATTGATCACGGCACCGGCGTCGTCATCGGCGAAACCGCGCGCATCGGCGATCATGTGAAAATCTACCAAGGCGTCACACTGGGTGCGAAATCGTTTGTCACCGATGATCAAGGCCATCCCGTGAAAGGTGTGAAGCGCCATCCGGAGCTTCGCAGCCACGTGATTGTCTATCCGGGCGCGACCATTCTGGGCGGGGATACCGTGATTGGCGAAAACTCTGTCGTCGGCTCCAACGTCTGGTTGATGCAATCGATGCCGCCCAACAGCATCGCATACTATCAGGGCGATACAGCTTCGATCATCCGTCCACGCAAACGCAAAGAAGCGCTGCTCGAAGAATTCAGCGACTGGGTCATCTGATTCCGGTCGTTTTCCCTATCGCTTGATCATGCACCACTACGCTTGGCTGACTGGATGCCGGGTCTGCGTATTCGCGGCAGCGGTGGCGTGGGCAACCGGGTCCGCAAGTGCCGCCGAACCCGCGCCAGCGGCGGCGGCGGCCGCAGAACCGACGCCGTCTTCCCATTCGATTTTGGCGATGCGCGCAGATCTTGCGGCCATCGGCGTGGAAATTTACCGCCAGCGGCTGGACACGCCCGGGGCCAGCATGTCGTTCGAAGTCACGGTTGAAAAGAATTCGAACGCCGGGCAGTTCGTCCAAGCCGAATGCGTCGTTTTGCGCGACCCAGAGGCAATGAAGGATCTCGTCACCACAGACTCGTCGGCAGACCTCGCCGCCAAAGTGTCACGGCGCAACGTGTCCGAAAAACTCGACTCGACGTTCTTGGTCCTGGGCCGAGAAGTGCAACGCGCGTACTTGGTTTTTGAATTCAGCAACGCGGGGAAGTCGACTCAGCGTTATCTGCTGCCCGTCACAGCAGTGCCTCGGCACCGAGCGTAAGACATCTCCGATTTCGACTGCGGCGACTTGTGACCGCCTTCAAAGGCGAAATTCATTTCGCCTTCGAAACACACCAAAAGCAATTCATCGCGGGGGAATAAATTCGTCCGTCCAAGGCGCCTGCGAGTCGTCGCACTCCAAATGGGGTGAGCCTGCGAAAGGGCTTCAAACCAGGCACGTCCCACTGCCGTTCCAGAGCAAGGGCGTGCTTTTCTCGAGAGCCACCTGGAGAAAATCAACGGCATTGCCCACCGCGTTTTCCAAAGTCCAACCTTGCGCCAGCCGCGTCGCGATTGCGGCGCTGAGCACGCAGCCGGTGCCGTGTGTATTGGCGGATTTGATACGCGGGTGTTCGAAACGGACCGACGCGGTGCCGTCCTTTTTCACCAAGAGATCAACCAGCTTCCTTCCCGGCGCATGGCCGCCTTTGATCAAAACCGCAGCACAGCCGGTTCGCTCGATAATTCGACGCGCAGCCGTTTCGCCCCCCGCAAAACTTGCGACAGGCAGTCCACTCAACTCAGCGGCTTCTGGCCAATTCGGTGTGACCAACGTTGCACGGGAAAACAGGACCGACTTCAGTCGCCGCACGCCTGCTGCCGAAAGGAACCGTTTCCCACTCGTCGAGGCCAATACCGGATCAATGACCAACGGAATATCGGCGTGCCTCAGCGTTTTTAAAACATCCGTGATCGCTTCAACCGCGGCTTGATTGGGTATCAATCCGATTTTAATCGCGCCAATCGGTAGGTCGTCCAGCACCGCCTGAATTTGCCGAGCAAGCAGAGCGGATGGAACGGCACCGACCGCAAAAACGCCTCGCGTGTTCTGGGCCGTGACTGCGGTGATCGCGGTGGCCGCGTAACCATCCAACGCCCGGATCGCGCGTGCGTCCGCTTGAATGCCGGCTCCTCCACCGCTATCGGAACCCGCGATGGTGAGGACACACGCCGGCGGATCGAAATACCCCTCCAACGCGCGTGCGGAGTTTTTTGGCGCAGGGTTTGTCGCAACCGATCTCGGATCTGTGATCGCACGCGAAGCCGTTCGAGACGGAGAGGTGCGGCGTTTATTTTTCAAGCAGGAACCTGTGCCGACCAACCTTTGTAACCGCCACTCAAACTGACCGCTCCTTCGAAGTGAAATTTGTCACGCAACAAAGCCGCGCCGCGCAGGCTTCGACGTCCCGACGCGCAATACACTACGGTCGGCGCACTGCGGTCCCACCCGACAATCGATTCAGCGGTGGACTCTTTTTCCAACGCGCCGAGCGGAATGTGGACGGACGGATAAATCGCACCTTGCTCGCGTTCCCACCCTTCGCGAACGTCCAGCAGTTGCACAGGTTTTTCCGGGGCCGGATGCAACATTTTCCGCAGGGTTTCCGCGTCGATCTCTGGGTCGGACGGCTGCACCGCGCAGGTGACGCCATAACCTTCGGGCGGTAATTCGCGGATTTCTCGACTGCGCGGATCCGCGGAAAAGCTGATGGTCTGCGTTGTCATCGAAAGTGCATTCCAGAGCCACAATCGACCTGACAGTGGCTCACCTAGATCGGTTAGGATCTTGATCGCTTCGCACGCCTGCATCGTGCCGATCAGTCCCGGCAAAACGCCGAGCACGCCGCCCTCCGCGCAATTCGGCACCGTGCCTGGATCTGGCGGCTCAGGGAATAAGCAGCGATAGGTCGGGCCCCCGCGATAATTGAAGACGCTGACTTGCCCTTCGAAACCGTGAATCGCGCCATAAACCAGCGGCTTGTTCGCAAGGACACAGGCGTCGTTGACCAAATATCGCGTCGGGAAATTATCCGAACCATCAATCACGACATCCACCTCAGCGAGCAGAGCGAGCGCGTTGTCGCGGGTAAAAAGCTCGGGGCGCGCCACGACCTCGATCAGCGGATTCAACGCCTTTAACCGCCGGGCAGCGGCCTCGACTTTGAGTTTGCCCGCGTCTTCACCGACGAAGAGGACCTGTCGTTGCAGATTCGATAGGTCGACGCGATCCGGATCGATCAGAACAATTTTTCCAACCCCGGCGGCTGCCAGATAAAGCAGCGCAGGACACCCTAGCCCGCCCGCGCCGATCACGAGCACGCGACTCAGCTTTAACCGCTCCTGTTTCTCCGGACCAAAACCTGAGAGAGACAAATGTCGCTGGTAGCGCGCGATCTCAGCGGACGTCAGACTCATGCCAAAACAGGTTTAGGTTGAACACCGTCAGCCAGCGTAGCGGAGACGGCTGCACCATCATACGTTGAATCCCAGTCTTTCCAAACGGGCTCGTAACCTTTTGCGCGCAAAAACGCCGCGACTTCCGCGGGCGTCCGATCGTCGTCGATCGCAAATTGCTCGAGCGACTCCGGAGCGCTCGCATAGCCGCCGGGATTGGTGCGCGAACCCGCGCTCATCGAGGTGAAACCAAGCGGGAAAGCGCGATTGCGGAAAGCTTCGTTCTCGCGGGTGGACAACGAGAGTTCTACTTCCCGATTGAAAAGGCGAAACGCGCACGCGACTTGAACCAAGTTGCGTTCATCGAACGAGGTCACCGCAATGTCTTTGCCCTCGTGCGGACGCAGGCGGGGAAAGGAGATACTGTATTTGGTCCGCCAATACTGCTTCTCTAAATAGCGCAACTGAAGCCCGACATACCACGCCTCCGTTCGCCAATCACTCAGACCAAATAATGCGCCCAAGCCGATTTTCTTGACCCCCGCGCGTCCGAGGCGATCAGGGGTTTCCAAACGATAAACGATGTCCGATTTTGGGCCGGAGAGATGGTGTCGGCGATAGGTCCCCTCGTCATAACTTTCTTGGTAAACCAGAACGCTGCTCAGCCCAGCGTCGATCAGTTCGCGGTACTCCCCTTCGTCGAGCGGCTGAACTTCGATCGAGAGATTGGCGAACTCGGAGCGCAACAAGCGAAGCGCATTGGCCAAATACTTCACGCCTACCCGCGAAGATTCACCGGTGACAAACAGGACGTGTTGAAACCCGTAACCGCGGAGCACTGCTGCATCGGCGCGAATTTCGTCGTCGTTCAAGACCTTCCGAGGAATGCGATTCTGGGCACTGAAACCACAGTAGGTGCAAACGTTCGCGCAAACATTGGACAAATAAAGGGGCGCATAGAGCTGCATCGTTCGTCCAAACCGCTCCACCGTCAGCCGATGACTGAGTTGGGCCATTTCTTCGAGAACGAGCGCCGCCGCCGGCGAAAGCAGGGCCTGCAGATCATCGAGCGACAGCGCAGTTCCAGCCGCTGCGCGGCTCAAGGCGCGACGCACGTCGGCAGCGGTGCGCGTCTGGACCGCCAAGCCCACGCTGGCGAAATCATGCTGCTTCCAAACATCAACAAAGCTCATCACTCGAAAAGTTAAACGGCCAATTCGCTCAGAAAATCGGTTAGCGGCGACGTGCCGTGCGCCAACGGTTTTGTCGCTCGCGAAGCCAAGCCGGCTTCGTAAGCGAAACGCCCCGCTTCGACGGCAAGCTTGAACGCGTATCCCATCGCCACAGGATCGCCCGCGGCTGCGATCGCGGTGTTCACGAGGACCGCGTCTGCGCCCATTTCGAGTGCGGCCGCAGCGTGCGACGGCGCACCCAAACCCGCATCGACCACCACCGGGATGTTCGATTGCGCGAGAATGATTTCAAGAAACGCCCGTGTCTCCAGACCACGGTTGCTGCCAATCGGCGCCCCCAAGGGCATGACCGCCGCAGCGCCCGCTTCCTCGAGTTGTTTGCAGAGCACTGGGTCGGCGTGGATGTAAGGCAAAACGACAAACCCGCGCTTCGCCAAAGCCTCCGTCGCCTTTAAGGTCTCGATCGCGTCGGGCATCAAGTATTTGGGATCGGGATGAATCTCCAGTTTCACCCATTCCGTTTCCAAAGCGTCTCGTGCCAGCTCGGCCGCCAGAATCGCCTCTTTGGCATCGCGCACGCCTGACGTGTTGGGGAGCAATCGATAACGCCCTCGATCGAGGTGGCGAAGAATTTCGTCCGCCGAGCCATCCGTTCGCACCCGGCGTAAGGCGACCGTCACCAGCTCGGTGCCGGTGGCCGCGAGGCTCTCTGCCATGACTTCACCAGATGCGTATTTTCCCGTGCCGAGAAAGAGTCGGGAGTTGAGCGTGACGCCCGCAATCGTGAGCGGTGTGGTTTTCATAAAATCAAATGTGTGGCGCACCAGCGACGTTAGGGATGGCGGCTTTCGAGGACGTTGCCGCTGGCCAGCCGGCGAGAAATGCCTTGGCATTTTCCTCGATCGTATCGCCGCGATAAAGCGCCGAGGAAATGGCCACACCTGCCGCGCCGGTCCGTCGTGCGACCGCTAAATCGGCGAGCTCGATGCCACCGATAATCCACGCGGGTAAAGAATCCAAAGCGCCAATCAGTTCGCTCACACCGGTCTCGCCGAGCAAAGGCGCGAGATTTTTTTTGTTGGCGGTGAAACGCCATGGCCCCACCCCAACATAGTCCAGACAACCGGAAGCTTTGGCGCGCTCGACGTCTTCAAAGTTATTAATCGTGCCGCCCAGAATCTTATCCGGACCAAGTTGAGCGCGAGCCATGGCGTTTGCTTGATCAAGTTTACCAAGATGCACGCCATCGGCCCCAGACGCTAAAGCGATTTCAACGCTATCGTTGACGATGCAGATCGCGCCGGATTCACGACAAACGCGGACCACCTCGCGTGCGGTCGCCAGCCACGCGTCCGGCGATGCCGACTTCATCCGGAGCTGCACCCAACGCGCACCGCTCGCGCAGAGCCGACGAGCCTGCTCGACGTGGGACCAGGGCAGTGCGTCCTGCGTGAGGCACATGATCGGATGGCGCGATAAGACGGGTAAGCTCATGGCGTCAGGAAATATTGGAGACGCCAGACTTCTGCCCGGCCAGCAAAGGCCGTCCGGCAAAGGCGCTGAAGGCATCTCGCAGATCGACGAAGGCGCTTACCGGGTCGTCGGCTTGCCAAATCGCGCCGAGCGCCGCGGCGCCATCAAAGCCGAGTTCGCGGCAGCTTACCGCCGTGCTTTTCTGAATACCGCCCAGTGCAATCACGTCCGTGCGGTTCGCCGCGAGGTCACGCGAGGCGAGGAGGTCGTGAAGCTCCACGTCCGTCCATGATCTCGTTTCACCGCGATGGGGCTTGGAGAGCGAGGGGAAAACGGGACTGAGGAAAATCGCGTCGTAGACGCCTACTGCCGCGCGCACCTGCGCGAGATCATGGCAGGATCGGCTTCGCAGCCAGCGGCTGGCGCCGCCAACTTCACGATCCATCTCTCCCGTCGGCGGAAACGTTTTTGGCGCCTGATCATCATCACGCCAGTGCGCGCCGCCCAAACCAAGGCGGCGGGCGAGAGATTCGCTTCCGTGCAAAATAAAACTCACGCGCTCCCTCGCCGAAAACGCTTCGCACCAGGTGGTCAATTGCTCGTCGCTCCAGCCGGGTTTGCGCAAATGGTAGCGGGTCAAACCGCGGCCGAGCATGGCGCGCACGGCCTTGATTTCCCGCGGGTCGGCGGATTCGGGAGAAATCACAACGAGTTTCATGATGCGGAGATTAACGCCAAAGATGAGTCACGCTCAGCCGCCTTGCGTGGCCTGGATGATCAGAAGGCGTTCGCCCTCATTCAGCGAACGCGCAGACCACTCGCGCCGCGGCACGACGTTGTCGTTGATCGCCACCGCGACGCCTTTGCGTTCGGCCACTCCGATTTGCTGCAAGGCTTCGTGCAACGTGAGGGGCCCGGCAAAGGCGCGCGGAGCGTCGTTGACCCGAACGTGGATCGTCACCGCGCTCACGGCTTTTGATCCTGATAAATCTCGCCACCGGCTCGGCGAAACTCATCCGATTTTTCGCGCATGCCCGCCTCGATCGACTCGGCGGAGTTGAGGCCTTGTTCGTCGGCGAAACGGCGTACGTCCTCGGTGATTTTCATCGAGCAAAATTGCGGACCGCACATCGAGCAGAAATGCGCCGTCTTCGCACTGTCCTGGGGCAAGAGCGCATCGTGATATTCGCGCGCACGCTCCGGATCGAGGCCGAGGTTGAATTGATCTTCCCAACGGAATTCGAAGCGCGCTTTCGAAAGCGCGTTGTCGCGGTATTGCGCCGCCGGATGCCCCTTCGCCAAATCGGCCGCATGAGCGGCAATCTTATAAGTGATCACTCCGGTGCGAACGTCGTCCTTATCGGGCAAACCAAGATGCTCCTTCGGGGTTACGTAGCACAGCATGGCGGTGCCGAACCAGCCAATCATCGCTGCACCGATGCCGCTCGTGATGTGATCGTAGCCGGGAGCGATGTCGGTCGTGAGCGGCCCGAGCGTATAGAACGGAGCTTCGTGACACCACTCGAGCTGCTTCTCCATGTTCTCCTTGATGAGATGCATTGGCACGTGACCCGGGCCTTCGCACATCGTTTGGACGCCATGTTTCCAGGCGCGCTTGGTCAGCTCGCCTTGGGTGAAGAGCTCGCCGAATTGCGCTTCGTCATTGGCGTCGGCAATCGAGCCGGGACGCAGACCGTCGCCAATCGAGAACGACACGTCGTACGCAGCCATGATTTCGCAAATTTCGTCCCACTTGGTGTAGAGGAAATTTTCCTGGTGATGTGATAAGCACCACTTGGCCATGATCGAACCTCCGCGGCTAACGATGCCGGTCATGCGACGCGCGGTGGTCGGTATGTACCGCAGCAATACGCCCGCATGGATCGTGAAATAATCGACGCCTTGTTCGGCCTGTTCGATCAGCGTGTCCCGAAAGATTTCCCAGGTCAGCTCTTCCGGACGGCCGCCGACTTTTTCCAGCGCCTGATAAATCGGCACGGTTCCAACTGGAACGGGGCAATTACGAAGGACCCATTCGCGCGTCTGGTGAATATTTTTCCCCGTCGACAAATCCATCAACGTGTCACCGCCCCACTTCACCGACCAACGCATCTTTTCAACCTCTTCGTCGATCGAAGATCCAACCGCGGAGTTGCCGATGTTGGTATTGATTTTCACGAGGAAATTGCGGCCGATAATCATCGGCTCCAGTTCCGGGTGATTGATGTTCGCGGGGATGATGGCGCGGCCGCGAGCGACTTCATCGCGCACAAATTCCGGTGTGATTTCACGAGGGAGCGCTGCTCCCCAACTGTTGCCCGGATGTTGGCGCCAAAGTGAATTGCGCGGCCCCTCCGCAGTCATTTCAAGCAGATCGCGCGCACGCTGAAGCTTGGTGTTTTCGCGAATCGCGATGTACTCCATTTCCGGCGTGACGATCCCGCGCTGCGCATAGTGCAACTGCGTGACGATCGAACCTTTTTTCGCGCGGAGAATTTGGCGTCCGGTGCGATCGAAGTATTTAAACGGATTCCGTCGGCCTTCCGCCTCGGCCTGCTCGCGATGGCTTTCCGACAGATAGCCATCATCAATCGGCTTGATCGAACGCCCAGAAATTTCTTCCACATCACCTCGCTCGCGAATCCATTTCGCGCGAATGGCCGGGAGTCCTTGCGCGGAGTCCCCCGAAAAATCCGGATCGCCCCAGGGGCCAGATGTGTCGTAAACGCGGATCGGCTCATTCGGCACTTCGGTGCCATTGCTCAGACGCGTAGGTGACAGCACAATCTCGCGCATGGGCACGCGCAGGTCGGGCCGCGAGCCAGTCACATAAACACGACGAGACGCGGGGAATAAACGGTGCCCGGAGGCGGCGACAACAGAATCGGATGAGGACATGGTGAAGAGCTTGGCATAGCGCCTCATCCGTTCGAAGAGTCCATTATCCTCGTGAAAAAATTCCCGAGCGATCCTGTTTTCCCTACGGCGGTGTGAAGCGCATCAGGTTCAATGGATTTTGAGACGGATCGTGTCTCATTCTCAGCCCGGCGCCCCGGACTCTCCTCAACTAGGCAGAGTCGAACGAAGCACCGCCCTCACTGCTTTTCAACCTAAATTACGGCCCGACTCGTCGGCACGGCAGCAGGGCCGCGTCCTGCATGCCGTGAATAATTTTTTTATCCGGCGGACAAAACGTCGCCAACGCTCCGCTCAACTGTGGCTTGCCGCCGGTCACAAAATAATACGGACAGAGACGCAAGCGACCATCGGCATCTCGAATCTGTTGATCCGCTGTGAATATCGGGTGCTTCACGCGCATCGGTTTTTTGTAAACTTGGAGGAGGTGTAAATTGCGCGGCGCATCAGCGATGGCGATATCGACTCCCGCCTGCCACTCTTCTCGTGAACAATCACTGCCAAGCACCACGCTGCGCGCGCCCCAAGCCGTCTCGTGGTAACCGCTAATTTTCATGACCAGATCCCGCTCTTTTTGGGACGCCAAGGAGAGGTGTTTCCAATCCGTCAACGAGCGACCGCCAACCTTCGGTCCATCCAGAACCGCACCGGGTGGCAAGGGTGCCGGATCCATGACCCACGACGGGGGAATGAGTTGTTTTAACAACTTCAGCGCGCGACCACTCAAATTTTCCGTCCAGAAATCGACCAGCAGATGATGATGAAAAAGCGCGAACGAGAGTTTCTCCTCTTGGAACGGCCGCATGGGTGGAGTGACGGCCACCTCGCCCGCCTGCCAGGCCTCAAAAATAAAATGCGCCGTCCGCAGATTCGGCAGATCGAAGAGCTCGAAAAAACGATAGATAATGTCGATCTTTTCGGGATTCCCTTCGACGTCGAAACAGAGCGAGGTCCCCAGCGGAAAGATGTCGTCTGGTTCCAAGCAGAACACGCGCTTGCCCTGGATCTGGAGTTGCTCGGCCAGCCATTTCATTTCTGGCCGATACGTTTCCGCTTCGTCGCTCACCACCAGGGCGATCGCCGGAGAACGCAAATCGGGGCGTAGCGCCGCGAGTGCTGAATAAAATTGCTGAATCATCGCATCGCCCGCGCCGAGAATCGGCTCGGTTTGATCGCCGGATGCGTCCGTGTAGAGGCGGTTGAGAAAAGCAGTCAGACCAATCCCGCCAGGAACCGAGTCGAGTTCGGTCATGACAAATCCCTCTTCGGTCAAGAGCAGATCGGGCCGCAAAACGGTCGGGAAGACGCCGCGGTTTTTCGGATCGCGAGCGTGCTGGATCAACTGTGCAGGTTTACCGCGATCAAGGTAATCAGCGACCCAAGGCGCGAGCAGCGGCTTATTGCGCAGCAAGTTTTTCCCGTTGAACGAACGCGTATATAACGTCTCGAGCGCTTGGTGAAACTCGACGCAGGCGGCGCCGATTTGTTCGAGCTGTGCGATCTGTTCGCCGGTCAGCGGCCACGCTGCGGGCGAAAGCTGCCAAGTCTTGTCTTCGAAGAGCGGTTGAGCCGCTAATGAATTTCGCAAGGTCTCGTAGGCAAGAGCGGGCATGGCAGGTCCCTTTAAGTGTGCAACATATTGGGATTCGCAACTATCATTCGTCCCGCAACGCGGGGGCTAGTGAAGAATGATGAATGAAGAATGCAGAATGAAACCGGGAGTCCTGCGATAAACCCAAAGATCCACAGCTCCGCACTCATCACTCATCATTCTTCATTCATCACTAGCGTCTTCGCGCGAATTTACTCCACGCGCAAAATATACCCGCGCAGGTATTCGCTCTCCGGCATCGTCACGAGGACCGGGTGATCCGGGGGTTGATGCGCGAATTCGAGAACGTGCACGGAGCGTTTCGCATCCGCTGCGGCATCGGCCAAGACTTGGCGGAGTTCGGCATCATGCATGTGATGGGAACAGGTGTACGTGGCTAAAATCCCGCCTGGTGAGAGCCGCTGCATCGCTCGCAAATTGATGTCCTTGTAACCACGCAAGGCGCCTTCGAGTGCGCTCTTCGATTTTGCAAACGGCGGGGGGTCGAGCACGATCATGTCCCACGTCTCGGCTTTTCCGTCGTTCAGATAATCGAACACGTTGACCACGTCGAAATCCGCCTTCACCCGGTTTTGTTCGGCATTGCGACGGGCCTGAACAATCGCGTCTTCCGCACTATCGCGACCGCGGACAAGACTCGCGC
>Ga0207702_10004031_pt1 | contig 13190 bp, 10 predicted proteins | sample KBSCornC62_FD_184302 | JGI IMG/M metagenome (GOLD analysis project Ga0207702, IMG submission 184302) | Corn rhizosphere microbial communities from Kellogg Biological Station, Michigan, USA - KBS Corn C6-2 (SPAdes) (version 2) | ecosystem: Host-associated > Plants > Roots > Rhizosphere > Soil ...
CCTACCTCAACGGCAGATCGCGTTGGACAACTAGGCAGGTATGTAAGGCGCACATGCTTCACCGACAGCCAGCAAGGCGGCATTCTCGCCAATTTTGCTATCGGAAAAAGAATCAAGACCGTCGCCATACTTTCGGTCGCAGACTGTGCTTACTGCCAGAGTTTAAGAACTTCTTTCTCGAATCAATTTATTAAAGCTGGTGGAAAAGTCATTGCTGATGAAACTGTATTATCAACCGATTCAGACCTTAAATCTGTTGCAGGGAAGTTTGCCGCAACTCATCCTGACGCAATTCTTATCCCTAATTACGAACGGGCCTCAGCAACGATGCTCGCAAATCTTTTTGATCAGGGCGTTCGGCCAAGACTTTGGCTAGGCGGCGATGGATGGGGAAACACGCTCGATTTGTTCTACAGCATCGTTGGCAGCCGTAAGTTCGATGCTTACACGATTTCACATTGGGACAAGAATGAAACTAGTGCTGCGTCAAAACACTTTGTAGCAACATTCGAACAAACTTTTGGAAAGGCGCCAATCGATACGGCTGTTCTTGCATATGATGCCATGTCGCTTCTTATTAAAGGAATTCTCAGCGCCTCATCTTTAAATAGACTTTCGGTTTTAGAATCTGTTGAGAGAATTCAGAGTTTTGACGGTGTCACCGGCCACATGACTTATCCAAAGGGCGATAGGACTCCTCACAAATCGGCTGTTGTTCTAAAGCTTAAAGATCACAAAGTCAGTTTTGAGAAGGTCTTAAAGTGATGAGATCTCAAATTTCTTTGCGCTCCTACATCATCCGATATGCAGTGGCATCCTTGCTTTTAGGTTTAGCCGTCGTTACCACAGCGTTTTTGGTGGATGATTGGATTGAGCACCAGCACTCTTTAGAGCTGGAATCAGCTACTCTATTAGCGTCTGCTGACAAACAGAAAGAACAGATTTTGCCGGGAATTCTCGTCTCAGAGCTCTATGGATCGGTAGAGCTCCAACTAAATAGTTTTTTGAGGCAGGAAGGCCTTGATTCTATTCTCTTTGTTCCGGCTAAATCGGTCACTTCAGACACTTTTTCTAAATGTCTTCCTAAAGTGAATTCGTTTATATGTACCGACGGTTGGTCGAATCATTTGAAAGTAGCAATCCCCTTGTCTGTAACCGGTCGGCTGCTTGGTTATCTAGTTAAAGCGAAAACTCTAGATGAGAAAGCCGCTGGATTCAATTATAGCGCCATGACATTTGCCATCCTGGGAAACGTTATTGTCTTTTTAGGTATTTTGCTCTCACTTCTACGCTTTGTAGACATCCATATTCGTAAACCTATTGTATCGCTGAAAAGCGGAATCGTTCCAATCTCTGCCGATCTGAATGGCCAGATTGAAACTTCATTTTCGGTTGAGGAACTAGATTCTTTAGCAACTCAGGTTCAATCGTTGGTCATCAAGCTCAACGAAAAGAAAATCTCCAACGCAAAAGCTAATCTGGCAATTCAAATCGCTCATGACATCAGGAGTCCGTTGATGCTTTTGCAAACGCTTATTAAACAAGCCCATGGCTTACATGAACAAGAGCATCAGCTTTTGAGCTTAGTTGCAGAGAGGATTAATAAGATCGCCAATACTTTGGAGAAGAATCATTCAACTAATGGCAAGAGAGCAATTTCACCTGAATGCTTCATCGCCTCCACTATAGAAACAATAGTAAATGAAAAGCGTGCATTCTATAGCAAAGCAAACATTTTACTTAAAATCTCCGACGATGCTGCCGATTTTGTTGTTGCTATAGATCCTACCGATTTCGGACGAGCCGTTTCTAACTTGATCGACAATGGTATCGAAGCCTCATCAGCGGTTTCTGAAATCTCGATTTACGTAAGAAAGCAACAGAACTATGTCGCCGTTTGGATTACTGATAAAGGCCATGGCATCAGAAAAGATCAGATTCAGAAGTTAGGATTCAAGGGCAATACGTTTGGCAAAACTAATGGCCAAGGCCTTGGGCTCTTTCAGGCTAAACAGTTGGCCGAATCTGTATCCGGTTCTCTTTCGATTCAGTCTGAAGTCGGAACTGGCACAACTGTAGAGCTACTATTTCCCATCCACCATATTTCTAAACCCTGCACTCATGCCCAACCCGTAGACCGCGATTTAAACGAAAATCTTTTAGCAATTAAGTAACGAACGATTTCCTTGCTCTTTACTGGCTTTATCTAATCCCATTTAGTCAGAGTCGCGTCGGAGTAATGAACTATCCAAACATATTTTCGTGGACCCAGCGCTCGTAGAGGTCAGCGGTCTCGGGATTTGAGGCAAGCCACTTATCTTTGTCCTCGAGTAGTTTGGTCTGCAGATCGCTTTTATAGAATTCATCGTAAGATTTTGTTTGTGCACGGAAGCGACAGACTTCGCCGAGTAAGTGTGGCGCGAGTTCGGTCCAGTATTTAAAAGGAATTTGGTTACGGTAATTGGTTTTTGTTCTTTCTGAGAGGTCGTCAACATAGGCGAAACAGTTAAATTTGAGCGACATCAGCCGCTTCATTTCGGCGTAAGTGAGGACTGAAACGGTCAGTTTCGCGTAGTCTTCGTTCGAAGATTGGCTTGGCGCGAGTGATTCAAGCTCAGTGAGCTTTGAGGCTAGAAGATCACGATCGAAGTGACCCTGTTCAATATAATCTGCAAGGTCTTTGATGAGTTTGGTACGCGCGAGGTCAGGCGAAGTTTCGTCGTTACCAATAATAGTATAGCGTCTTTCCATATCAGCGAACGCAGCATCGTTCACTTCAACGGCTAAGTTGCAGATGTTGCCCCAAATCCGCTTTTCGATTTCGCAGGAACGCTCATCGATTCCGCACTGTATAGATCTAAAAACCTCGCTCAGAGCCCCGAGTGGGGTTGACGTTAAAAAGTACGCGCGCATGAACGGCGCTAGCATCACTTGTTCAGGTGAAATCGGCTTCGGAATTGTGTTGAGAGCATTCTGATATTGGTTCTCGATAGCGGATAAGATTCGTGTCCGAAGGACAAAGAGCTCGATCAAAAGATCACGACCTTCAGTCGCGCTATCTTCTGTTTGGAAAAACATAAAATTCCCTGAGATGAGAACGGATAAATCCCACGGCTTAGTTGGTAACTTCGCCAGTGTAGCTACACCATTCTCACCCCGCTTGAATTTCGAAAGCAGGTTTGAGTATTGACGACCCAGATCTGGAATTTCGCAACCGTGCTTTTGATATTGGTCACGGTGGCTTTTGAGTTGGGGACACTCACTCTTGAGATAACCGAACAGACCCTGTTCAAGATCAGCTCCGGCTCTTTTTGATCTCTCCAGGAAGTTGATTGGCGAAGGCAGAGCCTCCAACAAATCATCGGAAATTCGAGCGCCGGCTATTGAGCCGGTCAACAGCGCACATGTTACGAAGGTGGTAAGCGCCAGTTTATTCATTTTCTGCGTCCCTCCACGGGTAAGGTCGTCGCTGGGTAAAGCAACGCTGAAGCCAAACCTACAGACGCGGTGAATTTCATAGATTTCAATAAGTTGCGGACGACACGAGTTTTTCGTTCTGATTTTTAAGATCGGAAATCCGGATTTCGGACAAGGGTCCGGCCTTCGGGCAAGGTCTTTCCAGGAGTTCATAAAAGAAGTTGGGCCGAAAAGTTAAGGGCAATTAACTAACGACGGCGGCAAACCTATATAGGTGTCTCGAAGCAGCCGCGGGACGCACCTGCAGAATTATACGTCTTACCTTCAAGACAAGGCCGTCCACGTGTCCGGATTCCGGACACGTCAAAGCCAATATAGTGACGACAACTGTGGTCCGTCCCTTGCTCTAGTGATTACGCGAGCAAATATTAAGGGAGAACCAAATGTTCAAGCGTGTATTAGAAGTATTTGAACTGTTCTTTAACGGCAGTGACTACACCCAGAGATTCCATGAGGACACGAGACTAAACCTCAATCGCTATCGCGAGCGCCACTAAACCGCATCTTACGTCTAAATTGTAACCAAGCTTTGTTTTGGAGACGCGATGCTTAGTTGGATTTTCGAGTTTATGAGTTTGTGGGCGTTAAGTTCAGGCCCGTCGTACGATCAGCCGACCGATGATAGACGGCCCAGCCTTGACCGATATCGTAGCCAAAATTAATTCGCGCCCCGTTCTACAATAAGTGCGGGACGAAAAATCTTGCAGGTTCTCGTCTGCCTTACTTCTTCAAAGCCCGCTCTTCTTTGGTGCGTTCGATGGCGAGTTGGATGAGGCGGTCGATGAGGTCGGAGTAGCCAATGCCGGAGGCGCCCATCATTTTGGGGTACATGGAGATTTTGGTGAAGCCCGGGATGGTGTTGATCTCGTTGACGAGAAGCGTGCCGTCTTTTTTGAGGAAGAGGTCGACGCGCGAGAGGCCTTCGCAACCGAGAGCGCTGAAGACTTTCTTGGCCATCGCTTTTACTTCTTCGGCTTTTGCGCCGTCGAGTTTCGCGGGGATTTCGAGGCCGGCGCCGTTTTCGTCGAGATACTTCGCTTCGTAAGAATAGAAATCATGTTTTGGAATGACTTCGCCTGGGACTGAAGCGAGCAATTCTTTATTTCCAAGAACCGCGCATTCGATTTCGCGGCCTTCGACGAATTCTTCGACCATGACTTTCAAGTCGTATTGAAAAGCGTCGGCAATCGCGGTTGCGAATTTTTCGGCGGAGGTGATTTTGTGGACTCCGACTGAAGAGCCCATGTTGGCTGGTTTCAAGAAGAATGGAAGACCCAATTCTTTTTTGAGCGCTTCGAAATTATGCGTCGCTGTCTCGTGGCGTTTCAACGCAACGAACTTCGGAATTGGAAGGCCGGCGTCGCGGAGAATGCGCTTGGTGAAGTCTTTGTCCATTCCGACGGCGCTTCCGAGAACGCCGGGCCCGACGTACGGGAGACCGAGAAGACGTAAGTAGCCTTGCATCGTTCCGTCTTCGCCGTACGGTCCGTGCAAGATTGGGAAGACGGCATCGACTTTGCCGAGTCTTTTTCCGCTCTTTAATTCAAGAACTTCGGCGGTTTTACCTGGGCCCGGTACGATGAAGACTTCGTTCCCCGTTGATTCGAGATCGATAGGGCGAGCCACATCGGTTTTCTTCAAGATATCGAGTGAAGGGACCGTGCGCATGACGCCCTTTTTGTCGATTCCGATCAGGTGTACATCGTATTTGTTTTTGTCGAGGGCGTCGGCGACGTTCTTTCCCGATTCGAGAGAAACGGCATGCTCGGCACTTTCACCGCCAAAGAGAACTGCAACGCTAATTTTCGACATTAAAAACCTCTGAGAACAACGAGTTGATTTCAAAAGTTTAGCGCGGACGCACGCACGTCTCAAAGCGCGCAGACACGCACGCAAAAAGCTAGGCGAAGGACTAGCGCGCGAATCTGCGCGGGTACGCTTATCCCTTAGCCGACCGATGATTTAGAACATGAGATTCGTCTACCCAGTGTTCACATGGAACCAGAGGGTAAGCAAAATTCCAGTGCCTGCCGTGGTTTAGGTACGGTTTGGCGTCTTTCAACAAAGGGCTCAAAGTGGGCCCATCTTAAACGGCTTCAGGTCCTCAAAGTCGCTATAGAGAAGCTTAGGGCATTTGGGTTCAGGCACTCATTTCGCAATCTCCATTTCAACCTCAATTGCGAACTAGCGGGTGCTTTATGAAACGAGTTTCGAATTCAAAGCGGTTCAATGCGTGGCAACTTTGGGTGCCGACCGTTGCTCTGATCGCGAATGCATCTGGTTGCGCAGGAGAACATGCGACCGCGCTTCATAATTTCAAGCCTTCGGTTGGACTCAGCGCACTCAGCGATGAAACCTTAAACTGCGAAACTTCGCTGAGAACTAAAATGGAGGCTGAGGGACTTGCATTCTCGGATATCGCACCCCTCCACGAGAGCATTCAAAACGCGTCATCTTCCTACGCTGGCCTCGAAAAGAAAACCTACGAATTTTTAGAAAAACAAAGTCAGATCCAGCAAATTTCAATGCACCACGTTCACGTTTTGAACGGAGCAGGCTCTGATCTTGGATATGAACTTGCTGTAAATGACGGTGAATCCGCAAATCCAATGAGTCTCACAATTAAGTACCAGACAACTTCGCCGGCGCTCTGGACTCAATTGCAGCAGAAGTTTCAAGTGACCTCGGCGTGTGAACTTAAACTGAGCCAGACGTCGCTCGAAAAATTGGAACAGGCTGGTAGCGAAGTAAAGTACACCAACAACACCTATTATGCTGACGGCACAAATGACCAAAAGAACGATACGGCCCAAGTCCCAGCAAACCATAACCTCTCGAATTTTTGGCTGACACCTAATGACCAGCCTCAATTCAAAGATGGCGATACTCAATATCTCCCCGGGCTTGGCGTCGTAACGGTTCAACTGAGTGGAACTTCGACTGAAAGCCAAAAACGATTTGGCTTGGATTTGCACTTTAGTCGGACGTCGGCCAACGTAAACTTCAACGGCTCTCTCATTTTGTCGGCGTCTGAATCCCGCGATGATCAAGCCTCCGTTTCCTATGAGACGCTTGCACAACAGACGATTTGGATGATTCCACGCTCGCTTTGGTCCACACTAAAGCTTGGCGTTGCGGCAAATCCAAACCAAGTTGAAATGAAACTGCCTCATGGGTATCTCGATACCCATCCGAACTTCAGAGTTGTCACAAATGAACTACCAAAATATGACCACTTGAAGGCCTACTTTTCGATTACTCCCGCTAAGGCTGAATCAACTACAAGCGGTCAAACTTACAACTTGGTTGAGAACCGCATTCCGCAAATCAACGATCAAACATCATCGGTAGATCTCGAATCAAACGATACGATTGACACCACTTTTCCCGAAATTCAGAAAGTTGCGAGCGATATAGCGACTCAAGCGCCCAACAACCGGCTCAAGCAGATCGAGCTCATTCTTAAATTTTTGCAGATGAATTACTCATACGATTATGCAATGGCCGCAAACAACGTCATTCATCCGATGAAAGTTTCCGATGCACTCTCTCGGAGAACCGGGGTTTGCCAACATTACGCCGTTATCTTTACGACGCTGGCGCGAGCGCTCAAAATTCCATCGCGTATCGTGGTTGGCTTTTTGATGACGGGAGAGACAGCTGGAAATCATGCTTGGGTTGAAGCCGAAGTTGCGCCCGGTACATGGCAGGTTATTGAACCGCAATTAGGCGATGGCTTAACGGGGACACATACGCGCTTTTACTTCCCTGTTGCAAGAGCGCGAATGCTTGAGGGCGATTTTAACGCTACAGCAGCTACTGGGCTCGCATTCATAAACACTCAGTTAACTATTCTTCCTGCGCTCTAAGTAAATAGCCCGCCGTTTTAAGGCGGGCTAGCGTTACGCCATCTCAACGAGTTCGGTGAGCATGCGGCGGATGCCGGTGAAGACCTCGTGCGGTTTCGCGTCTCCGTACATGTAAGCCGGAGTCGTCAGGATTTTATGATCGCGGTCGCTCACGTAGTCGTCGACTGAGCACTTCGTGTGCTTCGCGCCCGTCTTTTCAATTTCAGCTGCGGTTTCGGTGTCGTTACCGATCGTGACTTCTGGGTGTTCGGAACCGAGAACGCGAGCGACGAGAGTTGGAGCGATGCAAATCGCGCCGATTGGTTTTGAGGATTTGTGAAACTCCGTGATCGCACGGCGAATTTCGGGAAGAACGTTTGCGCGAGCGCCGGTTGAAGCCCAATCAGAAAGATTTTTGGCCGCACCAAATCCGCCAGGAAAGACGATCGCGTCGAAATCTTTTTCGCGCAAAGCCGAGAGCGGAGAGACGTGTTGGCGGGCGATGCGTCCACTCTCTTCGAGGGCGTTGCGAGTCGCGGGAGCGTTGTGAGCGCCTGCGTGCGAAGCCGCGTGTTCCGGCGATGCGCCCGATTTACCTGAGCTCGCTACGTAGTGGGCGACCGGGAAAGAAGCATCGGGAGCGAAGCACGTCACTTCAGTGCCGAGCTCAGAGAGCGCAATGAGAGTGGAGATGGCTTCTGTGATTTCGCTTCCGTCGAGGAAGCCGCAGCCCGAGAGGACTACGGCGATTTTCTTAGTCGTCATGACGACGAGCTTACTCAGCTTGGAATCTGAAATCAAAGACGTTGGAGCATTGCTTCAGAAGTACGGTGCTTCCGTCGGTGCCGACTTTGACGAGAAGCGATTGGCATGTCGAAAGGTTTCGCGACAAGTAAGGCACATCTGGGCTCACTGTAGCCTCAACGTGAACCTTACTTCCCTTCGGAGTGTCCCAGTAAATCTCGTCGAAATTAACGTGATAAACGTTGATGAGACAGTTTGCGATGCCGAGGCAATTTGGTTCGGAAGCCACGTTCGCCGGCGGGCGCTCTTGCGTCACCCAAGTTGAAAAGCGGTGGTAAGTCGGTAAAGCCGGAGTCGCGGCAGCTGCCATTGAGATTAGCTGTGTCGGCTCGGTGTATCCGTGAAGCGACTGAGCAACGAGCGTTTTCTTTTCGACTGCAGGAACGAGGGGCTCGGCCTTTACGCCGATGGTCGATTTTGATGCGGATTCAGGAGTGCTAGACGGATCGCATTCGCCACATGCGCAAGGCGTTTTTGAGGCACAGAGGATTTGACCCTCGCGCGACACTTTCGAGTACGTACCGTCTGATTGAAGATTGAGCTGATGGAGAACTCCGGAATAAACGACGCGATCGTTATCCTCGGCGCGATCTTCAATCGTAGCTCCCGTTGCGCCAACGGTTGAAAAACTTTGCCCCAGCGCGATGTCTTGAGTCGTTTGAAACGCGACGAACTCGCCGACTTTGATATCGGTCGCTTTCATGTTTTGCACTGGTTTGTTGAGGGCATCCATGATGCCTTGCGGATCCGCCTCAGCACCGTAATCAACCGGCATCGTACGCGTGTCGATACAGCCGACCAAAACGAGCGCGAGTGACCAAACCACGACCGTTGCGACCGCGGCAAAGCGGCCGTAACGCGCACGCTTGAGAGGCAAACTCATACGGAATCCCATCCCCAAACCCACATGCTGATCGGGAGCACTCGCTCCATGACGGCTGAAGTTTCAGGGCCGAAATCGTGAATCTCAGACGGCTTTTGCGGGCCGAAAATCAAACGAACGACATCGCGCTCGCTATCGGTCATAAAGACATTTGCGCCTGCACCTATGTAGTACTTGCCGCCTTGGAAATCGAGAACGAGATCTTGAACGCCGAGACCGCGCGCGTGGCGTTTAACTTTTGAGAACAAGTTTTGAACATTCAAAATCTTGATCATTCCCAAGAAACCCTCATTTACCGAGAGTCCACGCTCCGTGAAGGCGCGAACTAAATTCTGAGAATGACCGGGAACAATGATCGTGATGTTTCGCTTTTGCGCTGAACGTATGTGCGCAAACAGAGAAATCAGCGCTTGAACGCCTCCGCCCCACTCGTGGACATAACCGTCGAGGTCGGCACCTTTACCTTCGATAGCGTAAGCTTTCAAAGTCCCGTGCGCATCCCAGGCCGTATAAACGCGTGAGTTTGGAATCTGAAGGTACTTACGTGTCTCTTCAACCGTACGAAGTGACGTCACCGTGTGCTGGGCATAGAGGCGGTGGATCGCTTCGGGCGCGATCTTTCCGCTCTCCATGAATTTCAAGCCGGTTTCACCGGCCGTGATGTCGCGATCGAGAAGAACCGAGAGCTCGTTGCCCGCGAGTTCGAATCCCATACGACGGTAAAAGTCATAAAGGTTCGTCCAAAGAATCGCGAAGTCGCAGCCGTGAGCGCGTGCTCCTTCAAGACAGCTCTCGATTGTCTTTGTTGAAAGACCTTCGTTACGACGCTCTGTCGAAGTCACAACGCTTCCGAGCCCCGCGATCTTGAAAAGACCCGCCGGAGTTTTGATGATCATCGGTCGAACGACAGCGTGAGCTAAAACTTCGTCGTTTTCCGTGATGATGCGGATGTTGTTCCGATTCGCCTCAGAAAATGCGATGGGATATTCGGATGTAATTGACCAACCGCCTTCGGGGCGAAGATTGGTATCGAGGAAACGAATCACGTTCGGGATTTCGGTTTCGCTCGGCGCGCGAGGTCCTTCCATGGGCCACCACCTGTTTTCTTATCAGTGTAGCAAACCCGATGGTGTCGAGTGGTCGAGGTCGTCGTTTTCGAGTCGAGAGTCCAGCCTGAGCCATTGACCTAGGTCGGTGACCGGGTGAGAATTTCACATCGTGAGCACTCGTGCGAACGAATCGGAGCCCGAAGGGCGGAGTTAACGTAAGCAATGTTGGTGGCGTTCGTTGAAAGTATTAAATATGTCGGCCATTTGCTTCCCGTCGCGTTCTTGCGGGTTTTCCTCGGCTACTACTATTTGAACGAGGCGCTGATTCAACTTCACGGCGATTTTCTTTCGCACGCCTATCTCGCTGAAGACATTCGCGGCTTTCTTCCGCGCTCGACGGCGCCTGATTGGTACAAATCCGTTCTCGAGACGATCGTGATTCCAAACTGGCAAATCTTTGCGGCCGTGATCGTCATCACGCATCTTTTGATCGGGCTCAGCTATATCTTGGGCTACTTGGTTCGCCCGATGTCGGCGCTCGCGATCTTGCTTGGCTTGAATCTGATGTTGGCTTTGGGCACTCACCAGTATGAGCTGCAAACAACTTTTGTTCTTGTGATTCACTTCACGCTTGGTTGGCTTGGAGCTGGTCGCTGTCTTGGCCTTGATTATTACTTCTACAAACGTCGTCGCGGGATCTGGTGGTGAATCCATTGGCAAGCAAGACGCACATCCTCCGCCGACTTCTGGGATTGTTCTTCGGTCTCGCGGTTGTTGCTGGTGGTTTGTGGTTTCTTTTCGGACGCCCACCGGTGGCTGCCGATTCGCACGACGCCCTTCGCGTGATGACGTATTCGTCGTTCATGAACAGCTGGGGACCCGGGCCGGACATCGCAAAGCGGTTTCGCGAGCAATCGGGAATCACCGTTGAGTTTCAAGATGCGGGCGATGCGGGATTGATTCTTGAGAAGCTCAAACTTTTTCCTGTTGATGCGGTTGTGGGTCTTGACGGATTCTCGCTGGATCAGGCGCGCGAACGATTCAAATGGCGCGGTGACTTTGTCGCGATCGACTCTGCCCCGCTTGCTTTCGTTTATCGCGCAGGCGAAATCGTTCCTCCGGCTTCTTTAACCGATCTCGCTGACAAACGCTTTGAAGGAGCGATTGCGCTTGAAGATCCGCGCACGTCGACACCGGGCCTTGAATTCTTGCTTTGGGTTTTAGAGTCGTTTGGTGAAGAGCGTGGGTTTCAATTTTTGGCGTCGTTGAAACCGAACTTGCATTCAGTTTCTCCTTCATGGTCGAGCGCCTACGGTGCTTTCACAAAGAAGCAGGCGAAACTTGTTTTGTCCTACGCGACTTCGCCGATCTATCACCAGGTCGCAGAGAAAGACACCGGCTACCGGGCCGCGCTCTTTGCTGAAGGCCACCCCGTTCAAACCGAGTTCGCAGGCATCCCTTCGCAGTGCTCACGTTGTTCTGATGCCGAGAAATTCATTTCGTTTTTAGGAACACGTGAAATTCAAACTCTCATCATGAACAAGAACTACATGATGCCCGCGATGCACGAAGCGGCAGAGGGAACTCCCTTTGCCGCAATCTCGATGCCGGACTTGAAACTCACGCACGCATCAGAGTTCTTAAAGCGTCGAAACGAACTTTTTGAAAAGTGGCGACAACTCGGTTTGTGAAACACTTCATTGGCGTTCTACTTACCGCGTTCCTTCTTTCTCCGGTTTTGATTCTTGCCTGTTCCGGCGTCGCGCCTGCGTGGACGCCCGAGATCGTTTCTGTTTTAGGGTTTACATTCGCTCAAGCGTTCTTCAGTTCCGCGCTCGCGCTGTTGCTAGGAATGATGGGTGCGTACGGATTAGAGGCGGCCGGAGTTCGATTCGGTTCTGCAAACGGTCGGTTTCTCGAAGCTATGGCACTCTTGCCGAACGTCGCACCCGTTTTACTTTTCTTGTTGGCCGTCATGAAGTTTCTCCCGGGAGTTCGCGGACTCACGGGAATCATTCTTGTCCACAGCCTTTTGAACACAGGCCTCGTGGCCGCAACACTCCTCAGACTTTTTCGGTCAAAGATTGCCGAGCTTGCGGATCTTGCGCTCGTTGAAGGCGCGTCTCGGTGGCGTTTTTTTTACCGAGTCGTTCTCCCGGTTTTAAAACACGATCTTTGGGTGATCTTCGCATTCGTGTTTGCGATTTGCTTTTCTTCGCTCTCAGTACCGTTGGTGATTGGCGGAAGCCAAGCAACCACTTTGGAAGTTTTAATTTGGCAAACGCTTCGAATCGATGGTGATTTCTCTCGCGCGTTTGGAATTGCTCTCGTTCAGCTCGCGGCCGTGTTCGCACTGACACTTCTTTTGCGGTCGCAAACACGCGCAGGCAGCGGTCGCACACGCGCGGCTTCGCCTTTGTTGAGTGGGTTGTGGGGATTGCCGTTTGTGATGATTCCGCCCCTTCTTTTGATAGGATCGCTTTTGGACCGGCCGTGGGTTGGTGCTGCGATGTTTTTTGAAAGCTCGATGGCTTCGGAAGTGATGCGAGGATTTTTCGGATCACTCTTACTTGCGCTCGCAAGTGGCTTCTTCGTAGCGTTCATCTTGTTGGTAGTCGCCTACATCGAACCTCGAGGATGGGCGCGCCGCCTTTTCTTAGGATACGTTGCTCCGTCATCAGTTGTGACCGGCTTTGCGATGTTGATCGCCTGGCGCGCACTTGGATTTGCGACGTATGCGAAAATCGTTTTTGCACTGACGTTGATCGCGGTTCCCTCGTTCTATCGCTTGTATTGGGACTCGGCACTCGCTTCTCTTCGTTCGCAGCGAGCTGTTGCGCTTACGTTAGGTGCGAGCGAATCACTGACGTTTTGGAAAATCGTTCTTCCGCAAGTTATGAAGCCAGTCTGTTTTATTGCCGGTCTGTCTTCGCTTTGGGCCTGGGGTGATTTCGCGTTGTCGCGAACGATTGCCGAGCGAGACGTCACTTTAGGGATGATGATTCAATCTCTTATGTCGAGTTACCGCTTTGAGATCGCGACGTTCTTGGTTTGGATTTTACTTTTCGGCGGAGCCGTTACATTCTTCATCTTCGAGGGGGCCGGCCGTGTCTTTGGTCAAAAATCTTC
>Ga0207702_10004032_pt1 | contig 13185 bp, 10 predicted proteins | sample KBSCornC62_FD_184302 | JGI IMG/M metagenome (GOLD analysis project Ga0207702, IMG submission 184302) | Corn rhizosphere microbial communities from Kellogg Biological Station, Michigan, USA - KBS Corn C6-2 (SPAdes) (version 2) | ecosystem: Host-associated > Plants > Roots > Rhizosphere > Soil ...
CGCTGTTGCGTCACATAGGCGTAGATGCCCTGGCCCTTGATGTCGTGCGGAAAGCCCACGACCGCCGCCTCGGCTACCGCTTCGTGCAGCACCAGCGCGCTCTCGACCTCAGCCGTGCCCATGCGGTGCCCGGACACGTTGATGACGTCGTCCACCCGGCCCGTGATCCAATAATAGCCGTCCGCGTCGCGCCGCGCCCCGTCGCCGGTCGTATATTTGCCGGGGAAGGTCGTGAAATAGGTCTGGAAGAAGCGCTCATGGTCGCCCCAGACGGTGCGCATCTGCCCCGGCCAGCTCTGCGCGATGACGAGATTGCCCTCCGTCGCGCCGTCCAGCACATGCCCCTCCGCGTCGACGATCTGCGGCACCACGCCCGGCATGGGCAGGGTTGCGGAGCCGGGCTTCAGGTCCGTCGCGCCCGGCATCGGCGCGATCATCGCCCCGCCGGTCTCGGTCTGCCACCATGTGTCGATGATCGGGCAGCGGTCCTCGCCCACGACATGATGGTACCAGCGCCACGCCTCGGGATTGATCGGCTCGCCGACCGTCCCCAGCAGGCGCAGCGACTTGCGGCTGGTGCGGGTCACGAAATCGTCGCCTTCCTTCATCAGCGACCGCAGCGCCGTGGGGGCGGTGAAGACGGTCTGCACCTGATGCCGGTCGATGACTTCCCAGATGCGGCTCGGCGTCGGCCAGTTCGGCACGCCCTCATAGATCAGCGTCGTCGCCCCGTTCGCCAGCGGGCCATAGACGATATAGCTGTGCCCCGTGACCCAGCCGATGTCGGCCGCGCACCAGTAGATGTCGCCGGGCCGGTAGTCGAAGCACAGCTCATGCGTCAGGCTGGCCCAAAGCAGATAGCCGCCGGTCGTGTGCAGCACGCCCTTGGGCTTGCCCGTCGATCCGGAGGTGTAGAGGATGAACAGCGGATCCTCCGCGTTCATGGGTTCGGGCGGGCAGTCGGCCGACACCCTGGCCGTTTCCTCATGCAGCCACAGGTCGCGGCCTTCCTTCATTTCGATGGCGCCGCCGGTCGCCTGGACCACGATCACCTTGCGGACGCTGGTGCACAGCGTCAGCGCGGCGTCGACATTGGCCTTGAGCGGCACCTTCCTGCCGGCGCGGCAGCCCTCGTCTGCAGTGATCACCAGCGTCGAGTCGCAATCGGTGATCCGTCCCGCCAGCGCCTCGGGCGAAAAGCCGCCGAACACGACGCTGTGGACCGCGCCGATGCGGGCGCAGGCGAGCAGGGCGAAGGCGGCCTCCGGGATCATCGGCATATAGACGGTGATCCGGTCGCCCTTCTTCGCGCCCGCCGCCTTCAACGCATTGGCGAAGCGGCAGACAGCCTCATGCACCTCGGCATAGGTGAAGCGGCGCGGCAGCGCGTCCGGCGAATCCGGTTCCCAGATGATCGCGGTCTGATCGCCGCGTTCGGCCAGATGCCGGTCGATGCAGTTGGCGCTGACGTTCAGCACGCCGTCGGCAAACCATTTCACCCCGAAATCGGCCTCATCGAAGCTGCTCTCATCGGCTTTGGTGGGAAAGTTCACCCAATCCAGCCGCCCGGCCTGTTCCAGCCAATAGGCATCGGCATCCTCGACCGACCGCGCATAATCGGCCGCGCGGCCCTCCCGGTCGAACAGCGCGGACGCCGCCCACTCTGCAGGAACCGGGAAATAATCGTCAGACATGCGGGCATCCTTCCTCTGCGAAATTCTCGCTTTGGAGGTCCTGGAGCGATTGCCAAGCGACCGGAGCCGATCGCTGGTCAAGAAATCGCGGAAAACCAGGAATCCAGAGCGGCGATCCGATTCAATCGGATCGAAACCCGCTCTAGAGCCAAGGCGCGACGACAGGAAGATGGGATCGTTCTGCGCTCGCCACAGTTTCCACCTTTGTCGGTCGGGATTTAAGCAGGATGATGCTATTTTGCCGCTTTTCGCGCGCGCCCGCCGGGCCTAACAGGAAGGGCATATGTGGCAACTTTTCCAATTTCCGCTCTGCCCCTTTTCCCGCAAGGTCCGCCTGCTGCTCGGTGAAAAGGGGGTGGGCTACGATCTGGCGCGCGAATCCCCCTGGGAGGCGCGCGACGAGTTTCTGGACCTCAATCCGGCCGGCACGACGCCGGTGATGGTGGATCAGGAAAAGGGCGTCACCCTGATCGACAGTCAGGCGATCTGCGAATTTTTCGAGGAGACGGTGGAAAAATTCCCGCTGATCTCCGGCACGGCCGCCGGCCGGGCGGAGGTGCGGCGGCTGACCGCCTTTTTCGACCAGAATTTCTACGGCGACGTGGTCGGCCCGCTGCTGCATGAACGGATGAAGAAGCGGCTGATCGAACGCGCGCCGCCCGATGCCCGCGTCCTGCGGGAGGCGATGAAGCGGGCCAATGTCCACATGGATTATATGGACTATCTGCTCGACCACCGCGCCTGGATGGCGGGCGGCACGCTGAGTCTGGCCGACATCGCCGCCGCCGCGCATCTTTCGGTGGCCGATTATCTGGGCGGCATCGACTGGGCCGGGCATGAGACGGTGAAGCGCTGGTATGCTGGCTTCAAGTCGCGCCCGTCCTTCCGGCCCCTGCTGTCCGAACGGATGGAGGTGATCACCCCGCCGCCCCATTATGAAAAGCCGGATTTCTGAACCCGCAACGCCCCTCCCGTCAGGGGAGGGGATGATGGTCAATCCATTTCAGCGGCCAGATATACCCGGTTGCGGCCATGTTCCTTGGCCAGATAGAGCGCCCGGTCCGCGGCTTTCAGCGCAGCGCGAGGATCGTCATAGGCCAGCACATTGGCGACCCCGGCGGAAAAGCTGACGCGCTCCATCCGTTCGCCATTGGCGCGGTTGACGAGGCTGCGGGTGGACAGGTCCTGCCGCACATTGTCCACCGCCTCGCACGCCTCGGCCGCCGTCTTGCCGCGGAAGAGCATGACGAATTCCTCGCCGCCATGACGCGCGACATGGCATTGTTCGTTGCTCACCTTCGACAGCAATCCGGCCACGAACTTCAGCACCCGGTCGCCGGTGTCATGGCCATGGCTGTCGTTGATCAGCTTGAAATGATCGATGTCGCAAAAGGCGACGGCCAACGGCTGCCTTTCCTTCTGCGCCTGCGCCAGTTCCTCGCGCAGCGTTCCTTCAAAGGCGCGGCGATTGGGCAGGCCGGTCAGATGGTCATGTTCGGCGGCGCGGCGCGCGCTTTCCAGATTGGATTTCAGAAGCTGCGTCTGCTTCTGGTTGTCGCGAAGCTGGCTTTCGACCTGCCGGGTCTTTTCGACCATCGACCGGGTGAGCGCCACCAGGCGGGCCAGCACCGGCTGGCTCTCCGAACCGGCCGAGAGCCCCTTGACCTCTTCCTGCAGCGCGGCGCCATAATCCTTGGCCGAATTGCGCGATTCGGTCATCAGGCCGGTGAATTGCGACAGATTCTCCTCGACCCTGTCGAGCATGGAGGCAAGCGCTTCCGCCGTGACCTCGTCGGTGCGCTGTTCGGCGGCGACATTTTCGACCCAGCCATTGGAGATCTTGCCCTGTTCGGCCAGCACGGCCTTCACGGCCTTCTCCACGCCGATATGGGATCCGGTCAGATAGTCATGCGCCACGCCGAAATTCAGCGGCGTCAGGTCCAGATCATGGGCGAACAGGAAATCGCCTATGTCCTCGTACAGCTTGCGCCGCCGGATGGCTTCCCGGCTGGAAGCGCTGCCATGCCGGGCGCGCTGCGGCTCCTCCGGCACGTCCATGGCTTCGTCGTCGGTCTTGCCGGACAGGCCGCGAGCCCAGCGGGCCAGGCGATCCGTCAGGCCATGTTGCGCGTTTGCGGAAGATGATGCCCCAGTCATGCTCACCAGAACGGCAGGGCGCAAACAAGGTTAAGGACGCGCCAAGCGAAAAAGCGCAAGGCGCTGACTGACCTCGATTATATGTCTGCGCCGATCAACCAGTCGCGGAAAATCCGCACCGCGCGGGTTTGCAGCGCGCGGGGCCGGCAGACGAAGAAATAGCGATAGGGGCTTTCCACCCGATGTTCCGGAAACAGCCGGACCAGCCGGGAATCCTGCGCTTCATTATAATGGCTGGCATGCATGACGGCGATGCCCAGCCCCTGTGCCGCAGCCTCCAGCATCAACTGGCCGGAATCATAATTGTCGATCGCCAGCGGCTGCAGGTCGGGCAGGTGCACCGCCTCCTTCCACGCATCGAACGCCAGCGCCATGTCGCGATGCAGCAGGACCGTGTGATTGGCCAGCTCCTGCGGGGCGGTCAGCGCGTTGGGCGTTTCCAGCAACGCCTTGCGGCCGATCAGATAGACTTCGTCATGGTCGAGCTCATGGGCGTAAAGCGCCGGATCAATGTCCTTCGCCAGCACGATCGCCGCGTCCAGCCCCTCGCCCAGACGGGCGACGGCATAGGGCGTGGTCTCGATGTCGATGTGAAGCTGCGGATGCCGCTGCCGCAGGGCGCCCAGATGCGGGAACAGCCGCTGCGTCGCGAACAGCGGCATGACGGCCAGTCGCAGTCGCAGCTGGTTGCCGCCGCTCTGGATATTCTCCAGCGCCTGGCTCAGCGAATCAAGCGCCGGGGCGATGTCGTCCAGCAGGCGCTGACCATCGGCATTGATTTCCAGCGCCTGATGCTTGCGGTCGAACAGCGGCCGGCCGATGAAGCGTTCCAGCGCCTGGACACGGCGGCTGAGCGCGGGGGTCGAAAGCGCAAGCTCCTCCGCCGCCGCCTTGACCGATCCAAGGCGGGCAACCTGAACAAAGGCCTCCAGGGCCGTAAGGGGCGGCAATCTACGCATAAATCGTCATGTTCATCCGGCCTGTCCGCTGCGACGCGTCATTGCTTATTCTTTAGCGGCGCGCAAACCGGCTCCAAGCATCCTCATTTCAATGAGCAGTAAAAAAGGACTTTTGACAAGATGCAAAAATTGCAACTCCTCGATTCTTTTCGCACTTGCAAAAATACCTGCCGCACTGCACATAGGAAAGGCCTTTCAGGCATCCTCTCCTAAAAACTTTCCGGGCTGGCCTTCGGGCTGGCCCTTTTTTTATTCGTTCCGGGGTTCTCCATGGCCCCTTTCCCTCCGCCCTGACGTTCCCTATCTCGTTTGCCAGCGAACAGAACGGGGAAGTCGAAGTGGCCGACGAAGAAACCGCAGGACGTAGGATACAGGTGGCCAACGCCCGGCCCGAGGACGCGGGAAGGGGCCTTGCGCGCCTTCCGCTGGCGGTGATGACGGAACTCCACCTTGCGGAAGGCGATGTGATCGAGATCGCCGGCAAGCGTTCCACCCCTGCGCGGGTGGTGCGGCCCTATAAGGAGGATGAGGGGCTGGACGTCCTGCGCCTCGACGGGCTTCAGCGCGCCAATGCCGGCGTCGGATCGGGTGATTTCGTCGTCATCGGCAAGATCGATCCCCGGCCTGCCCAGCGCGTCGTGTTCGCGCCTGCACAAAATAATCTGCGACTGCAGGGCAATCCGGAGGCTTTGAAGCGCGTCTTCTTCCAGCGCCCGCTGACCTCCGGCGATATCGTCGCGACGTCGGGGCAGCAGCAGGTGCCGCCCGGCGACATGCCGCCCCAGTTGCGCCAGATGCTGGCCGCGCCGGCCTATGCCTTGCAGGAAATCCGTTTGGTCGTGGTGTCGACCGTGCCCAAGGGCATCGTCCATATCGACGCCGATACGGAGGTGGAGCTGCGCGCCGAATATGAGGAACCGCGCGAATCGCGGCGCGCCGACGTCACCTATGACGATGTCGGCGGCATGGCCGAGGCGATCGACCAGCTGCGCGAGATGGTGGAGCTGCCGCTGCGCTATCCCGAACTGTTCGAGCGACTGGGCGTCGATCCGCCCAAGGGCGTGCTGCTCCATGGTCCGCCGGGCACTGGCAAGACGCGTCTTGCCCGCGCCGTCGCCAATGAATCGGAGGCTGAATTCTTCCTGATCAACGGGCCGGAGATCATGGGTTCGGCCTATGGCGAGTCCGAAAAGCAGCTTCGCGAGATTTTCGAGGCGGCCGCCAAGTCGGTGCCGTCGATCCTGTTCATCGATGAGATCGATTCCATCGCGCCCAAGCGCGGCAGTGTGACCGGGGAAACGGAAAAGCGCCTCGTCGCCCAGTTGCTGACCTTGATGGACGGGCTGGAACCGCGCACCAATCTGGTCGTCATCGCCGCCACCAACCGGCCCGAAGCGATAGATGAGGCGCTGCGCCGGCCCGGCCGTTTCGACCGGGAGATCATCGTCGGCGTGCCGGACGAGCGCGGACGGCGGGAGATTCTGGGCATCCACACCCGCGGCATGCCGCTTGCCGACGGCGTCGACCTGGGCGAACTGGCGCGCATGACCTATGGCTTTGTCGGCGCGGACCTGGCGGCGCTGACCCGCGAGGCGGCGATCGAGACCGTGCGCCGCTTCATGCCCCGGCTCAATCTGGAGGAAGGCACGATCCCCCCCGACGTGCTGGAGGAACTGTCCGTCGCGCGCGACGACTTCATGGCCGCGATCAAGCGGGTCCAGCCTTCCGCCATGCGCGAGGTGATGGTGCAGGCGCCCAATATCGGCTGGGCCGACATTGGTGGCCTGGACGATGCGCAGATGCGCCTCAAGGAAGGGGTGGAGCTGCCGCTCAAGGATCCCGACGCCTTCCGCCGCATCGGCATCCGCCCGGCCAAGGGCTTCCTGCTCTACGGCCCGCCCGGCACCGGCAAGACCCTGCTGGCGAAGGCGGTGGCGCGGGAAGCGCAGGCCAATTTCATCGCCACCAAATCCTCCGACCTGCTCAGCAAATGGTATGGGGAGAGCGAACAGCAGATCGCCCGCCTCTTCGCCCGCGCGCGGCAGGTGGCGCCGACGGTCATCTTCATCGACGAACTGGACAGCCTGGTTCCCGCCCGCGGCGGCGGCCTGGGCGAACCGCAGGTGACGGAGCGGGTGGTGAACACCATCCTGGCCGAGATGGACGGGCTGGAGGAATTGCAGTCCGTCGTCGTCATCGGCGCGACCAATCGGCCGACGCTGATCGATCCAGCGCTGCTGCGGCCGGGCCGGTTCGACGAACTGATCTATGTTCCCGTGCCCGACAAGGCAGGCCGCAAGCGCATCCTGTCCATCCACACGGGCAAGATGCCGCTTGCCGACGATGTCGACCTGGATGTGCTGGCGGAGCGCACGGAGCGGTTCACCGGGGCCGATCTGGAGGATCTGGTCCGCCGCGCCGGCCTGGTCGCCTTGCGCCAGTCCCTGTCGGTCGACCGGGTCACCCAGGCGCATTTCGAGGCCGCGCTGGAGGACACCCGCGCCTCCGTCACGCCCGAAATGGAACGCGAATATGAGCAGATCCAGGCGACGCTGAAGCAGAGCGTGATGCAGATCGATCCCATCGGCTTCGTATCGCCCGGCATGTTGCGGACGCGAACCAGGGATTGAGAGGTGCAATATGTTCCCGCGACGGCCGGTCCGGGAACATATTGTCGCGCCAGGTCAGGTCATGTTTTTGGCCCGGCCGCCTGCCTTACCCTCTGGCCTATTTGTCTTTCCCCGGCGAAGTCGCTTGCATGGCCGTGCGATTTTTGCGAGTCGGACAGGCAAGGCAGACAGGCGAGAATGAATGGCCTCCATCCCTTTGAAGAAAAAGAACCGGGCCGTTTCCGGAAAACCATCCTCCACCTTCCTGGGTCAATGGAGCATGTTCCTCCGGCAGTTCATCAAGCATCCCGGCATGATCGGATCGGTCATCCCGTCTTCGCGGATGCTGGTCGACAGCATGCTGGAGGGCGTGGACTGGCAACGGACACGGCTGTTCGTGGAATATGGTCCGGGCGTCGGGACGTTCACGCGTCCCATTCTCGACCGGCTGCATCCGGACGCGACCCTGCTGGCGATCGACCTCAACCTCGACTTCGTCGCCTATCTGGAGGCGGAGATCGACGATCCCCGGCTGCGCATCGTCCATGGCTCGGCCGCTGACGTCCGTCGCTTCATCAAGGAGGCGGGCTATGCCCAGGCGGACTATGTCCTGTCCGGCATTCCCTTCTCTACCCTGCCCGAAGGCGTGGGGGAGGCGATCTGCGCCGAAACCCGATCGGTGCTGAAAACCGGCGGGGCTTTTCTGGTCTATCAATATTCCGGCTATATGCGGCGGCTGCTGTCGCCGCTGTTCGATGAGACCGTCGACCGGGTGGAGTGGCGCAACATTCCGCCTTGCCGGATGTTCACGGCGGTGAAGCGCGAAATCCTGGCGCAGGTGGCCTGACTTCCCTGTCATCCTGTTGAATCTGCATCGGGATTTTTCTCGTCCGGCAGGTTTGATCCCCTATTTGGGGTATGCGCCTCGCGGAGTTGATCACTAAGCGCCGGCACAGGCAGACCTTCTGCCTCCGGCGGCCGGGTCATATTGCGACCCGTGGCCCGGTTGCCGGCTATGCGCGCCCGATTGTTGTCGCATCGTCACAGCACAGGTTCCTCCCCTCACGTGATGAAGCGCTCTCCGCTTTGCGTGCAACGATGGTTTCGCTTCGACCGGCTTTCATGATAAGGCCCGGCGCATAACACGGCGAGATAGTTCATGAACGACCTGACCCAGACCCCCGAAATGCTGATCGCGATGATGGGCGCCCGCGCCCGCGTGGCGGCGGCTCAGCTTTCCACCGCCAGCGACGCGCAGAAGATCGACGCGCTGCGCCGCGCTGCGCAGGCCCTGCGGGACCAGGCGCCGCAGATCATCGCCGCCAATGCCCGCGACATGGAAAATGCCGCCGCCAACGGCCTGTCGCCCGCCATGCTCGACCGGCTGAAACTGGACGAGGATCGCGTCCTTGCGACCGCGGCCGGCGTGGAACAGGTGGCGACGCTGGACAATCCGCTCGGCAGCGTGATCGACAGGCAGGTTCGCCCCAATGGCATGGAACTTTCGCGCGTCCGCGTGCCGCTGGGCGTGATCGGCATCATCTATGAAAGCCGCCCCAATGTGACCGCCGATGCCGCCGCGCTCTGCCTGCGTGCGGGCAATGCCGTGATCCTGCGCGGCGGCAGCGAGGCGAAGGAAAGCAACCGCGCCATCCACGCCGCGATGGTCGAGGGGATCGCCGCCGCCGGCCTGTCCGCCGATGCCGTGCAACTGGTCCCCACCACGGATCGCGCCGCCGTGGGCGCGCTGCTGAAAGCCGCGGAGTTCATCGACCTGATCGTCCCCCGTGGCGGCAAGAGCCTGGTCGCCCGCGTGCAGGAGGAGGCGCGCGTGCCCGTGCTCGCCCATCTCGACGGCATCAACCACAGCTATGTCGACGGCGCGGCCGATCCGGACATGGCGCAGAAACTGGTGGTGAACGCCAAGATGCGCCGCACCGGCATTTGCGGCGCGACCGAGACGGTGCTGATCGACAGGGCCTATGCCCAGGCGCCCGCCATCGTGAAGGCGCTGCTCGACGCCAAATGTGAAGTACGCGGCGACGAAGCCGTGCAGGCGATGGACAGCCGGGTTGCGGCGGCCGCGGACGAGGATTGGGACACCGAATATCTCGACGCCATCGTCTCGGTGCGGGTGGTGGACGGGCTCGATGAGGCGCTCGCCCATATCGCCGCCCATGCCAGCCACCATACCGACGCCATCATCACGCAGGATGCCGAAAGGGCCGAGCGCTTCCTGAACGCGGTCGACAGCGCGATCGTGATGTGGAACGCCTCCACCCAGTTCGCGGACGGCGGCGAATTCGGCTTGGGCGCGGAAATCGGCATTTCGACCGGGCGGCTCCATGCAAGGGGTCCGGTCGCGCTGGAAGGTCTCACCACCTATAAATGGCTGGTGCGCGGAACCGGCCAGACCCGGCCGTAATAAGTGTCGTGCTCCTGCGGAGGCAGGAGCCCAGTCCCGCCCTCCGTGGATTATCGGACGGCCTGAATTGATCTCCTGCCTCCGCAGAAGCACATCGCGCCAGGCTCAGCCCTTCACTGCGCCGTCGATCGCCTTCAGCGTCTCCAGCATCGACCCGACCCACTCGATCGGCAGCATCACCGGCCCGTCCGAAGGGGCATGGTCCGGGTCATCATGCGCCTCGGCAAAGATCGCGGCGATCCCCGCCGCCACGGCGCTGCGCGCCAGCACCGGCGCAAATTCCCGCTGCCCGCCCGATGCCGAACCCAGCCCGCCCGGCTGCTGCACCGAATGGGTCGCGTCGAACACCACCGGATAGCCCGTCTGCGCCATGACCGGCAACGCGCGCATGTCGCTGACCAGCGTGTTATAGCCAAAGCTCGCCCCCCGCTCGGTCAGCAGGATCCGTTCGTTCCCGGTCGAGGCGACCTTCTGCGCCACGGCCGCCATGTCCCAGGGCGCAAGGAACTGCCCCTTCTTCACATTGACGACGGCGCCGGTCCGCCCGGCCGCCAGCAGCAGATCGGTCTGGCGGCACAGAAAGGCGGGGATCTGGAGTATGTCCACCGCCTGCGCCGCCGCCTCCACCTGTCCGGCCTCATGCACATCGGTCAGCACGGGGCAGCCGAAAGCCGCCTTCACCTCCGCCAGGATCGCCAGCCCCGCATCGATCCCGACGCCACGCTGCCCCGACACGGATGTCCGGTTCGCCTTGTCGAAGGAGGATTTGAAGATGAACGGCACGCCCTTCTGCGCGGCGATGCCCGACAGCCGTTCCGCCATCATCATCGCGTGATCGCGGCTCTCGATCTGGCAGGGACCGGAAATCAGGACGAAGGGCAGGTCGTTGCCGACGGAAACCGGCCCGATCGAAACATGCTTGGCTGTCATCATGGCGCTCACTTCGGCGCTTTGACGAAACGACGCAAGAGCCGGCCGCGCCACAGCCCCTTGCCGGGATGATAATTCCAGCAGAACCAGCCGGCGTTTCGGCTGTATCTGCGATGGTCCAGGAAATAGCAGTAATCGCGTTCGGCTGTCGTCATGGCCCGATGTGGACAGGGGCCAGGGAAAAGTTCAAGCGTAAAGTCTTCCACCTCGCCGGTTTCGATCCGCGCGGTGCGCGCTTCTACCACCAAATGTATCGCGAGCAGGCGGAGCCGAACCGATCAGCCGCCCGACGATCCGCCCGAGAACAGGCTGAAGCTGATGTTCGACGCTGTTGGGGTGTGACGGATGGGTGGAAAGGGGACCCGTTGAAGGGATGCAACGTGTTCCTGCCTGCGCAGGAACCCAGTCCACCTGTCAGAACTGGGCTCCTGCCTGCGCAGGAGCACGACAGCGTTTGCGGAAAGGGTGGTGAGCTGACCGGCGGCTTCAGGGCTGTTTGCGAGAGTAGAGCGCCGCAAATGGTGCACTGTCGCCCGCTGCTGGAAACTCTCCCGGCTCTGTTGCTGGCGCAATCACTGCCGAAAAGGGAAAGCCAACTTCGCGTTGTATGCACTTTACCACATCAAGGCTTGAAGGATTACCAGGTGCCCAGTTCGTTGGAAATGACACATACTCGCTGTGTGTCCATGACCGATCGACCGTCACCTTCGATGGGCCGCAACTAAACACTGCCCTCATCAAAGTATCATACGACGCAAAGCACTGCGGCTTCATAACGGGCCTGCCCTCATCATCTTTGCATTGAGCATGGCCTGCGATTGGACTGCTCAGATTGTCGTCGATACTGAGAACAACGAGTTTAGCCGTTGGATTTTCTGTCGCGACTGTTGGCTGGGAAGAACAGCCCGCCAGCGAAGCTGACCCGATAGCAAATGCCGCCACAATGGCACGAGTTTGGCTGAAAAATCGATCCATGCGGCTTTATGGGAGGCGAACTTCATGTCCGCAACTGGGAAGCTTGAAGCCGCACTTAAAGGTCGGATTCTGGTCGCCCGCAGACCGGCGGCTTTCATGAAGTCGAAGCATGCCAATACGCAAATGCAGACCGCAGCTATCTCGGCCCACCGACAAACCGGACAGCCTCAAAATCCACCAGGACGGGGATATCCTGCCAACATCGGCATCCCCTGTGTCCCAAAGGTAACAGGCTCCTGAAAAACCATCCTATTTCCTCGAACCGGCGGCAGATTCAGCCTGTCCTATTCCGCCCGGCCCGGCCTAAGCCGCAGCCCTCTTTGAAACGTCCGACACATTGTCACCCGGCCTACGCGCGCCCAGGCACGCGCGCGCATATGGTGTGAACTTCGACGGAAAACGGCGGAAATATCAGCCTTTTATCCGCCCCACCATTGCCTGCCCGGCCACGCGCTGCCGCAGATAGCGGCGCTTCAACAGCACGCTCGCCACCAGCAGCGGCACGCCCAGCATGATGCAGATCGCGCCCAGCATCGGCGGCCAAAGCCCGAACAGGCTGTGCATGTTCAACGCGGATGGCGCCAGTACCAGCAGGAAACCAGCCGTCAGCAACCATAATCCCCAGCGGCGCGGCCTGACCGCGATCATGCGCATCTCGTGCCGGTGCGCCTTGCGCCCTTCCTTGGTCGACAGATCGGGATGCTTCATCGCGGACCACTAAAGCGGAAAAGGCGACCTGCTGTCCAGCGTCAGAACGGGGCTTTCGTTCGCTCTCCGCTTGGGCTACATGCGGCTATCCCCGGGGGACCGTCCACAGGCGGTTGAGAGGCGGCTGACGTGGCCGCGACCCGCTGAACCTGATCCGGATAAGACCGGCGTAGGGAGGGAACGGCTTGTTCGCTTGCAGCAACCCGCGCCCGCCCTCCGCCCCGATGCGAAGAAGAGGACGGCAAGCCATGGACAGCATTTCCGTCCTGACCCTGCGTCTGGCCGAAGCCATCGGCCTCTACATGATCGTCATCGGCATAGGCGGCCTCGTCGCGCCGCAACGCTGGCGGCAGATGATGGACGATCTGGAACGCTCGCCGGGACTGGTGATGGCGCTCGCCTTTCCGGTTTTCGCGGTCGGCGCGGCGCTCGTCCTTATCCACAGCATCTGGCGCGATCCGCTCTCGATCGTCGTTTCGGCCATTGGCTATGTCGCGCTGATCGAAGGGGCGCTGCTGCTCGCCATTCCCGACCCGCTGCTGAAGATCGGCCGCTGGTCGCTCAATTCCACACGAGCCTGGGCGATCGCCAGCATCGTCCTGGGCATTCTCCTCTTCCTCGCCGGCCTTACCGGCCGCGCCACCGTCATCGCCTGAAAGGAAAGCATATGGCCGACGTCCCAGCTCGCACCGAAATGCGCGTCACCACCGGACCCATTCGCGGATCGC
>Ga0207702_10004036_pt1 | contig 13181 bp, 10 predicted proteins | sample KBSCornC62_FD_184302 | JGI IMG/M metagenome (GOLD analysis project Ga0207702, IMG submission 184302) | Corn rhizosphere microbial communities from Kellogg Biological Station, Michigan, USA - KBS Corn C6-2 (SPAdes) (version 2) | ecosystem: Host-associated > Plants > Roots > Rhizosphere > Soil ...
GTCCGACCGTCGGTTAACATCATGATCGCCAACGCCGGCCGCCTTACTCTCGACTCGATTCACGAACTGGGACGATTTTCCATTTTTGTGGCGCGGGCGCTTGGCTCACTCTTTCAACTGCGGGCCTTCCCTTCGAAGTTAGCGCGCTCGATTTTCGAGATGGGCGTGCGCTGCTGGCCTATTATCTTAACCGTAGGCTGTTTCACAGGCCTCGTGGTGGGGCTCGAGGGTTATAACACGTTGTCCAAATTCGGTTCGGAATACGCCCTCGGTGCGACGGTTTCCATTAGCATCATCAGTGAACTTGGCCCCGTCCTCGCGGCACTGATGATCGTTGGTCAAGCAGGTTCGGCGCTCGCAGCGGAACTCGGAATTCAACGCAATTCGGAACAAATCGACGCGCTTGAAACGATGGGAATCAACCCGCTGGGTTTCTTCGTCGGCCCGCGCCTCATCGCAGCGCTCATCATTTTCCCTCTCCACACCGCCTTTTTCGACATCGTCGGAATTGTCGGAGGATACATCACCGGAGTCGTTTTGATGGGTCAGGAGCACGGCGTTTACTGGCAGAGCGTCCATAACAGCGTGCACGTGCACGATGTTAGTTGGGGATTTGTCAAAGCCCTTGTCTTCGGTTTTACCATCACGGCGATTTGCTCCTACGAAGGTTTCAACACGCATCGCCGATCGAGTGAACCCGGAGCTCGCGGCGTCAGCCAATCCACGACTCGCGCGGTCGTTTATTCCAGCATCGCGGTGCTCGCGTTGGATTATTTGATCACGGCGGTGCAAGTTTCTCCATGAGCACGCCGTTCCTAGAAATCAGAGGAGTCCGCAAATCGTTCGGCGACCATGTCGTGCTCGACGGCATTAATCTCAGCGTGGACCGCGGCAGCATCACCACGATCATGGGCAAGAGCGGGATCGGAAAATCGGTTTTGCTCAAATGCATTGCTGGTATCCATAAACCGGATGCAGGAGAAATTTTAATCAACGGCCATCCGCCTCGCACGGCCACAAATTGCAGCGGCTCCCCGGAAGCGCCCCGCCTCAGTTATCTTTTCCAGCAGAACGCGCTCTTCGATTCGTTTACAGCGATGGAAAACGTCGCGCTTCCGTTAGTCGAAACCGGGCGCACGACCCGACGTGTCGCGCGGGAAAAGGTGCTCAAACTTTTTGCCGACCTCGATTTGGGTGATGTTGCAAATAAGTACCCGAGCCAAATCTCCGGTGGGATGCAGAAACGCGTGGCGCTCGCTCGCGCTTTGATCACCCAGCCGCGGTTGATTCTTTTCGACGAACCAACGACAGGCCTTGATCCGCAGCGCAAGAACAGTGTTTTCAGCATGGTCGCCGACTACCAGCGGCGCTTTGATTTCACCGCGCTCATGGTGAGTCACGATATTCCCGAAGCGCTCTTCGTCAGTGACCGGGTGGCCTGGATGGATCGAGGCCAAATGCGCTTTGTCGGACCGCCGACGGATCTGGAAATCGCGCGTGATCCCGCTCTGCTCGAATTTGTTCACCATCGCAACGAACTGCTCAGCGAACTCGCGGGGCAACACGGGCGGACGACACTTTTCGCCGATTGGGCGGAACTGCGGCGCACTTATGAACAGTTTGTCGTGGTGAGCTGCGCGACTGAGCGTCGACGGCCGGGATCGGAATTGGGCTTGCGCCGTTTCGCAAGCTACCAGGCTGCCGTCGCCTGCATCCACGAGCTAAAGCGACCTCACGGGCAGATCTACTTTTTGGATGAGCGCCACTTCGGCTTTGGTGTGGGCCCTGCGGAAACGGATACCGTGGTGGAAGAAATCGACAGCGCGTTGAAGCCTGTGAACGACCTCTCCACCCCGGCTCAAGCAACCCGTTACCGCTGGAGTGCGAACTCGTACCGCCTCGCGATGGTGTCGAATCCCGCCACGCTCTGGATACTCGAAGACCAAGCCGAAATGGCTGCACCACCCACTTCCCCATGAACACCCGCCGCATCGAATTTTCCGTTGGCTTCTTTGTCCTCGTCGGACTTGCCGCATTAGCCTTTCTCGCCATCCGCATCGGCGGAGGACGATTTGCCTCGCCCGATACGGAAGTGCTTGAGGCCCGTTTTACGAATTCGAGTGGATTAAAAAAAGGCAGCAGCGTCCGTATTTCCGGTGTTTCCATCGGCGAAGTGACGAAGGTCGCGCTTAAGCCTGACGACATGACTGCGCTCGTGACTTTCCGTATCGACGCCAGCGTCAAACTCGATGACGACACGTCCGCCGCGATCAAATCGGCCGGGTTGATCGGTGAGAAATTCATTTCGCTCAAGCCGGGTTCCTCCGGCACGCAGTTAAAACCGGGCGCAGTGATCGTCGATACCGAATCTTCTGTCGATTTAGAGGACCTTATTTCCCGTTTCGCTTTCGGTAGCGTTAGCAAAAAATAGAACATGAAGACTGCGTTCTCCAGTATCCGGTTTCTTGTGACAGGCTTGCTCGCCGCCACTTTCGCATTGGCCGCGTCACCCGCTCACGCCGCGGCTCCGAGCGCCGATCCCGCTCCCGCGCTCGTGAGCACCTTTAACAGCGTGGTCGATGCCGTCATTGGCCAGACCCCAGACGCGATTACGGCGAAAGTCCCGGAAATCCGCGCGAAGATGAGCGAGACCTTCGCCATCGAAGCGATCGTGCGGCGTGCTTTTGGAAGAAATTGGGCGAAGCTCACTCCGGCTCAGCAAACCGAAGCGACCGACTTGTTGGGTCGCCTCGTCATTCGCACCTATGCCACTCAACTGAGCACCGGCGAACGTCCCGTCATCAAAATTATTTCTTCTAAGCAGATTGCTCCGGAACGCTGGGAAGTGGTTTCGACCGCGTCGCAAGAAGGTAAAACCGTAAACGTAATTTATCGTTTCGCCCCTTTCGATGGCAAATGGAAGGTCTACGACGTCTTGGCCGAGAACGTCAGTGTGGTTGGCAACTACCGCCAACAGTTTGACGAGCACTTCCAAACCAAGTCGGCGGACGATTTGCTCAAAACGTTGCGGGCGAAATTGGCCGCGCCGACGGCGCCAACTCCTCCTCCCGTGGGAGCGAAATCATGAAGCGGCTTTCGTCGTCGGTTCGTGACCGCCTGAGCTTGCTCGGTTTATTGCTCGGCGTCGCGCTCGTTTCATCACTTGGAGCGCAAACCCCTGCTCCTTCCGCGCCACCGGCGCCTTCCGCTCCGGGCGAAAGCTCCGACAGCAGCATCTACGATGAAGATCCGGCTGCGACAGTGGCGCCTCGAATTCCCGATAAAATTGAAGGGTTCAATCGCGCGATGTTCAAATTCAACGACGGGGCATACCACTACGTGCTACGTCCCATCGCGCACGGATACGCGGCCGTAGTGCCTTTACCGATACGGCACGGATTCGGCCGCTTTTTCCACAATTTGGCTTTCCCCACCCGGTTCGTGGGAAATGTTTTGGAAGGACACTTTTCCGATGCCGGTGTCGAGACAGGTCGATTTGTCGTCAACACCGTCACGAGCCTAGGCTTCGCCACCACGGCGGATCACATCCACGGCATGCAAGAGCGGACAAGCGATCTCGGGCTGGCTTTCGGTTCTTGGGGGATCGGTCACGGCAGCTACCTCGTCTTGCCAATTCTGGGACCAAGCAGCGTGCGCGACGGCATCGGACTGGGCCTGAGCGGTTATTTCCTGGATCCCGTGTACTACATTCCAAAGTGGAAGATCCGTACCGGCGTAGAAGTTTTCCAGATCGTCAACGAGTCGCCTGATTTGATGGATCAATACGACGGACTGAAGGCCGGAGCGATCGATCCTTACGTCGCCCTGCGCGACGCCTACTCCTCGCGGCGTGCTCACCGCATCAGCAACGACGTCCAGACCCCCGTGATCCCCGCTGCGACCGGTGCCGTCGCCCCGAAGCCATAGCAGGCATATTCGATCGGCATAGCCGGCAGCTAACGTTTGCTGTGCGCCATGATTGGGGACAGCCTCCTCATACCCTTGAGCCTCGCCAGTGGGAACAGGTCCCCCGGCCTTTGCCGATGCGGTCCTAAATTGGACGGGCTACCATCCCCCCGGTGGGGTGAACGGGAACAGGGGTAAATGGGGACAGGCAACACTCTGATTGCAAAAACTAGACAAATGAATGTCTCCCTTCGACCTGATATGACAGGCCGCGCGGACCTTACGGCCTGAAGTTGGGGACATGAAGTTGGGGACAGGCTTCACATAGTGAAGTTGGGGACAGGCTATTAACTCAGGCTGGGGATAGCCGCTAGCTCGACTTTTCTGCTCGCTCGCCGATGGGGACAGGCTCCTTTCAAAGGACAGACAACAAAACGGATTGCGAGGGGACAGGCTCCTTTGAAGGGGGACAGGCACCCACCTAAAGGCACCTCTTCGCGATTTCTCTAGCGATCTCCACCGCGGGCAGAAATTGGGGATAGGCTATCAACGCGGTTTCGGCGCAGTTCCATGGCTGCGATAGGGAGAGGCTCACCTCAGAGTCCAAGTCTGGGAGTCCCGGGTGAGCGATCAGGACAGGCAAGTTTGGGACCTGCCCTTTGAGGTGCGATAGGGACAGGCAACAATTTTGCAGGCAGGGTGAATGGGGACAGGCAACAGCATTATTGCAAAAAAATAGACAAAGGAATGTCACGCTCCGACGTCATATGACTTGCCGCGCGAACCTTGCGTAATGCCATGCGTGAAGTTGGGGACAGGCTATTAACTTGGGCTGGAGACAGAGCGCTAGCTCGACTTTTCGGCTCGCCCGCCGATGGGAACAGGCTCCTCTCAAAGGGACAGACAACAAAATGGAGGGCGGCCCCTTTCGCGTTCTCTCTAAGTGATCCCTGCTGCGGTCTGAAATTGGGGACAGGCTGCTACTCAGCCGGCGCAGTTTCACCCGCGCGATGGGGACAGGCCCCTTTTAGCCTTTTAAGAGGGCATGGAGGGCCGTCTAACCAACCCCATCATCTGGGTCTGCGACTGATTGAATGGAGGCGCGTCGATCAAGGGGTTGACGCCTGCGTGCGACGGAGCACGGTCGAAATGTGAAATTACCCTCACTGCTGCTGTCTCTATTCCTCACCGCAACCGTCGCTCCTGTTGCGTCTCTCGCTCAGCCCACCGCTTCCGCCACAACACCGGCTTCTGCGACCCCTACTCCCGCTCCGCGCGATCAATTTTCAATTCCAGAAACAGACGTCGGACTGCCAGGCACCGGACCAATCCGACGCTACGACTGGTTTAAAACGCTCTGGCACTCCCAACGCGCAAGCTGGGCCGACCGCGCTCAGAAGGAACAGGATTCGATCGTATTTCTCGGCGATTCGATCACGCAAAATTGGGGCGATGTTGGCAGTTACTTTCCGGGAATAAAAACGGCCAATCGCGGTATCAGCGGCGACACGACTCGCGGCGTGCTCATCCGTCTCGAAGATGTCTTTGCGCTCCATCCCAAGGGCATTGTCCTCCTCATCGGAACCAACGACCTCGATGAAAAGGCCGAACCGGAAACGATTGCGGCTAACATGAAGCTGATCCTCGAGGCGATCCGTAACAATAATCCAAATACCCCCGTCGTCCTCTGTTCCGTCTTCCCAAGCTCCGAATCCCAACGCCGCCCAGCCGCGAAGATCCGCAAGGTTAACGAACTCTACCGCGACGTCGCTCAAACCGAACCGCAAGTCACGCTACTCGATACCTGGGCTCTCTTCGCTGACGTGCATGGCGACGCCAAAGCCGACATCTTTCCCGACCTGCTTCATCCGAATGTTCACGGGTACGGCGAATGGGCCGGCGCACTCCGGCCGATTTTTGAGACACTCGGCCTCGCTCCGGTCTGGCCAGACGACTTCAAACCCGAAGCCAACTTCACCCCGCTCTTCAATGGTCACGATCTCACTGGCTGGACCTACGAAAACGATTCCGATCTCCATGACAAAACCGATACCACCGATCACCGCTACGCCGCGCGGAATGGCCGGCTTGTCGTCACGGTGTCTCCCGTGCTTCGCGCTTATCGCACGCTGTGGACCACGCAGAAATTCCCGAACGATTTCGTTTTGAAACTGGAGTTTCGCGCCAGCCCCAATGCCGACAGCGGAATTTTCATTCGCGAACCTCAACTGCAGTGCCGTGACTATCTGATCGCCGGACCGTTCACGCGCCTACAACATTACCACCCGCTCGACTGGAATGAAATCGTCGTAACGGTCAAAGGCGGATTGGCCCATTGCACGTGCAATGGCGAAGTCATCCAAGACGCAATGCCCGTTCCAGCAACCGGCGCCATCGGTCTCGAAAGCGACCACGGCCAGATGGAATATCGTCGTATCCGCATTTCGGAGACACCGTAAATCGATTCATTTTCAACGCTCCTCTGTTTCCGAAGAGCAGAGGAAGTTGCTCCACCTCTGATCACACCTTGCGGCGCGCACGTCACCGCTGGTCCGCAACCTGCGGTGCGTCGGACCAGTTGCGCACGTAATCGCGCACCAATTTACCCGCCTCCGTCAACTGGTCCTCACGCCATTTTCCTTTCGGCGAAGCGCCTTTGACCAGAATCGACGAGGTCTCGTTCTTGTCCGAGACCGCCCAGTTGCAGTGGCTCAAATGGTATTTCCGCATGAATTCCATCCACTCGGCAGTCGATTCGCGATCAATACCGCCATTGCCGTTAGCGTCGCAACTTCCCCACTCGGTGACGATCAGCGCAGCTCCTTTGTTCATCGCAACGACCGCCTTTTCACGGAGAAACGCTTTGTGACTGCCGGCATAAAAATGGAGACTGTACGCAACGTTAGGGTCTTTGATCGGATCGCTCGCCGCCACGTCCACGTCCTGCGACCAGTGCGGGGAGCCGACAACGATTAGATTCTTCGGATCGATCGCCCGAATCGCGGCAATCACTTTTTCCGAATAGGGTTTAACATCATTTTTCCAGGAGGTGTCGCCGATAGGCTCGTTGTACAGTTCGTAAATCACATTCGGTGAATGCGCGTAGCGATGCGCCATATCTTGGAAAAACTCGATCGCCTCCTTCGTGTGCAACTGCGCGCGATGATCGTGCCAATCGATGATCACGTAGAGATCGTTCGCAATCGCGGCATCGACCACAGTGATGACTTTCGCGCGCTCGCGATCCGGATGGTCGAGATAACCGCCCCACTCCACGCCCATCGCTGCCCGCACGATTTGCATTTTCCAATCTTTCTTCAGCCACTTGATCGTACGCGCATCCCAGAACTGCCCTTGCTCTTGGCTCCAGAAAAGACTGTTGCCGGCCAAGCTTACGGGCTGACCGTTTTGGCCAACAATCTGACTACCCTTCACCTGGAGCCGCCCGTGCTCTTTCACCTGGGCGCAAAGAGAGGCGGCTAACAACACGCTCAGAAAAAATTGAAGAAGGAATTTCATAAAGAAGGCCGGAAACGCAGAGCTCGAGGCGCCTGGCAGGTTGAATCGGACGAGCGTGAACAGATGTTATATGATTCCAAGCGAGCCGCATGTCGTGTAAACAACCGACACGCCTCGCAAGGTCTATTGTGAGAGCCGACCGTCATTTGCCGCGGATGATCCCCGCTTGAAACGTGGCCGTGCTCTCACGTTCTGGCGTCCCAAACCGCCTTCCCCACATCACCCGCGGAGAAATTCAGCCGCACTACCTATCATCTCCAGGTTGTGTTCATGGTTAATTTCTCCGTCCGCATGCGGTACTCCGCAGGGCGGCGCCTGAATCTGCGATGCTCACCTGCCATTATGTTAAAACAATCGTCTTTGCCGGCGCGCGTGCCGCGGTCGGCCGGTTTCATTTCAGCTCCCATCGCGTGGTTCAAACGCTTCGGGCTTTTCGGATTCTTGTGTTTTGCTTGCGCAACATTTCTCTCTCAACAGGCTTCCGCGCAATCCGTCTCGAGTACCTTCGAGGACGGCACGGTTCAAGGCTGGATGCCGCGCGGGCCGGTCACATTAACGGTCACGTCAGAAGCATCGCACAGTGGCGCCATGAGCCTAAAAACGACCGGTCGCACCGCCGGCTGGAATGGTCCTGCGATCGACCTGCTCAACAAAATTCCGGTGAGCGCAACCTATCAGGTTAATGGTTGGGTCCGCCTCGTCGCTGGCCAGCCGACATCCAACCTCAAGTTCACCCTGGAGCGCACACCGACGGGTGGTTCGACGACCTATGCACAGATCAACGCGCCCATCGCCACCACCGACAGCGCGTGGGTCCAACTCAGTGGCACCCTGACGCTGCCCGCCGATGCAAACAGCGAGTGCACGCTCTATGTCGAGAGCGATGACCCGACATCGGCGTACTACCTCGATGACTTTTCGATCACCGCGCTTAGCGCGCCGTCCTGCCCTGAACCTTTCGACCAAAGCGGAATTTCGACGAACTTTGAAGATGGCGGCAACGACGGCTGGAGCAGTCGCGGCTCGGCTGTCCTCGCCAACGTCGTTGCTCCCGCGGTGTCCGGCACGCATGTGCTTTCCGTGACCGATCGCGGCGCAACCTAGCAAGGCCCTAGTATCAATGCGCTCTGCAAACTTCACAAGGGTTCGAAATACCTCGTCTCTGCCTGGGTCCGGCTCCAGCCCGGTCAGACCGCGTGTAACTTGCGCATTAGCCTTCAGGCCGGATTGGCCGGCGTGACGAACTTTTATACGGTCGTCGGCAACACTCCCGTCACCGACGGAAACTGGGTGAATCTAGAAACTGAATACACGTTTGGGATCGATGTGGATCAACTTTCGCTCTACATCGAGTCCGACGCGGGCACGTCCTCATTCTATGTCGACGATTTTCAACTGACCTATATTCCGCCGATTCCGATTCAAACGAACATCCCGAATCTCAAGGATGTTCTCGCGCCCTATTTTTCCATTGGTACGGCGATCGAGCCGGAACAGCTCAGTGGTGAGTATCAAGATCTGTTGTTAAAACACTTCAGCCAATTCACCGCGGGCAACGCGATGAAGTGGGATGCGACCGAGCCGACGGAAGGCAACTTCAACTTCACCCGCGCCGATCAGTTGGCCAACTTTGCGCGCGCGCACGGTCTACGCATGCGCGGCCACACCATGATCTGGTATTCACAAGTCCCGGCTTGGGTGTTCCAAGACAGCTCCGGCAATCCGCTGCAGCCCGGTAATTCGGCCCACCGAGCGCTGCTTTTGGCGCGGATGCAAAACCACATTCACACGGTCATCGCACGTTATGCGGACATCGTTGATTCGTGGGACGTGGTGAACGAGGTGATTGATGAAAGCCAGCCGAACGGCCTTCGCAATTCGCCGTGGCTGCAAATCATCGGACCGGAGTATATCGACTACGCGTTTCAATACGCGAGCGAAGTCGCCAACGGGGCGGCTCTCTTCATCAACGATTACAATACCTATCAGCCCGCGAAGCGCGCCGCGCTCCAGACCGAGGTGCAAGGTTTGATCAACCGCCACATTCCGATCAACGGCGTCGGCCATCAGATGCACGTCAACATCGCCTACCCGGCCATCAGCGATGTCCAACAAACCCTCCAGCTTTTCGCCGGGATGGGATTGATGAACGAAGTCACGGAAATGGATGTGAGTGTTTATACCGATAGCACGACAACAACGGAGCCCGACCCGCAAACACTGATCACCCAAGGTTATCGTTATCGCGACTTCTTCAACTTGTTCCGCCAGCAGCACGATATCATCAATAGCGTCACTGTCTGGGGGCTGTCGGATGATGTGAGCTGGTTGAAAACCTTCCCCGTCACGCGGGACGACAAGCCACTCTTCTTTGACGAAACGTTGCAAGCGAAGCCTGCGTATTGGGGCGTCGTCGATCCGTCGCAGTTGCCCATCATTCCGCAAAAACTGAATGTCACACACGTGAAGAGCTGGCTCGTCGGCACATTCGAGCCGTTCTGGGATGCCCTCGCCCCTCAGCCGCTGACATCCGCAAACCAAAATGGCTCTTGGGCTCAATTCCGAGCGGTGTGGAAAGGCGACAAGGTTTATGTCTACGCGGAAGTGACTGAGAAAACGCTCAAAGTGGGTGACGCGCTCGACATCTACGTCGGTACGCAACACTTCAAATACACGAAACTCGGCCTCTCGCTGGCTAACGGCGCACAAGCCATTTCGCTGCCGACCAAAAGCGGTTACGCGGTCTTCGCCGTCTTGCCCGCAGGTCAAACGCTCGCCATCGGCAGCACCTTACCGTTCGACATCCGCGCGACAAGCGCAGCACTCAACCAGCAAATCTCGTGGAGCGATACGCACAACCAACAGGACGTACGCTCGGCGAACCTCGGTGTACTCAGCATGATCAGCGACAAGCAGGTCACGAACGCGCTCCACGGCACACCGGTGGTCGATGCCAACGAAGACAAGATCTGGAAACTCGCTGGCGCAATTCAGACCAAGACCTTTGTCCTCGGCTCTTCAGGTGCGACCGCGCGCGTACGCATGTTGTGGGATTCCGGTCACATATACGTTTATGCGGAAGTAACCGATCCGCTGCTGAGCAAGGCCAGCGCCAACGCTTACGAGCAGGATTCCGTTGAAATCTTTATCGATGGCAACAACGGCCAGACCACGACCTATCAATCGGACGACGCGCAATACCGCATCAACTTCGCCAACGAACAAAGTTTTGGCGGCGCGGCATCTGCCGACAAGATCCAATCGGCGACACGTATAACGAAAACCGGCTACGTCGTCGAAGCGGCCATCGCGGTCGATTCGCTGCCCGCCACGAGGAAGAACCTGTTGCTTCAACCGAAATTCATCGGTTTCGACGTGCAGGTGAACGACGACGGCGCGGGCACGGGAACTCGCACGAGCGTGGCGACCTGGAACGACACCGTTGGTAACAACTACATGGATACGTCGCATTTCGGCGCGCTTCAACTGTTGCCGTAAAGCGATCGACGTGGAAAAAATTCAGCCGGCCTTCTTTGGAGGGCCGGCTTTTTTTCGCGGGAAATCAGAACCCCTGTCGTAATGGAATGATTTAAAACGTTTGATTTTATCCAAAGCGCTGCGGCAGTTTCCAGTGGTGGCCGATCTCGCGATCGAGTCGCGGGTCTTCAAAATCCATGTCACCCGCCGCGGGTGAATGAGTGAGTTCGCCGAAGTAGATTTCGCCACCGACCTGGTATAAATCGACCCGGAGAAAATCGGTATCGCGAGCGAGCTTCTCTGCGACCGCGATCATGCGCTCGAGTGCGGCTGGCCGAGGTGGTGCGATAGGTGAGACGGGCGCATGCCCTTTGCGGGTGGCGATCGGTTTCCAGTCTGGATAAAAAAGGTTGCGGGTATGTTCGGTGAAGCGGCCTTCATCGACCGTAATCAACCGAACCTTTTGATGGATGACATAGAATTTATAGTCGGCCGGCGGTTGGTCATCCGTTCCGATGAATTCCTCGAAAACAATTCGGCGGGGAATGCGATGGTAGTGCCATTCCCAATACACGAGTGAGTAGTCGGTCGCGAGCCAGCGGCGCGAGAGCTTCCGCACCAGGTCGGGATTCGTCGTGCCATTGGGCTCTGAAATCAAAACCATACCAGCGCCGTGCGTGGCCTTCATCACCCAACGTTCATTGGGGATAAGATCCACGGCGCGTTCGGGCTCATCGCATAGGGCCAACAGCCGAGGCAGCTTTATTTCGGGAGCCACCGCTGCGACATACCCGCGGACGGCGAACTTGTCGGCATAGGTCCGCAGCAAAGGGCGGCGGTCGTGGATGAGTTTATATTGAAGTTTCTCGTTGAAAGAAACGGGCACGCGATCGGTCCAAATCCGTTTGAACCCGCGGTAGTGAGACGAAGCCCCAAAGGAGAAAGGCAACGCCCCGTGCGAAACTCCCTTTTTCACGAGGGTTCGCCACCGACGCTGCAGAGCGTGAGGGGTAAGCATGGCGGGAAAAGTATGCCCGAACGAGCGACCAGGCGCTATAGGTAAAGCAACTGTATCAGAGTCAGGCGCGCTCTGGATCGCCAAAAAATGGGGACGTACGACCGCCTTGAAACGCGTAATTATATGGGTTCGAGCGCGAGATCGGTACGGTGGCCCGAGCCGTAATCGAACCGGTTCTCGCGCGAAGAATGCTGAGCTTCTCGGCCTGCGGAAAAACGCTGCCAACGCCGAGGCCGTTAGGGACAGGCAACTACAATCCCCTGGCTAAACCGAGGTTATGAAGACGCTCGCCACGGCACAGGGCTTTAGGGACAGGCAAGAGTTTAGGTTAGCGGGACATCAAAACGCGGCTCTTTGGTGGGGACAGGCAACAGCGACACCCGCATTCGGGAAACGTTAGGGACAGGCTAAAACGGGAGGGGAAAGGTCGTCGGGAAGCTCGTTGGGGACAGACAACGACAACTCCCCTTTTTGGTAACGAGGCTGTTACGGAGCACAACCGACACGGTCCCGAAGCACATTGCGCAACGTATTCCTGGGCGATTGACGGCGGCGGCGCTTCCAGACTTGCCGGATGCGGCGCGAAATTGGATAAGGCGGGATGAACGCATGTCCCTGCGGCTCCGGCCGCTCTTACGAAACCTGTTGTGAACCGATCATCGCCGGCACGCCGGCGCCGACCGCTGAAGCGCTGATGCGGTCTCGTTACACAGCTTACGTCAAACACGCGTTCGACTACCTTCGCGACAGTCTTTCTGCTCAACAACAACAGGATTTTTCGGCTGCAGAGACAAAGCGTTGGGCCGAGCAATCGGAGTGGCTTGGTCTCAAGATTCTCCGCACAGAAAATGGTGGCCCCGACGATCAAACCGGCATCGTCGAATTTTCCGCGCGCTATCGTGTAGGCGACGAAGAGCACGAGCATGTTGAAACGGCACTCTTCGGTCGCGAAAGCGGTCGGTGGGTCTACACCGGTCATCAACCGGCCCCGAGCGCAACGGTCCGTTACGACAAGCCGCAGCCGGGCCGCAACGATCCGTGCCCCTGCGGTAGCGGGAAAAAATACAAGAAATGCTGCGGCGCCGGTAAGTAAGTGGAAATCTCTCCGGCGCTACGGTATTCGCTTTTTGGATGCAGTGAGCGAGAGCGATGGCGAACTAGTTGTTGTCTCGCAACGCAATCAACGGGTCAACCCGGGCCGACTTCAACGCAGGCAACCAACAAGCGAGGACTGCAATCGCGAGAAGAAGCATGGTCGCGA
>Ga0207702_10004039_pt1 | contig 13176 bp, 12 predicted proteins | sample KBSCornC62_FD_184302 | JGI IMG/M metagenome (GOLD analysis project Ga0207702, IMG submission 184302) | Corn rhizosphere microbial communities from Kellogg Biological Station, Michigan, USA - KBS Corn C6-2 (SPAdes) (version 2) | ecosystem: Host-associated > Plants > Roots > Rhizosphere > Soil ...
GGCCTTCTTGTCCGCGCCCGCGACCAGGAAGACCGTCTCGCGGCTGCTCTCCAGCGCGGGGTAGGTGAGGGTGAGGCGCGTGCCGGCCTCCGGATCGTGCATCGTGCCGACCCAGCGGTGCCGTTCCTCCAGCACCGGCATGCCGGGAAATAGCGAAGCGGTGTGGCCGTTGGTGCCGAGTCCCAGCAGGTTGAGATCGAACAGCGGCCGTTCGGGCGTGAGGGTGTCGGCGCCGTAGAAGTCCTTCAGCGTGCGCTCGTACGCCGCTGCCGCCGCCTCGGGCGAGAGGCCGACCGTCGGCATGGGATGGATATGGTCCGCCGGCACGGGCGCGCGGGCGAGCATTGCTTCGCGGGTCATCCGGTAGTTGCTCGCCGGATCGTCGGGCGGCACGAAGCGCTCGTCGCCCCAGAACCAGTGGACCTGCGCCCACGGGAAGGCCTCGAGTCGCGGCGGGGTCGCGAGCAGCCGGTAGACCGGCCGCGGGGTCGAGCCGCCCGACAAGGCGATCGCCACACGCGGCTTCGACCGGGCGATGCCCATGATCAGGTCGGCGGCCCGGCTCACGAGAGCGTCGAGATCGGGAAGGACTTCGAGGTTCGCTGTCATTGGAGGATGTACCTGTGGATCGCTTCGGCGAGGCCGTCGGCTTCGTTGCTGGCGGTGACAAAGCGCGCCTTCTTCTTCACGTCGTCGGGCGCGTTGCCCATGGCGATGCTGAAGTCGCTCTGCGCGAACATGGCGAGGTCGTTGTAGTTGTCGCCGATCACTGCGACCTCGCTCATCGGCACGTCCATCAGTGCCGCCATGTTCTGGACCGCGGCGCCCTTGTTGGCCTGCGGATGGGTGATGTCGAGATAGTAGGGCTGCGAGCGGGACACCGACGCGCCCGGGCCGAGCGCCGCCTGCATCTCGGTCTCGCAGCGCTTCAACAGCTCCCGGTCCTCGCTGACGCCGACCACCTTGTAGGCTGTGGCGAGCGGCGCCTCGAGGTTCTGCACTACCGTCGGCGGGTACTTCACGGCGCGTTTCTCTCCCGCAACATGCGGGCCGTCGGGATTGGTCAGCATCCAGTCGAGGCCGCTGAACACCCAGACGTCGATCTTCTTGCTGGCGAGGATGTCGTGCGCCTGCCGCGCCGTCGCCGGCGTCAGCGCATGCTCTTCGAGCGGCGCCATGTCGGGCCGGGTGATCAGCCCGCCGTTGAAGCCGCCGATCGGCGTGGTGAGCCCGAGCGGCTCGACGAAGAAGCGCATGCCGCGCGGTGGCCGGCCGCTGGTGATGGCGAAGGCGATGCCGCGCTCCCGCAGGGCGGCCACGGCGGCGATCGTCGCCGGGGTCAGGGTCTTGTCGTGAGTCACGAGCGTGCCGTCGACGTCCGAGATCAGGGCCGAGACCTTCATCAGCCGATGCCCTTGCGACTGGTGGTCAGAGAGCGCCAGCGGCGACCGTCGCGCGTCATCAGCTCGTCGGCCTCCTTCGGCCCCGCGCTGCCGGCCGGGTAGATCGGCAGCTCGCGATGGCCTTCGTTTTTCCAGGCGTCGAGCACGGGCTGCATCACCCGCCAGCCGGCCTCGATCGAATCGGCGCGCTGGAACAGGGAGCCGTCTCCCATCATGGAATCGTAGAGCAGGGTCTCGTAGCCGGTGCTGGGCACGCGCTGGAAAGCATCCTCGTAGCCGAACTTCATGTCCACCCCGTCGATCTGCACGGCCGGCCCCGGCTCCTTGACGCCGAACCGCAGGGTCACGCCTTCCTCGGGCTGAATGTGCAGCGTGAGATCGTTGGTCGGCAGGCGGTCGACCGGCGTGTCGCGGAACAGGGTTAGCGGCGCCTGCTTGAACTGGATGGTGATCTCGGTGCGCCGCCGCATCAGCGCCTTGCCCGTGCGCAGGTAGAACGGCACGCCCGCCCAGCGCCAGTTGTCGATCCCGAGCTTCATCGCCACGAAGGTCTCGGTGGTCGAATCGGCCGGCACGTCGGGCGACTGGCAATAGGCCACGACCGGCTTGTCGTTGACCGTGCCCGCGCCGTACTGGCCGCGCACCACGTTGTTATGGGAGTCCTTCCGCCCGAAATTGTGCACGGCGTCGAGCACCTTCGATTTCTCGTTGCGTAGCGCGTCGCCAACCAGGTAGCCCGGCGGCTCCATGGCGATCAGGCTCAGCAGCTGGAACAGGTGATTGGGCACCATGTCGCGTAGTGCGCCGGTGGCGTCGTACGACTTGCCGCGCTGCTCGACGCCGACCGTCTCGGCGACGGTGATCTGCACGTGGTCGATATGGTCGCGGCTCCACAACGGCTCGACGAAGCCGTTGGCGAAGCGGAACACCATGATGTTCTGCACCGTCTCCTTGCCGAGATAGTGGTCGATGCGGAAGACCTGCTCCTCGCGCGCGACCTTCAGGATATCCTTGTTGAGGGCGATCGCCGACGGCAGGTCGTGTCCGAACGGCTTCTCGATGATCAGTCGCCGCCAATGGTCGTCGGTTTCTTCCAGGAGCTTCGCCTTGCCGAGGTGCTCGGTGACGATCGAGAACTCCGCTGGCGGCGTCGCGAAATAGAACAGCGCGTTGCGATTCTTGCCCAGCCGGTCGGCGACGGCACGGTAGGTGCCGTCCTCCTCGAACTTGCCGGAGACGTAGCAGGAGCGCTCGAGGAACCAGTCGATGTCGCTGCCGCCGGTACCGCCCTTGAACTCCTGCATGCCCTTGCGCAAATGATCGCGGAAGCCGTCGTCGCCGATGTCGCGCGAGGCGACGCCGAGCAGGGCGAAGTCGCTCGGCAGCAACCCGTCGCGGTGCATGTTGCGCAGCGCCGGCATCAGCAGGCGGCGGGTGAGGTCGCCGGTCGCGCCGAAGATCACCAGCGTGCAGGCCGGTGGTGGTTTGATCTTGTGTTCTTTTGTCATCCAGCAGCCTGCTTGGTAACGACGGGGACGGGTCTGAGCGCGGCCTTAACACGCTCTGGCGACAGCGGCATGTCGCGCAGGCGCCTGCCGAGCGCATGGGCGACGGCGTTGGCGAGTGCGGCCGAGGCGGGCCCTTGCGCGGCCTCGCCGGCTCCAAGGAAGGGTTGGTTCGGACGGTCGATCACCTCGACGTCGATCCGCCCGGGCACCGAGGGAAAACGCAGGATCGGATAGCCGCTCCAGTCGAAGCTGGTGCGATGGGTCTTGTCGAAGCCGACTGCCTCGCGGGTGGTCCAGCTGAGCGACTGCACGATCCCGCCCTCGATCTGGTTGCGGATGCCGTCGGGATTGACCGCCTCGCCGCTGTCGACCGCGGCGACCACGCGCGGCACGTGGATCTCACCACTGTCGCGATCGACCCGCACCTCCATTGCCACCGCGCAGTAGCTGGCGAGGTTCTTGTAGCGGGCAAAGGCAAAGCCGGTGCCCGACCCATCGCCGCCGTCGCCGCGCCGGCGCCAGTCGAAGCGGTTGGCGGCGCGCTGCACGGCCTCGCGCGCCCGCTCGTCCTTCAGCCAGGCGAGGCGGAAGGCGACCGGATCGGTGTCGGTGGCGAGCGCCAGCTCGTCCATGAAGGATTCGATGGCGAACACGTTCATCTGGGCGCCCAGCCCGCGCAGCGCCGAGACGCGCACCGGCATCTGCTCGACGAAGTGGAACACGCCGTGCGCGTTAGGCAGGGCATAGATCGGGTTGCCGTTGCGTGCGCCGCCACCCTCGGGCATCGGGATAGGCTTGGGTTTCGGCGGCACGAAGGGCGGATCGACCTCGCGGCCGGCCAGCAGCCCGCCGGCGGTGGTCGGCCGCGTGCTGTGGGTGTTGCTCCAGACGTCATGACGCCAGCTCGCGACCTTGTTGCCGTCGAGCTCGGCCGCCATCTCGACCACCATCGCCGAGCCGAGCGGCTCCCAGCCATGTTCCTGCTCGCGCATCCATTGCAGGCGCACCGGCTTGCCCGGCACCGCGCGGGCGGCAAGAGCGGCGTCGGCGGCGACGTCGTCGGCGCCGTTGTGGCCGTAGCAGCCCGAGCCCTCGACATGGATGCAACGCACCTTCTCGAGATCGAGCTTCAGCAGCTCGGCCAGCGCCTTGCGCAGCGGATAGACGCCCTGGCTGTGCGTCCACACCGTCATGCCGTCGTTCTCCCACAGTGCCATCGCGCAGGAGGGGCCGATCGAGCCGTGCATCAGGTGCGGCCGGCTGTAGCGCACGCGGATGCTGCGGGCGTCCGCCGGCGATGCCGGGCCGGGATAGTCGAAGATCGGCATGTCCTGCGCCGGCAGGCGATGGATCGTCTCGCGCAGGTCGGCGGCGGCGATCGGAGGCTCGGTGCGCTCCCATCCGCTGGCCTGCAGGCGATGCAATGCCTTCACCGCGCGCCATTCGTGATCGGCGATCACCGCCATGAAGCCGCCGTCGCGCACGATCTTCACCACGCCCGGCATCTTCTCGACGGCAGCGACATCGGCCGCCTTCACCTTCGTGCCGTCGCTCGGGCCGCGCACGACGCGGGCGTGCAGCATGCCGGGCAGGCGCATGTCCTGAACGTACGCCTCGCCGCCCGAAACCTTGGCGGGAATATCGAGGCGCGGCAGGTCCTGGCCGATCACCGACTTGCCGCCCTGGCGGCGCGGCATGTCGAGCCTGACCGCGACCTCCAGCGACAGGGACGCGGCCAGCTCGCCGTAGCCGATCTGGCGGCCGTCGGGCGCATGCGCCGCGCCATCGCGCATCTCGACCTGCCCGGGAGCGATCGCGAACTGCCACGCGGCCGCTTCGGCCAGCAGCGCGCGCACGTTGGCGGCGGCGTTCAGGATGGCGGTGCCGCTGTCCTGCATCGAATGGCTGCCTGCGGTGACGCCCTCGTCGGGCGTGCGCGCGGTGTCGGCCGTCACGAGATCGATCTGTTTGGGCAGCACCGCCAGCTCGTGTGCCGCCACCTGGGTGAGCGCGGTCCGGATGCCCTGGCCGAGCTCGGCCTTGCCGGTGAAGACCGTGATGGTGCCGTCGGCGCCGACGCGGATCCAGGCATCGAGCTCCGGCGTCTTGGCGAGAGACTGTGGCAGCTTCGTGCCCGACCCCTGCGCGAGCGCGCTGCGCGACAGCGCGAAGGTCACGACCAGCGCGTTGGCGAGGAAGGCGCGGCGGGCAAGCTCTTTCATTTCTGCTCCGCCACATCCCGCACGCCGCCGCCCATCGCCTCGGCGGCGCGGCGCACCGCGCGCAAGATGCGCATGTGGGTGCCGCAGCGGCAAAGGTTGGGCGCCATGTGGCTGCGCACCTCCTCCTCGGTCGGGCGCGCATTGCGCTCGAGCAGCGCCTGCGCCCGGACGATCATGCCGGCGATGCAGTAGCCGCATTGCGCCGCCTGCTCGGCCTCGAACGCGGCTGGCAGGGTCTTGGGCAAGCCTTCGAGCGTCCTCACCTTGCGCTCGCCCAGCGTCGCGACCGGGACGAGGCACGAGAAGACCGGCTTGTCGTCGAGCAGCACCGTGCAGGCACCGCATTGGCCGAGTCCGCAGCCGAACTTGGCGGCATTGAGCTCGAGGTCATTGCGCAGCACGTAAAGCAATGGCGTGTCGGGATCGACGTCGACCTGATGCGCCCGGCCGTTGACGGTGAGCTTGATCATTTGCGCGCCTCCGCAACGGCGGCCGGGACGTTCGACCAGGCGGGCTTGTCGGTGAAGCGCGTGCGCAGATACGCGGCCAGGTCCTGCACCTGCTGGTCGCTCAGCATGTCGGCATAGGCAGGCATGGTCGGGCCGGAGGCGCCGCCCGGCGGGGTGAGGCCCTGCATGATGATGCGCACCGTGTCGTGCGGATTGTCCTCGTGCAGCGGCGTGCCCCACGAAAGGACGGGGCGGCCCAGCTGCATCATCGGCGCGCCGGGATCGTGGCAGGTCGCGCACGCGCCGGCATAGAGCGCAGCGGCGTCGGGATGCTGCTGTTGCGCCACGTCGAGGCGATCGACCGGCTGTGGCTGGTCGTGCTTGCTCGCCGGTGCGTCGGCCATCAGCGAGGCGATGTACACGGCGATGGCGCGCACATCCTCGTCCGGAACCTGCGCCAGCGCGCGCGTGACGCCGGCCATCGGTCCGGCGGCTGCCGCGTGATGCGGTGCGAGCCCGGTGTGGAGATAGGCGAACAGCTCGTCGGGCGTCCACGGCCGCACTGCCGGCGAATGCGCGTTGAGCGGTGGCGCGTACCAGCCTTCGGTCCAGGCGCCATTATAGGCGCGCGCGATGTCCTCGGCGCCGAAGCGATTGCGCGGCGTGTGGCAACCGCCGCAATGGCCCAGCCCCTCGGCCAGCACGCGGCCGCGGTTCCATTGACTGGACCGCGAAGCGTCGGCCGGCAGCGGGCCCTCGTTCAGGTAGAGGGCGTTCCAGGCCGCAACCACGGGCCGGAAGCCGTAGATGCCGGCGAGGCGCGTCTCGGGCGCGCGGCCGGCGATCGGACGGCGCGTCATCAGCCAGGCATAGAGCGCTTCGATCTGATGGTCCGTGGCGTGCGTGAAATGATCGTAGGGGAAGGCGGGGTAGAGCTGCGTGCCGTCGCGAGCGATGCCGCGACGCATCGCCCGCTCGAACGCTTCGCCGGACCAGGCGCCGATGCCGTCGTCAGGATGGGGCGTGATGTTGGTGGCGAATACCTTGCCGAACGGCGTGTCGAGCGCTCGGCCACCGGCCAGCGGCTCCGACGGATCATTGGTGTGGCAGCCGGCGCAGTTGCCGAGCTTCGCCAGGTCCTCGCCCTCGGCGACGAAATAGCGGTCGAACGAGCCGGGGGCGGGCGGGGTGATCCTATCGATTTCCGGATGCCAGGCGAGCGCGACCGCAGCCGCCACTCCCGCGGCGCACACGAGCAAAATCCCTACCGCGAGCGCACCGCCTCGGGTCAAATCGAACTCCTCCGACTCCGGACTATAACGCCGGGCGCCGTGTCCGGGTTCGGACCTTTTTGGTCACGAACAGTCGAGACGGCCGGACTTCCTGCCGCAGCTGCTCGAAGGTGCAGTCCCGCGGCCGCTTGTCGGGCCGCCAGCGCAGGAAGCGCGTGCCGTGCCGGAAGCGGTCGCCGCTCACGTGGTCGTACTGCACCTCGGCTACCAGCTTGAGCTTCAAGGGCTCCCATTGCGTGCTGCGTTCGGTCGACCAGCGGCTCGGCCCGCCCGGTGCATCGCCCGTGAATCCGGGACCGCCCTTGAGGGCTTCGACCTTGCGGGTCAGCGCCTCGCGCCTGTCGTCGGGAATGCCCGAGGTGAAACCGACATGGTCGAGCTTGCCCTCGTCGTCGAACAGGCCGAGCAACAGCGAGCCGACCAGCCGGCTGTTGGTGGCGTAGCGGAAGCCGCCGACCACGCAGTCGGCGGTGCGCAGGCATTTCACCTTCACCATCGCCCGCTCGCCGGACTTGTAGGGCTCGTCGAGGCGCTTGGCGACGACGCCGTCGAGCGCGCCGCCGCCCGCGCGGTTCAGCCAACGTTCGGCTTCGGCGCGGCTGGTGCTGGCCGGCGAGAGCCGCAGCACCGGTGTGTCGCCCAGCGCATCGAAGAAGGCTTCGAGCTGCTTGCGCCGCTCGCTCAAGGATCGATCGCGCAGGTCGACGCCGCGTGTGTTCTGGAGCAGGTCGAAGGCGATCAGGATCGACGGCGTCTCGGCCGCGAGCTTGTTCACGCGGCTGGCGGCGGGATGCAGGCGCAGTTGCAGCGCATCGAAGGAGAGGATCTCGCCGACGGGAATGGCGAGCTCGCCATCGAGGATGAAGCGCTTGGGCTTCAGTGTCTTCAGCGCCGCGACCATGTCGGGGAAGTAGCGCGCCAGCGGCTTGCCGGACCGGCTCAGCAGCTCGACCTCGTCGCTGTCGCGGATGGCGATGCAGCGGAAGCCGTCCCATTTGGGCTCGTACTGCCAGCCGGGTCCGCGCGGCAGTTCTGCCTCCGTGCGGGCCTCCATGGGCAGCAGCTTGGCCATTCCTTAGTCCCGGCCGCTCCGGTTGCTGTAGAACATCAACGCCATCAAGCCGATGCCCAGGGCGAGAGTCGCGATGACGCCGAGGATCATGGCAATCCAGCCGGCGACCGACATCTTCTCGCCGCCCTCCGGCGCGTTCCAGCCGACCGCCATGAACACGATGGCGAGCAGCAGCAGGCCGATCAGGATGACCAGCGCCATGATCGTGCCAAGACCGACCTTGCCCATGGCGATGTAACCGCTAATACCCGGCGGTCCGGTCAACCACCTCCTTGAGCGGCGCGCCGTCGAGGAAGCGTCCGAGGTTGTCGACGAACAGCTTGGCAACGAAGCGGTCGCGCTGCGGGTGCGGGCCGCCAATATGCGGCAGCACCAGGATGCCGTCGGTCTTCCAGAACGGATGCTCGGCCGGCAGCGGCTCCTGGCGGAACACGTCGAGCACGGCGCCGGCGATGGTCTTGTTCTTCACTGCGGCGATCAGGTCGTCGTCCTTGATCAGATGGCCGCGGCCGAAATTCAGCAGCCACGCGGTCGGCTTCATCTTCGCCAGGCGCTCGGCGTTGATGAAGTTGTCGGTGGTCGGCGTGGCCGGCAGCAGGAGCAGCAGGAAGTCGGACCTGGCCAGCACCTCGTCGGTGCGCTCGGCCGGCAGCACCTCGTCGACATTGGCGATCTTCTCGGGCCGGCGCTTGGTGCCGATCACCGTCATGCCGAACGCCTTGGCCATGCGCGCAACCTCGCCGCCCACCGCGCCCAAGCCCAGGATGCCGAGCGTCTTGCCGGTCAGCGGCTGCGCCACCGTATGCACCCACTTGCCGGCCTGCTTGTTGTTGGCGGCGACCGCGAGCGGCTTCGCGACATAGAACAGCGACGCCATGATGTTCTCGGGCATCGATTCGGTGTGCGTGCCGCGCGCGCAGGTGAGCGTGAGGTTCTTCGGCAGGTCGGGCAGCGCCAGCCAGCCCTCGACGCCCGCGGTCATCGATTGCGCCCAACGCAGCTTGGGCATCGACGGCAACAAGCCGGGCGGCACCACCGGCGCCATCAGCGCCTCGGTGCGGGCGAGTTGATCGGTCGACGGCTTTTCCTTGCGCGGCAGGCTGTCGATCGCGACGCGGTCGGCGAGGCCCGCCGCCTTGATGGCGTCGAGATAGGCGGTGGTGTTGTCGGTCCACAACAGAACGTGGGCGCGGTTGGTCATGACGTCTCCTGTTTGCTCGACCCTAGCACGATCACTCGCGCACGGCGTGACCCTCGAGCGATAGCGGGGCGTTGGGGCTGGGCTTGTCCTCCAGCAGGCGCGCGCAGCCGGCGTTGAGGCCGTCGCCGGGTGGCTTGTCGGTCGGCGCGATGAACAACGCGGCGACGAAGATGTCGCCGACCTTGAGACGTGCTTCGCTCAGCCAGCGCGTGGCGCGGAGCGAGGCGCCGCCCTTGTCGAGCCGGAGCCAGCCGCAGATCAGCGGTAGCTCGCCCGAGGTGTCGATCCGAACGTAGGCGGTGTCGCTGCCCCTGACGCTGCCGGACCGGCTGTCGACCTCCCAGTCGAACGGCACCGGGCGGTAGAGCCGGGCGTCCTGCGCGGCGACGTCGATCGTGCCGACATAGTCGGCCTTGGCGACCGTCGGATCGCGGATCCAACCGAGCCACACGGCGAGGCCGAACAGCATCAGGCCCGCGAAGACGAGCGGAATCACCCAGCGCGGCAGACGGAAATTGTTCACGCCCAGGCCTCAGGCGAGGATCGTCGTCATGCCGCCATCCACCACCAGCGTATGGCCGGTGATGTAGGCGCTGGCGTCGGAGGCGAGCAGCAGCAGCGCGCCACGCAGGTCGGCCGGCGTGCCCCAGCGGTTCGCGGCGGTGCGCTGTTCCAGCATGGCGCAGAACTTCCTGTTCTGCTGCAGCGGCACGTTGAGCTCGGTGCGGATGTAGCCCGGCGCGATCGCGTTCGCGGTGACGTGCGGGCCAAACTCGGCGGCGAGGTTCTTGGTCAGCCCGGTCATGCCGTGCTTGGCCGACACATAGCCCGCGACCGAGCCGCGGCCCACCACCGCCATGATCGAGGAGATGTTGACGATGCGCCCGTACTCGCGCGCCAGCATGTGGCGGCCGACCTCGCGCGCCAGAGCAAACGGCCCGATCAGGTCGGTCTCGATCACCTTGCGGTAATCGGGCGTGGCGGTGTCGACGATGTTCTCGCGATGGATGACGCCGGCGTTGTTCACCAGGATGTCGATGCGGCGGTGCTTGCGCAGTAGTGCGCGCACCCCGCCCTGGATGCTGTGCTCGTCGGTGACGTCGAGGATCACCGCTTCGGCCTTGCCCTTCCTGCGCTTGATCGCCTTGACTGTGGTCTCCAGGTCCTTGGCGGCGCGGCCGGCGCACAGCACGGTGGCCCCGGCTTCAGCCAGGGTGACGGCCATGTCGCGGCCGAGGCCGCGCGAGGCGCCGGTTACCAGCGCGATGCGGTTCTTGAGCGAAAAGAGGTCTGCCATGGGGCGCGATCCTATCCTATGAATCCGTCCGCACCATATCGGGAGGAGAGCATGGCCAAGGTGGCAATCGTGACAGGGTCGGCGACGGGGCTGGGCGCCGCCTGCGCGGTCGATCTCGCGGGCCGCGGCTGGAACGTCGCGATCAACTACACCAAGAGCAAGAAGGAGGCCGACGAGACCTACGAGAAGGTCAAGGCCAAGGGCGCGCAGGCCATCCTGGTGCAGGCGGATATGGGCCAGGACAGCGATTGCAAGAAGCTCGCGGCCGAGACCATGAAGGCGTGGGGCCGCATCGACGGGCTGGTCAACAATGCCGGCACCACCAAGTTCCAGAGCCAGGGCGACCTCGACGGCGTCAGCGCCGAGGACTTCGACCGCATCCTGCGGGTCAATGTCACAGGGCCCTACATGATGAGCCGCGCGGTCTATCCGACCATGAAGAAGCAGTGGGACGCCAACCAGGAGCGTGGCTCGATCGTCAACATCTCCAGCATTGCGGGCGTGATGGGCGTGGGCACGTCGATTCCGTACGCCGCGTCGAAGGGCGCGCTGAACACGCTGACGCTGTCGCTGGCGCGCTGGTTCGGCCCGGCGGTGCGGGTCAACACGGTATGCCCGGGCTTCATCCAGACGCGCTGGCTGCTGGGTGCGCTCGGCCAGGAGAACTACGAGAAGCTGCGCGACGCGCAGGAACAGACCACGCCGCTGCGCCAGGCCGGCACGCCGGAGCAGATGGCCGAGGCGGTGATCTTCTTCCTGACCAGCGCCAGCAACATCACCGGCGAGTTCCTGATCGTCGACGCCGGCACCCACCTCGGCGGCCTGCCGATGAAGGGGCGCTGACTTCCAAGGTCCAGAAGCAGCAGAGCCGGCGGAGCCCCTCCGCCGGCGATTGTTCGGAGTGCGTAGCGTGAGGAGGTAAAGCGTAAACGCGTCGAGGAGGAAACAATGAAAAGCCCGGCCCGATGCCTCGGTCTTGCCGCCGTCGCAGCCTTCATCTTGGTATGGAACCCGGTTCTCGCCCAGAAATCCGGCGGTGTGCTGAAGATCGAGCACATGGACAACCCGCCCAGCGCCTCGATCCATGAGGAGGCGACCTTCTCGGTGGTCATGCCGTTCATGGCGCTCTTCAACAATCTCGTCATGTTCGACCAGCATGTCGCGCGCAACAGCCTTGAGTCTGTCGTGCCGGAGCTCGCCACGAGCTGGACGTGGAGCGGCGATGGCAAAGGGCTCAGCTTCAAATTGCGCCAGGGTGTGAAGTGGCATGACGGAAAGCCGTTCACCGCCAAGGACGTCGCCTGCACCTTCGATCTCCTGATCGATCCCGACAAGCTGCGGCGCAACCCTCGCGCTGCCTGGTGGGGCAACCTCGAGAAAGTGACGGTCGAGAGCGACTTCGACGTCACCATCCATCTCAAGCGCCGCCAACCGGCGCTGCTCGCCCTGCTCGCATCGGGGTACACGCCGATCTACCCGTGTCACGTCCCGACCGCGGATATGCGGCGCAAGCCGATCGGCACCGGCCCGTTCAAGCTTGCCGAGTTCAAGATGAACGAGAGCATCAAGCTCGTGAAGAACCCCGACTATTGGAAGCCGGGGCTGCCGTATCTCGACGGCATCGAGTACACGATCATCCCGGATCGCTCGACGCGCATGCTGTCCTTCATCAGCGGCAAGTTCGACATGACCTTGCCGGTCGATGTGACGGTGCCGCTGCTCAAGACAATCGCCAAGGATGCGCCAAATGCCCAGTGCACCATGCGCAGCACGGGCGTCGCCGCCAACCTGATCGTCAATCGCGACAAGCCGCCCTTCAACGACCCGAAGATTCGTCGCGCCATGGCGCTGACCCTGGACCGCGCGGCGTTCAACGACATCCTCAACGAAGGGCAGGGGCGAATGAGCGGTGCCTTGCTGCCGCCGCCCGAGGGCATGTGGGGGCTGACGCCGGAGATGCTGAAGTCGATCGTCGGTTACGGCGACGTCGGCCGGGCCCGCGAGGAGGCCCGTGCCCTGATGAAGGAGGCGGGCTACGGGCCCGACAAGCCGCTGAAGATCAAGGTCAGCACGCGCAACATCGCGGTGTTCCGCGACCCGGCGGTCATCCTGATCGACCAGCTGAAGCACATCTGGATCGAAGCGGAGCTCGAGATCGTCGATACCGCGGTCTACTACAACCGCATCTTCAAGAAGGACTATTTCGTGGCGATGAACTACAGCGGCAGCGCCGTCGACGATCCCGATGTAACGCTGTTCGAGGGCTATGCCTGCGGCTCGCTGCGCAACTACGACGGCTACTGCAACGCCCGGATGACGGCGCTGTTCGAGGCGCAGTCGGAGGAGGTCGATCAGAAGAAGCGTCAGCAGATGGTGTGGGAGATCGATCGGCTGTTGCAGGAGGACGTCGCCCGCCCAATCATCTCCAACCAGCTGGCCGCCGGTTGCTGGCACCCCTGGGTCAAGAACTACACGATCCAGACCAACAGCATCTACAACGGCTGGCGCTTCGAGGACATCTGGCTCGACCGCTAGACGAAGGACGGATGTCGGCGCGCAGGGCGGCACTGCAGCCCGTGCGGCCGTCTCGCTCCACTTCCTTGCTCCATCATCTGCCAGTAACGTGGCGCCTTCTGTCGAGCCGAGTGGCGCGTGACAACGGGGAGGGAAGACATGTCCATCGTGGTAATGGGCGGCGCGGGCTTCATCGGCCGGCGCATGATCCCCCTTTT
>Ga0207702_10004043_pt1 | contig 13170 bp, 14 predicted proteins | sample KBSCornC62_FD_184302 | JGI IMG/M metagenome (GOLD analysis project Ga0207702, IMG submission 184302) | Corn rhizosphere microbial communities from Kellogg Biological Station, Michigan, USA - KBS Corn C6-2 (SPAdes) (version 2) | ecosystem: Host-associated > Plants > Roots > Rhizosphere > Soil ...
GCTGGTTCTCTTGCGCTGCGCGCGTCGAGGGCACCGGCCGCCGGGGACCGGCGGCGGCCGGCTTTCCCCGTGTACCCCCGCCTTCCGGACGGGCTCGCGGTGAAGATCTTTCGGGGAGCCGGCGACGCCTGAATTCGCGTCAGGTGGTGCCTTTGCCGTAGCGGCTTCCGGCCGGGCGAAGCCCGGCCTCGTCGGCCGTGGATCGGGATCGGAGCCGCTCGTCGCAGCTCAATTTTCCTCGGGGTCCCAGGATCTACGTAGCACCATGAAGACGGACCCGCTGTGGAGGAACTCACCACCGCCGACCTCGGCCCGCAGCGTCTCGGGCGTGAAGTACACCTTGTAGATCTCGTGCGTGCTCCCGTCTTCGAGGACACGCACCTCTCGTCCCTCGCGATGCGTCGGAGCTCCCGCCTGCTGGACGAGAACCAGCTCGGCTGCGACTCGGCGGGTCTCCGACAGGAACCGCTGCCTTTCGAGAGGCTCCAGATGGTCAAAGAAGTGGCTGCTGAAGACACGGTCGAACGAGCTCTCGGCGAAGGGCAACGGCAGCGCCTCCGCGTGAACCTGCCGTGCGTGGGGCACTCGCGTGCCGGCGCGCCGGAGCATGGCCGTGCTCGCATCGAGCATCGTCACCTCGCCACGCAGATGCTGAGTCAGTAAGCCCGTCCCGCAGGCGACGTCGAGTGTGCGCGCAGGCGGCAGGGCCATGATCACGCCGGCGATCCGTGCGAGCTCGTCCGCTTGCTGAGCGGTCGCGGGCTCCCATGCCCCACGGTCGTACTCGGGTGCCCTGAGATCGTAGTAGCGCTTCTGGCGTTCATAGAGGTTGTCGCCGGCGCCCACAGTCCCAGCGAGATCGTACGGCCGGGGCACCCCATCCCACCACCCACTGCGATCGTATCGACGAAATCGACACGCGTCTGTGCCGATTCGGCGACGGAATCGGAATGTGAGCCGGGTACCCTGTCCGCGTGAAGCGCTACTTCGTCACCACCTTCGGATGCCAGATGAACGCCCACGACTCGGAGCGGATCAAGGGCATGCTCGAGTCCATCGGCCTTGGCGAGGCGCCCTCGCAGGACGAGGCGGACGTGGTCGTCTTCAACACCTGCACGATCCGCGAAAAGCCCGACCAGCGGCTCGCGGCGTACCTCGCTCAGGCGAAGGCGCTCAAGGACGGCGACCCCGAGCGCGTGATCGCCGTCGGCGGCTGCTACGCCGAGGCGCAGCGCGACCGGATCTTCGAGCGCTACCCGTTCGTCGACGTCGCGTTCGGCCCGGGCTCGATCCCGCACCTGGCCGACTGGCTGGGGGCGGGGGGAGACGGCCCGAGGGGTCGCTTCGCCGAATGGGCCCACTTCGCAGGCGACCTCCCGGCTCGGCGCGAGCGGCCCTTCCAGGCGTGGGTGCAGGTCTCGATGGGCTGCAACTCGAAATGCGCGTACTGCATCGTCCCGTCAGTACGCGGCCGCGAGCAGTCCCGCCGCCCGGGGGACGTCGTCGCCGAGGTGTCGGCGCTCGCCTCAGACGGAGTCCGCGAGATCACGCTGCTCGGCCAGAACGTCAACTCGTACGGCCGCGACCTACTACCGGAGATCCGCACGGGGTTCGCCGAGCTGCTCCGTGCCTGCGACGCAGTCGACGGGATCGACCGCATCCGCTTCACGAGCCCCCACCCGAAGGACTTCCGGCCCGAGGTGATCGAGGCGATGGCCGACTGCGACGCCGTCTGCGAGCACGCACATCTCCCGCTCCAGTCCGGCTCGACCACGGTGCTCAAGCGGATGCGGCGCACCTACTCGCGTGAACGGTTCACGAGGCTCGCGGCGGACATGCGCGCGGCGATCCCCGATCTCGCGCTGACCACCGACCTGATCGTCGGCTTCCCCGGCGAGACCGAGGCCGACTTCCGCCAGACGGTTGAGGCGGTCGAGGAGATCGGCTTCGACGGCGCGTTCACGTTCGTCTTCTCGCCGCGCAGCGGGACGGAGGCTGCGGGCATGCCCGATCAGGTGCCGGAACAGGTGAAGCGCGACCGGATCGAACGACTCATCGAAGTCGTCCAGCGTGTTGCCGCGGCGCGCAATGCCGAGCGCATCGGCGGGGTGGAGGAGGTGCTCGTCGAGGGGCCGAGCCGCACCGATCCGGCCCTGAGCCGCGGTCGGACCCGTCGCAACACCACCGTCAACTTCACCGGCGGCGCGGCCGCCGGGGAGCTCGTCCGCGTCGCGATCACCGGGGCGAGCTCGACGACGCTGAAGGGTGCCGCAGCCGTGGTCGCTGCCGCATAGTGGCGACGCGCGATCTCGCCTGGGACGGCTGTCTGAACGTCCGCGATCTGGGCGGCCTCGCGACCGAGGACGGCGGAAGGACGCGGTTCGGCTCGGTCATCCGCGCCGACAGCGTCGGCCTGCTCACGCCCGACGGCTGGCAGGCGCTGCTCGAAACCGGCGTCACCCGCATCGTCGATCTCCGCGGCCAGATCGAGGTCGACGAAGATCCGCCCCGGGGCGTGGACCTCGAGGTGGTGCACGTGCCGGTGCTTGACCACTTCGACGAGGAGATGTGGGAGGAGATCCGGATTCTCTCGGAAGCCGCCCCGTCCCACGCGGCCGCGACCGAGCTCGTCTACCTGCGGTTCCTGGAGCATTGCAGGCCGAGCCTCGTCAAGGCGGTCGAGGCGGTGGCCACGGCGCCGGGCCCGGTCGTGTTCCACTGCTATGCCGGCAAGGACCGCACGGGAGTGGTCGCCGCGATCCTGCTGCGGCTGGCAGGCGTGCCGGTCGAGGTCGTCGCCGACGACTACGCCCTCAGCGAAGTGCGTCTCGAGCCGCGGCACAGCCGGTGGCTCGCCGACGCCCATGACGAGGCCGAGCGGGCACGGATCGAACGGATCTCGGCCACGCCCAGGGAGGCGATGCGGGCGGTCCTCGATGCGCTCGACCAGCGGTACGGCGGCGTCGAGACGTACCTGCTCGACGGCGGCCTTGCGCGCGGCGAGCTCGAGGCGGCCCGGTCGCGATTGCGATGACGGTGCTCGCGATCTTCGGCCCGACCGCGAGCGGCAAGAGCGCGGTCGCCGAGGCGATCGCACGCCGGATCCCCGCAGAGCCGATCGCCGCCGACTCGGCCCAGCTCTACCGTGGCTTGCCGATCCTGAGCAACCAGTCACCCGCCCGCCTCGTCGGGATCTGGCCGCTCGACCACGACGCCTCGGTCGCCGAGTTCCAGACCCTCGCGCACGCCGCGATCGACGCGTCGCTCGCGGCCGGCCGGACGCCGGTGGTGGTCGGCGGAACCGGTCTGTACTTCCGGGCCGCGCTCGCCGATCTCGAGGTACCGCCGGCGCCCGTGCCCGGCGCGCGTGAGCGCTGGGGTGCGGTCTACGACGAGGACGCCGGGCACGCGCACGCGCTCCTGGCCGACCTCGACCCCGAGGCGGCCGCGGCGGTGCACCCGAACGACCGGCGGAGGGTGGTGCGGGCGCTCGAGCTCGCCGAGGTCGGGCATTCGCTGCACGGCGACCGTCTCTGGGCCGGTGACACACGGCAGCCGACGACGATCGTCGGGCTCGAGGTCCCGCCGGAGGAGATCGAGCGGCGGATCGTGCGTCGGACGCGGGCGATGTTCGAGGCAGGGGTCGAAGAGGAGGTTCGGCAAGCCCTTGGCGGACCGCTCTCCGCAACCGCACGCAAGATCATCGGCATGCGCGAGGTCGGCGAGCTCTCGCGCAAGGAGGCCGAGCCTGCGCTCGTTACTCGCACGCGGCAGCTCGCCGCGTACCAACGAAAGTGGATGCGTCGCATCCCCGGCCTCGTTAGCGTGCGGGCCGACCGTTCTCCCGACGAGGTGGCCGATGACGTTCTCGCGCTGGCGCGCGGCCGGCAACGAATACCTGCTGGCCGAGAGGGCTGAGCTCGGCTCTCCGCTCACGCCCGAGCGCGTGCAGGCGGAGGTCGGAGGCTCCGACGGCATCCTGGAAATCCTGACCGTGGCCGACCGCGAGGCCGAGATCGTGATCTGGAACCCGGACGGGTCGACGGCAGAGCTCTCGGGCAACGGGACCCGGATCGTCGCCTGCTGGTTGGCGGACCGGAGCGGGTCGGACGACGTGACCGTCCGGGTCGGCGGGCGCGCCGTCGCCGCACGACTTCTGCCGGACGGCGAGATCGAACAGGACGTCGGCACGGTCGAGGTCTACGACCGGGAGCGAGTCGCCGGCCTCCAGGTGATCCCGGTCTCCGTCGGCAATCCCCACGCGGTGGTCGTCGGCGACCCGGACGACCTACCGCTGATCGGGCCGCTGCTCGAGACCCATCCGCGCTTTCCCGACCGCACGAACGTCCAGGTCGTGCGGGTCGATGCCCCGGGAGCCGTGACCGCGCGGGTGTGGGAGCGAGGCGTGGGGGAGACGCGGTCGTCCGGAACGAGCGCCGTGGCTGTGGCGGCGGCCACCCACGACTCCGGCGAGGTCGTGGTCTCGTTTCCCGGCGGCGACCTGACCGTCCGGCTCGCGGACGGGAGGGCGAGCCTGACCGGCCCGGTCGAGCGCGTCGACTGACCGACGCCCGGCCGAAATCGGCGCACATCCGGCACAGACACGTCACACGCGTGCGGCTACGCTGGCAATCCCGGCTCGCGACCTTCCCCGGGTGGGTGGGGGTTAGGGATGGGACCTCGGAGCTCGCGTCGGCCCGTGGTGGCGGCGCGAGCCGGCGACGCTGGAATCAGCTGCCGATGCCGTACTCGCGGAGCGCGTCGTTCAGGCCGACCTTCAGGTCGGTCGACTCGTCACGGCGGCCGATGATCAGCGCGCATGCGAGCTGATACGTCCCGGCGGGAAACTCCTTCGGCCTCGTGCCGGGCACCACCACCGACCGCGGCGGGACGTAGCCCCGATGCTCGACCGGCTCGTCGCCGGTGACGTCGATGATCGGCACAGAGGCGGTCAGCGACACGTTCGGCGCAAGCACCGCGCCCTCGCCGATGCGGACGCCCTCGGTCAGGATGCAGCGCGAGCCGACGAACGCGCCGTCCTCGACGATCACCGGACGCGCGTTGACCGGCTCGAGCACGCCGCCGATCCCGACGCCGCCGGCGAGGTGGACGTCGGCGCCGATCTGGGCACACGAGCCGACGGTCGCCCACGTGTCGATCATGGTGCGCGGCCCGACCCACGCGCCGATGTTCACGTAGCTCGGCATCATCACGACGCCCTCCGACAGGAACGATCCGTACCGGGCAACCGCGGGCGGCACCACCCTTACCCCGAGCGCGCCGTAGTCGCGCTTGAGCGGGATCTTGTCGTGGTACTCGAACGGCCCCAGCTCGATCGGCTCCATCTGCCGCTCGCGGAAGTAGTCGAGGATCGCCGCCTTCGCATCCTCGTTGATCACCCAGTCGTCGCCGGAGCGCTCGGCGATCCGGATCTCGCCACGGTCGAGCGCGGCGATCGTGTCGTTGGTGGTGCTCACAACACGTCCTCGAGGATCGCCGCCGCCCGCTCGCACTCCTCCAGCGTGGGCACGAGCGCGATCCGGACGAAACCCTCGCCGGAGTCCCCGAGGTACGCCCCCGGCGCGACCACGACGCCGTGGCGGAGCAGCCGCTCGGCGCACGGTTCGGACGACTCCCCGGCCGGCACCTCGACCCAGAGATACATGGTCGTGCCGCTCGCAGCCACCCGCCAGCCCTTGCGCTCGAGGACGGGAAGGAGGACGTCCCGCTTGCGGCGGTACGCCTCGCGCGTTCGCTCGACGTGTGCCTCGTCGCCCCACGCGACGACCGAAGCGCGCTGGACGAACTCCTGCGGCGCCGCGCCGGTCGAAGGCCGGTAGGACTTCAACGCGGCGACGATCTCCGCCGCTCCGGCGACGAACCCCGACCGGTACCCCGTCATCGAGGAACGCTTCGAGAGCGTCTGGAAGACGGCCACGTTCGACCGGTCGCCGAGCTCGAGGGCCGAGCTGGGCGGCTGGTCGAACCAGAGCTCGCTGTAGGCCTCGTCCGAGCAAAGGACGAAATCGTGCTCCCGCGCCAGCCGCGCCACCCGCTCGTAGAACGCGGGCGGAGCGACGGCGCCCGTCGGGTTGTTCGGATAGTTGACCCAGAAGAGGGCGACCCGGTCCCAGTTGTCGACCGAGTCCAGGTCGGGCAGGAAGCTATTCGACTCGAGCAGCGGGAGCGTCTCCACCCGCGCGCCGGCGAACGCGGCTCCCCGCGCCGGCACCGGGTAGCCCGGCTCGGTGACGACCACCGTGTCCTTCGGTCCGCCGGGGTCGACCATCAGCTGCGCGAAGCTGAAGATCGCCTCCTTGCTGCCGTAGGTGGGGATCACCTCCGCGTCGGGGTCCAGCCGAACGCCGAAGCGCCGCTCGCACCATCCGGCGATCGCCTGCCGCAGCTCCGGAAGCCCCTCCGCCTTCGGGTAGCCCATCCGCTCGCGGAGCCCGTCGACGAGCGCCTGCCGGATCAGCGGGTCGGTCGGCTCGCGCGGGTCGCCCTGCCCGAAGTCCAGGATCTCGACGCCGGCCTCGGCCGCCTCGCGCTTGGCCCGCTCGATGCGGACGAACGGGTACGTGCCTTGTGCGGACAGGACGGGGGAGACGTTCACCGGGACAACGCTAGCTCGACGAGGGTCTCGAAGGTCCGCTCGAGCTCGGCGATCTCGACCCGCTCGTCCCGGCGGTGGGCGTAGCGCGTCGCGCCCGGGCCGAAGTTAACCGCGTCGAGCCCCTGCGCCGCGAACTCCGCTACCGGCGTCCACGCCTGCTTCGGCTCGACCGCGAGGTCACCCGCGCGCCGGAGGCGCTCCACCAGCTCCGAGTCGGTCGCCACCCGCGCGGGCGGCGAGTGGGACGTGATCTCCACCTCACCGCCGACCAGCTCCCGCAGCCGCTCTTCCGCCTCGGCGGGCTCACGCCCGGGCGCGTACCGGTAGTTGAGTCGCACGTCGACCCGGTCGGGGATGACGTTGTCGGCGATCCCACCCGCGATCCGGGTTGCGCTCAGCACCTCGACGAACGTCAACCCGCCCGACTCCACCTCGACCGGCTCGGCGGCGACCACGGGCGCCAGCCCCCGGACGGCCACGTCGATCGCGTTCACTCCCTGCCACGGACGTGCGGAGTGGGCGCTCTCGCCCCGGAAGACCGCGGTCGCATTGAGATTGCCGAGGCAGCCCGCGTGGATCGCGTTGTCGGTCGGCTCCAGCATGACGACCAGGTCGGCCTCGAGCACGAGCGGCGCCTCGGCGAAGACGCGCGGCAGAGCGCTCTCCTCGACCGGCAGCTCCTCGCGCACAAAGAAGAGGAACCCGAGGTCGCACGCGAGAGCGGTCGACCGCTCCGCTGCCCAGGCGGCGAGCTCGATCATCACCGCGACACCGCCCTTCATGTCGCTCGCGCCGAGGCCGATCACGCTGCCGTTCTCGATCCGACCGGGCAGGTTGTCCTGCGCGGGCACGGTGTCGAGGTGGCCGGCGAGGAGTACGAGCGGCCGCCCCGTCCGTACGGTCGCGAACAGCAGCGCCTCGTCGGTCGCGTAGGTGAGCGGGAGGGACACCGCGTGGCGGATGTGCTCGACGATCCGCTGCTCGTCCCTGCTTTCAGACGGGATGTTCACGAGCTCGAGCGTGCGCCTGGCGAGGTCGTGAGCCACAGATGCGCAGGTTAACCGGGCCGACCGAGTTGTAAGCGCCAGGAAAAGGATCGTTTGGAGGCTCCGACACGGGGGAAACCGACGTCTCTGAAGGCAACGCGAACGATCACGAAAGGGGATCGAATGCACACCAAGCAGAGAACGCGCTGGGCGGCCCTCGGGGCAGTCTTCGGCGCAGGGGTGGCCGCGGTCGTCGTTGCCGCCCTCGGAGCGTTCGCCACGACCGGTGACGCCGCACGCAAGGCGGCTCCTGTCAACACGAGCCCGCCGACGATCAGCGGCACACCGGAGGAGGGCAAGACCCTCCAGGCCAACCGCGGCCAGTGGTCGGGCAATCCGACCGACTACAACTACTACTGGCTCCGCTGCGACAAGACCGGCGGCAGCTGTGCGACCATCAACGGCGCCGGCGGGTCGCGCTCCTACAAGCTGACCTCGGCCGACGTCGGAAACACCGTCCGGTTCCGCACCAAAGCGACGAACGGCAGCGGCTCGACCAATGCTACGTCCGTCCCGACGGCGGTGATCACCAAGGCGGCGCCGACGCCGACGCCTCCGCCGGCGAACGGCTGCCCGCCGGGCAACCCTCCCGACCAGGTCAGCCAGATGTCGCTCCCGGCCAGGCTGATCGTCGATCAGTTCCAGGCGCAGCCGTCACCCGTCACCGGCGGCACGCAGTCGTTCGTGTTCCGCGTCCACGTCACCTCGACGTGCGGCGGTCCGGTGCAGGGCGCGATCGTCTACGCCACGCCGACGCCGTTCAACCAGTTCGACGAGACGCAGAGCAACTCCGGGTCCGACGGCTGGGCGTCGCTCACGTTCAGCCGCCAGGCGAACTTCCCGGTGAACGGCAAGCAGCAGATCCTGGCGATGTTCGTCCGCGCGAGCAAGCCGGGCGAGAGCACCCTCGCCGGCATCACCGGTTTCCGGCTCGTCAACGTTCCGGTCAACCTGCACGGGTAGCACGGCCACCCGGCTACCCACTGCGGGCAAGGGGCCGTCCTCCGGGGCGGCCCCTCCTCGTTGATGAGCACAGAGAGGGACTGGCCCGCTCTCTGGGCCTGTCCCCGGTTCCGTTCCTCCCGGCCGACGTGGGATACTTTCAAGCGTGACCCACCGCCAGCCCGATCCCGCCCCCGGGGCGGATCCGGAGCGTGGGTTCGTCGTCGCCGTCCTGCCCAAGGGAGCCGATCCGGCCGAGGAGCTGGCCGAGATCCGCGAACTGGCGCGGACGGCCGGCGTCGACCCCGTCGCCGCCATCGTCCAGCCCCGCGTGCGCCCGGACCCGGCCACCTACGTCGGCAAGGGCAAGCTCGAGGAGCTGAAGCGCACGTTCGCCGACTCGGGCGCCGAGTCGCTGCTCATCGACGACGAGCTCGCGCCGAGCCAGCAGCGGCGGCTGGAGAACCTCCTCCAGGCCCGCGTCGTCGACCGGACGCAGCTGATCCTCGACATCTTCGCGCAGCACGCACGCAGCGCCGAGGGCAAGCTCCAGGTCGAGCTTGCCCAGCTCGAGTACAACCTGCCTCGGATGCGCGGGATGTGGCAGCACCTCGAGCGGCTCGGTGGAGGCGTCGGCACCCGCGGCCCCGGCGAGTCGCAGCTCGAGACCGACCGCCGTCTCGCTCGCCGCCGGATCTCCCTGCTCAAGAACCGGCTGGAGGAGCTCGGCAAGCAGCGCGACGTCCGGCGGAAGGCGCGACGGCGCTCGGAGACGCCGACGATCGCGCTGGCCGGCTACACGAACGTGGGCAAGTCGACGCTCCTGAACGCGCTCACCGGCGCCGACGCGAACGTCGACGACCGGCTGTTCGAGACGCTCGATCCGACCACCCGGTCGTTCGAGCAGGACGGGCGGCGCTACCTGGTCACCGACACAGTCGGCTTCATCCGCCGCCTGCCCCACCAGCTGGTCGAGGGCTTTGCAGCCACCCTCGAGGAGACGCTCGTCGCCGACCTCGTCCTGCACGTCGCCGACGCGTCCGCGCCCGAGGATCGGCTCGACGAGCAGCTCCGCGCCGTCAACGGCGTGCTGGAGGAGATCGGGGCGGCCGAGCTGCCGATCGAGCTCGTGCTGAACAAGATCGACGTCGTCGACTCGCTCCGAAGCCGGCGGCTCGCGAACCGCTTTCCCGGCTCGGTCCAGGTCTCCGCCCGGACCGGGGAGGGGCTGGACGAGCTCCGCGCCCGAGTCGCCGAGCGCTTCGAAGACCGATTCGAGCTCGTGGAGCTGCTGCTCCCGTACTCCGAGGGCAGCAAGCTCGCCGAGCTGTACGCGCTCGGGCCGCCGATCGAGTCGCGGACCGACCGTGAGGACGGGGTCCTGATCAGAGCGCGGCTCCCGGAGCGGGACGTACGGCGCTTCGCCCGCTTCTTGTTCTCGGCCGCGTGATCGAGATCCCGGTCACGCGGCTCCGGGACGACGCCACGCTCCCGACCAGAGCCTATGCCGGCGACGCCGGCCTCGATCTCGTCGCCTGCGAGCGCCACGAGCTCGGCCCGGGGGAGCGCGCGCTGATCGGAACCGGGATCGCCGTGGCCATCCCCGAGGGCCACGCCGGGTGGGTTTCGCCGCGCTCGGGCCTCGCGGCGGAGCACGGGGTCACGATCGTCAACACGCCCGGCCTCGTCGACGCCGGCTACCGCGGCGAGCTGCGCGTGATCCTGCACAACACCGACGCCCGGGAGACCTTCGTGGTCGAGCCGGGCATGCGGATCGCCCAGCTGGTCGTGGTCGCCGTCCCGCAGGCGAAGCTGCGCGAGGTGGAGGCGCTGCCGGCAAGCGAGCGCGGCGAGAGCGGCTTCGGCTCCTCGGGGCGGCGGTGATGGGTGTGGAGCCGCGTATCCGGGTGTCGGCGCTGCTCCGCTGGAACGACCGCGTTTTGCTCTGTTGCCACGAGAAGCCGGGGAGGGAGTACTGGCTGCTGCCGGGTGGCGGCGTCGACTCCGGGGAATCGCTCGTCGATGCCCTGCGTCGTGAGCTCCTCGAGGAGCTGGGAATCGACGACCCCATGCCGTTCGAGGGGCCGATCGCCATCGTCGACTCCATCGCGCCCCACTGGGCGATCCGCGCGAAGCACGTCGTCCACATCATCTTCTCGGCCGACCTGGGCGGGCGCTCGCTGGAGACCGTCACCTCCGCCGATGCCGCCGTTCGCGGCCATCGGCTGTTCGGGGTGGGTGAGCTCGACGAGGTCGTCCTCCATCCGCCGATCCAGCGCTTCCTGGCCCGCTGGGAGCCCGGCGATCCGACCGTGTATCTGGGACCGCTGTGGGCTCCCTAGCCTAGGGACTGTCCCCGGAGGGGACTGTCCCCACAGAAGGCGGTTGCGTCACCACCCGGCAGGGTCAGACCCCTGCGGTGTCAGACCCTAGAACTTGCCGCCTCGCGCGCGCGCCCGCGCGGCCGAGACGGCATGCGCTTCGGCCTCGAGCCGGTCGTCGAGCGGCTCGAAGACCGGCGGCTCGCCTCCGCTCGCATGCGCGACCGCCTGCGCGAGCAGCCAGTCGGCGAGCCACGGGTTGCGCGGCAGGAGCGGGCCGTGCAGGTACGTCCCGATCGCGCGGCCGAGGCGGCAGCCCTCGAAGCCGCTGGCCCCGTCGTTGCCGAAGCCGGCGACCACGCGGCCGAGCGGCTCGGCACCCTCGTCGAGGAACGTGCGGCCGGCGTGGTTCTCGAAGCCGGCCACCGTCTCGCTGTGCGCGGGCTCGAGCTCGCAGTCGAGCAGGACGTCGCCGATCATCCGCCGCTCGCCCGCGACCGTGTGCAGCGGTAGGACGCCCGCGCCGAGCAGCTCGGAGCCGTACCGGTCGCGGTAGAAGCGGCCAAGGAGCTGGTAGCCGCCGCAGACGGCCAGGACGGCAACACCTTCCGCGACCGCCTCGCGCAAGGCTGGTCCCTTCGCGGCGATGTCGGGCGCGATCAGCGCCTGCTCGCGGTCCTGGCCGCCGCCGACGTAGAGCAGGTCGTGCCCGCCGGGATCGACCTCGTCGCCGGGTCCGATCGCGGCCACGTCCAGCTCGAGCCCGCGCAGCGCGGCGCGCCGCGTCAGCACGGCGATGTTTCCGCGGTCGGCGTAGATGTTCAGGTAGTCCGGGTAGAGGTGGCCGACCCGGAGTTTCACGCGGCGCGCTCCCAGTACTGACGCGCGTACCCGCGCTCGGCGACGATCCGGCGCAGCTCGAGCATCGCCGTGTAGGTCGGGAGGACGGTCAGCTCGGCGCCCTCGGGTGTCAGCTCGAGCCCGCGATCGAGCGCGGCGCCCAGCTCGGGGACGATCTCGACTGCATCCGCGGGGAAGCCCGCGTAGGTGAACCGCAGCGCGAGCTCGGCCGCGCGGCCGCCGGAGACGACGACGCGCTCCAGGCACTCGAGCAGCGGCTCGAAGTCGACGTCCCAGATCCAGGAGACGTCGCGCCCGTCTGCGATCGCGTCGTTCAGCGCCACCACCGCGAGCCGGGGTGCCTCGGCTTCGACGACCGTCCGGACGACCTCGTTCGCACCCGCAGGGTTCTTGATCAGCAGGAGGAGTAGCTGCCGGGAGCCGACGTCGATCCGCTCGGCACGGCCGAACGCCGGCGGCGCCGACTCCAGCCCCGCGGCGATCTCGGCGAGCGTGGCGCCGAGCGCGCGCGAGAGCGAAGCGGCGGCGAGCGCGTTGTAGACGTTGTAGAGCCCCGGTAGGCCGACCCGCACGCGGCGAATGTCCTCCGGGGTGACGAGATCGAACGAGACCGCCTCGAGCCCGTGCAGCTCGATCGCACGCGCCGCGATGTCGAGCGGCGGTCGTGCGTGGCCGCAGGCGGGGCAGCGATAGTCGCCGAGGTGCCCGACGTAGGCGGCCGCGTAGACGTACGGCGTCCCGCAGCGCAGGCAGTACTTCGAGTCGGATGCGTGCTGGAGCGTCGGCCGCGCCTGCGCGGGATCGTCGATGCCGAAGGTGACGCTGCCCGGCCGGGAGACGGCGAGATCGCCGACCTGGGGATCGTCCGCGTTCGCCACCAGCGCGGTCTCGTGGGGAAGCTCCGTGACGGCCGCGCGCCACCGCTCGGCGATCTGCTCCAGCTCGCCGTAGCGGTCGAGCTGGTCGCGGAACAGGTTGCCGAGGCAGACGGCGCGCGGGCGGATCCGCCTCGCCACCTCAGGAAAGGCGCCCTCGTCGACCTCGAACAGCCCGAGCTCTGCGTCCCGGGCCTCGATCAGGGTGGAGGCGACGCCGGAGACGAGGTTCGCGCCGGAGCCGTTGTGGGCGAGCCGGACGCTCTTGCCGACGATCGCCGCCACGAGCGCGGCCGTCGTCGTCTTGCCGTTCGTCGCCGAGATCGCAGCCGTCCCGCGGGGCAGTCGCGCCGCCAGCGTCGAGACGGAGCCGGGGTCGAGCGTGGCGAGGATCTTGCCGGGGATGGTCGTGCCGCCGCCGCGGCCGGCGAGGCGCGAGAGGCGGCCCGCGGAGCGGGCGAGGGCGAGCTCGAGTGCGAGGCGCATCGCGAGCCCAGTCTAGTTGTGCC
>Ga0207702_10004044_pt1 | contig 13170 bp, 10 predicted proteins | sample KBSCornC62_FD_184302 | JGI IMG/M metagenome (GOLD analysis project Ga0207702, IMG submission 184302) | Corn rhizosphere microbial communities from Kellogg Biological Station, Michigan, USA - KBS Corn C6-2 (SPAdes) (version 2) | ecosystem: Host-associated > Plants > Roots > Rhizosphere > Soil ...
GAAAGCGCAGCAGGCCTTCGAGTACCTCACCGCTCTCAAAGTCGACGACGCGGAGGCGGATGCTGAACGCTTATCCTATTTGATCCGTTGTGCGCGCAAACTGAACCGCGAAGCGGACGTGAAACCATTTCTCGATCAACTGGAAGCAAGGCACCCTGTTTCCGGCTGGCGATTGGATGCGCTTATTTTCATTGCGGACGAGGCGCGCACGCGAAATGACGATTCCAAATACCTGCCTCTCTATCGTACCTGTGCCGCTAGTTTTAGCTCCGATCCCAGGGCCGCCTGGTGCCACTGGCGAGTGGCTTTCGAGAGTTATCGCAAGGACGCCGCTGATACTTTCGATCTGCTGCGCGCTTATGTCGAACATTTCCCTGCTTCCGGCGATGTGACGGACGCACTCTATTTTCTGGGCCGCCTTTCCGAGCGGAAGAAAGACTTCACGTCGGCGCGCGCCTGCTATGACGAGCTCATTGCACGCTTTCCGAATACCTATTACGCGACCGTGGCGCAAGATCGCTTAAAGGAATCCACCGTCAAAGCCGCCCTTCCCAGTCCACCCATGCTGGAATTTCTACGCGCCATAGCTTGGCCCTCGCGGCAAGTCTTTCCAAGTTTCACGCCTTCGCCGGGCGTCACCAAACGGCTCGACCGTGCGCAATTACTGCAATTGACCGGGTTAAACGATATGGCGGAAAACGAGCTGAAATTCGGTGCGGCCAACGATGACGAGCAGCCGAACGTGTACGCTTTTGAGCTTGCCAAGATCGTGTCGGCGCGCGGCGCTCCGGATCAGGCCCTGCGCTATATCAAGCACTTCACGCCCGATTATCTGTACATGCCGCTCGACCAGGCGCCAGTGAGCTTTTGGGAACTCGCTTTTCCTATCCCAAACCGCTCGGCTATTGAACGGCACAGCCATGCCCAATCGCTGGATCCGTTTCTGGTGGCTGCGCTCATCCGGCAGGAATCGGAATTCAACGTCAAGGTAGTTTCCTACGCGAACGCGTATGGATTGATGCAAATCATGCCGGCCACTGGACGTGAACTCGGTCGCCACTTCGGTATCCGGCGATTAAGGACCGCGCAGTTGTTGACGGCGGATCGAAATCTGCAATTGGGCACGTATTATTTCCGCAAGCTGCTGGATTCCTATGATGGAGAACCGGAGATCGCGCTTGCGGCATACAATGCCGGTCCGAGCCGTGCCAAGTCCTGGCGCACCTGGGGTCCGTTTCGTGAACCGGCGGAGTTCATCGAAGCGGTTCCGTTCCATCAGACGCGCGGCTATATTCAGATCGTGCTGCGCAACGCCGATGTTTACCGCCGCCTCTACGCCACGGCCACGCCTGACGTACCGGCTTATCGATCGAAGCCTGCGCCCAAACGCCGCAGCACGCATAAAAGGTAATGGCTGATCGGAAGCGGGCTCGTGAACTGGCGAAGGATTTCAACGAACGCATTTGTTTCTTTTGTGGCTCCTTGCGGCTCTACTCGTAATCACACGCAGGCGTGATGAATCTGATCCGTTCGGCAGGATGCGTTGGCCCCAACCCAAGCCAAATTTCCGTGCCCTTTACAAAAAGTTGTAGCGATTACGCGCAAGACCTCGTCGAACAGCAAGCGAAATTGAAACTCTTGGCGGGAGTGGAGTCTGTGTGTATGCGAACCAGCACATCGAGGTGAAATTGCAAACGGAAATTTCTAGAAAGCCGCTGCTAAGCGCCCTTATCGAGGGCGGCCAGTTCACCGATCACGTCGAGATCCGAGAAATCCGCTTCGGTCCTGGACAACAGACCGGGTTACACCGGCACCCTTGTCCAGTACTTGGATACGTGGCCAAAGGGACAATCTTGTTTCAAGTGGACGGAGAGCCTGCCAAGACTTTGTGCGAGGGCGATGCGTTTTTCGAGCCCGCCAATCGTAAAGTGCTGCATTTCGACAATGCTTCCCGGACCGAGCCTGCGACATTTATCGCGTTGTACCTGTTGGGCGCGGGCGAAGACGAACTGATCGAGATGCTTCGCTAAAATCGCTCCATGCCCCTTTCCGCGCAGCGGCGTTTTCAGAGCGATCGCATCGGGGATTTTCGCGAATCCGTCATTCGTGAGATGACCAGGCTCGCGCTGTTGAGCGGCGCGGTAAATCTCGCGCAAGGGTTTCCGGATTTTCCGGCGCCTGCGGAGATTAAGGCAGCCGCCCAGCGGGCGATCGCCGAAGATTGGAATCAATACCCGATCACTTGGGGAATGAAGCCGCTACGGGATGCCATCTGCGAGTCCTATCAACGGTTTTACGGCATTGAAATCGATCCCGAGCGCGAGGTTACTGTTTGCTGCGGTGCAACGGAGGGAATGATCGCTACTCTGCTCGCGCTACTCAATGCGGGCGATGAGGTGGTTGTATTCGAGCCGTTTTATGAAAATTATTGGCCTGATTCTCAGCTCAGTGGAGCGGTTTGCCGCTATGTCCCATTGCGGCCGCCCGCCTGGGACTTTGACCCGGCCGAACTCCGCGCCGCGTTTAACCCTCGGACTCGCGCAGTTATTCTCAACACTCCAAATAACCCCACAGGACGTGTGTTCTCACAAGATCAAATTAAAGTATTGGTTGAACTGTGCGAAGAGTTCGATGCTCTACTAATCACCGACGAGATTTACGAGCACATCGTCTTCGACGGCGAACGGCATGTGCCTCCCATCACTCTCGGCTCTGCCGCTCGGGACCGCTGCGTGGTTGTGAACAGTTTGAGCAAGACTTTTTCGGTCACCGGTTGGCGCGTCGGCTGGGTGATCGCGCCACCTGAATTGACGAACTCCATTCGCAAGGTGCACGACTTTCTGACGGTCGGTGCGCCTACGCCGCTGCAGCAGGCCGGTGTGGCGGCGCTTCGGATGCCCGATCGTTACTTCGTGGAACTTGCCGCCGCATACGAGGACAAACGAAACAGCATGCTCGCGATTTTGGAGAACGCCGGTTTCCGTTGCTTCGTGCCGAAAGGCGCTTACTACATCATGTGCGCGATCGATGCCTTCGATTTTCGCGACGATGTTGCTTTTTGTCGCCATCTCATTGAAGAAATAGGCGTCGCTGCAGTCCCAGGATCCAGCTTTTTTAGCGATCCGGTTGCCGGGCAAAATCTGATCCGCTTTTGTTTTGCGAAGAAAGCGGAGACGCTTGAGCTGGCGCGAGAGCGGCTCGATCGGCTCAAGGGCTAAGTTGGACTCGACATCGCGGCTGCAAGGCTGAGCTGGCTTCCCCGCCATCGGTCCGCCGGCGCACGTGCCGAAAATTCAGAAACCGCTTCGCTGCTTTCGGAAATAATCCGCATCAATATGAGCAATCCACCCGGTATGAGAAAGCGCTGGATGAATTGTTGGCGGCCAATTTCAAACCGGTCTGGCGCTTGAGGATTCTCCGGCTCTTCGGCGGCTTTGGCCCAGCTACCCTCGCAATAAAGACGGCGGCTGCGTTTGCGATAGAATGGCGGGCGAAATCGTAGGAAGCTGGAACTATGGATGCCGACCGCGTTGAAGTTTCATGGGATGCAGAGAAAAACCGCTGGCTGATTCGGATTGAAGTAGGTGCGGAGGTGATCCGCCGCCACTCAAAGGAACCGAAGAACGCGGACGACAAAACCCTGCAAACGGCGGCGGAACAGACTGCGGTGGATGAAGGCTACCAGGTCTCTCCCGCCAAGATTTCCGTCCGCCGGTAGGTAGACCCACTTATCGCAGCGGCGAGTCGAGCGTACGATGGTAGAATGACTACCTAGTATGGCTTCTAAGACTTCCTCCGGCCGAATAGATCTGCTGCAGGGTACGCTTGACATGTTGATCCTGCGCACTCTGCTGTTTGGTCCGGCGCACGGCCATCAAATCGCGAAACACATTCAACGCACGACTAGCGATGTGCTCCAGATTGAGCACGGTTCACTGTATCCCGCGCTGCATCGTCTGGAGCGCAAAGGCTGGTTGTCAGCAAAATGGGAAGCCGCTGGTAAAGACCTGAAGCGCGAGTTCAAATACTACCGCCTTACGCCGGCAGGGAGAAAACAGCTGGCTACGGAGGAATCGAAATGGAAGCAACTTGCCGCGGCGATTGCGAGTGTGATGTGGCCGGTTGAGGAGGGCTGAAATGTGGGCTTGGCTCGCAGAAAATCGCGAGAACAAGATCTGTATCGCGAGATTGAAATACACCGCCGGCGCGCCGAATCGATCCGTTAAGAGCGCTGCGTTACGAATGAAGCAAGGCTTTCTTCAACAAAACGAGCTGGCCCAAATGATATGAGTTGTGGGTCGCTAGTACGTGCGCCTCTCTCAACAGCGTTTGCCCGTCGCCATGCGCGAACGGCTTGAACAGATCCTGTTTCTCATCTTTGATAAGCCGGGCGAATGCGCGTGCGTCCTTTTGGAACGCTTCGACGCTCGCGTCCCAGGCTTGCGTATTTGGAGGTGCGTCTTCGACCGGCCAATATCCTTCGGGCCATTGAGGCGATTTGTATTTCGGATTCCGCGAAAATTCGAGGATATCGTGTTGGGCGATGCGTAGATGCTCGAGCAACTGCCAGGCCGTATGCGGAGCGCCGGATAGTTTTTCTCCATACAAGTTGCTCGGAAAGTCTTTGAGCGCGGAAGCGAAATCCAGATGAGCTTCATCGCCTTTCAGCGCACTAAGAAGTTGTTCTCGGAGAGTATCGGTTTGTTTGCCGCTCATAACACTACTATGGCGTGGCGGAGCGGGCCGTGAGGTCTTTCATCTGAGGAAGCTGTGAATTATCCCAGCCTCCGCCAAGGGCAAGAATGAGCGCTACGCTGGCTGTCATCTGGCGAAGCTGGACCTGTACTTCAGCTTGGCGGTTGTTTAACAGACTCGTCTGCGCGATGATGACATTCAAATAGCTATCGACGCCGGTCCTGAAACGCGTATTAGCAAGATCTAAATACCTCGTCGACGAAGTTACAGCAGCGTGCTGTTCGGTGGCCTCCTGCGAAAGTATGCGCAGAGCGGCTAGTTCGTCTTCTACGGCTTGGAACGAAACGAGCACAGTTTGACGATAATTCGCTACGGCGGCATCGTATTGCGCCTGCGCCTGGGCATTCAATGCGTGTCGCGCGCCTCCGTCAAACAGGGTCTGCGATAGTACAGGTCCGACAGACCAGAAGCGGCTCGGCCAAGTGAACCATTGAGTAAAGTCGGAAGTCTGAAAGCCGGCCGACGCACTGAGCGTGAGATTCGGATAATATGCAGCCCGTGCGACGCCGATTAAGGCGTTTGCCGCCGCTACCTGGCGTTCTAGCGCCGCTATGTCCGGCCGCCGCTCAAGTAGCGCCGACGGGATCGCAACCGGAATCGTAGGAGGATTGACGGCAAAAGGAGCCGCGGCCAGCGTAAAATTCGAAGCCGGCCTTCCGATCAGCGTGGCTATCGCGTGCTCGAATTGCGACCGCGCGACTCCCAGGTCGGTGGTCTGCGCGGTGGTCACATTGACCTGGGTTTGCGCTTGGACAACCTCCTGTTCAGAGTTGATCCCAGTTCTGTAAAGAGTCGTGGTGAGATCAAGTGCCTGTCGATAGTTTGCGAGAGTATCGATCAAAATACGACGCTGCATATCTACGGCCCGCAGTTCGAGGTATATCGTCGCAAGTTCAGACTGCGTGCTGAGCAGTGCGGTTGCGACATCCGCCGCGCTAGCCTGCGCCGAGTCCGCATTGGCTTCGATGGTATTTCGGATTCGATGCCAAAAATCGACAGTGTACGAAAGATCGAGAGGCATCGTAAAAGTATTCAGCGTAGTGGTAACAGGTGCACGTGAGGAACGAGCGGTAGCGGACGTTCGAGAGTTCGTATAGCCGGGGGCCGCTGTTAGGGTTGGCAATAGTGCGGATCGCCCGGATACGACCAATGCGCGCGCCGCTCGAAAATTTGCTTCCGCTGCGGCAATGGTCTGGTTGGAGATCGATACCTGCTCTTCGAGCTCGTTGAGTTGCGGATCGTTGTAGAGTTCCCACCATTTGGCGCGGATCTTGTCGTCGCCGGGCTCTGCGACTTTCCAGCCGGCTCCTTCCTTATATCCCGGCGGGAGGGTTTCTTTAAATGCCGATGGCGTCGGTGCGGGCGGCTTCACGTATTTTGGAGCGGGATTGCAGGCGCACAGAAAACCCAATAGAAGCGCCATCGCCAAGTAACGATTCTCTGATTTACTTTTCCACTTCATCGCTAACCTCCGTGAGCCAGTGGCACAGGTAAGCGGGACAATTTACGAGTCTTATATCTCGGCTCGCTTGCTCGGAAAGATAGCGAACAGCTTTACGGTCTACCAGTGTTACCTCACTCAGATCGATATTTACTTGCTTGTGCGCTCCACGCGCCTCTCGAATGCTACTTTCAAGCTCGCTAATGGCGTCTTCCTCGAACTTGCCGTTCAACAGAAGCGTCACCGAACATTCGGCTGGGTGCGGCTCCGCGATGATCGAATACTGGATCTGCATGGTACGTGGTTTAGGTTGCCGGTCCCAGCGCTTCGGCCGGAGCCTCCGGCAGGCGCCCGTGCCGGAGTTGTTGGAGCCATGTCGAAAAACGGTCCATATACAGGTAAATCACAGGCGTGGTGTAAAGAGTCAGCGCCTGGCTGACGATTAGTCCGCCGATAATTGTGATTCCAAGGGGCCGGCGCAGCTCGAATCCCGTACCATGCCCCAATGCTAATGGGAGGCCGCCGAGTAGCGCGGCCATCGTGGTCATCATGATCGGGCGGAATCGCAGTAGGCACGCTTGAAATGCCGCTTCTTTCGGAGACTTATGCTCGCGGCGCTCCACCGCTAGCGCGAAATCGATCATCATGATGGCGTTCTTCATCACAATGCCGATGAGCAAAATAATGCCGATCAGCGCGATTACACTCAGGTCTGTCTTGGTGATGAGCAGCGCGAGGATGGCGCCGACACCCGCCGATGGCAAGCTAGATAGAATCGTGATCGGATGAATCAGGCTTTCATAGAGCACGCCTAAAACGATATAAACGGCGGCCAACGCAGTAGCGATCAGCAACGGCTCATTTGCGAGCGAGGATTGAAACGCCTGGGCTGTGCCGGTGAAATTCGAGTTGATGGTGGTGGGCACCCCCGCGTTGGTCCGAGTCCGACTGATCGCTTCCACGGCCTGACCAAGCGAAACATCCGGCGCCAGGTTGAATGAGATAGTTACTGAAGGGAACACGCCGGAATGATTTACCGTCAGCGCAGCGGTGGATGGCTGAAAGCGCGTGAAAGCTGCAAGAGGAATCGGAGTGCCGCTGGTCGACGTTACGTACACCTGATTCAGCCCGCTGGGATCCTGCCAAAAGACCGGATTTACTTCCATCACGACGAAATATTGATTCATCGGTTTGAATGTGCGTGCGATTTGCCGTTCTCCGAAGGCATCGTACAAAACATTGTCGATAGTTTGCGGTGTTACACCTAGTCGTGAGGCTGTGGGCCGGTCGATCACCAGATTGGCTTCGAGCCCGTTGTTCTGCTGGTCGCTATTGACGTCCGTAAGCTCACGCATCCTGCGCATCAGGTTCAAAAGAATAGGAGCCCAATGCTTCAATTCATCCAGATTGTCGCTTTGGATTGTGTATTGAAATTGCGCTGCGCTCTGTCTGCCACCGACGCGAAGATCTTGCGATGATTGAAGATACAGCGTCACTCCTGGAACGCCAGTGAGCTTCGGACGCAGACGACCGATGATCTGGTCGGCCGACGCGTGCCGCTCGCCAAGCGGCTTCAGAGTGATGAAACAGCGCCCACTGGTAGTGGTCGTCCCTCCGCCTCCTCCGCTGAATGCTTGTACGGCTTGTATGTCCGGATCAGTCTGAACAACTTTTGCCAGCCGTATGATCTTCCCCTGCATGGCTTGGAACGAAGTACTCTGATCACCCATAAAGTTCCCGTTCAACCGGCCTGAATCTTGTTGCGGGAAGAAGCCCTTCGGCACGATGACGAATAAATAAATATTTAGGCAAAGCGTGGCGCCGGCGATTAGCAGGACAATTGCCGAATGTCCCATTACCCATCGCAGGCTGCGTTCATACGTTCTCAAAATAAAATCGAAGAATCGTTCGCTCAGTAAATAGACACGTCCGTGTCGTTTCTTATCGACGAGCAGGCGGGAACACATAGTAGGCGTCGTCGTGAGAGATACCAGCATCGAGACAATGATGGTCACCGATAGGGTCACTGCAAATTCGCGAAACAGGCGGCCTACTATACCGCCCATCATAAGAATGGGTATAAAGACCGATACGAGAGAAATGCTGATCGACAGCACAGTCGGACCGATTTCGGCTGCTCCAGTAAAGGCCGCCTTCATCGGGTTCATGCCTGCCTCGCGATAACGCGTGATGTTTTCGAGGACGACGATTGCGTCATCCACGACGAAACCCGTCGAAATCGTCAGGGCCATCAATGAGAGATTGTCGATGCTGAATCCGAACAGATACATGGCGCCGCACGTGCCTACGATTGAGACTGGAACGGCCACGCTCGGTATCAAGGTGGCACGCCAGTCACGCAGAAAAACAAAGACGACCAGAATCACCAGAACAACCGAGAGCATAAGCGTCCGCTCGACTGTTTTTACCGAGGCTCGAATAGTTACGGTTTGATCGAGTGTGATCAGGAGATTAATGGATGGATCGATTGAGGCATGTAGCTGCGGGAGCGCCGCCTTTATTCCGTCTACGGTCTCTATAATATTTGCCCCGGGCTGTCGGAAAATAATCAGGAGGGCGGCGCGTCGTCCGTTGGCCAAGCCGAGCGACCGGACAGTCTGCACCGAATCGCGCACCTCTGCGACATCCCGCAGCCGTACCGCGGCACCGTTGATGTAACGAATGGGCAATGGTTCATATTCAGCGGCGCGAAAGAGTTGGTCATTCGCCCCTATCATCCACGTTCTCTTCAGGTCTGAGAAACTGCCCTTGGCCATATTGGCGGTTTGAGCGGCGATGGCTGTCCGTACGTTCTCAAGGCTTAAACCGAAATGGTTAATCTGAGTCGGATTGACATCAATACGCACCGCGGGCGCCGAGCTGCCACCTGCCATAACCTGACCTACTCCGCGGATCTGGGAGATGCGCTGCAGCAGCACCGTGGAAGCAGCGTCATACAACGCCGCAGGAGGTAGCTTGTCCGACGTGAGAGCCAAAATCATGATCGGGGCATCCGCGGGATTTACCTTCCGATAGGTGGGATTGCCCGGTAAATCGACAGGAAGATAGCCTCGTGCGGCGTTAATAGCAGCCTGTACGTCACGTGCGGCAGCATCGACGTTGCGGTTTAAGTCGAATTGCAGAGTTACATTCGTCTGCCCCAAAGAGCTGGACGAGGTCATCTCCGTGACCGCGGCGATGCGGCCGAACTGACGCTCGAGTGGGGTCGCGACAGAAGACGCCATGATCTCAGGACTGGCGCCGGGAAGGGATGCCTGCACCGAGATAGTGGGGAAGTCAACTTGTGGCAGCGGCGAAACGGGCAGCAGCCGGAAGGCCACCGCACCCGCGAGGCCAACCGCCACGGTGAGTAGCGCCGTGGCGACAGGCCGATTGATAAAAGGTGAAGAGAGACTCATCCGTCAGTTTCCAGCCGCAGGCGCATGCTCCAGGCCCGGTGCCGCACCCTTCTTGGATTTGGAGAATCTTCGCGCCAGATTGTCGAAGAAGAGATAGATCACGGGGGTGGTGTAGAGCGTCAGAAGCTGGCTAAGCAACAGGCCACCGATAATCGTGATTCCGAGCGGGCGTCGAAGTTCCGATCCGGTGCCTTGTCCGAACGCCAGGGGAACTGCTCCCAGCAACGCCGCCATCGTGGTCATCATGATCGGGCGGAAGCGCAGCAGTGATGCCTGAAAAATAGCGTCATAGGGGTCTTTGCCCTGCTCGCGTTCCGCTTCCAATGCAAAATCAATCATCATGATCGCGTTCTTCTTGACAATGCCGATCAACAGCACGATGCCGATGATTGCGACTACGGTGAGCTCCGCGTGGCAAACCATCAGCGCGAGCAAAGCGCCTACACCCGCCGACGGCAAAGTCGAGAGAATTGTGATCGGATGAATGTAACTTTCATAGAGCACACCCAGCACGATGTAGACAGTCACTAATGCTGCCAAAATCAGGAGGGGCTCATTGGTGAGCGAGGCGACGAAAGCTTCCGCGGTTCCTTGAAATGAAGTCTGCATGGCCGCGGGCGCTGGCATCTCTTTCTGTACCTGCTTAATTGCATTCACTGCCGCACCGAGCGCCACTCCAGGTGCCAGATTGAAGGAAACAGTAGTTGCTGGAAACTGTCCGATGTGGCTGATCAGAATAGGAGTTGAGGAATTATGGAAGCTGGTGAACGCGCTTAGTGGAACCGGCGGGCCGGTCGTCGATTTGAGATAGATGTTCTCGAGATTTTTCGGATTGGTTTGAAATTGCGGTTGAACTTCTAAGATGACGTGATATTGATTGAGCTGCGTAAATAATGTGGAAACCTGGCGCTGTCCGAATGCGTTGTATAGCGCCGCATCGATATTTTGTACTGTGACGCCAACGCGGCTGGCCGTCTGGCGGTCGATCGAAAGCGCAGCTTCCAAGCCATGGGTTTGAAGATCGCTCGCTACATCGGCGAGTTCTGGCAATTCTTTCAATCGTTCTACAAACCTTCCGGCATAGTTGGCCAGTTCGTTCGCGTCTGGATCTTCGAGACTGTACTGGTATTGCGTTCGGCTGACGATATCTTCCACCGTGAGATCCTGGACGGGCTGCATATAAAGGGTGGTCCCGTCGATTTTCTGTAACTCGGGCTGCAACCGCCGGATGACATCTGATGCGTTGGCATCACGCTGCTCGATTGGCTTGAGGTTAATTTGTATACGGCCGGCATTGAGCGTAGTGTTTGTGCCATCGACTCCAATGAATGACGAAAGGCTTTCGACGGCGGAATCTTTCAGAATGACGGTTGCCAGGCGCTGTTGCAGTCGTGACATCTCGCTGAACGAAACGCTCTGATCTGCTTCTGAAACTCCCTGAATCTGGCCTGTGTCCTGGACCGGGAAAAAGCCCTTCGGGATCACGATATACAGATATACGGTCAAGGCCAGAGTGCCCACGGCTACACCAAGCGTCAGCGTGCGATGTCTCAATACCCACGTCAGGGTTCTTCCGTAGAAGGCTATCGTGCCTTCGAAGACCCTCTCGGAAGCTTTGTAGAAGCGGCCCTCTTGAGCGTCCTTTTTATGACGCAATAATTTGGCGCAGAGCATCGGCGTAAGTGTCAGTGACACGACGGCGGAAATCAGAATAGTCACCGCGAGAGTCACCGCAAATTCGCGGAACAGACGCCCGGTGATGTCGCCCATGAACAGCAATGGAATTAGAACCGCGATCAAAGAAACAGTCAACGAAACGATGGTGAAGCCGATCTGCTCGGCGCCCTTGAGCGCCGCGTCCAATGGGCGCTCACCCTGTTCCACGTAACGCATGATGTTTTCGATCATTACAATCGCGTCGTCCACGACAAATCCCGTGGAGATGGTCAGAGCCATCAGCGTCAGATTATTCAGGCTGTAGCCCAGCAGATACATCAGGGCGAACGTCCCAACCAGCGACAAAGGCACGGCTACGCTCGGTATGAAGGTGGCCGCGAGATTTCGAAGGAACACGAAGATCACCATGACAACGAGCGCGATACACACCATGAGTTCGAATTCCACGTCTTCGACCGATGCGCGAACCGTGAGAGTGCGATCCGTCAAAGTGGCGATGTTGATGGAGGAGGGAATTGTCGCACGCAACCTCGGTAGCAGCGCCTTTACTCGATCGACGACCTGAATAATATTCGCGCCGGGCTGCCGCTGGATATTCACAATCACCGCCGGGGTCCTGTTCATCCACGCCGAAAGATTGCTGTTCTCGATGCCGTCCACGATGTGGGCGACTTGGTTCAACATTACCGGCGCACCGTTTTTGTAGGCGACTACCACTTGTCCGTAATCTTTCGCTGTCAACAATTGATCGTTCGCGTTGATCTGGTAGCCCTGATGTGGCCCGTCGAAACTGCCTTTGGCTGCATCGAGACTCGTTGCGGTAAGCGCCGTATGCAGATCTTCCAGATTCAGACCGTAGGAGGCAAGCTGTGTGGGATTTGCCTGGATGCGAACCGCGGGCTTGCGGCCGCCGCTTATGGTAACCGCTCCGACGCCCGACAACTGCGAAATCTTTTGCGCCAGCCGCGTGTCGGCGTAGTCTTCCACCTGTTGCAGCGGCATAGTCTTCGAAGTTAGCGCCAAAGTTAGAATCGGTGAATCGGCGGGATTGGTCTTGCTATAGATCGGCGGCAGCGGGAGATCCGCCGGTAGGAATGTCTGCGCTGCGTTGATAGCGGCTTGCACTTCCTGCTCCGCTACGTCAATATTCAAACTCAATACAAACTGCAGCGTAATCACCGACGCGCCTTGCGAACTCGTCGATAACATCTGGTTTAAGCCCGGGACCTCTCCGAGTTGGCGTTCGAGCGGAGCGGTGATGGCGGAAGCCGTTACCGTTGGACTTGCGCCCGGGTAGAACGTGACCACTTGCATGGTCGGATAGTCCACTTGAGGAAGGGCCGAGACGGGCAATTGTTTATAGGCGACAATACCTATCAGCAGAATCGCCGCCATCAACAGCGACGTCGCGATTGGCCGCAGAATGAAGGGTCGGGAGGGATTCATGAATTGGGCGGCGCCACTGGCTCCTTGCGTGGCACGATTTTCACATTGTCCTGTAGTTTGTCGAAGCCATCGGTCACCACGGTTTCGCCAGGAGAGACGCCCGTGACTGCCGCCGCCAGGCCATCGGTCGTCGCTACGGTTACATTTCTTGCCAGCACTGTACTTTTACCCGGATCGACCACATATACAAACGACACTTCGTTATTCCGCTGAATGGCCGCGGTTGGGATGATGTTCCCGCCCGTCAGCGTCTTGACCAGCAGCCGCGCATTTACAAACTCGTTGGGGAACAGCCGAGAATCACTGTTTGAGAACGAAGCTCGCACCCGCACCGTACCGGTAGCTGTGTCGATCTGATTATCGAGGGTCAGCAGCGTTCCTTGCGACAGATGTGTCTGGTTGTCTCGATCGTAGGTGTCAACTCGCAAGGTG
>Ga0207702_10004047_pt1 | contig 13162 bp, 5 predicted proteins | sample KBSCornC62_FD_184302 | JGI IMG/M metagenome (GOLD analysis project Ga0207702, IMG submission 184302) | Corn rhizosphere microbial communities from Kellogg Biological Station, Michigan, USA - KBS Corn C6-2 (SPAdes) (version 2) | ecosystem: Host-associated > Plants > Roots > Rhizosphere > Soil ...
AGCAACTGGTGGCCGAGGTGGCCTGCCGCGAATGGGACGAGGACGCGCTGTATGCGCTGGTGCGCGGCGCGTATCCGTATCGCGAGCTGTCGCGCGCGGACTTCGACGCCATGCTACGCATGCTGGCCGAAGGCTTCACCACCCGCCGCGGCGCACGCGCCGCCTACCTGCACCGCGACGCCGTGCATCGCCAGGTGCGCGCGCGGCGCGGCGCGCGGCTGGTCGCGCTCACTTCCGGCGGCGCGATCCCCGACACCGCCGATTACCTCGTGGTGCTGGAGCCGCAGGCCACGGTGGTCGGCTCGGTGCACGAGGACTTCGCGGTGGAAAGCCTCGCCGGCGACATCTTCCAGCTCGGCAACACCAGCTACCGCATCCTGCGCGTGGAGCGCGACAGACTGCGCGTGGAAGACGCGCACGGCGTGCCGCCCAGCATTCCGTTCTGGCTGGGCGAGGCGCCGGGGCGCACGGACGAACTCTCGTTCGCGGTGTCGCGGCTGCGCGAGGAACTTGACGCTCGGCTCCCCTCTCCCGCTTGCGGGAGAGGGGTTGGGGGAGAGGGTTCGGCTGTGCCGGAAGGTTCGGCGAGCACCGTACCCTCTCCCCCAACCCCTCCCCCGGAGGGGGAGGGGAGTAAAGCCGGGGCGTTGGCGTGGCTGCGCGACGAACTCGGCCTGGGCGAAGCCGCCGCGCAACAGCTGCTCGACTACCTCGCCAGCGCGAAAGCCGCGCTGGGCGTGCTGCCCACGCAGTCGACCCTGGTGTTCGAGCGCTTCTTCGACGAGTCCGGCGGCACCCAGCTCGTCATCCACGCGCCGTTCGGCAGCCGCATCAACCGCGCCTGGGGCCTGGCGCTGCGCAAGCGCTTCTGCCGCCAGTTCAACTTCGAGCTGCAGGCCGCGGCCACCGAGGATGCGATCGTGCTGTCGCTGTCCACCAGCCACAGCTTTCCGCTGGAGGAAGTGGCGCGCTACCTGCACTCGAACAGCGCCGAGCATGTGCTGGTGCAGGCCCTGCTCGACGCCCCGCTGTTTCCCGCGCGCTGGCGCTGGAACGCGGTCACCGCGCTGGCGCTGCCGCGCTTCATCGGCGGCAAGAAGACGCCGCCGCAGCTGCAGCGCATGAAGAGCGAGGACCTGCTCGCCGCGGTGTTCCCCGACCAGGTCGCCTGCCTGGAGAACATCGTGGGCGAGCGGCAGATTCCCGATCATCCGCTGGTGGCGCAGACCCTGCACGACTGCCTGCGCGAGGCGATGGACGTCGACGGCCTGCTGCGCCTGCTGCGACAACTGGAAGGCGGCACGATCCGCCTCGTGGCCCGCGACCTCGCCGCGCCCAGCCCGCTCGCCGGCGCGGTGCTCAACGCCGCGCCCTACGCCTTCCTCGACGACGCGCCGCTGGAGGAACGCCGCACCCGCGCCGTCCGCCAGGACGTGCCGGCCAGCGCCGGCGACCTTGGCCGGCTCGATCCCGATGCGATCGCCGCGGTACGCGAAGAGGCCTGGCCGGAAGTGCGCAGCATCGACGAGATGCATGAAGCGCTGGACGCACTGGGCGGGATCACCGTCGACGAAGCCGCAGCGAACGAGGGATGGCGAGATAAGCTGCGCGCGCTGGCGAAAGACCAGCGCGCCACCTGCCTTTCTCCCTCTCCCCTCCGGGGAGAGGGTTGGGGTGAGGGGGCGTTCTTGCCTCAACCCGCATCAAAGCAGGCTCTTGGAAGCGTTCCCGCGAGCACCCGCCCCTCATCCCGACCTTCTCCCCAAAGGGGAGAAGGAGATGGCGGGGTGTGGGTCTGCGCGGAAAAACTGCCGCTGTGGCAGGTCGTGCATCCCGTGGCGTCGCTGCAACCTGCCATCACCGCACCCGCCGAGTACGCCGCGCAAAGCTGGACCCGTGAGGACGCCTTGCGCGAACTGGTGCGCGGCCGCCTGCTGGGCCTGGGGCCGGTGACCGTCGAGGCACTGGCCGCGCCGCTGGGCGTGACGCCATCGGAGGTGGAGGCTGCGCTTCTGCGCCTGCAGACCGAAGGCTACGTGATCCAGGGTCGCTTCGATCCGACGGTCGATGCGACGCAATGGTGCGAACGCCACCTGCTTGCGCGCATCCACCGCTACACGCTGGGCCGCCTGCGCCGCGAGATCGAACCGGTGAGCCGGCGCGAGCTGATCCGCTTCCTGCTCGACTGGCAGCACCTGAGCCCCGCCACGCAGCTGCGCGGCCCCGACGCGCTGCCGGCGGTGCTGGCGCAGCTGGAGGGCTACGAGGCGGCAGCCGGTGCGTGGGAGGCGGAGATCCTGCCCGCGCGCATCGCCGACTACTCGGCGAGCTGGCTGGACGAGCAGTGCCGTGCCGGCCGCATCGGCTGGAGCCGCCTGCGTGCGGGTGGCGGCAGCGGCCCGGTGCGCGCCACGCCCATCGTGTTGTTGCCGCGCCGGAAGATGGTCGTCTGGACGACCGTCGCGCAAGACGATTCACCGCAGGAAAGCCTGCTGTCCTCGCGGGCGCAGGCGGTGGCCGATGCGCTGCGCGAGCACGGCGCGCTGTTCTTCGACGAACTGCAGCACATCGCCCACCTGCTGCGTACCGAACTGGAGGACGCGCTGGGCGAACTGGTCGCCGCCGGCCGTGCGAGCTCGGACAGCTTCGCCGGCCTGCGCGCCCTGCTGCTGCCCGCGGCCAAGCGCGAGGCGCCGCGGCACCGGCGCGTGCGGCGGCATGTGTTCGGTGGCATCGAGGATGCGGGTCGCTGGTCGCTGGTGTGTTCTTCCCTTCTCCCCTCTGGGGAGAAGGTGGCCCCGAAGGGGAGAGGAGGCAATGGCGACGCTTCGCGCGATGTTAATTCGATTGAAGCCGAAACCGTGGAACACGTCGCCCGCGCCCTGCTCGCCCGCTACGGCGTGGTGTTCTGGCAGTTGCTGGAACGCGAGGCGCCGTGGCTGCCGCGCTGGCGCGAGCTGCTTCGCGTGTATCGCCGGCTGGAGGCGCGCGGCGAGATCCGCGGCGGCCGCTTCGTGGAAGGCTTGGTGGGCGAACAATTCGCGCTGCCGGAGGCGATCGCGCCGCTGCGTGCGATCCGCCAGCGCGCGGACGATGGCGCGCTGGTCGTGGTGGGCGGTTGCGATCCGTTGAACCTGGTGGGCAGCGTGCTGGCGGGCGACAAGGTGCCGGCGGTGGCCGGCTCGCGCGTGCTCTATCGCGACGGCGTGCCGCTGGCGGCGCAGGTAGCGGGCAAGTTCGTGCCGCTGACGGAGCTGTCCGCCGCCGAGACGCAGGCGGCGCGGCAGGCGCTGCAGTTGCGCGTGTCGACGCGCCTCACGGCTTGAGGCACAGGCGCCACCGATCCATCCAGTGGCCGGGATCGTCGACGTGCAACATGCCGGCCGCGCTTAGGCCGCGCAGGGCGACGAGGGAGGCGAGACGCTGGATGGCTCCGGTGCCGTGTGTGTAGGAGCGCACCCTGTGCGCGAATGCTCTGGTGCTTGATCGAAGCCAGATGCCAATCGCGCACAGGGTGCGCTCCTACAGGGGCGATTACGGCATGGTTTTCAGGGCCACCTGGCTGAGCGCATACAGCGGCCCGGCTACGGGCGCGGTGTAGATCAGGCAGAGGCTGTGTTCGCCGCTCTGCGCGGGCAGCTTCGCGTCCAGCTTGAACTCGCGCTGGGCGTGCGCGGGATCGGGCAGCGGCATCGAGGCCAGCACCGGGCCGTCGCAGCGGTCGGCATGCACCACCAGTTCGCCGAACGGCGTGGCGTGCGGGCGCGACACCACCAGCTTCTGCTCGTGCGCCAGCTGGAAGTTGCGCGGCAGCCGCACTGCGTCGACATGGATCGCCGCGACGCCGTCCATTAGCGTGGGCGGGAACAGCTGGCAGGTGTCGAACACGTTCACCGCGTACACCGGCTGGGTGCTGGTCGCGTCGGGCATCGGCTGCACGCGCAGGCGGAAGTCGCTGCCGGGGCAGTTTGCCAGCGCGGTACCCGGCAGGCTCAGCAGCGCGGCGCGATCCAGCACGCGTTCGCGCGGCGCGGCGAGTTCGCTGCCATCGGCAGCGAAGCTGGCGGCACGCACGGTGGCGGGCAGCGTCAGGTTCAACGGCGCGTCGTAGCGCGGCGCGGCCGGCGTGGGTGCGCTGCCGTCCAGCGTGTAATGGATGCTTCCGAAACCGGCCTGGTCGGAAAGCGTCACCGTGGCCTTGCCGGTGGCCAGCGCCACGTTGCGGTCGACCTGGATGTCCACCGCGAAGGCGCTGTCGGCATAGCCGACGTGCTGCGCTCGGTAGCGCGCGAGCTGCGCCGGCAGGCGGGCGAGGAAGCCGGGCCAGTTGTTGCTGGCGGCCGGCGACCAGGCCACCTCACTGAGCGCGTCCAGCCGCGGGAACACCGCGTGCTCCACGTGCGCCATGGTGGGGATGTGCTCGGTCCATACGTTGGCCTGGATGCCCAGCACGTGCTTCGCCTGTGTGGCGTTCAGCACGTCGGGCACGGCCTGGAGGCCGTACACGTCCTTCACCGATTCCACGCCGAGGCGGCCGGCGTATTCGTCGGCGAGGTCGCCCTGCACGTGGTCGAAGTACAGGTCCGGCGAGGGCGACATCACCACGTCGTGGCCGAGCAGCGCGGCCTTGATCGCGCCGTCGATGCCGCGCCAGGACATCACCGTGGCATCCGCCGGCAGGTTGTCGCCTTCGAGGATCTCGTCCCAGCCGATCAGCTTGCGGCCGTGCTGTTCGAGGTACTGGCCGATGCGGCCGATGAACCAGCCCTGCAAGGCGTCCTCGCTGGTGATGCCCAGCGCGCGCATCTTCGCCTGCACCGCGGGCGAGGCCTGCCACTGGTCCTTGATCGCCTCGTCGCCGCCCACGTGGATGTACTTCGAGGGAAACAGCGCCATCACTTCGGCCAGCACGTTGTCGATGAAGGTGAAGGTGTCGTCGTCCACGTTGTAGAGCCAGGGATTGATGCCGGAGTCGACGGAAACCTTCGGCCGCTTGCCGGTGACGCCGACCTGCGGGTACGAAGCCACCGCGGCCTGCGCGTGGCCGGGCATGTCCAGCTCCGGCACGATGGTGACGTGGCGCGCGGCGGCGTAGGCCACCACGGCGCGGATCTGTTCCTGCGTGTAGAAACCGCCGTAGCGCTTCGGCTCGCCGTACTTGCCGGCGTCCGGTGGCGTGCGCCAGGCGCCGATCTGCGTCAGTTCGGGGTAGCGCTTGATCTCGATGCGCCAGCCCTGGTCGTCGGTGAGGTGCCAGTGCAGCACGTCGAGCTTGAGCTGGGCCATCTGGTCGATCAGCTTCTCCACCTCGGCCACGCTCTGGAAGTGGCGCGCGGAATCCAGCATCAGCCCGCGCCAGGCGAAGCGCGGCCAGTCGCGGATGGACAGCGCGGGCACCTCCACCGCGCCCTGCCTCGCGCCGGGCGTCAGCAGCTGGGACAGCGTGACCGCGCCGTGGAACAGGCCGGCATCGTCGCGCGCGGTGACGCGGATGCCCTCGGGCGTGACGGCTAGCGCGTAGCCTTCGGCCTGCGCCACCGGTGCCTGCGGGTCGCGTTGCAGCACGATGGCGTGCGCCGCGTTGCCGTCGGTGGCAAGGCGCAGCTGCAGGCCGCGCGTGCGCGCGACGAGGTCGATCAGGTAGTCCGCGGTCCGCTTCGTCGCGGCATCGTGGCTCGCGAGCACGATCGGCGTGCGCGCATCCACGGTGAAGCTGCCGTGCTGCAGCGCGAGCTGTGCCGGCAGCGGAATCAGTGAAGGTGCCGGCACCTCGTTGGCGAGCGTTGCATGCAGGGGCAGGATGGTGAGCGCGAACAGCAGGCAGGCGTGCAGCAACAAGGTTCGGCGATTCATCGGCTTCTCCTGCGGGGTGGCTCAGCATGCCATCTCCATGGCTGCTTCAGAAGATAAAAAGACGGGCCCGCAAAGTGAAGCCGGGCCCGCTCGGGGAGAGTGCGGGCCGTCCATGGCCCGCGTGGATGCTGCTTTGAAGCGGAAAGCGGTGGATCAGAACTTGAAGTTCACGTTGAGGTAGTACTGGCGGCCGTTGTCGTAGAAGTAGTACGGCTGATTCCCGAACACCGCGCTCTTGGTGTAGTACTTCAGTTCCGCGTTGTTGAGGTTCATGGCATCGAACGACACCGACATCATGTCGTTGATGTTGTAGCCCAGCGAGAGCGCGAGGTTGCCGATGCCGGCCTGGTAGAAGTTGTCGGCACGGCTCACGCCCGCGTAGAACGACGAGCGGTAGGTGTAGCTGACGCGCGCGTTGAACTTCGCGTTCTCGAAGAAGGCGGACACGTTGCCGGTGGTCTTCGAGGTGCCCTGCAGCGGGGCGCCGTTGTCGGCATGGCCACTGGCGTAGGTGTAGTTCGCCGATACGCCGAAATTGTCGCCGATCGGCTGGATGTAGTTCAGTTCCACGCCCTTGACGCTGCCGTTGACGTTGGACGGCACGCTGACCAGGTAATTGGTGAAGACATCGTGGCCGGCGGTGGCACTTTCCTGCATGTTCTTGAAGCTCATGGTGACGTTGCTGAAGTTCACGTAGTCCTTCAGCTGCATCGAGTACACGCTGGCCGACAGCAGGCCGCGTGGGGCGAAATACCACTCCAGCGCGCTGTCGAAGTTGGTGGAGATCAGCGGCTTGAGCTTCGGGTTGCCGCCGCTGCCGGCGAGGGTCAGGTCGTTGAGCGAGATGAAGCCGGCCAGCGAGGAGTAGTCGGGCCGGGTCATCGTCTGCGACACGGCGAAGCGCGCCAGCAGGTCGTCGGTGAGGTTGAACTTGAAGTTCGCGCTCGGCAGCAGCTTGCCGTAGCTGTGGTGGTAGGTGTTCCAGTAGTAGTCGCCGAAGGCCGAGCCGGTGATCGGGCCGATGGCGCCGCTCTCGATCGGGCTGGTGCTGGAGTAGCTGATGCTTTCCTTGGTGTTGACGTAGCGCAAGCCGATGTTGCCGCTCCAGCGGTCGCCGTCGAAGTTCGCCTGGAAGTAGGCTGCGCCGTCCTTCTCGTTGACCTTGTAGATGTCGTTGAAATAGAAGCGGGCCACCGGGTCGCGGTTGGCGAACTTCGCGTCGAACGCGGCCAGCTGGGCCGGCGAGTAGTACCAGATGTTGCTGGGGAAGTTGCCGCCCAGGCTGCTGGCCAGGTCGCTCGGATAGTTCGACCAGCTGGTCGGATAGTTGGCCAGGTTCTGCCAGTCGCCCGTCGGGCCCTGCGCGATGCTGCGCAGATTCTCGCGGGTGTGGTCGGCATAGCGCAGGCCGAACTGCAGCGAGGACAGCGCGCCCTGGTCGAAGTCGAGCTCGCCGTCGCCCTGCACCCAGTTTTCCTTGTCCTTCGCGTCGATGCCGTTCTCGCCGAAGATCCAGCCGGCGGAGGGGAGGATCGCGTTCGGCGAGCTGTTGTCGCCGCCGACGGTCCAGTTGGTGGGCTTGCCGGTGCCCTGGATCGCCCAGCTCGCGGCCGCGCCGGGCTGCGCGCCGAGTTCCAGCACGTCCTGCGTCGGGCTCTTGCCGGTGCCGTGGGTGGTGCCGACCTGGCCCTTGAAGGTCAGGTTGTCGGTGGCGCGCCAATCCGCATCGAACGTCACGTAGTTCGAACTGGACTCGGCGCCCGGTCGCGAGATCTGGTCATACACGACGGAGGGGTTGGTGTTGCCCGCCACCGGCGCGAAGCTCGCGTTGACGAGCATGTTGTTGCGCACGGTGTAGCCGGGCTGCAGGCCGCCGGCGTTGATGAACTGGCTCGCCCACTGCATGTAGTTGCGGTTGTAGTTGTCGGCCTTGAGCGTGGTGGCGAAGCCGTTGAGGTTCAGCGTCAGGTTGTCGAGCGGCTTCCACTCGAGATCGATCGCGCCGCCCTTGCGGGTGCGGGTCTGGGTGAAGAAGGTGGAGCCCAGTTCCTGCGGGTAATAGACGCCGGCCAGATCGGGGTGGGCGATGGCGACGGCGTCGGTGGGGGCGATCTGGTTGTAGCCGCCGACCAGTTCCTGGCCGTTGCGCTGCAGGCTGCGCTTCTCGTAGAAGCCCTGCACCATCACGCCGAAGGTGTTGTCGTCGTTCTTCCAGTTGAACAGGCCGCTGGCCTGCGGCTTGGTCGAGCTGGGCAGGTCGGAGTACACGCCGCCGACGGACACCGAGCCGGTGGTCTGCTTGGCGAACTCCAGCGGCTTGCGGGTGATGATGTCCACCGTGCCGGTGGCGCCGCCTTCCTGCAGGCGCGCCTCGGAGCTCTTGTGCACCACCACCTCGCTGACGATTTCCGAAGGCAGCATGCTGTAGCTCACGCTGCGGCCCACGGTCGAGGTCTGCGACAGCACGAACCAGTCGCCGGTGCCGATGGTGTGGCCGTTGACCAGGGTCTGGGTCATGCTGGGGTTGGTGCCGCGCAGGCTGACGCGGTCGTTCTCGTCGAAGCCGCCCTCGCTGGCGCTGGCCGAGCTGATGTTGACGCCCGGCAGGCGCTGCAGCGTGTCGGCCACGTTCTTGACCGGCAGCTTGCCGATGTCCTCGGCGGTCACCACCTCGACGTGCGAGTTCGCGTCCTTCTTCAGCGCGAGCGAAGCGGCCTCGGTGGCGCGGATGCCGGTGACGGTGACCGAGGGCAGCTCGGTCACCTTCTTCTTGGCGGCCGCGTTGTTCTGGGCGTTGCCCTGGCTGTTCGGGTTCTGCGTGCTGTCCTGCGCGTACGCGCCGACAGACAGGCACAGGCCGGCGACGATGCTCGCGGCAAGCAGTGTCTTGCGATGGTTCATGATGTCCTCCCCTCAGAGGGCTGGTTCGGTCCGGGACCGGGTTGTCGTGGTTGTTTGACGGCGTTCGGCGCCGTGTCGCTAGAGCGGTGGCATGGCTTGATCTCCCTGCCGCTCGTCCAGAAACCAGCCGGCGGCGCCGATGACACCTAGCTGGCCGTGCTCGATCAGTCGTACGGGAACCTTCTGCAGGAACGCGCGCATCACGCCCTTGTTGAAGTAGCGCTCGGCGAAGCTGCTGGCGCGCAGGAAGCCGTGGATCTGCGGCAGGATGCCGCCGGCGAGGAACACGCCGCCGCTGGCGCCGTACAGCATCGCCAGGTCGCCGGTGAAGCTGCCGAGCAGGCCGCAGAACACCTGCAGTGTCTCCAGCGCCGCGGCGTCGTGGCCGGCCAGCGCGGCGCCGGTGACTTCCGCCGGCGTCATCAGCGCCACCGCGCAGCCGCGCAGCTCGCACAGCGCGTGGTAGAGCTTGAGCAGACCGGGGCCGGACAGCGCCTCCTCGTACGAGACGTGCGTGCGGCTGCGCGCCAGCACGCGCAGTATCTCGATCTCGCGTTCGTTGCCGGGTGCCAGCGCGATCTGGCCGGCCTCGGTGGGCAGCACCTGGGCGTGGCCGGCGCGCGGCAGCAGCACCGCCGAGCCCAGTCCGGTGCCCGGTCCCATCACCAGCACCGGGCCGCGCGGCGTCGGTTGCGCGGTCTCGATCACCGGCAGCGTCTCGTCCGCGCCGAGGAACTGGGTGGCCCAGGCCACCGCCTCGAAATCGTTGATGACTTCCAGCTGGGCCAGGCCGAGCTGTTCGCGCAGCGCATTGATCGACACCGGCCAGGGCAGGTTCTCGTTGACGATGGCGTCGTCCAGCACCACGCCGGCGCTGGCCACCACGCAGCGGCGGATGCGCCCCTGCAGCGGGGCGTGGCCGGCGATCGCCAGCTGCGCCACGAAATCGCGCAGCAGGGCGCCTAAGTCGGACCAGTCGGCGCAGAGGTAGCGGTGGTAGTGCAGCACGCGGACCGGCTGGCGCTCGCCGGGGGTGCCCAGCATCAGGCCGATGCGCGCATGGGTGCCGCCGACGTCGGCAGCGAGGAACGGCTCACCGTGGTCATGCGCACCATTCGCCGCCGACGGTCGCGGCGACGGCTGGGCGGCATGACGCTGGCTGGCGAACTCTCCCACGTGGCTTTCCCCTTGGTCCGCTGCGGCTGGCCGGCGTGGCGCGCGCTGCGCGCAAGGCCACCGGCCGGTGATGCTGGCGGAGTCTGGAATCGTCATGACAACGTTGTCAAGTGACTGTCCCGGAATTTTCACCATCAGCTGTCAGGCCTTGCAACATGACCGTTGGCAGGGGTCGCGGCACTGGATCGATTCAAATTTGCCGACGCGACCAAAGCGCGGCGCACCGGGCCTTGCCGCGCGCAAAGAAGGGTGAAAAGCGCGGTAGGAGCGCACCCTGCGCGCGAATGCCTGGCGCCGCTCGGGCGAAACCAAAGCCATCGTGCACAAGGTGTGCTCCTGCTGGGGGCCGGTGACGAGTTGGTGACTGCCGGTTGACAACGTTGTACTTTGCAGCCAATAAAGGGGCTTCGGCGGCCGCTCGTGCCGTTATGCTCACGGCCGTCCAGCCGTTCCTCCGGGGAGAGACTTCATGGCAAGCACGCTGGCGGCCGCGCCGTCCGAACGCTCGAACATCGGGCCGATGGTCATCATCGGCGTGCTGTTCTTCATCATGGGCTTCTTCACCTGGCTCAACGGGCCGCTGATCTCCTTCGTGAAAGTGGCTTTCACGCTGGACGACATCAACGCGTTCCTGGTGCCGTTCGCGTTCTACGTCTCCTACTTCGTGCTCGCGCTGCCAGCCGGCGCCGTGCTCAAGCGTACCGGCATGAAGAAGGGCATGGTGCTGGGCCTGTTCGTGATGGCCATCGGCGCGGCGCTGTTCGGCGAGTTCGTGCGCATCCGCGTCTATTACGGCGCGCTGACCGGCCTGTTCGTGATCGGTGCGGGCCTGTCGTTGCTGCAGACGGCGTCCAATCCCTACATCAGCATCCTCGGCCCGATCGAGAGCGCGGCGCAGCGCATCGGCGTCATGGGCATCTGCAACAAGATCGCCGGCGCGATCGCGCCGCTGGCGTTCGGCGTGCTGGTGCTGAAGGGCATCGACGCGTTCCTGGAAAAGGTCACCGCGATGCCCACCGGCCCGGACCGCGAAGCCCTGCTCAACGACTTTGCGGCGCGCGTGTACTGGCCCTACATGGCGGTGGCGGGCCTGCTGGTGCTGATCGCGGTGGTGATCGTTTTTTCCGCGTTGCCGGAAATCAAGCCGGCCGGCGCCAACAGCGAACGCTCGGTGGGCCACGGCAAGGGCGGCATCTTCAGCTTTCCGCACCTGTGGCTCGGCGTACTGTGCCTGTTCCTCTACGTGGGCGTCGAAGTGATGGCGGGCGACGCCATCAACACCTACGGCCAGGGCTTCGGCCTGCCGCTGCAGGTCACCTCGCACTTCACCACCTACACCATGGTGGCGATGCTGGTGGGTTACCTGGTGGGTTCGGCGCTGATCCCGCGCGTGATCTCGCAGCAGCGCTACCTCGCAGTGTCCGCGGTGCTCGGCGTGCTGTTCGCGCTGGGTGCGTTCGTCACCCACGGCTACGTGTCGGTGGCCTTCGTGGCCGCGCTGGGTTTCGCCAACGCGATGATGTGGCCGGCGATCTTCCCGCTGGCGATCAAGGGGCTGGGCAGCCACACGGAGCTGGGTTCGGCGCTGCTCATCATGGGCATCGTGGGCGGCGCCCTGTTGCCGCAGGCGTTCGTGCACCTGAAGCAGCACATCGACTTCCAGCTGGCGTTCGTGATCGTGATCGTGCCCTGCTACCTGTACATCCTGTACTACGGCCTGCGCGGTCATCGCGTCGGCCAGCACGTGGCGGGTTGAGCGACGTGCCGCGCCTGCATGGCCATCCGCTAGACTGTGCCGCGCAACTGCGCGATCGCCCGGCCGCGTCCCGCGCCGTCCCATCCCACCAAGGCATCTGAGGTCCAGCGGTTGCGCAGCGCCACGATCAAGGATGTAGCCGAGCAGGCGGGCGTCTCGCTGAAGACCGTCTCGCGCGTCATCAACAACGAACCGTCGGTGCATGCGCGCACGCGCGAGAAGGTGCAGCGCGCGATCGACGCGCTGGAGTACCGGCCCGACCCCTCCGCGCGCAGCCTGCGCAGCACGCGCGCCTACGCGGTGGGCCTGGTCTACGACAACCCCAACGCGCACTACATCATCAGCATGCAGAGCGGCGTGCTGGCGGCCTGCCGCAAGAGCGGCTACGGCCTGCAGATCCATCCCTGCGACTCCACCTCGCCGCGGCTGGCCGACGAACTGGTCGCGCTGGCGGCGCACGCGCGGCTGGCCGGCCTGGTGCTGGCGCCGCCGATGTCCGAGCAGCCCGAGCTGATCCGCAAGCTGGCGGCGGCGAAGATCCCGTTCATGCGGGTGATCTCCGCGCGGCAGGATCCGCAGGATGGCTACCCTTGCGTCTACGTGGACGACCGCGACGCCGCCTACGCGATCACCGAACACCTGATCCAGCTCGGCCATACCCGCATCGGCTTCCTGTGGGGCGGCCGCGACCACCGCTCCAGCCCCGAGCGCTACCAGGGCTACGAGGACGCGCTGAAGGACTACGGCATCGCGCTGGACCGCAAGCTGATCCTGCCCGGCGACTACTCCTTCGACGACGGCTTCCGCGGCGCGCGCAAGCTGCTCGCGCTGAAAGACCGCCCCACCGCGATCTTCGGCTCCAACGACGAGATTGCCGCCGGCGTGCTGGCTGCCGCGCACTCCGGCGGCATCAGCGTGCCGTGGGAGCTGTCGATCGCCGGCTTCGAGGACAGCCCGTTCTCCAAGCAGTCCTGGCCCGCGCTCACCACCGCGCGCCAGGCCACCGAGGAAATCGCCCGCCACGCCGCACAACGGCTGATCGCCAACCTGCAGCACGAGGCGAACGGCGAGCCGCTGGAGGAAGGCAACGAGGGCTTCAGTCCCGAACTCGTGGTGCGCGGTTCCACTGCGCCGCTGCGCGGCACGCCGACCAAGCGCTGACGCGCGCGCCCTTCTCCCTCTCCCCTTCGGGGAGAGGGTTGGGGTGAGGGGCGGGTGCTCGCGACGACGTTGACTCCCCTCGCCCGCTTGCGGGAGAGGGGTCGGGGGAGAGGGGCTCTTGCTCTTCTTGCGCAAATTTCAAAGCAGTTTCGTGCGCCTGCCGGCGTCCGAGTTACTTTTCTCTTGCGTGGCCAAGAGAAAAGTAACCAAAAGAGAAGGCCACCCCGGTTCTGAGGTTTCCCCACGAATGATCGAGCCAGATCAAACGCTTGGCGTTCTTCCGGGGTGGCAAGAGGTGCGCGCATGGCGCAGTCT
>Ga0207702_10004051_pt1 | contig 13152 bp, 13 predicted proteins | sample KBSCornC62_FD_184302 | JGI IMG/M metagenome (GOLD analysis project Ga0207702, IMG submission 184302) | Corn rhizosphere microbial communities from Kellogg Biological Station, Michigan, USA - KBS Corn C6-2 (SPAdes) (version 2) | ecosystem: Host-associated > Plants > Roots > Rhizosphere > Soil ...
CGCGTAGATCGTGACTGCGGGAAACGCATCGCGCAAACGCCCATTGCCGCCGATGTGGTCGAGGTGCCAATGCGTGTTGATCACCGCGACGATTGGCTGCCGCTGCTTCCGCGCGGCCTCCAGCAGACGGTCGGTGTGGGCCGCGTGCCGCCCGGTGTCGATCGCGATCAAGCCTTCCGGCGCCGCGAGCAGCGTGCTGTTGCCGTCGGGCTGCGCGTTCGGTACGAACGTGCCGCGCAGCAGGGTGATGTCGCGCGGCAACTCGCGCGCCGCGGCAGGTACGGCCAAGGCGAGCGCCGAGACGAATGGGAGCACGAACGCAGCGATCCGACGCATTCCGCTTCTCCGAGGATTCGACCCGACTACCTTGCGCCGGTCGCGGCGCGCCCCAAACTGCCGGAAGTCATCGTGACCCGTTTCCGCACCCGGGCGCGCTCCGTTATGCTGCGCACCCGCCTTGTCAGCGCGATTCCAGCATGTACGGACCCTCCAGCCCCGCCATCGCCAACCTGATCCTGATCGCTGCCACGGTGATCGTGTCGCTGATGGCGCTCAACAATCCGGAACTGATGCGCCGCCTGATCCTGTGGCCGCCGGCGATCGCGCGCGACAAGCAGTATTACCGTTTGATCAGCTACGGCTTCGTGCATGCCGACGGCCAGCACCTGCTGTTCAACATGATCACGCTGTATTTCTTCGGCAGCACGATGGAGACGTTCTTCGAAGTGCTGTTCGCGCCGTGGGTCTACCCGCTTTTCTATTTTGGCGGCCTGGTCGTTTCGATCCTGCCGAGCTACCTCGACAACCGCAACAATCCCGGCTATCACAGCCTTGGTGCATCCGGCGCGGTGTCGGCGGCGCTGTTCGCGTCGATCCTGCTCAAGCCCTGGACCATGATCGTCGTGTTCGTGGTGCCCGTGCCGGCGATCATCTATGCCGTGCTCTACATTCTCTACAGCCTCTACGCCGACCGCCGCGGCGGCGACCGCATCAATCACATGGCGCACCTGTGGGGCGCCGCCTACGGCGTGGCGTTCACGGCGATCGCCGAACCGCGCGTTTTGAGTGCGTTTCTCGCGAGCCTGGCGCACCCGCATTTCGGATGAACACGCCGGCCTGCGCCGATGGCGCAGCGCGGCATGCGGTGCTCAGCCCGGATTCAAGCGCCGTGCTCTACCCTGACCGGCAGGTTACAGGAGCAGGACTATGAAACGCTTGTTGAGTCTGGTCTTGGTCGGCGGCGCCCTGACCTTGCTGGGCGGCTGTTACTACCCGACCTACCGTCCGGGTGTCGTGTACGACGACGAGGGCGCGAACGTGCGTTCGAGCGTCGTCTACGACGACGACTACGGCTACGGCCCGTATTACGGGGCCGCGTATTATCCGGGCTACTACTATGATCCCTGGTATTACGGCGCGCCGTGGGTCGGTTTCGGCTTCTACGGCAGCTATTACGGCGGCCACCACTGGCATGGCGGGCATGGCGACTGGCACGGCGGCCACGGCGGCTGGCACGGCGGCGGCGGGCACGGCGGTAGCGGCCATCACGGACACTGATCCCGAAGGGGAAGGTGAGCGCAGCGGGCGACCCGGCGACGGGCCGCCCGCTGTCATTTCGGGGTGGCCGAAGGCTGGAATCGCGTGTGGCGGAACCCCATTCTAGCCCCAGCCGGAAGCCTTGTGCAGTCTGGCCCCTGTCTCCCCGAGTGCCTATCATCCGACCCATGACTTCGATCGTCACATCGCGCGAAACGGCCCTGCCGGGGCGCTTCGCGTACCTGATGGGCCTGTACGCCGAGAACTATCACCGGCTGTCGCGCCTGTTCGCGCCGCAGGAGTTGAAATGCGGCCGCTACGTCTCCAGCGTCGACGACGGTTTGGACGTCTATCTGGAAGTGGTCGAGCGTCACCCCTACACGACGGAACTGCACCTGACCTACAGCGTGCCCGACGCCGACACCGGAGGTCTATCGCCGTCGGCGTGGTTGCGCATCTATTCCGACGCGCGCGTGGCTGAAGTCACGCACTGCCATCCGGGCAAGAAGTTCTGGCACGAGCTCGGGCCGTTTCCGCCGGCCAAGACGGTCTTCCAGCACCGGATGCGCATGGCGACGTTCCTCAACCGCTGGCTCGAATACCTCGCCGAGCAGGGCCATTCGCGCGGTACGCTTGCGCGGCTGCCCGACTCGCTGCCGCACTGCGCATGACACCGGCGTCGCCGCGACCACGGTTTTGCAACGCCGCTGTAACGCGCGCGCGGCATGCTGCCGCCCATCTGCGGCGGAGTGCGGCGCGATGGACGCGATCTTCTACTGGCTCGACCACAACGGCGTGTTCGCCTCGTTGCAGCATTCCTGGATCTGGGCCAGTCTCACGGCGTTGCTGTCGGTCGGCACGCTCGCCGGCCTTGTCGCGCTGGCGCGGCACTACGACGGCCCAGCGCGCGCTCCGTTCGCCCGCGACAGCTGACGCCGGCGCGCGCGCTGCCGCGTGGCATGGTTCGCCTGGTTCCGCCGCAGCGCGCCGCTCGCCGGGCTCGTCGCTGCTTCGCTGGCGCCGCCATCTGACGGAGCGCCGCGCATGACGCGGCGGATCCTGCTTCTGAGCGTGTCTGCCGGCGCGGGTCATGTGCGCGCCGGCGAAGCGCTGCGCCAGACCGCGGAGCGCGAATTCGGCGACGTCGAGGCGCTGCACCTGGACGTGATGGACTACGCATCGGCCGCGTTCCGCAAGCTCTACGCCGACGCGTACATCAAGCTCGTGAACAAGCTGCCGCGCGTGTGGGGCATGCTGTACGAGTTCACCTCGGCGACGCCCGCGGATGCCACCATGAACAAGGTGCGCCGCTCGATCGAGCGCCTCAACACGCGCGCGTTGCGCAAGCGCATCGACGCGTTCGCACCGGACGCGATCGTGTGCACGCATTTCCTGCCGGCCGAGATCCTGATGCACGAGATCCGGCGCGACCGGCTCGACGTGCCGGTCTGGGTGCAGGTGACCGACTTCGATTTGCACCGCATGTGGGTGATCCCGCACATGACGGGCTTTTTTGCCGCCAACGACGAGATCGGCTACCGCATGCAGCGCGCCGGACTCGGCGACGCGCACGTGCACGTGACCGGCATTCCGATCGTGCCCGCATTTGCGGATACGCACGATCGCGACGCCTGCTGCCGCGCGCTCGGCCTCGACCCGGCGAAGCGCACGATCCTGCTGATGGGCGGCGGCGCGGGTGTGGGGCATCTGGATGACATCGCGCAGAACCTGTTGCAGAACGGCGGCGATTTCCAGCTGATCGTCCTCGCCGGCAAGAATGCCGCCGCGCTGAAAACCTTGCAAACCATGGCGCAACGCTATCCGACGCGCCTTTTCCCGCTCGGCTACACGACCGAAGTGGAAAAACTGATGGCCTGCGCCGACCTCGCGATCAGCAAGCCCGGCGGGCTGACCACGTCGGAGTGCCTCGCGATGCAGGTGCCGATGATCGTGCACTCGCCGATCCCGGGCCAGGAGGAACGCAACGCCGATTACCTGATGGAGCAGGGCGCGGCCTTGAAGGCGGTCGATCCGGTCGGTTTGAGCTACCGCGTGCAGGAACTGCTCGGATCACCCGAGCGCCTGGCCGCGATGCGCCGGCGTTGCGCTGCGCTGGCGCGCCCGCACGCCGCGCGCGACGTGCTGCAGATCGTCCTCGCCCACGCGGCCGCGCTCAACGCATGACGTTCGACGTGATGCGGTTCCGCCGGCTGCTGCTGCCGACGCTCGTCGGCACGTTGCTGCTCGCCTACGTGTTCGCCAACGTCGAAATCCAGATCGAAGGCGCTGCCGGTTGGGCCGCGGGCCTGCCGACCTGGCGCATCGCGCCGAATTTCTGGCTGGACCTGTTCTGGGGCGGTCGCGAGATGACGGGCTACCACGCCTGGGTGTTCCCGTTCATCGCGCTTTTCTTTCATTTTCCCTTCGTCTTCTTCGGCCGCTGGTCCTGGCGCGCGGAAGCCCGTGTGCTTGGCGCGATCCTCACGTTCTGGATCAGCGAGGATTTCCTCTGGTTCGTGTGCAATCCAGCGTACGGGCTGACGCATTTCACGCCCGAATCGGTGCCCTGGCACGTGCACTGGTGGGGGGCGGCGCCGACCGACTACTGGGTTTTCCTGAGTATCGCCGCCGCATTGTTTTCGCTATCCTGCGCTGCACCGCCGCATGCGGGATCGCGGCGCCTGTGGATCCGCACGGACCGACCATGACGACTGCACGAGGCCTGCGTTCGCGGCCTGCCTGGAAGGCATTGGAGGCGCACCACGCCGCAATGCGCGAAACCACGCTTCGCGCGCTTTTCGCCGACGATCCGCGCCGCGGCGAGACGTTCACCGCCGAAGGCGCCGGCCTCTGGCTCGACTATTCGAAAAACCGCATTGACGCGGAAACCTTGCGCCTGCTCGGCGCGCTCGCCGACGACTGCGGTCTGCGCGCGGCGATCGATGCGATGTGGCGCGGCGAGCGCGTGAATTCGACCGAGCGTCGCGCTGCACTGCACATCGCGCTGCGCGCGGCGCCCGACGACGATTTCCGCGTCGACGGCGGCGACGTCGTGTCGGGCGTGCAGACGGTGCTCGCGCGCATGGCCGAATTCGCCGAACGCGTGCGCAGCGGCGTCTGGACGGGGCACACCGGTCGGCGCATCCGCAACGTGGTCAACATCGGCATCGGCGGTTCCGACCTCGGGCCGGTGATGGCGTACGAAGCCCTGCGCCATTACAGCGACCGCCGCCTGCGGTTCCATTTCGTGTCGAATGTCGACGGCAGCGATTTCGCCGAAGTCGTGCGCGATCTCGACCCGGCTGAAACGTTGTTCATCGTCTGCTCGAAAACGTTCACCACGCAGGAAACGCTGGCCAACGCGCGCGCGGCACGCGCCTGGACGCTCGATGCGCACGCCGACGAAGCCGCGATCAGCCGGCATTTCGTCGCGGTCTCGACCAACGCGGCCGAGGTCGCCCGCTTCGGCATCGACACCGCGAACATGTTCGGTTTCTGGGACTGGGTCGGCGGGCGCTACTCGATGGGCTCGGCCGTCGGCCTGTCCACCATGTTGGCGATCGGCGCGGATAATTTCCGCGCCATGCTCGCGGGCTTCCGCGCGATGGACCGGCATTTCAACGAGGCGCCCTGGGAGCGCAACCTGCCGGTGCTGCTCGGTCTGCTGACCGTGTGGTACGCGAATTTCTTCGGTGCGGCGAGCGTGGCCGTGCTGCCGTACGACCAGTACCTGAAACGGTTTCCGGCGTACCTGCAGCAGCTCGCGATGGAAAGCAACGGCAACCAGGTCACGCACGACGGCACGCGCGTCGACTACGCCACCAGCCCGATCTACTGGGGCGAACCCGGCACCAACGGGCAGCATTCGTTCTACCAGTTGCTGCACCAGGGCACACACCTGGTGCCGTGCGATTTCATCGGCTTCTGGCACACGCTCAATCCGATCGGCGCGCACCACGACCTGCTGATGGCGAACCTGTTCGCGCAGGCCGAAGCGCTCGCGTTCGGCAAGACCGCCGACGAAGTGCGTGCCGACGGCGTGGAGGAACGGCTGGTCCCGCACCGCACGTTCCCCGGCAACCGTCCGAGCAACATGATCCTGGCCGACCGGCTCACGCCCGAAGTGCTCGGCGCGCTGGTCGCACTCTACGAGCACAGCGTGTTCGTGCAGGGCACGATCTGGGACATCGATTCCTTCGACCAGTGGGGCGTGGAATTGGGCAAGGTGCTCGCAAACCGCATCGCGCCGGAATTGACCGACGTGACGCGCCCGCTCTCGCACGACAGCTCGACCAACAACTTGATCCGTCGTTACCGCGCCGCGCGGCGCGACTGACGGCACAACGGCGCCGTACCGGCGCCCGCAGCACGGCCACAGGAGATCCACATGAACAAGCTGGAGAAAGTCGTCTACACCGCCCACGCCACCGCCACTGGCGGGCGCGACGGTCGCGCCCGGTCCTCCGACGGCCGCATCGACGTGGTGCTGAAGCCGCCGAAGGAGATGGGCGGGACGGGCGAGGGCGTGAATCCGGAACAGCTGTTCGCGGCCGGATATTCGGCCTGCTTCATCGGCGCGATCAAATTCGTCGCGGGGCAACAGAAAGTGCAGGTCCCTGCCGATACCACGATCGAAGGCTCGGTCGGCATCGGCCCGATTCCGAACGGTTTCGGCCTCACGGTCGAGCTCAAGGTGTCGATGCCGGGCGTGGATCGCGCGCTGGCCCAGTCGCTGATCGAGAAGGCGCACCAGGTGTGCCCGTATTCGAATGCGACGCGCGGGAACATCGACGTGAAATTGTCGCTGGCCTGAGCGCGGGCGGATTGCGACGCGGCGCACCGGGTGCTAGTTTTCATCCGGTGCACCGAAAAATTTGGTGGGGGGGAACCATGCAATTTGCCATCCGTGGGGAATGGCGGCGGGCGGACATTCCGCGTCAACGCTGCCGCTTGGTGCCGCTGGTCGCGGCGATCGTTCTCGGCTGTTCATCGGCGGGTGCCGCGACAATCGCGGTCAATGACGCGAGCGGCGACAGCACGACCGGTCTGTGCACGCTCGCCGACGCGGTGGACGCGATCAACGGCGCGCAAGCCGTGAACGGCTGCACGGCCGGCGACGGCGTGTCGGACACGATCGATCTGTCGTTTTTCACCGCGCCGACGACGATCTCGTTTCAGAATCCGAACGCGCCCGCCGTGCAGTCGGGCATCGCGCTGACCAAACCGGCGACGATCACCGGGCCGCTCGATGCGGGGGGCCGGCCGCTGGTCACGATCGCGCGTAACGCGAGCGCAGCCACGTATTTCCGCGTGATCGGCACCAGCGCCAACCTGACGCTGCAGAACGTGAACATCACGGGCGGCCATCTGACGAATGCCCGCGGCGCCGGCGTGAACGCGACCGGGCAGGCGAACCTGACGATCACGAATTCGACCATCAGCGGCAACACCATCAACGGCAACACGCCGTATTCCGGTGGCGGCGTCGCGAGCGAGTACGGCGGCATCACGCTGACCGGTTCGACCGTCAGCGACAACTTCTGCACGCACAACGGCGGCGGGGTGTACACGCTGCACGAGGGTCAGATAACGGTCACCAATTCGACCATCAGCGGCAATCACGCGTACTACTACGGCGGCGGCGTCTACAGTTTCAACGGCGACGTGACCCTGACCGGCAGCACGGTCAGCAACAACTCGGTCTTCAGCCTCTACAACTACAACGGCAACATCATCACCCGTGACGGCCTGGGTGGCGGCGGCGCGTGGGTGTACAAAAGCCTGCACATGACGAATTCCACCGTGAGCGGCAACTATTCGCGCTCGGGCTTCAGCGGCGTCGACGTGGTGGGCAAGAGTTACGCCGCACGCCCCGGCGGGATCCGCTCGGCGCCGCGGGCGCCGCAGCGCTCGCGTCCCGCCACGAGCACGTTCCAAAGCGGCAACGCCTACGTCTATTTCAGCACCATCGCGCGCAACTCCAGCAATGCGACGTACTCGCTCGGCACCGACGGCATGTTTGTCGAGAACTATCTGCATGCGATCGGCGACATCTTCCAGGACAACGCTTCGGGCAATCTGCAGTTCACGTTCGCCGGTTCGGTTCTTGTGGGCAGCAACAACATCATCGGTGCGCCGCAGCCCTCGCAAACGCCGGCAGGTACGCCCGACTGCGATCCGAAGCTCGGGCCGCTCGCGAATTGGGGCGGGCCCACATCGACGTTGCCATTGCTCGCCGGTTCGTGCGCGCTGGATGCAGGACCGGAAACGCTGTCGACCGGCATTACGACCGATCAGCGTGGCCTGCCACGCGTGGCGAATTCGATAGCGGACATCGGCGCCTTCGAAAAACAAAGCGACACCGATCCCGATTTGATCTTCGACGGCGGATTCGAAACCAGCGGATAGCCGGAGCTGCGGCTGCGAGGGGAGCCCTTATGGATTACCGCTACGATTATCTGATCGTCGGCGGCGGCATGGCCGCGGATGCCGCGGCCAAGGCGTTGCGTAGCGCGGAGGCGAACGCGCAGATCGGGTTGATTACGGCCGAATCGCACGCACCGTACGAACGCCCGCCGCTGTCGAAAGCGCTGTGGAAGAACAAAGCGGAAGCCGAGATCGATCTCGGCACCGCGCGCGCGGGCGTGGAATTGCACCTGGGCCGTCGCGCCGAGGTGATCGACCGCGCACAGCACCGCGTTCGCGACGATCACGGCAACACGTATCGCTACCGCAAGCTGCTGCTCGCCACCGGCGCGACGCCGCGCACGCTGCCGTTTGGCGGCGAGCGCGTGATCGCGTTTCGCACGCTCGACGACTACCACGCGCTGCGCCGTTTTGCGCAGCCCGGTGCGACGATCGCCGTGGTCGGCGGCGGCTTCATCGGCGCCGAACTCGCGGCATCGCTGGCCGCGCACGGCTGCCGCGTGACGCTCGTCTTTCCCGGCGAGGCGATCGGCGCCGGGCGCTATCCGCCGCGGCTCGCCGCCTGGCTCACGGATGTCTATCGCGAGCGCGGCGTCGATGTGCGCAGCGGCGTGCGCGTGACCGGCGGCAGCGCGCAGGCCGACGGCGTGGTCCTACAATTGTCGGACGGTACGCGCATCGAGACCGCCGCTGCGGTCGCAGGCCTCGGCGTCACGCCGAACGTCGAACTGGCGCAACAGGCCGGACTCGACGTAAGCGACGGTATCGAAGTCGATGCGCAGTTGCGCACCTCCGACGCGGACATTTTCGCCGCCGGCGACGTTGCCTATTTCCATTCCGACGCACTCGACCGTTGCCAGCGCGTGGAGCACGAGAACGCCGCGATCGGCATGGGCAACATCGCCGGGCGTGCGATGGCGGGCGAGTCGGTGCGTTACACGACGCAGCCGTATTTCTACTCGGACCTGTTCGAATTCGGCTACGAAGCGGTCGGCCTGCTCGACGACACGCTCGACGTGGTCGAGCAATGGACCGAGCCCTATCGCGAAGGTGTGTGCTACTACCTCGACGGCGGCCGCGTGCGCGGCGTGCTGCTGTGGAACGTGTGGGGCCAAGTCGAAGCGGCGCGCGAGCTGATCGCCGCGCGCGGCCCGTTCGACGCCGAAAACGTCCGCGGCCGTTTGCCGCGCATGGCCTGATCGTGCGCCTGCGGTCCGACGCGGCGAGCTACTACCTCGCCACCGCGGGCGCGCCGTCGCCGCGCGCACCGCTGAGCGGCGCGCATGCAGCGCGCGTGGCCGTGATCGGCGGCGGCTACGCCGGTCTCAACACGGCGCTCGGCTTGTGCGAGCGCGGCGTGCGCGACGTCGTCCTGCTCGAACGCGAGCACCTCGGATTCGGCGCCTCCGGGCGCAACGGCGGTTTCGTGTTTGGCGGCTATTCGCTCGGCGAAGCGTCGCTGCTGCGGCAATTGGGGCGCGAGCGGGCTCAGGCGTTGTACCGGCGGACGATCGCCGCGGTGGATCTGGTGCGGACGCGCGTGGCGCGGTATGCGATCGCCTGCGACGCGGTCGACGCCGGCGTGTACTGGACGAACTGGTTCCGCGACCCGCAGGTGCTGCGCGAGCGTCAGGCGCTGCTCGAACGCGAGTACGGCGAGCGCTGGGAGTGGGTGTCGCACCCGGAGCTGCGCGAGCGCGTGCGCAGCGAGCGGTACAGCGATGCACTGTACGAACGCAACGCGCTGCACCTGCATCCGCTCAAGTACGCGCTCGGTCTCGCCGTGGCGATCGAGGCCTGCGGTGCGCGCATCCACGAACAGACACCGGCCGTGCGCCTCGAACGCCGCGGCGCCGCGTGGCGCATACACACACCCGACGGTCACGTCGATGCGGAAACGGTCGTGCTCGCCTGCGGCGGTTATCTCGCCGGACTGGATCGGCAGGTCGACCGCGCGGTGTTGCCGATCGCCACGTACGTGATGGCGACGGAACCGCTTGGCGAGCGCCTGGCCGAGTGTTTCGGCACGCGCGCCGCGGTCTATGACACGCGCTTCGCGTTTGACTACTACCGTCCGCTGCCTGACACGCGAATCCTGTGGGGCGGCCGCATCTCGATCCGCGACCGCGAACCGATGACTGTCGCCAAGATCCTGCGCCGCGACTTGCTCGAGGTCTTCCCGCAGCTGCACGACGTTCGCATCGACTACGCCTGGTCCGGCCTGATGAGCTATGCACGGCATCAGATGCCGCAGCTCGGCACGCGCGGCGACGGCCTGTGGTGGATCCAGGCGTTCGGCGGGCACGGCGTGTCCTCGACCGCGGCGCTCGGCGAGTTCCTCGCCGCTGCGATTGCGGAGCACGACACGGGGTGGCGGGAACTGGCGGATTTCGGCTTGGCCGAGAGCTTCCGTCCGCTCGGTTTCCTCGGCGCCGAAGCGAGTTATCTTTGGTACCGCTTCAAGGATTGGATGAAGGAACGCGGCGAACGCTGAATGCGCGGCGCGCCGTGCGCAGCGGTTGCGCAGTGCGCGGGCGCACGTGCGCGCGGTGATGCGGCGCATTCGGGTCTTCGCCGCGCTGCGCGGGTGGCAGGCGGTGGAACAGTGCGCAGCGGTGCGCGCGTCATTCCAAGCGGGCGAAGAACCGATCCGCACGCGGCGCATACCAGCGTTCCGCGTCCAGCGAATAGGCCACGCCGAATGCGCGACCGACGATGCTGTCCCGCGGCACGAAGCCGATATAGCGCGAATCCTTGCTGTTGTCGCGGCTGTCGCCGAGAACCAGGTACTCGCCGGCCGGCACCGTGACCGGCCCGAAATTGCGTGCCGCGGACCGCTGCGGCAGCAGCATGACGGCATGCGGGCGACCGGGCAGCGATTCGCGCGCGTATGTGTGCGTCAGCGACCGCGTTGCGGCCGGCAGGTCGGCGTCGGCGAGCGGTGCGGCGGCGGGCTCGATGTCCATCGGTTGGCCGTCGATCAGCAGGCGCTCGTCGCGCATCTCGACGCGCTCGCCCGGCAGCCCGATCACTCGTTTGACCAGGGTCGTGCCGTCCTCGGGCGAAGGGAAGATGACGATGTCGCCACGCGCCGGATCGGCGCCGTGCGTCAAGCGGTGCGTGGTGAACGGCACGCGCAGGCCGTAGGCCGCTTTGTCGACCAGGATGCGGTCGCCTTCGACGATGGTCGGGTTCATCGAGCCCGAAGGCACGAGCATCCAGTCCGCCAGCGCGGAGCGAAACACGAGCATCAGGCCGAGGAAGACGAACAGCGAGCGGTTGGCGGCGATCCAGCGATTCAGGCGCGGCAGACGCATGGCGAAGCTCCGGTTTGCGATGCGTTTCGGACTGGCGGCGTCGCGGCAAAGTTCCGTGCACTTCGGGGTGACGAATGGCACGGGTTGGCGCGTCGCGCCGGCGGCATTCGAGACGCTGCTCGTGCTGCAATGTAAAGTGATGTTTAGCCACTTGCACTCGCGTGCCGGGCTCGGCACGCTCGGGCTCGAGCGAACGGAGGATGCAGCGACGATGAAACAGCGTGCGATGCGGTGGATGGCGGTAGCGACGGCGGCGATCGCGACGACGGCAGGGGCGGCCCCTGCGCCGGGCGCGGACGAGGCGGCGTTCCGCAAACTCTACAAGGAACTGGTCGAGATCAACACGACACTGTCCGTCGGCAGTTGCACGGAGGCGGCCGAGGCGATGCGTGCGCACCTGATCGCGGCGGGCATGCCGAAAGCCGACACACGCATCCTGGCGCCGGCGGAACGCCCGAAGGACGGCGCGCTGATCGCCGTGTTGCACGGCAGCGATCCGAACGCGAAGGCGCTGCTGCTGCTCGCGCACATCGACGTGGTCGAGGCGAAGCGCGCCGACTGGCAGCGCGATCCGTTCACGCTGGTGGAAGAGGACGGCTGGTTCTACGCGCGCGGTTCGAGCGACGACAAGGCGATGGCCGCGGTGTTCACCGACAGCGTCGTGCGGTACCTCCAGAACGGCTTCAAGCCGCGGCGCGACATCAAGCTCGCGTTGACGTGCGGCGAAGAGACGCCGAACGTGTTCAACAGCGTGCAATGGCTGATCAAGCACCATCCGGACGCGCTACAGGCCGCGTTCGCGCTGAACGAAGGCGCCGGCGGCGAACTCGACGCGAACGGCAAGCCGGTCGCGCTGCAGATCCAGGCGGGCGAAAAGGTATACCAGGATTTCGAGCTCGTCTCGGACGATTCCGGCGGACACAGTTCGCGTCCTAAGCCGCACGGCAACAATCCACTGGTGCGCGTGAGCAACGCGATGGCCAAGATCGGCGCATTCGATTTCCCGCTGCAGCTGAATGAAACTACGCGCGCGTATTTCAAGGCCGAACAGGAACTCGAGCCGGCGCCGGTCGCGGCCGACATGCGCGCAGTGCTCGCGAACCCGCCCGACGAAGGCGCCGTACAGCGGTTGTGGGCGCTCAACCCGGGCTGGAACGGCATGATGCGCACCACGTGCACGCCGACCGAGATCGAAGGCGGGCACGCGCCGAACGCGCTGCCGCAGCACGTGCATGCGAACGTGAACTGCCGCATCCTGCCGGAAACGTCGGCGGCGGACGTGCAAAAGCAATTGGTCCAGATCGTCGGCGACGACAAGGTCACGATCAAGCCGGTGGGTGAGCTCGATACAGCAGTCGTCCCGCCGCCCCCGCTGTCGCCCGCGATCATGAAGCCGGTGCGCGACGTCGCGCAGAGGATCTGGCCGGGCGTGGCTATCGTGCCGACCATGTCGACCGGCGCCACCGACGGCCGTTACCTCAACGCCGCCGGCGTGCCCACGTATGGCCTTTCCGGCATGTTCCACGACGCCGAGGGCAGCCGCGCGCATGGATTGAACGAGCGCATTCGCGTCAAATCCCTGCTCGACGGTCGGCGGTTCCTGTACGAAATCGTGCAGATTTACGCGAATCAGGCGGGGTAGGCGTTTCGCCTTCTTTCTTGTCATTCCCGCGTACGCGGGAATCCAGTTCCGGCTTTTATGCGGACGAGTCAGCAGTGGCAGAATCCAAGAACTGGATTCCCGCCTGCGCGGGAATGACGACAATCGGGTAACGTGTCTCGTGCGATAACAGTCGAGGGTCTCGCCGCATGATCCATCGCCGCAACTTCCTCCGCGCCTCGCTCGCCGGCGCGGCCTTCGCCGCCGCACGTT
>Ga0207702_10004055_pt1 | contig 13143 bp, 13 predicted proteins | sample KBSCornC62_FD_184302 | JGI IMG/M metagenome (GOLD analysis project Ga0207702, IMG submission 184302) | Corn rhizosphere microbial communities from Kellogg Biological Station, Michigan, USA - KBS Corn C6-2 (SPAdes) (version 2) | ecosystem: Host-associated > Plants > Roots > Rhizosphere > Soil ...
CGGATCGGCAAGATCGCGACCGACGCCGCCAGGGCGGTCGGCTACCGCGGCGCCGGCACGATCGAGGGCATGCAGGTCGGCGACGAGTACTTCTTCCTCGAGATGAACACCCGGGTCCAGGTCGAGCACTGCGTGACCGAGATGGTCACCGGCGTTGACATCGTCCGCGAGCAGATCCTCGTCGCCGCCGGCGAGCCGCTCTCGATCTCCCAGGAGGACGTCGAGCTGCGCGGCTGGTCGATCGAGTGCCGGATCAACGCCGAGGCCGCGCACAAGAACTACGCCCCGGCCCCCGGGCCGATCGGCAACTCCTACCACGAGCCTTCGGGCCCCGGCGTCCGCGTCGACTCCGGAGTGGAGGCTGGCGGCGAGGTGACGCCGATGTACGACCCAATGGTGGCCAAGCTGATCGTCTGGGACGTCGACCGCGAGCACGCCACCCGTCGCATGCTGCGGGCGCTCGACGAATACGACACCGGTGGCCTCACCACCCTGATCCCCTTCCACAAGAAGATCCTCGCCACCGAGCAGTGGGCGCGCGGGGAGACCTGCCGCGACCTGATGGAAGACAAGGAGTGGCTGAAGACCACCGCTCCCGAGGACACCACCCCGCCCGAGCCCAGCGAGGACGGCGGCGAGGTCGTGAGCCGCGACTACAAGGTCGAGGTCTCCGGCAAGCTCTTCGACGTCAAGGTGATCGGCGAGGCCCCCGCGGGCGGCGGCGCCGCTGCACCGGCCGCAGGCGGCCCCGGGCAACGACAGCCGCCGAAACGAGAGCGCAAAGGCGGCGGTGGCAGCAGCGCCTCGAGCGAGGCCCTGATCGCCCCCCTCCAGGGGACCGTCTTCAAGGTCGCCGTCGAGCAGGGCGCCGAGGTCTCAGAGGGCGACCTGATCTGCGTGATTGAGGCGATGAAGATGGAGAACGAGATCAACGCTCACCGCTCCGGCAAGGTGGAGGAGCTCCCGATCTCCGAGGGGACCGCAGTTAGCAGCGGCGACACCCTCGCAGTCATCAAGTAGTGCGCCCTTTGCCCGCCAGGCGGGCATAAAGCGCACCGCCCGGATCAGGGCTGGCGTTTGTGGTGGCGCTTTTCTTCGCGTTCGCGTTCTTTGCGCCGTTCTTCTTCGCGCCGTTCCTTGCTCACCTTCTGCTGCTCCCGCTTGGTCAGCGGGAAGGGCGGGGCGGTTTCGCGACAGCTGCGGCCGACGCAGGCCTCGAGGCGAATCAGCTGCGCATGGAGAAAGGCGCGGATCGGGAAGTAGTTGGGGACCCGGACGATGTTGTTGAGCTCGTTCGGGTCTTTGTTGATGTCGTAGAGCTCCTTCTCGCCATCGGGCCACTCGATGTACTTGTAGGGGCCGAGGCGGATTCCCTCGTAGTCCTTCGGCGGGGCGATGATCGAGGCCTTGGCTTCGCCGCCACTCCGGCGCGCGCTCACCTCTTTGACCGCCCGCTGCGCGGTAGGTTCCCCGTTGGCTTCGACGTCGTCGGTCTGGACGAAGGACTCGAAGAGGAAGGGCCGGCGGGTGCGCAGGCTGGGATCGCGGAAGAAGGGCACCAGCGAGGTGCCGTCGATGCTCTTGTCCGGGGTGACGTTGGCGAGTTCGAGGATCGTCGGGGTGATGTCGATGTTCCCGGCCAGCTCGCCGGTGGCGGTGCCGGGTTTGATCCCCGGGCCCCGGATCAGCAGTGGCAGGTGGGTCGCCGGCTCGTAGGCGAGGAACTTGCCGCCGGTGAGCCGGTGCTCGCCGTAGAAGAAGCCGTTGTCGGAGGTGAAGATGACGTAGGTGTTGCTGAGCCGGTGCTGGGACCCGAGGGTGTCGAGGATCACTTTCACCCCGTCGTCGATCGCCCGCAGCGAGGCCAGTGCCTTCTGGTAGTAGACGCGGTAGGTATGGATGTCGTTCAGCGACAGGTAGGGCGCTTCGCGGATGAAGCGCGGCTTGTCGTTGACGTTGCCCTCGTTGAACCCTTCTTCGCGGTCGTGGGGGAAGGGGGCGCCGTCGAAGAGCGTGTAGTGGCGCGGGGCGGGCTCGGGCCCGGCCGGGCGGCGGAAGTCGCCGTGCGGGGCGGTGTAGTCGAGCTGCAGGTAGAAAGGCTGTTCGGGCGAGGTTCCGTTCAGCTCTTCCCAGGCGATCCGGGTCAGCACGTCGGTCTCGTAGAGGCAGGGTTTGTCTTCGATCGTCGTGGTCGGACAGCCGAAGTAGTCGCGTTCGCCGTATTCGCGCGTGTCCCAGCTGCCGGAGTCGCCGAAGGGCCCGTCGATCGTGCCGTTGTCGTTCAGCGAGTAGCCGTAGAAGTAGTGGTGGGTGTCGGCGTTCTCGACCGTGTGCCAGGCGCTCCAGCCGGGCGGCACGTCGGTGCCGTTGTCGTACGGTTCGTCGCCGTAGCCGTTCAAGAACTTGCCGATGTGGATCGTCCGGTAGCCGGCCCCCTGCAGCCAGGTCGCGATGTTGTGGGTGAAGGCGCCGCGGGACTTGAAGCCGAGGTAGCCCCCGTTCGGCTGCACGTTGCCGCGGACGTTGGAGTTGTGCGCGTAGCGGCCGGTCATCAGGCTGACCCGCGAGGGGCAGCAGAGGGGGTAGGAGACGTAGTAGCGGTTGAAGGTGATGCCGCGTCCGGCGATCATCGAGAGCGTGTTCGGCATCGCCGGGACGTCGATGCCGCCGGCGTTGAAGACCGTGTAGAGCTGGTCGAGCGTCTCGTCATCGGTCTGGATGACGACGAAGTTCGGGTGTTCGGGCGGGAAGGCGGAGGCCGTGGCGGCGCCGGCCTTCTGCGCGTTGGCGAAGACGAGGCCGGTGAGCAGCACCAGCAGCGCCGCCGCAGTGGCAAGCCGCGCGCGCAGCACGCGCGACGGACTGGCTTGTGCTCGAAGCATCTGCATAGAGGAAAGCGTCGGGGCGATCTACCCCGTAACCGGCGCCTCACGCCTGAGTTGCGCCGTGAAAGCTAGAAGACGCTCAGGACGCGCCGAGCTTTTTAACTGCTTCGCGAAAGTTTTTTACCGTCGCGCTGGGGGCTTTCCGGCCTTCCAGTTTCTCGCCGTGGCGATTGACCCAGATCACCGGCACGTTCATTTTCAGCACCGGCGCGATGTCGGTCGTGTAGTTCGAGCCGATGTGGAGCCAGCCTTTCTTGCCGCCGATGCGCCGCGCGGTCTCTTTGAAGTGGACGGGATCGGGCTTGTAGCTGCGGACCTGCTGGGCGGTGACGACAAGGTCGAGTTCGGTCCGCAGGTGGCGGCGCGAGATCCCCAACAGTTTGTCGTCGATGTTGGAGACGATCCCGATCTCGTACTTCTTGCCGAGCCGGTCCATCGCCGCGTTGGCCTCGCGAAACGGCAGCCAGTAGGCAACGCTGTTGGGCAGGAACTGGGCCCGCGAGGGCTCGACTTCCCAGCCGATCTCACCCGCGACTTTGACGATCGTCCGCCGCAGCACCTCGGCGTAGAGCTCGTAGGACCCGGCCATGATTTCGGCCTGTACTTCCATGAACCGCTCCAGGAAGGGCCCCTCCTCGAAGCTGAAGCCGTCTTTGGCCGCCTCTTTCTTGCAGGCCTCGATGATGCCTTTCTCCCAGTCGATGAGGGTGCCGTAGCAGTCGGTGGTCACCCATTTGATGTTTTTGAGACTGGGGAGGGCCATGAGCGAGCGCGGCATTATGTCATTCGGATAGGGTTCCGCGCCGCGCCCCGGCAGCGCACCTCCTTAGACATGGACCTTCTCGAGTACCAGGGCAAGCAGCTGTTCGCCAAGCACGGCATCCCCGTGCCGAGTGGCGAGGTGGCCGACACCGTCGACGAGGCCGTCGCCGCGGCCGAGCGGATCGGCTACCCGTGCGCGATCAAGGCGCAGGTCCTGATCGGCGGTCGCGGCAAGGCCGGCGGGATCAAGATCGCCCAGAACACCGAGGAGGCGCGCGCCCACGCCGACGCGATCCTCGGCATGGACATCGTCGGCCCGCACGGCGAGGGGCCCTTCCGCGTCGACCAGGTCTGGATCGAGGGCGGCTCAGACATCGCCGAGGAGTACTACGCCTCGGTCATCCTCGACCGCGGCGAGAAGAAGCTGCTGGCGATGGTCTCCGCCAAAGGCGGGATGGACATCGAGGCGGTGGCCGCCGAGGACCCCGACGCGCTGGTCAAACGCCACATCGACCCGACCCGCGAGTTCACTGCCGCCGACGCCCGCACGATCGTCGCCGACGCTGGCCTCGCCGAGGACGCGCTCGACGAGGCGGCCGAGGCGCTGGTGAAGCTGGCCGAGGTGGCGCGCGAGGAGGACGCGACCCTGATCGAGGTCAACCCGCTGATCGTCACCGACGGCCGGGACGTCATCGCGCTCGACGCCAAGGTGACGATCGACGGCAACTCGCTCTTCCGCCACCAGGACCTGGCCGAGATCGCCGACACCGTCGACGACCCGCAGGAGCAGATGGCAAAGGAAAAGGGCCTCACTTACGTGAAACTGGACGGCAACGTCGGCATCCTCGCCAACGGCGCCGGGCTCTGCATGTCGACGCTGGACGTCGTCGCTCAGGCCGGCGGCGCGCCCGCCAATTTCCTCGACGCCGGCGGCGGCTCTAAAGCCGAGGCGATCGTCAACGCGCTGGAAGTGATCAAGAGCGACCAGAAGGTCACCGCGATCCTCTTCAACATCTTCGGCGGCATCACCCGCTGCGACGAGATCGCCAACGGGATCGTCACCGCTTCGCAGCAGATCGACCTTGGCATGCCGCTGGTCGTCCGCCTCGACGGCACCAACTCTGAGGAGGGGCTGAAGATCCTCGCCGAGGCCGACCTGCCGAACCTGCATCAGGAGAAGACGATGCTGGACGCGGCGCGCCGCGTCGTCGAGCTCGCCGGGAGCGCCGCATGAGCATCATCATCGATGAAGGCACGAAGCTCGCCGTCTCCGGCCTGACCGGCCGCGAGGGCTCCTTCCACGGGCTCCGCAACAAGGCCTACGGGACCGACCTCGTCGCCGGCGTCACGCCCGGCAAGGGCGGCCAGGACGTCGAGGGCACCCCGGTCTTCGACACGATCAAGGAGGCCGTCGACGAGGCAGGCGCCAACACTTCGATGATCTTCGTACCCGCGCGCTTCGCCGCCGCGGCGATCGACGAGGCGATCGACTCCGGCGTCGAGACGGTGATCGCGATCACCGAGGGGATCCCGGTCCTCGACATGCTCTCCACCTACTGGAAGGCGAAGGAGGCGGGCGTGCGGCTGATCGGCCCCAACTGCCCCGGCGTCCTCTCGCCCGGCAAGGCCAACGTGGGCATCATCCCGGCCCAGTTCTTCGACCCCGGCCCGATCGGCGTCGTCTCCAAGAGCGGCACCCTGACCTACCAGATCGGCAACGAGCTGAAGCAGGCCGGGACCGGCAACTCCTCGATCGTCGGCATCGGCGGCGACCCGATCGTCGGCTCGGACTTCATCGACATCCTCACCATGTACGAGGCCGACCCCGACACCGAGCTGATCGTGATGGTCGGCGAGATCGGCGGCGACGCCGAGGAGCGGGCCGCCGAGTTCATCGCCAGCGAGGTCTCGAAGCCCGTCGTCGCCTACATCGCCGGCTTCACCGCCCCTCCCGGCAAGCAGATGGGCCACGCCGGCGCGATCATCTCCGGCTCCTCGGGCACCGCCCAGGCGAAGAAAGACGCGCTCGAAGCCAAGGGCGTTCGGGTCGGCGAAAGCCCAACCGAGACGGCCCAGATCGCAGCCGAGATGCTGCGCTCCCTTTAGCCGGCGGCGTAGACCGGCTTGGGGCGCAGCTGGAGGCTGCGGACGATCGCTTCCATGCCCTCGAAGCTGCCGTAGGGGTTGACCGTTTCGATGAAGTCGGGCGCCGGGGGAGCGTTGACGACGACTTTGACGCCGCCGACGTCGACCCAGGCGGTGAAGGCCTTTGGCGCTTCCTTGGGGCAGCGACTGAAGTTCTCTTTGTAGCCTCCGAAGATCGTCGCGGTGCCTTCGGCGAGGGGGATCGTCCGCGTCCGGGTGCACTTCCAGCTGGTGATCGAACGGCTGGTCTTCGAAGCGGTGAAGACGCTCCAGGTCGCGGGCGTCCAGATCCCCAGCCGGATGTTGGCGTAGAGAATGTTCAGGGGCGCGTACGGGCCTTCGGCGAAGCCTCCTTCAAGGGCTTCCGGGGTCGCCTCTTCGCTGAACGAGGAGATGAAGAGGCGGTTGGCCGGCAGGTTGCCGCCGGGCTTGAACGTGCGCCCGAGCCAGTAGACGGGGATGTCGATCGCCGGATCGTCGAGCCCGACTTCGGCGTCGGAGCGTTCGGCGGCGGTGTACGGGGTCGGATCGAGGATGTGGGCCTGCTGGCGCGGCGCCAGTTCGGCGACGAGGCGGTCGTCGGTGGCGACGGAATCGCCCAGGGCCACGACCGCGGCGACCGTGTTGCCGCTGTGCCAGGTGAGGATCGAAGCCCTGTGCTTGCCGCGGATCAGGTAGGGGAACCATGCCCGCGGCGCGTGGAAGAGCCGGGTTCGAGAGCCGACCTTGAGGCTCGTCGCCACTCTTCGAGGCCGGCCTTCGGACAGCACGCGGCTGAACATCGTCGGGATCAGGTTCCAGGCGTTTTCGGCCGCGGCGGCGCTGCCGAGCGCGAGCACGCCGCTGAAGACGACCGGCGCGACCGGCTGCTCCCCGGGGACCACGTAGCGGCTGTCGTAGGCGGCGATGCATCCACTGGGGTGGTACCTGCGCACGAACTCGACCATCGCGCCGTGCTGGGCGGAGGGGTCGCTGAAGGCTTCGCAGAGCAGGCCGTCGTCTCCCCGTCCCTCACCGAGGTAGCCGTTGCCGAACCCGGGCGGCAGGTCGGTCAGCCGCAGCACCATCTCCGACTGGTTGACCTTCGGGGGGCGATAGCCACCGGCGGCGTCACTGGAGGGGCCGCTGAGCAGCATGGCGCCGAGCGCGATCGCCAGCACCGCGATGAGTGCGGTGGCGCCGATGCGAAAACCGGCCGGGCCCGCCATGGGCCGCGAGTATAGGCGGGGGTTCGCGCCCTTTGGCGCGTTGCTAGGGTCGATGGCCGATGGCGGGCGACACGATCTCATTCGCGCGCGGCGCTCCGAGCGCCGACATCCTCCCCCATGAGCAGGTGCGGGAGGCGGCGCAGCGGGCGCTTACTTCTGACTGGGAAACGGCGCTTTCCTACGGCGTCGGGATCGGTCATCCCGGGCTCTGCCAGTGGGTGGCGGAGCGGCATGGGCACCTGGATGCGAGCCAGGTGATGATCACCAACGGCTCGCTCGAGGCGGGGGCGATGCTGTTTCAGCACTTGCTCGGGCCCGGCGACCGCGTTGCCGTCGAGCAGCCGAGCTACGACCGCACCCTGCTCCTGCTGCAGCAGCTCGGGGTCGAGCTGGTGCCGATCTCGCTCGAGGCCGACGGGCTCGACGTCGGCGAGCTCGAGGCGGCGCTGGCCGAGGGGCCGCTGAAGTTCGCCCACGTCATCCCCAACGCGCACAACCCCGCCGGCTGCACGCTCTCGCTCGAGAAGCGCCGGCTCCTCGTCGAGCTGGCCGCCGAGCACGACTTCTGGATCTTCGAGGACGACCCCTACCGCGAGCTGCCGTTCGAGGGCGAGCCGCTGGAGACGATGCTCTCGCTCGACCAGGGCGGGAAAGTCATCCACGCCTCCTCCTTCTCGAAGACGGTCAGCCCCGGTGTCCGCGTCGGCTACCTGGCCGGCCCGGCCGAGGAGATCAAAAAGCTGGCGAAAAAGGCCAACGAGACCTACATCTCGCCGAACATGTTGGCCGAGGCGATCGTGCTCGAGCTCTGCCGCAGCGGTGAGCTCGATCGCAACATCGAGTTCGTCAAAGGCGAGCTGAAGGCGCGCTGCGACGCCCTCGTCTCGGCGCTCGAAGAGCAGATCCCCGAGGCCGAGTTCGTCGTCCCCGGCGGCGGTTACTTCCTCTGGCTCGATCTCGCCGAGGGCACCGACAGCGCCGCCCTCTTGGCTGAGGCGAAAGGCCACGGCGTCACCTTTGTCGCCGGCCCCGACTTCATGCTCGACGGCGGCGAGCGCAGCCTGCGGCTCTCGTTTGCGCCGGTTCCGGCCGATAAGGCAGGCGAGGGCGTCAAGCGCATCGCTGCCGCTCTAGAGCAGCTGCGCCAGTAGTCCTGCGTAGCGCATCCGATTTAGAACACAGCCGGCTGTGTCGAAAACCGGCTGCGCTTAGTCGTGCGGGGCGGGAGTCGCTGCGCTCCGAAGCGCGCCGGCCGAAGCGATCACGACCAGGCCGATCGCGACGATTTCCAGCGCCTCGAGATCCTGCGAGAGGGCGATGAAGCCGATCGCCGCCGCGACCGCCGGCTCCAGGCTCATCAGGACGCCGAAGACGGCGCGAGGGAGGCGGCGCAGAGCCTCCATCTCGGCGGCGTAGGGGATCGCGGTGCTGAGGACGCCGACGGCGGCGCCGGCGAGCAGGGTGGAGGCGGCGAGGAGGTCGCTACCGCCCTGGGCGATTCCGAGCGGGGCGACCATCGCCGCCGAGAGGACCGCCGCCATCGTCGCCCCGCCGGGGCCGGGCGCGAGGGCTCCAACCCGGTCGCTGAGGACGATGTAGGCGCCCCAGAAGAAGCCGGCCGTCAGCGCCAGCGCCACGCCGAGCCCGTCGATGCCGCCGCCGCTGCCGTCGGAGAGCAGGACGATCCCCGCCGCCGCCAGCACCACCCAGAGGACGTCGCGAGGCCGCCGCGAGCCGAGGACCGCGACCCCGAGCGGGCCGACGAACTCGAGCGTCACCGTGATCCCCAGCGGCAGCCGGTCGAGCGCGGCGTAGAAGAAGAGGTTGACGGCGGCGACCGAGACGCTGAGCAGCCAGACGTCCCGGTGCGGCCACTCCCGCACCCGCAGCGGTGCCCCTCGGGTGAAGATCAGCAACGCGATCGCGCCAAAGCTCGCACGCAGGAAGACGGCTCCTGCCGGCCCGACCGAGTCGAAGAGCCCGATCGCCAGCGCTGACCCGCTCTGCACCGAGACGATCGACCCCAGGGTCAGCAGCGCCGCGCCGCGGGTCCCGCCGCCCACCTTCCCGAACTGCATCAAATTCCCCGTCTGCTGGGCCGGAAATTTGATGCAGTTCGAAACATCCGGGGATTTTGATCCACCTGGCGACGGCTGCCCGTAGGTGGGGACAGGCAAACGACCAGGAGGCGACCGATGTCCCCCACGCAGGAACTTGTCAATCCTCATTCGCGCCGCCGCTTCCTGGCGGTCGGCGGCGGCTCGACCGCGCTTGCGGCGTTCCTCGCCGCTTGTGGGAGCGACAGCGACAGCAGCTCGACCGGCACGACCGCGATGTCCTCGGGCGGCGGCACGAGCGAAACCGCCGAATTCGGCAAGGGCGACGTCGGCATCCTCAACTATGCGCTGACGCTCGAGTACCTCGAGACCGCCTTCTACGCGGACGTCGTCAAGAGCGGCCTCTTCAAGGGTGCCGACTTGGAGACGATCCGCAAGTTCGGCCGCGAGGAGGCAGAACACGTGCAGGCGCTGACCCAGGCGGTGAAGAGCCTCGGCGGCAGGCCGGCGCCGGAACCGAAGACCGAATTCCCGCTGGAAAGCGCCAAGTCGGTGCTGGAACTGGCGGCGACGGTCGAGAACCTCGGCGCCGCCGCCTACCTCGGGCAGGCGGCGAACATCGAAAGCCCGGAAGTGCTCGCTTCCGCCTTGGCGATCCACAGCGTCGAGGGCCGCCACGCCGCCGCACTCAACACCCTGCTGGGCAAGACGATCACCCCCGACGGCGCCTTCGCCAAGCCCGCCGACGTGAAGACCGTCCTCAAGTCCGTCGAACCGTTCATCGTCGGTTGAAAGGAGCAGTGATGACTGCAAAGAGCGCAGAGCAACAGACTCGCAGCGAGGTTCTCGCCAAAGGAGCGCTGGCGGTGGGCTCGATCTACGGAGCGATGGCGGTCGGTCCCTTCGTCCGCCGGGCACTGGGGGCGATGGGCGGCAGCGACGTCGACATCCTCAACTTCGCCCTCACCCTCGAGTACCTGGAGGCGAAGTTCTACGCCGAAGCGAAGACCCGGGCGAAGCCGAAGGGCGAGCTGAAGAGCCTCGTCAACCTGCTGGCCGAAGACGAGCAGCAGCATGTCGAAGCGCTGACCGCGACGATCAAGCAGCTCGGCGGGAAGCCGGTGGCGGAGCCGAAATTCGACTTCCCCTATAGCGGCACCGCCGGCTTCCTGAGGCTGGCGCAGACCTTCGAGGACACGGGTGTCAGCGCCTACAACGGCGCTGCGCCGATGCTCGAATCGAAAGAAGTGCTGGCGGCGGCGGGCGGGATCGTCCAGGTCGAGGCGCGCCACGCCGCGGCGATCCGGCTGCAGAACGGAGCCGAATCGGCGCCCGCCGCCTTCGACACGCCGCTGGACGAAAAGCAGGTGCTGAAGGCGGTCGAACCGTTCCTCGCCTAGGAATCGGGTAGCGGGACGGCGAAGATCGAGACGATGACGGTACGGCGAGAGAAGGCGGAGCGGCTGGCCGACGAGGAGCTGATGCCCCTGGTCGGTCGCAAGGACCCCGAGGCGTTCGAGGTCCTCTACGACCGCCACGGCGGAGCCGCCTACTCGCTCGCCTACCGGATCGTCGGCGATCGCGCCGCCGCCGAGGAAGTGACCCAGGAGGCGTTCATCTCGGTCTGGCGCAGCGGCGCCCGCTTCGACGCCGCCCGCGGCAGCGTCCGCTCCTGGCTGCTCAGCGTCGTCCGCAACCGGGCGATCGACTTCCTCCGCAGCAAGGCGGGCAAAGCGCCGAAACTGGACTTCGATGACGAGTCGGCGCTGGAGCAGCGGCCGGCGGCGGAGCGGACCGAGGAAGAGGCGCTGCGGCGCGAGACCGCAACCGAGGTGCGCGGGGCGATCGGCAAGCTGCCGGGCGAGCAGGCGAAGGTGATCGAGCTCGCCTACTTCGGCGGCTTCAGCCATTCGGAGATCGCCGAGATCCTCAGCCTGCCGATGGGCACGGTGAAGGGAAGGATGCGGCTCGGGTTGGAGAAGATCAGGGGAGAGCTTGCGGAGGGGCTGGCATGAACGGCAACGATCACAACCGGTGGAGCGAGGACCTGGCGGCCTACATGCTGGGCGCGCTGGAGCCCCGCGAAACGGTGGAGTTCGAGCGCCACCTCGAGGGTTGCGAGCGTTGCCAGGGCGAGATGCGCTGGCTCCAGCCGGCACTGCACTCGCTGCCGGAGTCGGTCGAGCGGCAGGAGCCGCCGCCGCGGTTGCGCCAGGCGCTGATGGCCGAGGTTCGGGCGGACGCCGGGGAGGAGGGCGATGAGCGCCGCGGCTTCCTCCCGGGCTGGCTGCGCGAAGGGTTCCGCATCCGCGGTCTGCGGATTGCCACCGGTTTTGCGGTCATCGCCTTCGCGATCGCGGCCGTCGCGGGCTACGAGATCGGCAAGGGTGGCTCGGAGGACGAAGGCAAGGCCGCGACCCTCGTCACCCAGGAGCACGGGATCACCGTGAAGATGGTCCGCGAAGGCCAGGGCGGGACGCTCCACCTGGCCAAGCTCCACCAGCTGCCGCCCGACAAGGTCCTCGAGGCCTGGGTGCGGCGCGAAGGAAAGGTCGAAGCGGTGCCGGCGCTGCTGGTCCCCGACCGCAAGGGTCAGGCGGAGACGACCATCGCCGACATGAGCGGCGTCGACACGGTGATGGTCACCGAAGAGCCTCAGGGCGGCAGCGAGACGCCGACCGGCGAAGCGATCGTGACGATGACGGTCCCGAGCTAGCGGCCGTAACGGTCGGAGCTCAAAACCAACTGCTCGGGGATCGCCGCTCGGGGCGGCGGGGCCGGATCGGCGCGGACCGAGACGGTCTCAGCGACGCTGCGGGTGACCTCGTGCTTGCCGTCGTCGGAGGCGATGACGACGCGCTCGTCGTCGGAGGTCTCGACCTTGCCCTCCAGGCCGGGGTCGAGGCCGGCGTCCTTGAGGTAGTGCAGCAACTCCTCGGCCTCGTTCTCGAAGCGCAGGACGACGACGTCGGCACCGATCTCTACGTCGGCCAGCAGCGCGCCCTGCTCGCGGACGCCCTCGACGATCGGGTGCCCGTGCGGGCAGGTGGTCGCGTCGCCGATCGCCGCCCGCATTCGCTCCTCCAGCACCGGGCTCATCGCGTGCTCGATCCGCTCGGCCTCCTCGTGCACCTCGTCCCAGGGGATCCCGAGGACGTCGGTGAGGAAGCGCTCGATCATCCGGTGGCGGCGGACGATGTAGCTGGCGTGCTCGCGCCCGGACTCGGTGAAGGCAAGCGATTTGTTCGGGTTGCGCTCGACGTAGCCGTCCTCGACGAGGCGGCCGATCATCTCGTGCACGGTCGGCGGCGAAAGCTGCATCGCCCGGGCGATGTTGGCTCCGGTCATCGGCAGCCCCGCCTCCTCCAGCCAGAACATGATCTCCAGGTACTCCTGCTCGGCGACGGTGGCGTTCTCGGCGGCCATGGATCGATACTAGTGGAGGCTCAGCGGCGTTCCATCAGGCTGGAGACGACCGCCTCGTAGAAGCCCTCGCCCATCTCGCCCTCGGTGACGGTGACGTTGTCCCAGGCGGGGAGGGCGGCGCGCAGGCCTTCGTCGTTGCGTGGGCCGTTGGCGACGACGAAGAAGTGCCCGACCGCCGCCGCGACCTCGAGGTCCTCGACCGAGTCGCCGACGGCGATGCAGTCGGCGGGGTCGTAGCCGCGGGCGCGGGCGTGGCCGGCGACCGCGCCCGCCTTGCTGACCTGCTTGGGGACCAGGTGGTAGGCGTGGGTGCGGCCCTCGACGGTGGGCATCGGCCGCCCGATCGCGCCGTTGTCGAGCAGGCGCAGGTCGTCGTCGCCGCGCTCGTGCAGGAGCGCGTTTGCCTCCTCGACGTCGATCTTGCCGCGGAAGAGGTGGGAGAGGACGCGGCCGTGGTGCCAGGGCGAGGGTACTCGAGCCGCCCCTCGAAATGCTCGAACAGCAGCTTCGGGATCCCGCGCTCCTCGATCTGCTCGTAGATCGTGCCTTCCTCGTTCGGCGCCATCTCGCCGGTCATCAGCGTCGTCTCGCCGTCGATCGCGAAGGCGCAGCCGGCCTCGTAGATGTAGGAGGTCTGGCCCATCAGCCGCGCCGCCTCGT
>Ga0207702_10004057_pt1 | contig 13139 bp, 6 predicted proteins | sample KBSCornC62_FD_184302 | JGI IMG/M metagenome (GOLD analysis project Ga0207702, IMG submission 184302) | Corn rhizosphere microbial communities from Kellogg Biological Station, Michigan, USA - KBS Corn C6-2 (SPAdes) (version 2) | ecosystem: Host-associated > Plants > Roots > Rhizosphere > Soil ...
CTTCACTTCTGTGAAGGTTCAGCGACTCAATCGCCGAAGCCTGCCGGCGACGGCAAGGCGCGTTGATCGAAACCGCCGTTGACGCTCTTCTCAAAACCGGACGCCGAGGTCCACCTGAAACAGGTTGTAGCTGTCAATCGGGTTCATCTGCGGAATGTCCTGATTGCTGCCGCCCGTGCCGAGCTTGTCATTGATGCGGCTGGCGTAGCCGTAGCGGGCAACGCCATAAACGTTCTCGGAAAAACAGTAGGCGAACGCGACGTAGATGCCCTGCATGTTTTCGCGGCCTTCAAACAGGTCCGAGTCAATGAGGTTGGGATCGAGGGAATATTGTTCGATGTGCTGCCAGTAGGTTCGGAATTCCCAGGCGTGCCGGCGGGTGCTGTTGCCGTAAACCGCGCCCTTCATCTGGCCGTAGTCGAGGTTGGTGCTGCCGATGCCGAAACCGATTTGATACGCATGAATATCTTTGGTCTGGGGAGACGTGATTGGATCAATCGTGCCGCCGCCCGGTCCGCTGGCCGAGAAGTAGTATGAATTCGCGGCGTTATAGGCTTCCTTCGCCCGATCGGAGCCTTGGAGATTTTGCGCGTAATCGCCGAAGAACCGGAGCTTGAATTTCTCAAGTTGCATGTTCACTTCAAAGGGCACCTCCAGCACGAGCAATTTGTTGATGCCGGTTTGATTGGCATAAAAGCCATTGAAACCGGGGTTGTCCAGATTGTAGTAAGCTGGTGTGCCGTTGACGCCAAACGTGGAGCCCTGGCCTACGTAAGTGCCGGAAAAATCCGGATTGTAACCGCTGCCGGAAGCGTTCGGATTCTGACCGTTATTAAACCGGGTGTAGAGATACAGCACGGGCGCGATTTTGAAGTCCACCTTTTTGGTGAGGCGATAATTCACCCCGCCTTGCAAGGCCAGCAGGAATGGCAGGCTGGAACTATTGACCGTGTTCGGATTGAAATAGCCATCCGAGGTCTTGGTCGGGTTGGTGTCCTGATAGAGAAACTGGCCAAAGTTTGCAAAGAAGTCGGCTTCGCCCACGGTGTATTTGAAACGCTCGGCGGCGCCTTCCGGATTCAAATCGCCATCCCAGACCATCGAGGTGGTGTAGAGTGGATTGGGCATTTTGCCGAGCGTGATATCCAACCAGTCATCATGCTTCCAACCAAGGTAAGCCTGCCCGACGCCAAAGGTGCCGCTGGATTTGCCAAACGGCGCCCCTTGATACGGGTTGCTGGAAGAGGATGAGGTGCCCATTGACACCCAGGTGGAACGGGGATTCGCAGAGGTTTCCAGCCGGAGTCCGTAATAAAAATCATCGAAGGCCTCGCCGCGCAAACCGAAGCGCACCGCATAACGCAGGCGATTCAACTCGATGCTGCCACCGGCTGGATCGGTCGCTTTCCTTCCTTCGTAGCGCAGGCGAACGTCGCCAAACAATTCCATATTCTTGACGCCCGGATCAATCTTCCACCGCGAGACGGGCAGGGCGGCGGCTGCGAGCTCATTCGTGCGCAGGCGCTCGGCTTCGGCCTTAACCTTGGCTGCCTCCTGCTGCGTGACGTAACCTTTTTGAATAAATAAATTCATCAAGGGATCGGACGTCGTGTCGGCTTCTGCGGCCAAACCACTGCCGGCCATCAATACCGAGGCGGCGAGCAGGAAATTTTTCATCCGCACATCGCGGTGACTTGCTTTAAAGGTTCGCATGCGGAGAGGATGCCGGCGCAAAGCGACAGACTGATGTCGCGTCCGTTACAAATCAGTTACAAGCCATCGGCCTCGGCCTGACTCATTCTTTAACCGCGACCAGAAATTCAATTCGGGTCAGCAGTTACTCAATCCCCCATTTGATCCCGGTAATGCTGGCAAAGCGGAGCCGGCATTTTGCCTTCGTTTGTCGCGTGGCAACACGGCTGGGCGACGCAAACCGGCCAGGGAGTGAAATCAAAATCCGGCGGTGATTTTCGTCGCCAGCTGACGCGGGCGATGATCATGGACGGGAACGAACTGCTTTGCGTGACCTTTTGGCAACGAAACCCCATTTAGCAGCCACGTCTGCGGCGGCAAATTTGCAACCCGCTAGTTTGGAATGTATTGAAGAAAAATATTTCAGGTCTTTAAACAGGCATAACGTGTCCTTGGAAATGAAGTTTTTTCCCGGCGGGTGTTTTAACCTTGGCGGCGATGAACCACTCACAGTGGCACTCGACGAAACAACCTAAATCCAATCAATCACTACAGCATCCATATTAATAATATGAAAAAAATATACCAAGCCGCCTTGCTGGCCACCCTCGGACTGGTGGGCGTAGCAGGCGTCCAAGCCGCCACCTATAATGGCGATTTACTCCTCGGCTTTAGCTCGGGAGCGGGAAATGACCTGGTCTATGACCTCGGTGCCCGGTCATCCTTGGTGGACGGCCAAACCTGGAATCTGACCTCGCTGCTCACGGGTTATGATCTTAACACCATCAACTGGGGCGTGATTGGCGACAAGAATGTTAGTGGCGTTCGCTTGGTCTGGTCCACCACTGGCGGTGCCCCGGCGAATACGATTACTGGCAACACAGCTTGGGGAACTCTCGATAACATCACCGCCTCGATCTATTTCGATTTCAGCACCGCCGGCGCGGGGAATTCCATCACGCCGGATTCCACCACGCAGAACAGTTGGAATCAGCAAACCATCGTTGGCTCCCTTACGACGCAGTATCATAACGCCTACGAAAATCCCAATGTGACGGGCCTGTCCTCCGCCAACCTGTTTGAAGTCGTCAACAATGGTTCGACTCCCACCCAAATCGGCACCTTCACCCTCGACAAATCGGGTGGCATGACCTTCAACGTCACCGCCGTTCCCGAACCTGGCACCGCCGACTTGATCGGTGGCGGCGCGCTGCTGATGCTGGCCCTGCGTAACAAATTTCGTCGCACACAGTCCTGAACTCGCTCCTTTCCCGATAACACAACTCATCAACACACAAACAAACAAAGAATAAAATCAAATGAAACTCAACAAATCAGTTCTGGCCGTAGTGCTCGGTTTGGGCATGACCTGCCTTACGCAAGCCGGCAATGTCTATATGTCCGGCTCCACCGCCATGCGCAGCATTGTTTACAACACGCTCATCGCCCCCGGCGTCGTCTTTCAATCCGCGCCGTCGGTCACGCTGTTCAATGGCGGCGGCAGCAGCGCAAATTACATGGCGTTTGTGGGCACGCTCGTTGGCGGCTCCGGCAGCACAACGGTCCAATGCCATTGGAGCGGCTCGGAAGCCGGCATCTTAAACGTGGCCAGCAATACCGTGGTCACGGTGGATTTTATTGATCCAACCCTGTTGGATGGCACGGATCACGGCAGCGCCCTGCCCGGTCTCACCCAGCAACACGCGGTGGATCTGGCCATGGGCGACAACGATCAGCCCTATTCCCGCACCCCCAAACCGACGCTGACAAAAAAAGCGCCGGTGGGTGTCATCACGTTCAAATGGATCCGTAACAAAGGCCTCTGGACCGGCACGAACGTGACGGACTCCATGATCCGTCAGGCCTTCAGCGGTTTTTGCCCGCGCGCGGTGTTTTCTGGTGTGAATGGTGAGACTAATGACTATGTCTATGTCTCCGGACGCAACAACCAGTCGGGCACCCGTGTGAATGCCTTCGGAACCTGCGGCTATGGCATTCTCACCATCCCGAAACAGATTGAAATCAACAACTCCGGCGTCATGCAGGATCTCGACGCCCCGAATGGAGTTTATGCCGGCGACTTCGGTTACGAAAGCGGCGGCACACTCTGCAAGACCATGCAGGGCGATACCACCGCCTCGGCGGATCTCTGGAACGGCGGCACGGGCTTCTCTGTGGTTGCTTACGGCGGTGTGGGTGACGCGGATGCTGGCATCGCTCTCGGGGCCGTGGAATTGAGCTACAACGGTGTGAAGTTCAGCCCGCAAACGGTGATCGAAGGCACCTACGGTTTCTGGGGCAACGACTATATTTTTGCCGCCAACAACGTGGTGGCCAACTCCGAGGCCGATAAAACCTACACCCGGCTCGCCGCCACCACCGGCATCAATGCTTACTGCGACGGTGTCAAAGCCATCAAGTTGACGGACATGCATTGCACCCGCCCTGGCCCTACCGGTGACCCCGCCCATAACTAACACTTGCAGCGACACATGCCGGCGTGAACGCAGGTTCACGCCGGCTTTTGCATATCGCCATGAAATCGTCGTCGGTTGTTTTCGAAGCCCAACAGGTATTGGCAGCCGCATGCGGATCAAAGCCGCTTAACCATTGATCGTATGAAGACCGCCTTAAAAATTTCCTTCCTAGTGAACCTCGTGTTGCTGGCTGGCCTGGTTTCCATGCGGACCGGCCGGGAGGTCAGCCCGGCTCCAATGGTTGCCGGCGGTAATCCCGATCGCGAACAACCAATCCGAATTGCGGCCCTTGTCGCACCACCGGCCGAGCAACTGGCGCAACCGGAGCCGTTTCATTGGAGCCAGCTTGAATCGTCTGATTACAACACCTATGTCAAAAACCTTCGCCGGATTGGTTGCCCCGAGGCAACATTACAGGCCATTGTCGCGGCGGATGTAGATTCAGTTTATCGGGAACGCAACGATGATTTGCGTCAAAAGCTTGCCGGCTACGAGCAGCTTTCCTGGGAGGACAAATTAAAAGCTTACAACGCCAAACAAGCCTGGCTGGCTGAACTGCAGACTTTGCCCGCCGCGAAAAAATCCCAAATGGACAATCTGTTGGCGACACCAGCCGGTTCGGCTCCGGCATCGGTTCAAGCCACGGTGGCTGCCGCTTCATCCGGCACACCCACGGTGTTTCCCGGGACAGCACCTCTGGCGACCTCAACTCTTGTCCAACACCACGACACTCAGCCGATTCCCGAATTGCCGCTTGTTTATCATGACGTTGACCTGTCCACCCTGAATTTTAACGAACAACAAATCCAAACCGTCCACGAACTGCGCCAGACTTTTGTCGAGGAAATCGGGGGGCCGAACCAGGATCCCGCCGATCCGGATTATTTACAGCGCTGGCTCAAGGCCCAAAGCGATGTGGACAATCTGGCCAAGGGCATGTTGGGCGTCATGCCTTGGCAGACCTATCAGATCGCGGTTATGAACCAGTCCCGATAACCGATTGCGGTTGCTCCGAATTGCCATAACGCTCCGCTGCGATGAGGGATTTAAGCCATGCCAGCAAAAAGTCGCAGATAAATCGGCACCATTGTGACAAAATGGTCACAGCTTGGCAGCGAGTGTTACAAGTTGCCTCCATTTGCGATCTCGCGGTGATTTCAAGGGATTCCAGTTCGTTAACTAGCTGTCGGTGAGTTTGATAACGGAAGAAAGGATACGTCCTTAAAACACCCGTTCGTGTCTCCAGAGAGGATGAAGCAGGCGGCTCAAGCCGCTAGACTGCTCGAATAGTTTAGCAACGAACACTCAAGACAAACCCCCTCGAAATGACTAATCAAGATATGACGAATAAAATCAAAATCGCTCTGTTGGCAACCACGGTTGGACTCACGCTCACGTCAAGCCAGGCGGCAACTTATACCGGCGATTTAATTGTTGGCTTCACCACCCAGACGGGCAACGATTTGGTTTATGATCTCGGCGCTCAGTCCACCCTGACCAACGGTTCGTCCTGGAATTTGTCCGCGCTCCTGGCGGGCTACAATTTGGATCTGGTCAACTGGGGGGTCATCGGCGACAAAAATGTCTCCGGAATCCGCACCGCTTGGATCACCACGGACGGCATCGTGCCCAGTCCGGTTCCGAACTTGAACGCGTGGGGCAATTTAGACAATGCCACGGGGACCATCATCCAGAACATGCCCAGTGGCGGAGCTGGACAATCGGTGCTGATTGATTCGGCTGCCGCCAATAGTTGGAACAAAGAAACCCTCGATGGCTTGGGCAGCTTCACTTCCTACCAAAGCTTCAAGGGCAATACACCAAACGTGGCTGGAAAAACTTCAGCCACCTTTTTCAGCATGGTGGCCAATGGCTCAACGCCCGTAAATATTGGCACCTTCACTTTGAGCGGCAGCGGCACATTGACCTTCAATGTTGTTTCCGCCAATCCGCCGGTGCCGCAAATCGTGGCCATTACCCGCACGAACACCACATCTTACATTTCGTTCACCACCACCAACGGAAGCTTCACCTACAAACTGTATTTCACCAATGCCGCCGGGTTGACCGCAGCGGTGTCCAACTGGCCGTCGCCCGTCACCACGGTGATTGGCAATGGCCTGACCAACACGTTGCAGAATATTTCGACCGACGCCAACCAGTTCTATCGCATCGGCGTTCAATAAGATTCTTCCAGTTGAAGGTTGTTGATCAAGGCTGGTTGCCGTTGTGGCGACCAGCCTTTTCGTTGGCAGCAAGCCGGTGAAGAAGCGCGGAGCTATGCGCCTGCTCGGTTTCAACCTTGCCTGTTTGGAAAATCCCGCTTGCTGGATCTGAAAGCAGCCGTCCAAACCATTCCGAAAACCGGACGCAGAAAGGTGCTGCCAAAAATGTTGCGAATCGGTATGCGGTGTGGCGATCAGAACCAGTTGGTTAAAGGGTGGGGAAAAGCGCTCATCATGGAACGCCTAGAGACCCGATTGGGCAAAGCGTTTGGGCCCGCCTCAATCGTCTGCGGCAACCTGCGAGACACATTGCGTCACTTGCCCAGTTCCTGTCCGCATTCCGGTCGGCACAAACAGCCCCGGCCGAATTTGAGGTCTGCCGGTTCAGTGCGACGGAGTGTTGGCTGACAAGAGAACAGTCACGCGGCTCACCTTGCGAATCTTGGGCTGCTTTTTCTTTTTGTCATCGTCATCCGTGGTGTCGCTGGCAACTTCTTGCGAGCCTGCCTGACTGGACTGTTGCGCTGCCGACTGGCTGGAGGCCGTGGCGCTGGCGGAGGTGCCGAGGGTGGATTGCGAGGCACCGTTACCGGAGGAAACATTTTGTGACAACAAGGTGGCGCCACCAAGGCTGCCGGAACCGGTGCTGATGCCGCCGATGCCCACCACCGTGCCGGAAATGCTGCCCGGACCGCCGAAGTTGGCCGAGCCGCCGGAAAGCACGGTGCCATTGAAACTTTGCGCCGCATCAATATTCGCGTCGTGCTGGGAAACGATCAGACCTTCCACCGTGCCCTGCGCTTTGACATTGATCGTTCCGCCCACCACGCCGCCTTGTCCCAGCATGATGTTTCCCTGGTCCGGCGTTGCCGGCGTTCCCACCGTGCCGGCGCTCAAGGTCACGGTCGGCTCGCCGCCAATGGTGCTATTGAGGGCGACCTGCGAGATGCCTCCGCGGGTGGAAATGATGTTGCCATGAGGCGTCAGCACCGTGATGTTGCCCGGCTGCGTTTTGCCGCCCGGCCAGAAATATTTCTGGATGGGATATTGCGCCAGAATGCCGCTGCCATAAGGCGTTGGATCCACCTGGAGCGAGGTGGTATCGGTGAGATCCCCAATGGTTCCAAACACCGGCAGGCCGGTGACTGGATCGGGGTAGATCGTATAAACAAAGAGCGCCTTGTTCACCCCGTTGCCGGCGTTCACGTTGCCATTATAGGATTCCACCGTAACGTCCCCGCCGTTGAAGGTCGCAATGCAACCACCGCCGACGTTGATGTCCCCGATGGCCGTGACGTTGACGTCGCTGTAGCCGGAAGTGTAAATCCCGTAGCAGTCCGAGGTCTGAAAATCAAAATTCCCCTTGCCGAGGTCAATGGTTCCGCCCGCGTGGACCGTCACGTCACCGCCATCAATGGAGTTGATGGATGAGGTGAGCAAATTCAAATTGCCGGCCACATTGACATTGATGGCCGCCCCGCCATAGCCGGGGGGGCCCGTTAGATCGCTGAGCGAGGCATAGCGGCCGCCGATGCCATAAGAAATGATGCCCGGCGAAAATCCAAGATCCATGGAGCTCGCGCTGATGTCGAACCGGCCCGGCCCGCCGATTTGAAAACCCAGACCTTCGGTTGTGGTCGCGTTCGCGCTGGCGGTCGCCAAGGTGGCAACGGCCGAAGCGCCGGCGAACGTATAAGTTTTCACCTGAAGGTGGCCATTGGCGTCAATGATCGGATTACCCTGCGAATCGGCGACCAACACGGTCAGGGTGCCGCCTTGCAAGGCCGCGATCTGGCTGGCCGACAACCGCGATTGGAGGCTGCCTTTAAATCCCAACTGCAGCGAACCCGGATCATACAGAAAGCCCGGATTACTGCCATAGTTGGGGCTGCTCGCATCGCTGGGAAAGAGCAGATAATTTTGTGATTTGAGATAGTAAGCCAGGCCGTTTGCCCCTGGCGCTGTATAGGCGTTAAAGCTGGTCAAATCGGCCACCTTGCTCGGGTCCACCGCCAGCAAAAAGACCGAATCCCACAACCCGGACTGCTGGGGGTTGGCGCTGGTAATCGGTGCGGTCAAACCGGCAAAGGTGAACAGCGGACTGTTGTAAATTTGTCCCCCTACGTGAATCGAGGTCACATCCTCCGCGTGGAGATTTTGCCCGGAAAAACCGGAGTTGATCACATCGCCGCCGACGGTGATCTGCGTCTCTTTGGTCGTGTAAAGGTTCACATCCTTCATATTGCCGGCGACTTGGATTTCGACCGGGTTGGGATCATTCACTCCCAGTGGTGTGGGGCCGTGATCATTCACGCCAAAGCTCTCGCTGCCCACCCAGCGGGTGGCGGCGCTGTCGGACATCAAGAGATTAATCGGATTCCCATTCGGGATTCCCAGGAAGTTGCCACCCAGTGTGAGGTTGAGATTTTGCGCGGCGGAGGGAAACAAAATCACCGAGGTGTCCATGATGAAATCCCCGGAACCGGTGGTGACCCCGAGGGACGAGGGCAGAATCAATGGAATGGCGGCACCAGGATTGGAAGGCGGTCCATGCGGGGCGTCGTATCCGGTGATTTCAACTGAACCGCCCGCAGCCAACGACAACGAGGACAGTGCGCTGTAATCAAAGTAATGATATCCGGCGTAGTTTGACGGTGTGCCGCCGGTGCGTTCTCCGAAAATGCCGTTGGGATTGCGCACATCCTGCACATAGATGTTTCCGTTCGGCGCGTTGACGTCCCAACCTCCGCTGATCAGGCTGAGCGCAAAGCCCTGATACGCTTTGGTGGGATCGTTTGCCAAAATGGACGTGGGCGCGCCGATATTGCCGCCAGCGGTGATGGTGCCGATGCCATTGCCCACGACGTAATGACCATACACGTTGCCGCCGGCTGTGATGGTAACATTGCCCGGCAGCGAACCAAACGCCCCCGTGCCGGCGTCGTTTTGCGCGCCGCCGTAATTGCTTTGCACCGGCAGATAACTGATCACATCGCCGCCCGCCGTGATGGTGACATCGCCGCCCGCCACGGTGCTGATGCCGCCCACGTTGGCGTTGACGCGGTAGTAAGGAGCCAGTCGTTGGCCGAACAAATATCCAGCAACATTGTTTCCCGTATTCACGTTCCCATACTGCGTGCTCACGACTATGCTGCCGCCGTTCTGGGTTCGTATCGCGCCGCCATTGACCATCACCTCGTTCGGAGCGGTGAGATGAAGGTAGCCGTTCTGGGTCTGGAGTATGGCGTTGCCGCTCAAATAAATTCCTGCATTTCCTGCCGTGGGAATGGTGCCCGCTGGCAAAGCCGCGCCCGCGACCAAGTTCAGATTCCAATTAACCCCGCCCCGGATCGCTGTGCCGCTGTTCAGGGTGATGTTGTTGCCTGCCATCAAACTGAGCAATGCCCCCGGTGCCGAATCCGGTAACGTCCACAGCGTGCTCAACAGGATATTGTGGTCAGCTTGCAGAGTGATCGCCGCAAGTCCCCCGGCAATCTGGCTGTTCAATGAGTTGACCAGGGTGCTGTCCACCGTCAGGTCGTAGGGATCCATGATAAATTTTCCGCCCGCAAAACCATTCGCTGCCCGCCCGTTAATCGCCGACTGGAACGCGCCCAATTGCGCCGCGGAAATTTCCACCAGCCCGGCATTCCCGCCGGCATTTCCGCCGGTGATGTTGATGGTGGAACCGGACTGATCGGAAAAATGGTTGTCCGACTTGATGACCACCGAGCCACCGGCACTGATGGCCGTATCGTCTCCATGTGCGGAGAGGGTTGAACCTGCCCCGAGATTCATCGTGTCGCTGGCCAGAAGTTCGATCGTTCCGTTCACCTCGCGAACGGAATTGGCCTGGACCAATCCGTTTTGATTTACGAACTGCGCCTTGGCCACGATGCTGCCGGCATCCGCAATTAGCTGACCGTTATTATCCACTGTGCCCTGCGGCAGCGTGACTTCGGCACTCAGGCCGCGCCCGTCCGGAGCCAGGGAAACGAGCACTTTCTGCCCAGCATAAAGTCCAATGTTCCCACCCGGAGCCGAAATTGTGCCGTTATTCACGATGTCGCTCGCGATCAGATACGCCGAGCCGCCGCCGCTGATGTTGATATGTCCGTAGTTGATGATTTTCGCGGTCGGCGAAGGCGCGTCGAACGACCAGGCGCCGCCGCCGGAAAAATCCACCGGCGGGGTGGAGGCCGTGGTCATGACCAAGCCGTGAGCGGAGATGGCGGCATCGCCGCCGACCGTGAACCCATTCGGGTTTTGCAAGACGACGTAACCGTTGGCGATGATGTTGCCGTTGATGCTGGAGGCGCTGGGATCGTTGATGTAATTCCACGTCACCGAGGAGGCGGACGGCTGGTTGAAGATCGTGGTCTGGCCCGCGCCGATGTTGAAACTCTGCCAGTTGATCAGCGCGCTGCTGGAGGATTGGTTGATGGTAAACGACGAACCCGACGTGCTGAAGGTGGCCGCGCCCCGGGTGACGGTGCCGCCGGTGGGATTGGCCATCGCTGGACCAAGGCCGGCCAACAGCAAAGCCACCGCCAGCGGGGCCGGTTCAAAATGACGGATCGAATAATTTTTCATGACCAAATTTCTTTCCACAAATTTCCAAAAAGCCGGGCAGTATAACCCGTGCGCCACCGCACATTCGGTGACGTTTCGGTTAAATCTAAAACTGCGCGGTCAGCACGAAATTGAAACGCGGTTCGTTACGCGGCGTCAGGGCGGTGCCGATCAACGGCAACGAAACGAGAAACTTGCTTTGCCAGTGCGAACCCAGCGCGGTGGCCACGCCAAACCCCGTGCTCCACAACTGGATTTGATTGGCGCGTCCTTGCGGATCGAGCAGCCGGGCCTCGGCATAATCCATGTAAACCGAGCCGCGGACGGTGAGCGGCAACCGGGCGTTGACCATGCCAATCTGATGCGCCGGCGTTTGTTGCTCGATGGAAAAATGCCAGCCTGTGTCGCCAAAGGCCTCGCCTTCGTAGTAGCCGCGCACGCTGTTCACGCCGCCAACGCCGAACTGCTCGTTGCTGATCAACGGCTCGCTGGCCCATTGGCCGTCCGCGCGGATGGTGCCCGTCCAGTTGGTGTAGATGGAAAACTCCTGCGAGAAACTCGGCCGGAGAATGACCCAATAACCGCTCGTCTCTTTGGAACCGGAGATGTATTGGATGGATTTGGAGCCATTGACATGGGCCGTGACCGGTGCGCCATTTGTATCGGTGGTGTCGAAGGAGGTCTGGCTCCAATACCAGACGTTGGCGCTTAGATCCATCCCGAACGTGGCGGCACCCAGTGCGTCCTGCCAGCCGGCATTATAGCTCACGGCGATGGGCAAATAATCCAGCTTGTTCACCGTGAACGGCACGGGCGAATAGTTTTTGGAGACGACAATATTGGTGCGGGGCGGATTGTAGAGAATCTCCGCGCTGGTGAGAGTGAAGATGTTGGTCTGGCCGCTGTCTAGTTCGTAGTGCTTGTAATCCGGCCCGAAGGACAACACCGAATGAAACCCATCCTGGGTTTGCAGCGGAGTGCTGATGCGGAAACCGATATCGCTGTTGAACGTTGTGTCTTGCTGCACCGTGTCCAGATCCAGACTGTTGCCATTCGTGTTGTAGAGATTTTGTGACCCCAGCGTCGTCACTCCGTTGTCAATGGTGGAACGGCTCCCAAATACGGTCAGGCTCGGCCCGGCAGTCACGGGCGGCAGATTGAAGCGGTGCGTCGCCTCGTTGTAGCCAAAGCTATTTTGGTTGGCGGCGATGAGTTGATCCACCGGCTCGGGATTACCGAGCGGCATCCGGTAGAATGTGCTGTAATTGGCCACCGCCGGCCGGTCATAAAAATCCCAGCGGTCGCCGTTTTTGTAAGACTCCGGCGAGAAACCATATTGCACGCCCAGCGCGTGTTCCAACTGCCAGAGATTGTCCGCCTCGGCTGAGGCGTTCACCCGCAGATCTGGCGTGCCGGGCGAACTCTGGTTGTTGAACTCCACCTTGCCGTGCACGGGCAGCTGGTCTTTCACCTTCAGCGTGAGCGCGCTGCTGCCTGGATCGGGCCCGGGGCCGATGACCGGATAAATCTGCCGGTCGCGACTCGCGTTCGCGCGGTTCAATTCCGCCTGAAACACCGGACCGTTGAGAAGCAGATTCGTATGCAGGCTGGGCAGGGCGCGCATCACGTTGTTGGAACTGAAATATTGGTTGCCCACGACGTTGATGGCCGCCAGCCGGCCCTCGGCCACCTGCACCTTGACCGTGGCGTTGGTGAGCTTCTGCTGCGGCAAACCCACGGCCACCGTCACATAGCCGCGTTCGCGATAGGCTTTTTGCAATTCCTCCACCGCCACGCGAATGCCGTCAAAGCTCACGTTTGTCCCGAACGCCCCGTCAATATTCGTTAGCACTACGGCCATGGCCTGCGGCGACAACGCGGTATTGCCCATGACGAGATATTTATTCACGGCAAAGCGTGGACCGCTGTTGGTGGACACCACATGGATACGATTGTCCAATCCATGCTCATTGATGTCCGCGATCTTGGCGAGCAACGCGGCGCGCGCAGCGGCGATCTGCTCGGGCGTGGCCGGTTTCGCCGGCGGCGGCGGCGGGGGCGCTGATGCGACGACGTTGGTTGCCGTCACCGCCGCCGGTGGGTTGTCCTGAGGCGGCGTCAGTTCAGTAGGAGATTGAGTGGCGATTTGCGGAAGGATGATCTCCGGGTTGTT
>Ga0207702_10004063_pt1 | contig 13130 bp, 11 predicted proteins | sample KBSCornC62_FD_184302 | JGI IMG/M metagenome (GOLD analysis project Ga0207702, IMG submission 184302) | Corn rhizosphere microbial communities from Kellogg Biological Station, Michigan, USA - KBS Corn C6-2 (SPAdes) (version 2) | ecosystem: Host-associated > Plants > Roots > Rhizosphere > Soil ...
CGCTGAAACGATCTGGTGCGATGTGTCATTGGTCACATCGCCAGCAGCATACAAAAACGGCATGCTAGTCCTCATATCCGCATCACATTTTATAAAACCCTTGCTTTCAATGGCCGCTCCTAGTTCCTCTGCAATTTCATTTTGTATGGTGTACCCGAGTTTACTGAAAATATATTGAGTTTTGATCGTCTGTCCTTCAGCGGTGATCACGCTTCTTACATGACCATCCTTACCGCTGACTTTGGCAATAGAACCAGAATACACATGGATGCCGTGCTTTTTCATGGCATTAAAACTTTTCTGGCTGATCTCACTCTCTCCTTCTGCGCAATGAACCAGAAACGAAACCTCCTTCGTATAATTAAGAAGACGCAGTGCAGTTTGAACAGAATGATCATCCACTCCGACCACTAACACTTTTTTATTCTTTACTTTCCAAGCATCGCACATCATGCACCAGAATATCGAGGTGCCGATATATTTTTCTGCGCCAGGAAAAGACGGGAAAATGTCTCGGACTCCCGTTGCAATAATGAGTCCTCGGCCCTGATACTCCTTATTCTTGCCTCGCAATTTATATAGCCTCTTCTTTCCTTTCTTCTCACAAGAAGCCTTCAAAACAATATCCCCGCAAAACTCCGCTCCGAAACGCTCCGCCTGCTCTTTGCCGAGCTCGCTGAGCTTCTTGGCTTTAATACCCTTCGGAAAACCTAAATAATTTTCATTCAGCTGCTTCCCCTTGCTTCGCCCGTCTCCCTTATCAATAACCAAAACACTCCGATTAGACCTCGCCAAATAAATAGCTGCCGACAACCCTGCCGGTCCTCCCCCTATAACAATTGCATCATAGATCTTCATACATCTGTAATACCACTAATCTAAAAGATAGAATATATTGCTAAAACAACAAACATGTGTTAATTTCTTTAGCGAACAAAGGTTCTGGCACCTAACAAAGCCCAGCTGATCTATCAGAGAATAGTATCCAAAAAAACCACCGCCATGATCGTCGTCAAATCCACTCCTCCCGACAAAAAAGAAAAACGCGCCCTCCTCAAAGATGCGAGACCCGGACAGCATATCGTTCGCTTCCCTGGCACCACCTTCGAAGAGGCCATCGCCAAAAAAGACGAAGCTACGTTCTTTCAGGTCATCGCCTCCCCGACAGGCACCCAAAAGGCGGGCCGCGTGACTCTCGTCTCTATCGATGGCATGCTCCCCATCGAACGGGACGAAACCCACGAGGTTATCCTCCACAACGCCACTCTCCACATCGATCCCGCCGAGCTGGAATAATCTCCATCGGTCGTCTCCCAATCCCCAGCACCCCAGGGTTCATCCCCTGCGGTGTTTTTTATTTACCTATCATTTCGCCTCTTCAAAAAATGTGCTAAAGTAGCTCAACATGGAGAGTTGGCTGAGTGGTCGAAAGCACCTCACTGCTAACGAGGCAGACTTTAAACGGTCTCGTGGGTTCGAATCCCACACTCTCCGCAAAGTAGGCCCGATGGGCCTCTTTTTATTTTGCGAGAGTGCACGCGCTTCTTATCCTGTTCGCGTGTCTCCGCACCTTTTCCCGCGTGATATACTATTATCGTTATCAATTTATATTCAAAACTATGGGAATGGAAAGCGCGCCACAAGAAAGAGACTTGAAAGCTGAGTATGCACAGGCAACCAAGGTGGAATTGGAAAAATACCGAGAAAATAAAGACAGAATGAATGAGGATACTGAAGAAGAGATCCCCGGTTCCAAGGCAGGAGGAATGCTTAACCAGCTAAGCAAGGAAGGAGCAACCTACGATACCATCGGATCATCACCTGAAGAGATCGAAGAATTATTCGGAAAGGAAATGCGAGAAGCATTTGATGCGAACTCTGCAGAAAAAAAGCAGAATAAATTATAAAAATTAAAAAGCAGAGCGGGCCCGGAGGGCCCGCTCTGCTTTTTATAAGGACAAATAAATAAGTATGCTAAAATGCTCTTACTAAATATAGAAGAATCCTAACCATGTTAAAGCTTATCTCCCTCAACATTGAACTTAATAAGCACTTCGAGCGGAATATCCCTTTCTTCAGGAACGAAGTGCCAGATGTGTTGTGCCTTCAGGAAGTGTTTGAAAAGGATTTGGATATGATTCGAAAAGAAACAGGCATGGATCATATCTTGTATGCGCCAATGTCATTCGTTCCCTATAGTTCGCCAGCCTCTCCTCTTCCCCATCCATACGGATTAGCTGATCAAATTGCTGCAGGAAAAATTCCCCGAGAACAATATGAATTAGAAGAGGTCGGTATCGCTATTCTCTCCAGAACTCCTTTTATCGATGAAGACATTTTTTATTACTGGAAACCTGAGCACGGAATAAGTGTTCATGATTCTGCTCACAGGCGGGATTCTGAAGGCCGCCTTCTTCTCACGGTGAAAGTTGAAAAGGAAGGAAAGGTCTATAGAATCGGTACCAGCCATTTCACTTGGTCTGCAGAAGGCCAGGCAACACTGGAACAGCAAGAGGATGCAGAGAAACTGCTTGAAAGAATGAAATCGTTCGGAGACCTGGTCTGCTGCGGAGATTTTAATATTCCAAGAGGCGGAGAAATATTCCACATGTTCACTTCAGAATTCAAAGATAATATTCCTCACGAAATCCAAACAACTCTTGATAAAAAGTACCACCGCAACGGCGAGTTGAATTTTGTAGTGGATGTTTTGCTGACCACGCCAGAATACTCGGCTAAACATGTAAGGATCGTTGATGACGTATCGGATCATATGGCGGTAGTGGCGGAAATAGAAAGTATATAAAAAATGAAAAACGGCGGCCCTGTGAAGGGTCGCCGCTGTTTTCGGGGGAAATTAAAAAAGATCAGCCTATCTGGCTAATGAAAGCCGAGAGATCGTTGAGGTCACGAACGCAGAAGTGTGCGCCGGATTCCATGAGAACCGACTCGGTCGGATTGCCGCGGGTAATCCCGACAGCAACACAGCCAGCTTCGCGAGCAGCACGCACATCAGACCGGGCGTCTCCGACAACCCAAACATCACCCGGAGAGAGGTAGTGCTCCTTGCAAAAGAAGCGGATGTCGATCGCCTTCTTTGCACTGCTTCCCTTTGCGTAATGAAGCAGTTCACCCAATTGCCGGCCATTCGAATTGCAATGGTGCCGAATGATCGTATCGGTATTCGCACTGATAATGCCGGTGCGCACATCCCGAAGGAAAAGCTCGGAAAGATTCGGAATGACATCAGCAAAAAGGTAATCATTGCGATGGTCCACCACCTCAAAGTAAACAGCGGCAATGCGCTTGAGGTCAGCCGTGACTCCGAGGATTCGGTAGGCATCGACGAAGGGCGGGTGAAAATACTTCAAGACATAGTCGAGAGTCGGCAGCCGTCCTCCGAGACGGCTGCACACATGGCAAATGCCGATGTGGCAGGTATGCATGCTATCGAGAAGTGTGCCATCGAAATCAAAGAGTATGCCAGCGGGGGGTTCAGTAGGGATAGATTCCATATAGTTTCACTGGATACTGTATAGCAAAGCTCATTATATGTAAATAAAAATGGGCGGCGGGCACTTGGGTGATGCTCCGCCGCTTTCTCTGGGGGGAAATTGGCTTGTGAACTGGGTGTTCACTATAATAGACGGATGGAAGCTAAATCATTTCAAAAGAAAATTTGGGAACACTATAAGAAAAATGCCCGGCATTTCCCCTGGAGAAGCACTCGGAATGGCTACCGCATTCTTGTTTCAGAGATCATGCTCCAGCAAACACAGACCGATAGGGTCATTCCTAAATACACTAGCTTCATAAAAAAATTTCCGGATTTCAAAAGCCTGGCCAAGGCAGAAAATTTTGAGGTGTTGAAAGAATGGCAGGGCCTCGGCTACAACCGCCGAGGCCTGAATCTGAAGAGAGCCGCCGAAATGGTCGCCTCGCATTTCGGCGGCACCCTCCCCCGCTCTTTGCATGATCTTGAATCACTTCCAGGCATCGGTCCTTACACCGCCGGCGCACTTACCGCTTTTGTCTATGATAAGCCGGCGGTTTTTATTGAAACAAACATCCGCACAGTTTATCTGCATTTCTTTTTCCCAAATAAAAAGAAAGTACCCGATGACAAACTTCTCGATCTCATCGCCGAAACCCTTCCTTCTAAAAATTTTCGGGAGTGGTACTACGCCCTCATGGATTATGGCGTCTTTTTGAAAAAAAGCGGCATTCGTATTAACAGCAAGAGTGCTCACTATAATAAACAATCTACTTTTAAGGGATCTCATCGAGAAAAGCGATCAATGATATTAAAACTACTGCTTAAAGATCCCAAACTGTCCTTGAGAAAACTTGAAACCGCCTCAGGCCTGCCAAAAGAGACTATTTCGGCCATTCTTGATGCCTACAAAAAGGAAGGTTTTATAAAATAGGCCGGTGGGCTATACTTATCCCTATGTCACGACAAAAAGCCGTATCATTACTATTACAACTAGCCGTAGCCTGTTATCTAGCCTTTTCCTGCATCTCAGCCCTCATTAGCCCTGACAGCTGGATTGCCACTTTGCCAGGCTTCCTCCGCGACCACACCTATATGTTCGTACTCTTAAAGCTATGGGCGGTAGTTCTTCTCTTTTTGGCTATCTGGATAATCTCCAGCAAGCGCATCTTTTTCCCAAGCCTGGTATCGACCATCCTTTTTGCCATCATTCTTGTCATTAACATCTCCTCATCAGATTATTTCTTCCACGATCTTGCTCTAACATGCGCAGCAGCCTCTCTTTTTATAATTCACTTCCCTCGTTACAATGACCCCCGACGATCTGCTTGAGGAACATTTTCGTCTTCAAGGCGACCAAAAGAAAGCTCTGAAAAAAATCGGGCTTTCCACCGTCCAAGACCTTCTCTACTATTTTCCCAGCCGTTACGGTGATACGGCAGAAGTAACCAGCATCAGCGGATCTGAAATAAAACAAAATGCTGTTTTCTTCGGCAAAGTTAGCGGCCTGAAAACCAGCAAGGGTTTCCGTTCAAAGATCGCTATGGCAGAAGCCTGGCTTGAAGATGAATCAGGAAGGATCAAGCTCGTCTGGTTCCATCAGCCCTACATTGCCAAAATGATCCACGAAGGTGCCTCCGTCCGCGTCGAAGGAAAAGTGACTGAAAGAAAAGGTGAACGATATCTTTCAAATCCGAAGATCGAAACTGTGGTGAAACTTCCGCTCGGTGTCGGTGATTCCCTATTCACCACGAGCGACACCGATCATTTTTTATATCCTGTTTATCCTGAAACCCAAGGCCTTACCTCCAATTGGATTTATCATGCTCTCCAAAAAATATTTAAAAGCGGAATCATAGATACTCTTACTGATCCGATCCCGGAAGATATTCTTAAAAAATATAATCTCCCCACTCTTCACACCGCATTGGTGTGGATCCATTCACCTAAGAATCAGGACAATGCACTGTCAGCAAGAAAGCGTTTCTCTTTCGAGGAAGTATTTTTTATCCAGCTTCAAAAACAGCAAGAAAAACAAAAACTGCTTAAAACAGGATCTTTTGTCATCAAACCGACCAAAAATGAAATGGCTGATTTCATCGGAGAGTTTCCTTTCAAGCCGACCGCAGGCCAAAACGGAGCCATACAAGATATTTTGAGAGATATGGGATCAGGCCATCCAATGGCCCGGCTTCTCGAAGGAGATGTGGGCTCAGGGAAAACTGCAGTAGCGGCGGCGGCTGTGTACGCCGCCGCCAACGCCGACCTTCAGGTGGCCTACATGGTGCCGACCGAAATTCTAGCTCGCCAGCATTTCGAATCATTCATTAAATACTTCTCGCATCTTAATGTGCAGATCGGCCTCATCACCGGAAGCGGCTGCAAGAAATTCCCTTCCAAACTTAATCCTGATGGCTGGACCACTATTTCCCGTCCTCAGCTTTTAAAATGGCTGGCGAATGGTGAAATTCCCATTCTCATTGGTACTCATGCACTTATTCAAAAGTCAGTGAAATTTAAAAATCTTGGCCTGGTCATTATTGATGAACAGCATCGCTTTGGAACCCTGCAGCGGCAGAAGCTTACAAGAAAAGATGCTCTTTCTCCGCACCTACTCTCCATGACCGCCACCCCTATCCCCCGCACCCTCGCGCTCACTGTGTACGGAGATCTCGATCTTAGCCTTCTTCAGGAAATGCCCGCCGGAAGAAAACCAGTTATTACCCAGATCGTTCTTCCAACCGAAAGAGATGCGACGTATGAACATATTCGAAAAGAAATGGCCGCTGGAAGACAAGCTTATGTTATTTGTCCGCGCATCAACGAACCAGATCCTAATAAAGAAGCGGTACTGAACGTTAAATCCGTAAAGGAAGAAGCTGAGCGCCTTCGAAAAAAAGTTTTCCCTCATCATCGGATCGAAATACTTCATAGCAAGATGACGCCGGCAGAAAAAGAAAAAATTATGGGAGAATTTGAAGAACACCGCATCGATATTCTCGTTTCAACCTCCGTAGTTGAAGTCGGGGTTAATGTTCCTAATTCCACCATCATTATTATTGAAGGAGCTGAGCGGTTCGGCTTAGCTCAGCTCCACCAGCTGCGCGGCCGGGTCATTCGCGGGAATCATCAGGCATACTGTTTCGTGTTTGCAGAAACCAAAAGCCAGAAAACTATCGACCGTCTCAAAGCTTTCAAAAACGCCAAGAATGGATTTGAACTGGCAGAATATGATCTCTCTCTTCGAGGCTCTGGAGAATTGTATGGAAGAAAACAATGGGGCCTCACTGATATCGGCATGGAAGCCATCCGCAACATCAAAATGGTTGAGGCGGCTCGAAATGAAGCTCGTCAGATCGTTGAAGAAGACCTTGAGCTTGCTCATTACCCTATTTTGAAAAAGATACTTTCGACCAAAAAAGAGATCCATTTTGAATAAGGTATTCACGGTGCTATAATCCACACTCAATGGAAAATAAAAAAGTGTTAAAAAACGTTTTCACTACGCTCGTCTATATTTTTGCCCTTATCGGCTTTGTTCTGACGGGCGGATACTTTGCGGTGCGGTTAGGACTCACCAATTCTCATGGAATTATTGATACTCAGAATTCTGCTTTCTGGCAGAGCGGCTTAAACGGAATACATCCTCCGGCAGATACAAAATGGGCACAGACGGAAGAATGGCAGGTGGTTAAAGCAGCTGTCAGCAAAGACACTGACCTCATTACTCATGTGTCTGCAGTCACCGGAGTCGATGAACGGCTTATAGTTGCACAGCTCGTTGCTGAACAGCTTCGCCTCTATACCAGCGAGCGAGAAATGTTCAAAAGCGTTTTTGCTCCGCTTAAAATTCTTGGCAGCCAATCTCAATTTTCTTGGGGCATTATGGGCATCAAAGAAGATACCGCTATCAATATTGAAAACTATTCCAAGGATCCAAGCTCTCCTTTTTACCCAGGCCCGACCTATTCCCGTCTTCTTGATTTCAAAACTGATAATCCAACCCAGGAACGGTTTGACCGGATCACCGATGAACATGATCATTATTATGATTATCTTTATACCGCTCTCTATATTAAAGAGATCGAAGCGCAGTGGAAAAAAGCCGGCTTCGATATTTCTAACCGGCCAGAGATTTTGAGTACCCTCTATAATATTGGCTTCACTCATTCGACGCCGAATGCGAACCCACAAGTGGGCGGAGCGGAGATCGATATAAATGGTTCTACCTATTCATTCGGTTCCCTTGCCTATCAATTCTATTATTCAAACGAATTAGTTGATCTCTTCCCGCAAGGCATAGCCAGATAAAATTGCGGAAAGAGTCTTAATGCTATAAACTTTTCATATTGCGCGTGTAGCTCAGTTGGTAGAGCGCCGAGCTTATACCTCGGTGGTCCTAGGTTCGAGTCCTAGCACGCGCACAACATTTTCACCTGCATTTTGCTATTGACATACCTCAGATAACTTGTATACTTTGAAAAAAAGCCCGAGTAGGGCAACTTCCTTAAACTAGAAACCAAAACCACTGACTGACCCATGAATAACATCACTGAAATGCCTGTCCGCGACAAGGTGCTAACCCACCTTCCTTCCAGCAAACCTGGAATCATCAACTCCGCTCGCCGGCTGATCCGCAAGATCCCCTGGTGGGCAGGCCAGCACAGCTTCTTCGTCGATCTTGGTACCCACAAATGCATCGTCGGCCACGACGACATCGAGGGGATCAATACTTCGCAGGAGATCAAGAATCAAATCTTCTTCGACGAACCCTCCCTGGCCATTGCCGAAAGCATCGGCTCGAACAAGATCATCGCCATCGGCAAAGAAGCGCGCGAAAAGATCAGGCGCGGGGTCGATTCCCGGCAAATCCTTCGACCTGTCATTGACGGCGTCGTCTTCGACGAAAAAGTCGCTCAGGCCATTATGGAATACGCTCTGCGTTTGCAGGATGGAGAAAGTAGTCGGAAGATTCCGACGCTCATCACCGGCGTTCCGGTGAATACCTCCCCCACCCTCCGCAAGGCTTTGCGCGATGTTGCAATTCGCAGCGGCGCCGTCGAGGTCTTCATCGTCGAACAGCCCGTGCTCGCCGCGATCGGTGCCGGAATCAACCTCCGTGAAAACAACTCGCACATCGTGATCGATTCGGGTGGAGGAACGACCAATTACGCCCTCATCACCGAACAAGGTGTTATCCAGAAAGCTGTCGACACCATCGGCGGCGACACGTATGACAAGGCTTTTGGCGACTACGTCAAACAGGTCCTCAAGGCCAATGTGAACTCAGTCGAACTGCAGGACCTCAAAGTCCGCATGTGCACAGACGAGAACGCCGACACGAAAGAGTACACTGTCCCAGGCAAAAACAATGACGGTGAACACATCGACGTCAAGATCAAGGTCGATGCATTGGATACAGCGATCGCACCCCATCTCGAGGAACTCGGGCGAACTGCACGCCGTTTCACCATGGCCATCCCGGAATCCTTTTCCGGAGACATCCGCAGAAACGGTATCATCTTCACCGGAAACTCTTCTTTGATCCGCGGGTTGCCGACCGTCTTTGCTGATAGCACGGGTCTTCCCATGGCAATCGTTCCGAATCCGCGGTATGCGGTAGCCAGTGGCATGGAACAGCTCTTCCATGATCGGGACCTGCTGCAACAGCTGGCCCTTAAAGACTGAAAGGGTTCGTTTCAAATATACCCATCCGGGGATCGCGTTCATCGCGGTCCCCGTTTTTTTATACAAATTTTACCTATTGACATTCCCGCAAAAATACGTAGTATCAAAAACAAACATCATAGCTCATGAATAAATACATCGTTCTCTGGCTGATCCTCGTGATCAGCTGGATCTCTATGCCTTCTTCTTTCGCTCAGGCCCCTGCTTCCGCTCGTACCCAGAACCTTACCGTCCGCAATGAATCGTACGAACACGCTCTCCGCTCCTTCGGCAAAAAGACCCTCGGCATCCGCGCCATCAATGGCTGGACGCTCCGCGCGGTCAATCGCTGCCAAGTGCTTAGTGCCGAAACGCTCGCTTACAAAGGCGACGTCGTCCGAGTCGAGCTCGATGAAAAAAACGAAGTGATCGGTTTCGATGTCATCTCCCGGCGCGGCAAAAAAGTCATCGAGGAGCGTAACGACCAAGCGGTAACCACCGCTAATACCGTCGTCAGCCCTTCGGTCGTTCTGGATATTCCAGTACCAGCCGTGGCCTCTCTTCAAGCTGAATTGGTTGCTGCTCAAAGCGCAGAAGCTCAGGCCACCGCCGAGAAGAAAAGTCTCGCGGTTCAGAATGCCACTTTGGCTACCAAGAACGCCACTTTGAGCAAAGAGAATACCGTCCTGCATAAAACCGTCAAAGAACAAGAAGCAAAGATCAAAGAACTCAGCGACTCGCTTGCAGTGCTTCGTTCGAAAGCGGTGAAAGAACCTGCTCCTGCGGAAACAGCTCGGCCCATTGTGCCTACAGTTTCCAAGAAAGAGCGGGTTCGCTGGATTATGTGGACCAGTGGTAGTATCGGCGCACTTATCCTATTTGTTGTAGGCGCCCTCATCTACCGTGCCACGCGGAAAAATCTCCCTCAGACTGCTTCGCCTCAACCCCGTCCCGAGAATACACCTCCTCCTGCCCAGAAGCAGAGAGAGCCTGTGATGATGAAGGTTGTTGGCAAAGGACCGGAAATTCGTCCACAACGTGCAAATGAATCTGACGAAGAATACTTGAAAGAGGTCCAGACAAGGTATTTTCCCAACACCCCTCTTTTCAAGATCCCGCCCCCCTATCTGACCGCCGAACAGCGGAGATTGCTCAGGGAAGATCCGCGGAAAATCGCCTAGAGATAGTCTCCGGACATCTCAAACCCTCGTCTCGCGCCACCGGCGCAGGCGAGGTCTTTTTTTATTCCATCGACAATATATCTTTCTTTTTTGGAGTAATGCCGTTTGCAATGAGAATTTGTTCGAATTCAGCTCGTTCGATAGTTTCTTTTTCCACTAATTCTTTAGCAATAGCGTCAAGCACTTTTCGATGTTCAGTTACAATGTTGTGAGCAATGGTGTAAGCCTCATTCATTATTCGAGACACTTCAGCGTCAATTGTTGTTCCTACATTTTCTGAAAATTCCCGGTCATTCATTCCCTGCCCTCCGCCGATAGTTCGTCCACCCATACCCTCAAGAGCAACGGGGCCGATTTTATCTGACATTCCATATTTCGTCACCATGTCCCGCGCAAGCGCAGTTGAAACCTGAAGATCATTCGATGATCCTGTCGTTAGGTCATTAAATATATTTTTTTCTACTACATATCCGCCGAGCGATACAGCAATATCATCCAAAAATTCATTCTTTGACTGAAGCTTCTTATCCTCAAGAGGAAGCTTCAAAGTGTAGCCCGCCGCTCGTCCTCGAGAAATGATAGAGACCTTGTGAACTGGGTCGGCATATTTTAAAACAGAAGCAATAAGTGCGTGGCCTGCTTCATGGTAAGCAGTAAGCTCCTTTTCTTTTTTACCAAGCAAATGGCTTCTTCGTTCTGGACCAAGCATCACTTTTTCAATTGAGCGAATGAGGTCGTACTGAGAAACTTTAGTTCGATTCTCTCGGGCAGCAAGAATAGCTCCCTCATTCATAAGAGAATAAAGATCAGCGCCAGAAAAGCCAGGTGTTCTTTCGGCAATGACCCGAAGAACCACATCCTCCGCCAAAGGCTTTTGGCGTGCATGCACATTTAGAATAGCTTCTCGATCATCTCGGTCAGGAAGGTCGATGGTCACTCGGCGATCAAATCTTCCCGGTCGAAGAAGCGCAGGGTCTAGAACATCAGGGCGGTTCGTTGCAGCAATAAGAATTACACCTTCGTTACTCTCAAATCCATCCATCTCAACCAGAATTTGATTGAGTGTCTGCTCACGCTCATCATGTCCACCCATGAGGCCTGCACCTCTCTGACGACCAATTGCATCAATTTCATCAATAAAAATAATTGCTGGTTGATTTTTCTTTGCAGTAGCAAACAAATCTCGTACACGAGAAGCTCCAACTCCAACCAGCATTTCCATAAATTCAGATCCTGCCATTGAAAAAAATGTTGTTCCTGCCTCACCTGCTGTTGCACGAGCCAGAAGTGTCTTACCAGTTCCTGATGGACCAACCATCAATACCCCTTTTGGAGCTCTTGCTCCCATTGCTTTGTATTTCTCAGGATGCTTGAGAAAATCCACAATCTCTGTTAGCTCTTGTTTTGCTTCATCAACTCCCGCAACATCGGCAAAGGTTGTCTTGGGTTGGTCTTTATTGAATAACTTTGCTTTTGACTGACCAAAGGAAAAAATACTTTCTTGTGCGCCTCGTGCCTGGCGAAAAATAAAGTAGAAGAATGCAACCATCAGAATAATTGGCAAAATGCTTGAGATGAGATTGATCCAATTGCCCACTCCAGTGTTATCTTTGACTTCAATTTTTGTTTTATCCAAGGGGATTCCTGCATCTTTAAAAAGTGAATAGACATTGGATGATGCTTCTTTGGTTGAAATAACTGTCTTATCTTTTTCAACAACCGTAAGTTTGGTATCTTCAACAGTAATACTTTTTACTTTCCCAGCTTTTGTATCTTGCAAAACCTGTGAAAGCGGAACCGTGTGTGCATCCTGCACAGATTGATTGAGTCCTGCAAATAAAAACATCAAAAAAAGAAGTAAAAAACCATACAGAAAAACATTCTTCCATGAAAGATTGAATTTTACTTTGACGATTTTTCTTTTTCCGTTTTTCTTGTGGTTTTGAGAAGGGATAGTTCCTGGCATCGTAGTGACGAGTATAGCATACCCATCTATCTTCTGCCAACCTAGGTAAATGATATCTATCAATGTAAGAAATATGCAAAAGTATTGACAGAATTTGGTAAGAGGCGTATAAAACACTTGAACCTTTATTGTCAGGTTTTTGTCAGACAGATATGGCCACTTCAGTTTCAGAAACATACAGAAATGCAGAGCTCATGTATCTACCCATTCCTGCACGTACATATCGCAGAAGTGGAGTTAAAGTACAACCTCTTGGACCAGACCAAAAAGATGGCTTTGTTCTTTCCTCAAAACTAGCAGAAAAAGCTGTCCATTTGACGGAAATGCTTAGTTCCCTACCTACAGAAAGACAATCTGCGGAACTTTACGCAAGAAGAGAAAAATTTGTGGAAGCTGCTCGTAATTTAAAAGACGCTTCGACCCGTCATCAAATTTATGGTACTCCATTATCCTTCACAAAAAGTCATCTGGAAGAACTTGCTGTACAGGCAGTTGGGTTACCCGGTCTGAAGCCTGCTCAAGTCAATGAAGTATTGCGTAGAATTGCACAACAAGACCAAACGATAGTGCGCCCTATCCAACGGGCAGCATAACTTTTGTCCCCTTTTGAATAATCAATCCATCCTTTTCCATTTGCAGAAGTATTTTCTCGTAACGACTGGCATCAATTTTTTTTGTCTGGCAAATTAGCAATAATAACTTCTGGAAAGTAAGCGATGTGTGCTCAAGCAATACTCGTACTGTTAATCCTCTAAAAAATCTATCACTGTCTTTGAATGTAGACTGTTTGGCAAGTGGGATCTTGTGTTCTTTTAACATTGCT
>Ga0207702_10004064_pt1 | contig 13130 bp, 8 predicted proteins | sample KBSCornC62_FD_184302 | JGI IMG/M metagenome (GOLD analysis project Ga0207702, IMG submission 184302) | Corn rhizosphere microbial communities from Kellogg Biological Station, Michigan, USA - KBS Corn C6-2 (SPAdes) (version 2) | ecosystem: Host-associated > Plants > Roots > Rhizosphere > Soil ...
TGCCATTGGAGACATTCTCTCCGTTCAGGAGGATATTGCCGAGGCAGTCGTAGCTAGGGTTCAATCAACTCTCGAACTTCCGTGAGTCGCCACTAAGACGGGCTAGCGCCCGTTAAGAACTATTAACGGTACCAACCCAGCGAGAACTGGGATAGGGGCTTGTGATATCGTAAAAAACTCCGTTAATTGGTCGAGGTTAGGTCCTAGATAGCAACGGGAAATTGCGTGTGGGAGTTTATGAAGGCTGCACCTGACTATTTCGTCATCGCGCTCGCATTACTAATCGCGCCAAATTGTTTCGCTCAACAGACGTCGCCGCTGGTTTATATTGAGGGAACTGTTACCAGGGCGGACCAATCGCCATTGGCGGGAGCGATAATTTCGTTACCGGATGGCTCGACTCTTACGTCGAATAAGTTGGGGCACTACTTTACAGTGCTGCCGATTGGCGCAAGCGTCTCTATCAGGGCTGGATCAGTTGGATACACACTTTCGCCCTCCCGCCGCTCTTACACCAACGTTTCAACCGATCAATTGCAGCAGGACTTCTCCGGTGGAACGTATACCGTTTCCGGGCTGGTTTATTCGGGAGGCGCGAACGCAAGCCTTTACTTCGACGGTGCCGGTCAAGGTGTTACCACTACAACCGGAGACTTTAGTGCCGTTATACCGGAGGGCTATTCCGGCGACATTATTCCGCTCTCCACCGCGTTGAGCTTTAATCCAAGCAGCAGTCCGTTCCCGGGAAACCCGATTTTTCGACAGACGGTTTTTACGGCCCTTCGCTTGGCGTTCAGCGCCATGCCGGGACAAATCTGTAATTATGCCAGGTCCACGGAGGTTTTCTCGCCCGCAACCGCGAAAATCTATGCATCCATTCAAGTGATTGGAATGCCCGGAGATACGTTCTATTTTTTGTGGTTTGACCCCGCGGGAAAATTACGTACGACCACTTCGTACACATTTCCTCCCGGTGCACCCGCCTTGACAGGTCCCTGCATAGTTACCTCGATTCCGATCGCGGGCACTGACGCAGCCAAGACTCCTGGTCTTTGGCGGATGGATTTTCATGGGCCCAGTTACTTTGGCTCGTTAAGCCAGGGTTCAATTCCCTTCGCGATTCTTGCGCAGCGGCCTCCGTACATCGCTCCTACCCTTGGCTCGATGGCGCACCTTGCCTCTGGAGACGGATGGGACTCTACGATTGAGCTCGTGAATACCGGCGGCCAAGCCGCCAATGCAAATATCAGTTTTCTGGGAGATGAGGGAAATCCACTTGTCTTACCACTAACGAACGCTTCGCCAGTCCATGCTTTGCCGCCCAATGCGACATTATTGATCAACAGCAGCAGCCCAGATGCGCTCCAAACTGGCTACGCGCAACTCACAACGGATACCGGAGTGAGTGGCTTTATCCGGTTCCGCTACGCGCCACGAGATCAAGAGGCTATCGTTCCACTGGAGACCCGTAAAGCAAGTTCTTACACACTGGCTTTCGACAACACCAACGGCATTGCTACCGGCGTTGCTGTGGCGAACCTGCTTGCCGTACCTGCGAATATCCCAGTCTTGATTAGAGATAATACGGGCGCGCAGATCGGCTCCGCAAGCGTTTCTCTGCCAGCGAACGGCCACGCAGCATTCGTGCTGACGGACAGGTTCTCAAGCACCGTCAACCAGACAGGCACGATTGAATTCGATACTCCGCCGAGCGGCCAAATTACGGTATTGGGGCTTCGCTTCCCACCTTCCGGCAAATTCACAACGATTCCGGTGCTTTCGAGTACCGATATCGCCGGCGGATCGATGGCCCATCTTGCCGTCGGAGACGGCTGGACCACCACCATCGAGCTGGTCAATTACGGCACAACATTCGCCCAAGCAAACTTGAGTTTTTTCAACGATAGCGGTGCCCCGCTGTCTGCTCAGTGGAACGTAGCAGGCAACGCCTCTTCCGCTTCGGTCCTGAACCAGACGCTGGCTCCTCACGCAAGGCTGATCGCGCAGAGCAACGCACTCGCCACCGAGTCTCTACAGGTGGGCTCCGCGCAGTTGACCACCAACGGTAGCGTTAGTGGCTTCATACGGTTTCTTTATGGTCCCCGGAATCAAGAAGCGATTGTGCCCATCGAGGCGCGTAATGCCGGTTCGTATATACTGCCGTTCGATAACACAAACGGCCTAGTGGCAGGGGTCGCTGTTGCGAATGGGGTAGGCGCTCCTGTTAAAATTCCAGTCGTCATTCGAGATAATACTGGTGCGCGGATTGGCCTTGGAATCGTCGCGTTGGCACCGAACGGCCACAGCGCCTTCGTGCTGTCCGACCAGTTTCCAGTAGCAGCGAACCAAAGTGGCACCATCGAGTTTGGCGCGCCAGCGGACGCGCGGCTGAGCGTGTTGGGTTTCCGTTTTCCACAATCGGGTGCCTTCTCGACGATTCCAGTGTTGGCTCCCTAATCCGCGATCTGCGAACTAGTGACATGATTTAGCCCAGTCGATATAGCCCGATAACACGTGTTATCGGACGCCTGCCGACCGATGCTCAGAATTACGACGGGGCCAAAATTCGCGCGCCACATTCACCCCAGCTTCAGCGGCGAGCCCGAAGCCCGCTGTTGCGGCGCCACTACCGGCGTGCAGGGCCACCTGGGAAACGACGCCCGCGGTTGCGTGTCCGGAGAGACGGCCAACCGCGGGATGCGCCTCTCCGGTTCTGGTGCTGTGAGTAATCACGGTGCTCTTCAAGGCATACCAAAGGCGGGGACGGAATCCGACCTTTTTGGATGGGTGATAGAGGAGGTCTTCATGAAGCGGTGCCGCGATCGCATGCTCAACTGTCGTTTTTACGATGCGTGTAGTGAATCCTGCCCCAATACGCTTGCCAAATCCCTCGACTCCTCCGCCGTAGTTTCGCGGGTGGCCCAGCAACTGACCGATTCCAGCCTTCGCGACCACCCCGGCTGAGGCAATCTTTCCGAAAGTGGCCTGTTTCCAATGTTCTCGGTAGGGATGCACTTCCTGCTGAGGCTGCTCGACGGCGGCATAGGTAGCCGGAAGGCATACCGCCGCCAGAACAATCTTGGGGAGCAGGCGCACGCTAAAATGACTGCAATCACTTTGCCGTTCATTCAAGGATGTAATGCAAGAATTGCTCGCGTATTCCTCCCCGCACTAACCGAGAACTTCGTGGCCATACGCTAGCCGAAGATGGCCTACTAGTACCGTCGCCCGCTTTGTGTGCCGTTCCACGAAATTACGCCGGACAAGAAACGCCCCTCTCGCGGGATGAATCTTATGTGCGGTTATCAGTACCGCTGTAGATCGCGAAGTCCCGACAATTGCGACACCCAGAAGTCAAATGAATTGAAGAACGCTACTTGCGATTTGGAGGCACGATGAAATCTAGTCCTGTTGTCATGTTGCTCCTAATCGCGGTCTCCGCCCCTGCATTTGCCGAGGTGCAAACCAAGGCGGCCCGAATTGGTACGAGTACTGTTCACTATAAGGTCGTGCTGCCCAATGGATATGACCCTGAAATCGCGTACCCTGCCGTGTTGGCTTTCGGCGGCGGACCCCAGACTATGGCAGCGATCGACCTCACGCTCGTGCGCAACTGGCAGAACGAGGCCCAGAGGCGCGGCTACATCGTCATCCTTCCGGCGGCTCCCGACGACATTTTGTTCTTTCAGGGTGGTGATAAAATCTTCCCCGAATTCATCGTCATGATACTGAACAGCTATAAGGTTCAGGACAACAAATTTCACGCTGCGGGTTACTCCAACGGAGGAACTACCGCGTTTCTCGTTGCCGCTTCCTACCCCCAGTACTTTCTATCCATCACAGCGTTCCCCGGATATCTATTGCGAGACACTGTTGCGAATCTCAATCACCTTTCCAAATTGTGCATAAACATGTATGTGGGCGAGCTCGATTCCGGCTTTCTTGACCTGATGCGGAAACAGACCGATCACTTCCGCCAACTCGGCCTAGCTGTGAAATTCTCCATCGAAAAGGGTCAAGGCCATATACTCGGTACGCTCAGTGGCAGCGGCTCTTCTCGACTGTTCAACAACTTTGACGAGGCCCGCCAAGGTTGTTCAGGTCTTCTCTCGCAGGACAGAAGGCTCTAGCCAGGTGTGAGTTGAGTCGCCTGATAAGTCACATTATCGGTAACGAAATATTTTGATCCAGCGTTCGCTTTAAACTTGTCTTTAGGCGGAAACTAGGGTTACAGCCTGGCGATTCGCAAAAAGGGAATGGACGACTGGTGGTGGGGAAGTGTTTCTGCTCCAACCGTTCGCGACAGCAGGCAGCGTGGCCCAGTCACGGCAGGCTGTTATCGATCACGGCGGCAAAGTGTGGGCGGAGTCGTCCCGCCGCGGAGCCCGTTTTGTCTTTTGCTTGCCTATAACGATCCTGCAGGCGCGCGCCGCGTCATGCTGACATCCCTGCGCTCCAAAATACGTCGAACCGGCGCTGCTGTGAGGAACGATTCCCTTAGGGGCTCTCATTGCTCAAAGGAATCGGCAAGTCTCATAATCACCTCTTTAGCGCGTGCGCGATATCTCTCGGCTCTTTTCCGATCTCTTACGTCCGCGTAGAATGCGCAGGGTTAGAAACGTAATGCAGTTAGGTGTATAATCCCCGAATTGAATCGCAGTAAATGACCGGGTGAAAACGGAGGGAAAAATGACTCGCTTTAGACCCGATGCGGAACTGGAAATCAGCACGCGCCGTGGATTTCTTCGTGCTGCGGCTGGTGGCTTGATCGGGGCATCTGCGTTTCCTGCTCTGGCGCAGCTCCGCGATGCGAGCCCGCTTAAGATTACCCGGATCGAACCCTATGTATTGCGGATTGGCGAGCGCACCAGTTATCCGTGTGTGAGGATAGAGACGGCGGATGGGATCCACGGATGGGGCGAAGGGACGACGCCGCCCAGTACGCCCGCGGTCATTGCCCAAATCCGCGAGTGCGGCAAGTTGATCATGAATCAAAGCGCCTGGGATATTGAGAAGCTCTGGCGTCACATGTACATCGTGGAGGAGAACACGCTGGGCGGAACCCTGTATGCCGCCATTAGCGCCATCGATATCGCGCTATGGGACATCATCGGCAAGAAGCTGAATGTGCCGGTGTACAAACTGCTGGGCGGTAAAACGCGAGACAAGATTCGAATCTATACCAGCTATCGCTGGGGCAACATTCCGCGAACCAGAGAAGCCTACGCGAAGCGCACTAAGGAATTGATCGCGCTGGGCGCTACTGCCGGTAAGTACGATCCGTTCGGGCCCTATCCCGGTTTTGACCGCCAGCTCTCTACACCCGTACTCAACGAAGTACGCGAGATGGTCCAGGGAATCCGGGAGGGGGGACCTGCCTTTGATATCTGTATCGAGTGCCATGGCAAGTGGAACGTCGCCTCCGCGGGGCGGATCATCAAGATGCTCGAGCCCTTCGACCCATTTTTCGTGGAAGAGCCGGTGCCTCCGGAAAACACGGACGCCATGGCGGTGCTGCAACGTTCCACCAACATGCCCATAGCAACCGGCGAAGGCCTGCAGACCCAATTTAATTTCTACGCAATCCTCGAAAAGCGCGCCGCCCGCATTCTGCAACCGGACCCATCCCGCACTGGCGGGATTACAGCCCTCAAGAAAATCGCCGCCATGGCGGATGCTCATTACGTGACCATCGCGCCGCATAATCCTAATGGCCCGGTGTGCACTGCAGCCGCATTGCATCTGGCTGCCTCCATTCCGAACTTTGTGATTATGGAGGAAGGCAATACCAACCCCACGGACTACAACGACATTTTCGTAGGTGGTTGGAAACCGACCCTTGCCGAGTGGAGCGTTCCCGAGGCTCCTGGGCTGGGCATAGACTTTTCGCCGCAGTTTGTCAAAGACCGCGCCGTCGGTATTTGATCTTGCATCGCCGCCGCCCCCAACGGCCGGTAACCCCAACCCGAGCCGCTTAACAACCGTGAGCAAACGGTGTAATATGTCCCGGGGGTTATTGGTTTATGGAAAATCTGCGTCGTAACTGGATATTATTTTGCGCATCTGTTGCGCTCATGCCTGCAGCGTACTCACAGACCGCTACCGGGGAATTCAGCGGAAGTGTAATCGACGCTAGCGGAGCGGTCGTCGCCAGCGCGAAAGTCACGGCGACCAGCGTCGAAACCGGGGCCGCACGCGAGGTCCGTACCGACCAGGGCGGCAATTACGTCATAACGTTCTTGCAGCCTGGTGTCTACAATCTTTCCGCAGAAGCGCCGGGGTTTCGCAAGACTATTCAGAACAACATCGAATTGCGAATCAACCAACGCGCGGAAGTCAATCTTGCCCTGCAGGTCGGGCAGGTGACCGAAGTCGCGGAAGTTACCGGTGCCGCGCCGCTGCTGGAGAATCAGTCTTCCTCGCTCGGCACCGTGATCGACACGCAGTTGACGTCCGAGCTTCCGCTCAATGGCCGCAATTTCGTGCAGCTTGCGACGCTGTCGCCCGGGGTCAACGGCACTGGGTACAGTGTCTCGGGCACAATTATGAGCGGAACGCGGCCGGACGACCGGCGTCCCGGAACAGAGATCTTCTCGAACGGCAATCGGGAGGGTTCCAATGATTTTCTCTACGACGGTATCGACAACAATGACCGGCTGACTCTGTCGATCGTGCTGCGTCCAGGGGTGGAAGCCATCCGCGAGTTCAAGGTACAGACCAACCTGTTCAGCGCAGATCAGGGTAGGAATTCCGGGGCGGTAGTAGACGTGGTTACCAAGTCGGGCACGAATAATTGGCACGGAAGCGCCTTCGAATTTCTGCGCAATTCGGCGATGGATGCGCGCAGCTTTTTCAATGTAGTAGGCACTCCTTTCCCGTCGTTCCGCTACAACCAATTTGGCGGATCGCTGGGCGGGCCAGTGACACTGCCCAAATTTTACAATGGCAAGGACAAAACATTTTTCTTCGTCGACTACGAAGGATTCCGCAGGAACCAACAGCAGGTAGCCACCGTGACGATTCCGACGATAGCGGAACGCGGCGGAAATTTCAGCGCTTTCACCAACAAAATTTACGATCCTACAACCACTACTGTCTCCGGCTCCTCTTACACGCGCACGCCGTTTCCGGGCAACGTGATTCCTTCCGACCGTTGGGATCCCGTCACCATAAAGATGATTAACGCCTATCCTCTTCCGTTAAAATCGGCGCTGACCAATAACTACACCACCAATCTCAACCAGATTCAAAACTGGGATCAAGGCGATGTGCGCGTGGACCATCAGATCACCTCGAACGATCAATTCTTTGCGCGCTTTGCGATCCAGCACACCGATACCATCGTTCCGCCCAGTTATCCCGCAGTCACAATCCCCGGGATTCCACATCCCGTGCTGCTTGGCGACGAGGCTTCCTTCGCCGGCACGTCGTCCAACCCGGTCCTCCACGCCGTCGCGGCCTATACCCACATCTTCGGCCCGACCCTGATCAACGACGCACGCATCGGATTCAACCGCTTCCGGATGGATTATACGCTGGCAGGCACCACGCCTGATGAGCAGCTCGGCGTGGAACTGGGTGTGCCGAACTCCAATCCCAACGCATTGCAAACCGGCCTGCCCATCTTTTCGCCGGCCGGCTACTTGGGAACGGGGAACAGCCGTTCGCTTCCCATTCTGCGCCGCGAAAATACCTTTCAGTACATCGACAACCTCACATGGACCCACGGCAAGCACACGCTTAAGTTCGGAGTCGACGTGCGGCGGCGGCAAATTACCGAATACCAGACCAATCGCGGCAACGGCCGGTTTAACTTCAGCACCGGCTTCACGGCTCAACCCGGCCAGAGTAGCGGCGATTCGATCGCGAGCATGCTGCTGGGATATCCGACACTCTACGAACAAGATTATCTGCTGGTGTGGCCAGGCATACGAGGCATCGAGACAGGTGCATATGTCGCCGATGATTGGCGGGTGAACAGCAAACTAACTCTGAATATCGGCATGCGCTGGGAATATTACAGTCCGTACAGCGAAGTGGCTAACCGCTGGTCAAACTTTAACCCAGTGACCAAGAAGCTCATGGTCGCTGGCCAGAACGGAATTGGGCCGACCGCCGGTCTTGACGGCGACTGGAAAGATTTTTCGCCGCGCTTCGGCTTCGCTTATCAGGCGCTCAAGCATACCGTCGTCCGCGGCGGATTCGGGCTCTTCTATAATCCCAATGGGAATGGCGGCGCGTTGCTGCGGTTTGACCGGCAGGCGCCGTACGGGCCGGTTCTGTCCATCAGTCCGGGCGACCAGATTCTCGGGCCGCGCGTCAGCGGAGGCTTCCCGGCCACTCCGACCGTGGACTTCAGCGTAGCCAACAATCCAGTCGGCAACGTGATCGGTGTGCCCAGCAACTTCAAGCAGGCCTATGCCGAGCAATTCAATTTCACCGTGGAGCAAGAGCTAGCTCCAATTGCGACTCTGTTCAAGGTCGCCTATGTCGGCAATCTGGGCCGGCGCCTGGGCAACTCATTTAATTTGAACCAACCCGTACCCGGGGCGGGAGGGACGACGGCGCGGCGGCCGTTTTTCGGCGCACTGCCTGGGCTGGGCGACATCACCTACTATGTTTCCGACGGATTGAGCGCCTACCATGCGTTGCAAGTCACGATAGAAAAGAGGCTGTCGCATGGGCTCACCGGCCTGGTGGGGTACACATGGGCTCATTCCATCGACGATGTTGCGACGGACTTCGGGGGTGGAACGGGCACGCCGCAAGATCCGCGCTGCCGCTACTGTGACCGGGGGAATTCAGCCTTCGATCTCCGCCAGCGGTTCACCGTAAGTTTGACCTACCGGCTTCCGGGGTATGGCATGAGAGGCCTGCCGGGAACTCTATTAGGCGGGTGGCAGTTGAACGGAGTCCTGCAGTCGCAAACCGGGCTGCCGTTTACGCCGATGCTGCAGAATTCGACTACCAATGGCACCGCCAGCCGGCCGAACCGGATTGCTAGCGGCAATTTGTCCTCAGGCCAGTCGATCACTCACTGGTTTGATCAGACCGCATTTGCATCGCCGGCCCAGTTTGTTTACGGGAATGCGGGAAGGGATATCTTGTTCGGGCCGGGTCGCACGAACGTGGATGCTTCACTGTTCAAGAATTTCCGGCTTATGGAGAAGTTGTCGATGCAATTCCGCGCCGAATCGTTCAACCTTTTCAACCACCCACAGTTCGGTCAGCCAAATGCGAATATTGGCAACGGCGCGGTTGGCACGATTACTTCGATCGTGGGAAATCCGCGGCAGATGCAGGTCGCGTTGCGTCTGGTGTTCTGAAGTTCGGCGGCTGTAGGGGAGATGGCTCGCGCCCGCGCAGTAGAGGAACAACGCGCCGGCGAACCAGAAGCCCGTTAACAGCCATTATCGGCAGCGATTTGCGGGAGCGGTTTGCGCCAGCGTGGTTCCGCGCCGATAAAGCGAGTCTCCAGCCGTCGTGAGAGCAGGCAGAGTCTTACGGGTGAACTTCCAGGCCCTTTGCTTTGAGCAGCGGAGCCGTCTTCGGCCCAGACATAAACGCGATGAATTTCTTGGCCGCGTCTATGTTCTGCGCGCCGGAGCTGGCAGCCGCAGTGAAACTCACGTACGTCGCATATTCTCCCGGAAGAGGACCCAGTACCTCGATCCCCTTCACCGGTACCATTTCGCTGAACAGCGTGATCACGAACTCCGCTTTGCCGGTAGCGACGTTTACCGTGGACGCGCCCGAGCTCGGCGCCAGTAGGATCTTCGGTTTCACCTGCGCGGCAACGCCCAGCTTCTCAAACATGTTGTCGATGAAACCCCGCGTCGCGCCATCTTGCGGGTACGTGATCGACTTGGCACCCAGCAGCGCCTGCTTGAGCGCTGCCTCCGTGCGGATGTCCGGCTTCCGCGCCCCCGTGCGAATCCCGATGCCCAGCGGGGAGCGGCCTAGATACGCGCTCGATCCCTCGGCCAGCTTGCCCTGCTTGGTCAGCGCCGTAACGCCCTCGGAGGTGATGACGGTGGCGTCGAAAACTTCGCCTGCCTCAATTTTTTTTCGCAACCCGAACGTGGAGCTGTACTGGATTGCCAGCGGAGCACCAATCGCCTTTTCGCATTGCGGCGCGAGCTCTTCCATCACGCCTTTCATGCCATTGGAGATCAGAAGCTTCACGGGTTTACCCTGCGCAGATAGCACGACCGACGCGGCGGCGAACGTCGTAAGTAACCTGATGGAGCGCTTCATCATCGATTTATTGTATGGCAAGCGACCGGAAGAGGCCCTCGCGACGCGCAGCGCGGCTACCGCCACGCCATGGATGAGTTCATTGAGTGGTACTGCTCGGAGCCGAGACTATCGTTCAGCAGAACCGTTGTCGTTCGCTATCGCATGCACTTGGAGTCTCGAAAGCTGGCACCCGGAACCGTCAATCTACGCCTGGGTGCCGTGCGGCGGCTCGCCTATGAAGCCAGTGATTGCGGTCTTCTCAGTCCTGATCTCGCCGCCGGTATCCGGCGCTTGGTTGCCACTCCCATCTATTATTCAAGGTTGCCAACCCGCGTGCTTATAGGCTTCATGATGATCACAGCGGACGCCTGGATTGCTGCCGCAGCGCGCTTTAGTTCGCTCACCGTGGCTTCGATGTCTTCAATCTCAATGGCCTTGGCTCCTTGCCCGAGCACCCAGTCAGCTGCTCGCACGCGCACCGATTAGCGGTCTGGGCCTTGGAAATCGGGGATTTCCAGCAAACATAATAGGCCCATTATTAAAACAGCAGTTTCAGGGCAAATTGCAGGTTCCGAGGCAGTGTGTTAGCGGTGCCACTGACCACTCCGAAAGCCGCCGTACCAAGCTGGTTTCCCGGCACCTCGAAGTTCGGGGTGTTGGTGATGTTAAACGACTCGGCCCGGAACTGCAGTTTCATCCGCTCCCGTAGCGCGAAGTCCTTGAAGACGGAGAAATCCAGGCTTTTCCGCCCCGGCCCGAACAGCGTGTTCCGCCCCGCGTTCCCAATGGTGTTGAGCGGCTGGGCAACAAACGCCGAGGTATCGAACCACCGCCCCAAGCTTCGCTGATCGCTGGGCAGGCTGGCATCGCGGAGCTGGTTGGGCCGGTCGCTGCCGCCGGTATTGGCGCGCGCCGCTCCGTTTAGAACGGTGAACGTAGGACCACTTTGCAGAACCCCGATGGCGTTCACTTGCCAACCCTTGGCCAGAATTCCGGCAGCTCCCTTGAGACCCTTTCCAAAGGGCAGCTCGTAGTTGATCAACACGACAAAGCGCTGCCGGATATCGATGTCCGAGTTACCTCGCTCCAACCGCCGGTTGGTCACCAGCTGAGGAGTCGCCCCGAAGCCGCCGACCTTACCGCTCCCGTTAGAGAAATCATCGATCAAGTGGGACCAGGTGTAGTTTCCCGAAAGGTTCAAGCCGGCCCGGAACCGGTGCTCGACGCTGGTCTGCAAGGAATGATAGTTTGAGGTTCCCCAACTCGACAGTTGCGAGATACTGGCCACACTTGGAAACTTCGAGAAGTATAGGCGCCGCGGCTGAATGGCGCCCGCCCCTGGGAGCGCCAGGTTAATGTTGGGTGATAGGTTCTGCTTCCTGGAGAGCGCCCCGACGTACCCTACGCTCCAAACCAGACCCGAGGACAGTTCCCGTTGGACTGTGAAGTTGTATTGGATCACATAAGGATTGACGATATCGCGTGCGATGGTCGTGAGATTCCCACTCGGGTTCAGTGGATCGATGGGCCCTGGCGCCGGAAACCCGTCCGAGATCTTATTGATTGGCGCGAGCGGAGTCGTATCGATAGTGTAAAGGTTGACAAACGGGGGGTTCCGCAGTGCCGCACCTGAGCCGAAAGAAATGGGATAGTAGTTTAGTCCAATTCCTCCCCGGAGTACAGTACGTGGCGTGACAGTCGCGGCGAATCCGAACCGCGGCGCGAAGTTATTATAGTCCCCTGATATACCCGCGCTGCGCGAAATCCCATTTTGCCCGGCGATGATGATCTTTCCCGCGTCGAGGTCCGCATTCGCAATTCGGTTGGCCACCTCATATTGTGGGGTGTAGAGGTCGTACCGCAGGCCCAGATTCAGAGTGAGCCAGCGATTAACCCGCCAGTTATCCTGTATGTAGGCGGCGAATTCCGTATTGCGGAAACCTGGAGAAACCAAGTATTTCGACCGCACTGTGTTGGACGGGAAGCCCAATAGCATCGAAGCGATGCTATTCCCGCTGCCAGAAACGGTCCCGGATGGGTCGTTGGTGAAGTTTCCATTGAACGTGTACTGGCCTTTGGCCTGCGGACTCTGGAACGGTGAAGTCTGCCGCCGCCGGACGTCCACGCCAAGCTTGAAAGTGTGACCGGCGCGAGCATAGGTCACATTCCCCACATACTGGAACACGTTGTTGATGGTGAGGATCGGGATGAAATTGCTATCGCCTAAGCCTCGGAACCCCGCAATTACCATCGAAGTTAGGCCCGAGCTGTCCGCGTCTACATTGGCCCCAGGAATCCCCAGCTTCTGGCTTACGTTGTTCCCATAGTTCGGCGGCAGCGTGGCGATTGCAAATCGCGCATATCCTGCCTTGAACTCCGCCAGCAGGTTCGGCCGGAAGATATGCAAGTAGTTCAGGTGCGAACTCTGTGACCGTTGGGTGCTCGGCCCCGCGAACTGGTTGTTGTCGCCCCCCGCCTCGATGTCGCCCTGTTTTGGCAACTGCGGCGGCAGGAAGGTATTGGTGTCGTTGAACGAATAACGGCCAAACATTACGTTATTCGAGGAGAAGCTGTGATCCACCTTAGCATCAAAGGTCTGGTCGCGCTGCCGTTTCACTGGGCTTTGGCTGAAATTATTAACCAAGCCCCCAAAGATCGGCGCTGGGTAAAGATTCAGCACGTTGAGCGCAACTTGATTGATGCGGTCGGGTGGAATCTGATCATTTGGAAAGCGGTCGCGCAGGGTGACTCCGGGCCGATTGGGATCGGGGCGGGTCGTGGTCGGATCAAAGATTGGATTGATTCCCGCAAAGTTCCCCTTACGCATGGCCAGAGTCGGAACTGTGCTGGTGAACGTCAGCCCCTGCCGCAGTACGAAGCCTTCATAGTCG
>Ga0207702_10004069_pt1 | contig 13124 bp, 10 predicted proteins | sample KBSCornC62_FD_184302 | JGI IMG/M metagenome (GOLD analysis project Ga0207702, IMG submission 184302) | Corn rhizosphere microbial communities from Kellogg Biological Station, Michigan, USA - KBS Corn C6-2 (SPAdes) (version 2) | ecosystem: Host-associated > Plants > Roots > Rhizosphere > Soil ...
GCGATTCACTACCGCGAAACCAACTTTAGCCACACCAATCCGTCCAACGGCCAGGGCATTTTCCAGTTCGCCAATGGCGCAGGTGGTCCGTACCCGGCTGGTCCAGTAAGCGATGATGAATTTTATCGTCAGCTTAAATTTATGGCGACGCAGTTGCAGACAGACTACGTGTGGCGCGGTTCGATTCCGCGCGAGCGGCGCCAATTGCAGCCCAACGAAACTGACACCACGCTTGTCAAGGACACTCTGTTTAGCTACAACGGGCGCGCCGCCGTGTACGCGCAGCAAGCCGCAACGTACGGCTACCGGTCGGATATTCAGCCGTTTGAAGGCTCGCCCTATGTCATGAACCGTTTTGACTGCCCCCGGGCGCGCATGGGCATCATTACCCAAGATTATGGTTCGTTGGATGGCATTGATACGCGGTACGGCGCGTTTACGATTTTTGCGCGGCTGCGTGGCGATGCGTACTGGCAATCGCTCTGGCATGACTACGGTTTTGGTGACGTTGTAGCCGTGGTCGCCGCCGACAACGGTGGCCCGCAGTACGTGGTCAACGACGGCCGCAAGTTTATGATTCCCGATGTGCCAACCAAAATTGCCTGGAATTTGCAGGCGCTCAATGTCATTATCTTGCCCGCATCGCAGGTGAATGCTATACCGCCTGGTCCGACGCTCAACAGAGCAGTACACAGTGCCATAACCGGCCAAATATACATGATCGACAATGGGGTCCGCTACCCCACCAATGACGCCGGCATCCAGAACTGGGGCGTTACCGACGCGCCGTACTTTCCTGGTCCCTTGGTAAACTATGTCCCTGATGGCAGCAGTTACCTAACACCGATTGTGCATGCGCCCGCCCCCGATGGCCGCGTGTTCCTGATGGATGGCGGACACCTCAAGTATCTACCAACAATGGCATCCTTAATGGTCTGGGGCGGCGAAGCGCCGACCATGGTATACCCGAGCAGCGACCTATTTAACGCATTGCCACAGGACCCAGACACGGCCGACGGTTTTAAAGTACAGAGCGGCGGTAAAAAATACATTGTTAACAATCAGTATATTGCCGACCTGCCACCGGCGCTGGATGCAGCGTTCCCTGGTGCCACCATTAACGTCAGTCCGTTCACTATCCGGCGCTTAACCCCGGCCGGAACCGCCACACCGCTCATGTACCGCGGCGGCGATAGTGCCATCTATCTGGCCAATGGTGGGCTGCGATACTATATGCCAACCCTACAAATGCTGTATGCTTGGGCGCCTGCCCATCAGGTCTCGATTATGTCGGTGAATGCCGGACACATGGCGTATTTTAGCGACGCGGGAACGCTCAACACCTTTATGGCGCGAAACATCAACACCGGTCAGAAGTACATCATCGACGGTACACGGCAAGCGATTCCTGCCGCGCTGGATAGCCAGTTCACTACGAATCAGCCTGTACTGGACTATTTGGGCGTAGATATCTTCCCCGATAGTGCGCCTGTCAAACCACTCATCCAACCAACGAATGATGGCGCCGTGTACTTAATTGACGGCGGCAAGCGCTACCATATCACCAGTTTGCAAAATTACGTTTTGTGGGGCGGCGCGGCACAGGGACAGTCATTTGTGGCGCCGTATGTGGCGGCTATGTTCGCTGACGGTGGCAGTATCGGCAATACTTTTAGCGTGGGTGGCACCAATTATGTGGTCGGCAATATTGCCACCGCATATAGTATGGACGCGCGAGCGGCAGCTAACTGGCCAACGCAATCCGCTGTGCCACTAACGCTCGCAACACTTAACCGCCTGGCGAATGGCGGCACGTTACCGGTTAACTTCCGCATTAGCGCAACGTACACGGCGTGTCTGATGCGCCTGCAACAGCTGTTTTGCAGCGATTCGTCCCCGCGCAAAACGCTTTGGAATCTGTGGGGTGCAGCCGTCCTGGACGGCATGGCAGTCAGCGGTATGAGTAGTCAGCCGATTCCGAACTTTGTGTACTCCAACGTCAATTCAGCTGTAGGCATCTCGCTCCTGACTGATTCAAAATTGCTGCACATCGACACACCTATTGAAGTGTTTAATCTTGGTTATCATGGCGAAACAATGATTCCGGTCGATGCAACAGATGTTACTACTTACCCTGTAGCGTCGTGGAATGGCGTGCTGGTCAAGACGCAGTCCGGACAATATTACACCTTTGACCAAGGGTCAAAACGACACCTGACGGATGCCGCATCGGCGCTCTGGACCAACAACTACAGTATTGCCGTGCCAACTGTAAGCAACGAGTCCCTGGACGTGTTCCCGACCAACACAACCGATATTACACGCTCGATTCAAGTGCCTGGCGACGGTCGCGTGTTTGCAGTCGGTGGCCTGCAAAAGCACTGGATTTACGGCTTCAACACCTACGCGCAACAGTATGCGCCGCTCACTAGCGTTTCGGGTTTGCTACGCGATGCACTGCCAGACGGCGAGCATTATTAGGCGGCAATGCACCGTAATCCCACCATTGAACGGCGGCATATCGGGTCAACAGCCTACAGCTATGATCAAAGCCCAAAGTGGATCTCCCTAGCACGATAATCCTATACTAAAGAACCGGCCACGCAGCCGGTTCTTTGATGATCGCTTCAAACAAGCTACTGGACGTAGTAGCCCGGGCTTGTTTTGGCAAAATTGGGGTTGTAGTACTGGTCGTCGTTTAGGTATTTGCTCCAACGTTTTTGCATGACGGCGCTGGCGGCTTCCAGTTCGCTCATGTCGCGGTCGCTGGTGTTGACCTTGCCGACGCTCATGGACTCGTAGTGCACGAGCTCGGCGTACGGCGTGTAGACGTTCAGGTAACCAGCATCGAGCATCTTCAAACAGAGGTCGACGTCATTGTAGGTGACACGCAAGGTGGTGTCGAACCCGCCAACTTTGTCGAACTTTTTGCGGTCGACCATGGTGCAAGCTGCGGTCACAGCCGAGCAGTTACGAATGTTGTTGATGTAAATGTAGGTAAAAATATCGGTGTTGGGGTTTTGGCCATAAAAGGCATGGAACGGTCCCTTCTCACTGAGCACCACACCGGCGTGCTGAATGTGCCGGCTGGGGAAGACGAGCTTGCAGCCGACCATACCAACTTCGGGGCGCTGCGCGTGCTCTAGCAGAGCCTGGATCCAGTCCGGGCTGACGACTTCAGTGTCGTTGTTCAGGAACAGCAAATATTCGCCCTTGGCCTTTTGCGCGCCAAAATTGCACACGCCCGAATAGTTAAACGGCTTGGTCCAGCGCACTACATGCACGTTGTCGTTGAACTTTTCCAGATGCGCGTAGTAGTCCTCGATACCAGCCTCGGTGCTGCCGTTTTCGGCGATAATCACCTCAAAATAAGGGTAGGTGGTTTGCTCCAGAATGGAGTCCATGCATTGTTTGAGCAGTTTGAGATTGTCTTTATTAGGAATAACGATCGACACCAGCGGCTTACCCTGAATGTTGTAGCGTGCACGCCAAAAGCCATGCACCACCTGGCCTTCAACAGAGGCCGCCATGCCACGCGTTTCCATGTTTTTGCGCAGGACTTTCTTTTGGTTGATGTAGGCGTAGGGCTTGCTATTGGCGGTTTGCGCCGTGGAAGTAATAGATTTGCGCCAGGTGTATAGGATTTTGGGAATATGGTGGATTTTGGTGGTCACGGCAGTGATCCGCAGGAACAAATCCCAATCCTGCGCGCCTTCGGTGCCAATGCCAAAGCCGTGGATCTTTTTCATCATGGAATGGCTGATGGTTGCAAAGTGCGTAATGTAGTTGCATGACAGCAAAAAGTCCGGGCTCCACGCAGGCTTGAAGAATGGCTCGACATGCCATTTGTCGTCCTCAATCTTGTCCTCATCGGTGTAGATGAGGTCGGCGTCCGGGTGTTCGTTGATCTTGAGCACCGTTTCATACAGCGCGTTTGGTTCCAACAAATCGTCGTGGTCCAGCAGCGAAATAAACTCGCCCTTGGCCATTCCGAGCGCCACATTAGAAGTCAGCGCGATGTGTTGGTTGACTTTGCAGAACGTGGCGTGGATGTTTTTGTGTTTTTTGGCGTATTCGCGGATAACGGTTTTGGTGGCTTCGTTTGGCGACGCGTCGTCGGCGATGCACAGCTCCCAGTTGGTGTAGGTTTGGGCCAGAACCGAGTCCAAACATTCGCGCAAATGGTCGGGGCGCGTGTTGTATGTCGGCACTAAAATGCTAATGAGCGGCTGCTTTTTGAGCTTTTTTGCAGCTTCACGCTGTTCGGCCAGCTGTTCTGCGGTCAAAACTTGACGCGCGTACCACGCAAGATACTGCTTGCGGCGGTTGCGGTCGTGCAAGTTGCGCTCCCGGTAAAATCGCACCTGACCTGCGGCGCGTTTAGGATTGGCGGCAGCCAGCACAGCTTCTTTGACAATTCGACGAACTTTAGACATACATACTCCTTACGCGGCCGTTATATAGGGCGCTATGACTTGTTAACGACTTTCCAGGTTGGTTCTAGGAACACTTTGCCGTGGCGCTTTTTGCCGGTCACTTTGATTTTGAGCAGGTTTTCAGCAAAGTCGTACGGTACCGCGCCGCTGCGGTCAAAAATTGCCGCACGCACGGTGTAGCCGCCGGGCGCCAGCACATTGTTTTTGAACGTGACGTCGATGTAGCCTCGGCCCTTCAACGTCCCGGTCACAAAATCCGACTCCTGCGTGTTGGGTCCGACAACGCTGATGTTGTCCTCGTCCATCAGCCCAATGCCAACAACGGGGTGGAACACGTCGCGCTTGGCGTCAAAGTGCACGCGCACGGTGAACGGTTCGCCCTCTTCGATGTGTCGCAGCGGTTTGCCGTGCATGTCCACAACCTCGGCATCCTCCACGGTGATGGTGTCGCCAGTGCCGCTGTGCACGACTTCTTTCTTTTTGCCGGTTTTTTTGGATTCTTTTTCGGCTTCGATCACCTCAGCGTCCGCCAGCAAATTACTGTAACGCTTGATAATTTCGCGCGTTGGACCGATGTGCTCCATGTCGCCGTTGTTGATGAGCAGCGCGCGGTCGCAAAATGCTTCCACCGCGCCCAAATCGTGCGACACAAACACCACGGTTTTGCCACGCTTTTTGATTTCCTTGAACGTTTCAAAACACTTTTGCTGGAACAGCATGTCGCCCACAGCCAGCACTTCGTCAATCAGTAAAATGTCGCTTTCGGCCCGGATGGCAATGGAAAACGCCAGACGCACTTGCATGCCCGACGAATAATTTTTGAGCTTTTGGTCCATAAACCGCTCGATGCCAGCAAAATCTACAATGTCGTCGTACATGGCGCGCATTTCTTTGCGGTTGAACCCGAGCAGGGCGCCGTTCAGGAATACGTTTTCGCGCCCGGTTAGTTCTGGGTTGAAGCCCACGCCCAGCTCAATAAACGGCGTCAACCGCCCATTAATCTGGATGCCGCCCTTGTCCGGCGAATAAATCCCAGCCAGCAGCTTGAGCAGCGTGCTTTTGCCGCTGCCGTTGCGCCCCACGATGCCAAAAAACTCGCCCTTGTATATGTCGAACGAAATATCGCGCAGCACCTGCTGCTCTTCGTATCCTTTGGCGCGCTTGGCAAAGTTGACCAACGAACCCTTCAGCGTGGTTTGGCGTTCCTTGGGCAGCCGGAACGTCTTACTGACATCACCAACGTGTACAGCAACTTCGGCCATTATATGTCCTCCGCAAAATATTTAGCCTGTTTGCGGAAGTACAACACGCCGCCAATCAGAATAATAATCGCCAGCGCAAACGGCGCGTACTGCAACAGCTGGCCTTGCAGGACCGTGTGGTCGCGAATCGTCACCGTTGCCGGCGTTATGACCACATGTCGCACATCCTGAATCGCTTGCGCCATCGGGTTCAGGAACATCAGCTTCAGCAGCGTCGGATTTTTGATATACGTCACCGGATAAATAATCGGCGTCAGGTAAAACATGCCTTGTAGCACGACTTCCCAGATGTAACTCATGTCTCGGTACTTCACAAACAGCGCGGCCAAAAACAGCGACACGCCCAGCGACAGCACGTAAATCTCCACCAAAATGAGCGGCATCCACAGCGCCGCGCCCGTAATAGCCACATGATTTACAGCGATAAACACGCCGACCACAATCAGGTTGAGTGCCAGATTAATCAGCGCCGACAAGCTGCTGGACAGCACAATAATCCAACGCGGGATGCGAATCTTGCGGATGAGATCGCCACGCCCGACAATCGACCCCAAACTCTGCGACGTCATCTCCGCAAAAAAGTTCCACAGCACAATCCCCATCAGCAAATACACCGGAAAATGTGGCACACCCTGGCCAATGCGCAAAAATCGCACAAACACCACATACATAATCAGGAACAAAAGCAGCGGCCGCAGCAGCGACCAGGCATAGCCCAAAACCGAGCCTTGATAGCGCAGCTTGAAGTCGGTGGCAACCAGTTCGCGTAGCAGCGCGCGGTTGCGTTTGCTAAAAACATTCGCAAATGACATATACTAGTCAATAATTATAGAGTACAGTCATAATATGAAAAAGAGTATTTTTGTCGTCATCCCTAATTACAACGGCGCGGATTGGCTCGCCGCCTCTATAGATTCGGTATTGGCACAGACATATAAAGATTTCGTGCTGGTCATCGTGGACAATGGTTCGGTGGACGATTCGCGCACCATTATCGAATCTTATGCGGCAAAGGACGACCGGGTGCGCCCCATTTTTCGCGACAAAAACTACGGCTTTACTGGCGGCGTGAACCCCGGGCTGGAATTAGCCATCAAGGAAGACGCCGAATTTGCCGCCCCCTTTAATAACGACGCGATCGCCGACAAAAACTGGCTCAAATACCTGGCTGACTACTTGCGCGCGCACCCGGACTACGGCAGTGCCGCCTGCAAGCTACTGCACGCTGACGGCAAAACCTTCGACAGCACCGGAGACCAGTACACCACCTGGGGCCTGGCATACCCGCGTGGCCGCGACGAGCAAACCAGCAACAAATATGATCATGACACCGAAATTTTCGGCGCGTCTGGTGGCGCCAGCATGTACCGCGTGTCCATGTTGCGCCAAATTGGCGTGTTCGACCAAGACTTTTTTGCCTACTACGAAGACATCGACCTTAGTTTTCGCGCACAACTAGCCGGCTGGAAAATCGCGCTGGTGCCCGAAGCCATCGTCTACCACGCAGAAGGGAAGACCAGCAGCGCCATGCGCAGCGGCTTTACTACGTATCAGTACATGAAAAACCTGCCGATGGTGCTGGTCAAGGACGTGCCATCGGAGCTGTGGTGGCACATTGCGGTCCGGTTTTGGTTCTCGTATACCCTATTTTTTGGCAACGCTGTGCTGCATGGCAAGGGTTGGTCAGCACTCAAAGGCTGCTTGACCGCGTGGTGGCTATTGCCGAAAAAAGGCCGCGAGCGGCGCCGCATTCAAAAATCCCGCGTGGTGACTATCGACTACATTTCCAGCATGCTCACCCACGATTTGCCACCCAATGCGCATAAGTTGCGCAAACTACGGACGCTGTACCGCCGCATGCTTGGCCGGTGGTAGCGCCACAGCCATTCCAGCCAGAATCCACCACTGCGCTGCCACCGCTTCGTTACTCCAGCTGTGCAGCAACATGTTGGTCACCACGTAGCCCCAAAAACTAGCACACAGCAGCCAACCGTACCAATCACGGCGACGCCACACCAGCGCATACAACCACACATTGATCCCTATGAATAACAGCGCGCCAGCCACGCCAACTTCATACCCAATCTGCACATAATAATTTTCGGTCAGCTGTCCGCCGCCGGGATTTTGGATGGAAACCAGCCCGGCCGTCCCTGGTCCGTGACCTAGCGGTTTATGCTGGATTCCTTCTAAACCTTGCTTGACCAGCAGGGCATGGTAGCTGTTGGAATCCAGGTTATTGACGTGCACTTTGGTATCGCTATGCGCAATGTATTGTTTGAAAAATTGTGTGTTGTACTGGGTGTACGTAACCGCGCCGGCGACCAGTATGAGCCCGGCTAACACCGGCCACCAACGCTTGAGCTGGCGCAAAAACCACGTACTATTTTGCCACCAAACGGCCAGCGCCATACTGACCGCCACCGCAAACCACGCGCTACGCGAAAACGTCCAAAAAATTGCCAGCAAATGGAGCGCTAATAGCCCTGTCACCAGATAACGGCGGCTTGTGCTGCGCGCCCGGAACCACAAAATCGTCAGCGCCGTAGCTGGCACCACCAAGTACGCGCCCAGCGCGTTCGGCTCCCGCAAGGTTGACATAATCCGCGGAAAGGCCGCATTGTCGTCAATGGCAAAAGAGGGGCGGGCGCCGCGCGCAATGCTGTAACCAACATGCGTCAAAAAATCATTCGGCAAAAAGTATTGGAGAACACCCAAAATGGACACAACGGTACTAACCACCAACACCATTTTTAGAAGCGAACCAAAAGCGAACTTAGGTAGTAACAAAATGCCACCACAGCCCAGCAGCGCAAACAGTAGCAGCCGAACGTTGTACAATGTGCCAAGCATGGCGCCGGGCGCATAAATGTGCGGGTTCAGCGCCCAAATTAACAGATGTAACGCGCCGTACGCAGCCGTAATAATAACCAGCGCGTTGAACGTCCGCGTCCCCTTTCCCTTTGCCCAAACTAAACAAATTGTGAACAATACCGCCAGCCCTAGGAATACATCCTTGCCCACCTTCCAGATGTCTAAGCCTCCAGTCAGCAGGCTCAGCGACTGCACCAAAAACACATGAAACGGCATGTACGCCAGCAACATAACGCTGGCGATGTATGGGAGTTTTACCGTTCTTTGCATGAGGTTAGTCACGATTCAGGTATAATTATAGAACATGGACGCCCCAAAACACATTGTAATCGACGCCCGCATTCGACGCAGCAGCACCGGGCGCTATGCCGACCGGTTGTTGGAACATTTGCAAACTGTTGATACGTACCATCGCTACACCATTTTGTTGCAGCCCGACGACCCCTGGAAGCCGACAGCCAAAAACTTTCGTACCCTCCCCTGCCCCTATCGGGAATTTTCGTTTAGTCCGCTGGAGCAAATTGGTTTTGCGCGTCAATTGTATGGTCTAAAACCAGATTTGGTGCACTTTACCATGACGCAGCAGCCTCTGTTATATTTTGGTAAAATCGTGACGACGACGCACGATTTGACGATGTTTCATTTTGTGCGGCGCGGCACAACGCCGGTGCCAGTTTTTTGGCTTAAAATGACGCTGTATAAATGGCTGCTGCGCTGGAGCCATTGGAAATCGGACAAAATTATTGCGCCGACCATATACGTCGCCAAAGATATCGCCAACTATCAGCCATCGACCGATCATAAGCTGGTGGTGACGTACGAATCCAGCGAGCCGCCGATCAAGGGTCGCGCCATACGCCCCCAGCAAGTTAGCGAGCACGACCAGTTTATTATGTATCTGGGTAACGCTTTTCCGCACAAAAACGTGGGTGTGCTGTTTGACGCGCTGGATATATTGCGTCGCAAACGGCCCGACCTCAAGCTAGTATTGGTCGGCAAAAAAGACATTCACTATCAGGAATTGGAGACGCAAGCCAAGCAGCATGCCTCGGCCAAAAACATCATTTTTACCGGTTTTATCCCTGACGCGGAGTCCAAATGGCTGCACGAACACAGCCTAGCGTACGTGTTCCCGTCGCTCAGCGAAGGTTTTAGTTTGACGCCGATGGAAGCGATTGCACACGGTTCGCCCGTGGTATCCAGCAACGCCACGTGCTTGCCGGAAGTGTACGGCGACGCGGTCCACTACTTTGACCCAACGCATCCGCATGACATCGCGGCCAAGGTCGCCGAGGTTTTAGATAACCCCAAACTGCGCGCGCAGCTCATCGAAAACGGCAAAAAACTGCTCAAAAAATACTCTTGGCATCGCATGGCCGAAGAAACGTTGATCGTGTACAAAGAAGTCCTGGACGAAACGATCCCGAACGCCTAAGCGGCTGGCGGTATAGGTTCGGCGCGTAACGCGGCCAATGTCAGCGCCGTGAACAGGGGTAAATTGTTGCCCATACCGTGGCCATAGCCAGCGATTTCGGCTAGCCGCACTCGGCTTGGCTGCCCGTTTTCCCCCGTCTTATAGCATGGCATCTGCTTAAGAGCATGGAAGCCGGTACGCGAGGCAACGTCGCTGTATTGGCCGCGCACTACCAGAACGGCTGCTTCAGCATTAGCTTTTGCCTCCATAAATGCCTGCACATCTTGCTGGAACCGCTGCTTGGCCAAGCCTACTTCCAGCGCTTTTTGTTCCGGGATACGCCGGTCGCCGAAGCGCGATGCAATGCTGTCGCGCACCTGTCCGGGAATGTCACGCCATCGTGCTTGTTGTAAGCGGGTAAAACCAGGCAAGTCGCTTTCCTTGACGCAACGTATAAAATCCAACCCGGCAAGTGCATGCGCCACCTTAAGTTTCAGCGGCGTGCGCATTTTGTCGGCCCGCATGTTGGGCGGCTCAAAAAGCCCCACTTTACCGACGTTCAATCCCGCCTCCGCTGCACCAGCCACAAGTGATGCTGCAATCGCCGCTCCGCAGGAATATCCAATCACCTCAACATTACTAATGCCCAGCTCCCACAAAACCAGACGCTGTTGGTCGGTTATGGGGGTAAAATCGCCGCTACGTACCACTTCTCGTTCGTCGCCGTTGAGCTGGAATGGCCGCTCGATATGTGGAAACCGCGGCTTTTTGGGAATCTGTTTTGGCGCCCGAGAACCTGGCATTGGGAAGCCGATGATCTGTTGGGGAGACTTGTCAGCACCTGGTATTGAGTTTAGCAACAAGTGCATTCGGTACAGCTGGTTCGCACCGTTTCCATTGCCAAAAGTAAATGGCACAACAATGGCATGCTCGGGATCTACTTTGTCTGCACTGTTTTCCGGAGTGTAGCGGATATACGCGGTTTTGTCGACCCATTGGGTCGGCGGTACGGCTTTGCATATGCTGTCCAGACTTTGGGCACGCAGCTGGGCATGTGCTGCGGTAATGTCGCCGCGGTAGTGCTCTAATTGCGGGGGCAGGGTAAAGGAGTCGGGACGGCTCATATTCAGTACATTCAATAAATGACTAGTCTTTGTCAGTTTCGGCAGGCTTCAGGACAATGTGCCGGTCGCGGCCTTCGCCTACCGATTCGCTGATCAAGCCGTATTCTTGGGCGAGCTTATGCACAGTGCGGCGGTCCACGGCGTTCATGGGTTGCAGGTCCATGGATTTGCCGGATTGCTTGACTTCTTTTACCCAGTCTTCGGCGCGTTTACTCAGGCGGTCAGCGCGTTGCTTTTTATATTCGGCGATGTCGACGTTGACGCGGGTATAGGCAAAGCCTTTATTTTTGAGCGCATTACTGACCAGGAATTGCATAGCGCGCATGTTTTCGCCGCGTTGTCCGATCAAAAAGCCGTTCAGATGGGTCGATGGAACTTCGAGTTCAATCACGTCGTCTTCGCTGGTAGCGTGGACGTCGGTGTTGAGGCCAAAGAATGAGAGCAAATCTTCAAGGTACTTTTTGGCGTAATTGATCGCTTCTTCCACTGTTACTTCCTCCGTTTTTTGGTGCGGGCTGACTTTTTACCGTGTGCTTTCGGGGTTTTGTTGGCGGATTTTTCCACTACTTCGGCTTCGAGAGCTTTGGCTTCACGAACCTTGGCTTTACCAGAATCTGCTGACGCCTCCATCTCGGTGGTGTCCTCTTTTAGTATAATGCTTTGTTGGGCAAATGCCACCAAGCCACTGACGAGCCAGTACAGGCTAAGTGCCGCGGGCAAATGGATCGTGAACAAAAATACCAGCGCTGGCAGCAAAAAGCGTGTGCTGCGCGCCATAGCGGCATTGACCTCTGTCTGATCGGCCTGCTTACCCTGTTTACCTTCGCGTAAAATAGTGCGAATGCTGCGCGAGTCCTGAGTATCCGGCGACAACTGTTTGGCCTGGAAATATTGAGCTAGCGCCGATGCCGTTACGATCAAAAACGCCGGCCAATACACGCCGTGATCGCCGAGCGCGCTGCGCGTCAGATCAACCACATGAAACAGCGTGGCGTCAAACAGATGGATATTCGCGCTCAGGTCCTTCATCCAGCTCAGATGTTGCAGGAACGGATACGCAAACGACACCAAGTTGTGCGGGTCGTGCAACACGCGCTGCAGCCCAGCGTACAAGCCCAGCAAAATCGGAATTTGCAAAAACAGCACACCGATCTGCCCAAATGGGTTGATGCCGCGCTCTTTGTATAACTCCATCATGAGCATGGATTCTTTGCGTTTGTCGCCAGCAGCGGCTTTCTTGATCTTTTTCAGCTCTGGCTGGATTTTGCGCATCAGCTTGACCTGATGCAGTTGCTTTTTGACCAGTGGCCACATTAACATACGCACCACGATCGTAAACAAGATGACCGCCAAACCGAAATTGTGCCCCGGGATCATGGCATAAATAAACACCAACAAGTTAAAAATTGGTTGGACAATTATTGTCGTAAACATTACCTAATAACTCCTTTGCTTCTACTATAGCATGGGTTACGGCAGCGATTGCCGTATCTAAGCCAAAACTCCGGCTTTCTCCAGCTTCTCTACAACAGCGGCCTTTAGCGCAGCAGCCGGAACCTCTGCCAGCTGATCGCTGTAGACAATGAACACCAGATCGTACGGTGCGGTCGTCGAGGTGATGTGGCACGCCGACAGTTCAAGCACATGGCCCGGCTGGTCCGCCGCATCGGCGGGTATCGTCACCGTCACGCCGTGCTGCACCAGCAGATTGGCCATCGTCCTGATGTCGGCGAGGTCAGGCAGGTTGGCCAGCACCAGCGGCTCGGCGGTCAAGAGGCTCGCCGCCATCAGCGGCAGCGCGGCGTTCTTCGCGCCGCCGATCGTTATCGTGCCGGCCAGCGGCACGCCTCCGCGGATCAGGATCCTGTCCATTCATTCGGCTCCGGGCAAGTGCAGGCCGGCCCTTTCAGGCGGTGGCCATAGCCGCCCTCGATCGTGCCGGTTGCTTTTACGGGAGAGGCCGGCCTGGCTCAAGCCGGCGGTTTTCCGCCGACTTGTGCGCCAGCCGGCGGCT
>Ga0207702_10004076_pt1 | contig 13115 bp, 10 predicted proteins | sample KBSCornC62_FD_184302 | JGI IMG/M metagenome (GOLD analysis project Ga0207702, IMG submission 184302) | Corn rhizosphere microbial communities from Kellogg Biological Station, Michigan, USA - KBS Corn C6-2 (SPAdes) (version 2) | ecosystem: Host-associated > Plants > Roots > Rhizosphere > Soil ...
CTGGACCCCACCATCGGCGGTGAACATTCTGCCGATCTCGTCGAGCGAGAAACCGGCCGATCTGCCGATCGAGATCAAAGCCAGTCGTTCGAGCACGACCGGCTCGAACAAGCGCTTGAGACCGCGTCGTCCGATCGATCCGATCAGCCCCTTTTCCTCATAGAATCTGAGCGTGGAAGCTGGGACCGACGACCGCTTCGCCACCTCCGATATATCCAAAAGCCGCATGGTCTTGACCTCAAGTCGACTTGAAGTGGCACACTCCGCATATCGATTCGGAATGCAAGGAAAGACGGCAGATGACGATGGAAGATCTTCCCACCAGCGATGACCAAAGGGCCCGCTGGAATGGTCACGCGGGCCGCACATGGGTCGCGCGCCAGGAATCGCTCGATCGGCTGTTCCAGCCGGTCGAGCACGATCTGCTCGCCCACGTTGTCGCGAATTCTCCAGGCGCTGTACTGGATATAGGCTGCGGCACTGGCGCAACCACGCTCGGCGCCGCGCGCGCTTTGGGATCAGCGGCTCATTGTGTCGGCGTCGACATTTCCGAGCCGATGATCGCCCATGCGCGCCGGCGGGCGGAAACGGTAATGCCGGGCGTCGAGTTCATTGTCTGTGACGTGGCGGCCCATCCCTTCCGACCGGGCAGGTTCGATTTCGTCATGTCGCGTTTCGGGGTCATGTTTTTCCCCGATCCGGTGGACGCGTTCAGGAATATCCGAGCCGCCACGCGAGCAGGCGCGGAGCTGCATTTCTATTGTTGGCGCTCGCCGGCCGAGAACCCGTTCATGACGGCCGCGGACAGGGCCGCCGGTCCGCTGTTGCCCGCCACTCCGACGAAACCAACAAATGCGCCCGGCCAGTTCGCCTTTGCAGACCCGCGCTACGTGCAACGCATCCTTGAGCAGAGCGGCTGGTCCGGCGTCGAGATCGCGCGTGCGGACTATGAGATGACTTTGCCGGTGGAGGAGCTTGAGGATTATTACACACGGATGGGTGCCGTCGGAAGCCTGCTGCCCAGCCTGGATGCGGATGTCCGCAGCCGAATTATCGACGCGATGCGCCCGGAATTCGAGAAATTCGTCTGTGAGGATCAGGTCAAGTTCAACGCGGCTTGCTGGCATGTGGCAGCCATGGCCGATTGAGCCATGACCGGAGGGGATTGGCTTTCGGACCTGGCCCGCTCGCGGTCATACCAGCGCTCGTCACGATGGCGCGAATTGGGAATATTTCCAATTTGGAATGGTCAACGGAGCGCTCCCATTCGCCAGCTTGATGTCCATGCAACATCAGGCGCGAGCATGCGCGCCCCACACCGATACTCTCGTAACGCCCCGACGCCCAACAGGAGACCGATCATGCCCGTTCCTTTTCGTCTGGTCGATGTATTCGGAACCGGCCCTTTCACCGGCAATCCTCTCGCTGTCGTGCAAGATGCTGACGGCCTTTCGGCGGACGAGATGCAGGCGATCGCCCGATGGTTCAATTTGTCGGAAACGACATTTCTTTTAAGCGCGGCCGATCCCGCCGCGGATTACCGCGCCCGTATATTTACTCCGGCGCATGAGCTGCCGTTCGCGGGCCATCCGACGCTAGGCAGCGCACATGCCTGGCTGGAGGGCGGCGGGCGGCCCAAGTGCGAAAACGCCGTTGTGCAGGAGTGCGGAGCTGGACTGGTGACTATTCGTCGCGACGTCGATCGCCTGGCGTTTGCGGCTCCGCCGCTCGTTCGCAGCGGCACACCTTCGGAAGCGGAACTTGCCGAGGTCCTGAAGGTACTCCGCATCGACGCGAGTGAAATCATTGATTCGGCATGGGTGGACAATGGCCCTGGATGGATAGCCGTGTTGCTCGAATCCGCCGAAGCCGTGCTCGCTATCGAACCGTCCCGCCATTACCCCGATCGGATCGACGTGGGCGTCGTCGGGCCGCATGCCCCAGGAAGCGAAACGGCGTTCGAGCTTCGCGCGATCTATTATGACGAGCGTGGAACGCTGATCGAGGACCCCGTCACCGGCAGCCTCAACGCTTCGGTTGCGGAGTGGTTATTCGCAACCGGGCGCGCCACCGGCGGCTATATCGCCGCACAGGGCACACGCCTCGGCCGAACGGGCCGTATTCACATCAGGCGGGATGCAAACGGGCGGGCGTGGACGGGCGGAAAGACGCTCACCTTGTTCGCAGGAGAAGCCGTCTTTTGATCAAGAATTCGAAGTGACCCGATCGTTTCCAGCAAACAGGCCAGTTGTTGCTTATGGCGCCGCGACCACCCCGTTTCCGTACATCCGATTCGCCGGATAGGCGTGGGCCGAAGTGAACGATCGCGGCCGAGCCTATCGGCTAAGCATCAGCAATCAGGAGGAAAAAGCCGAGATCGGCGATCCGTAGCGGAGCGCTCGGAACAGCGCTGGCGGAGACGGAGGGATTCGGATCGCCCATTCGGATCTCACACCGCGTGCAGGCACGCTATCTGCGCCTTCTGGTCGACCCCGGCGCGGGTTTGTTCGAATGGGCAGTCACCGTTCGCTGACTTCGGTCGGTGACAGCCTCCCTCTGGAGCGTGTCCTCGCTGCTTCTGGGCGGGAGGCCACGGCGAGGTGACCACGGAATTGGAGCGGACGCCGACACTAATCCCGCCGTCCGGAGATCAACCCAAAAGCCTCCGGAAATCTCATGACGCAGCAACCCTGCCGTTTCGGTGACGCGGGCGACGCTGCCCAACCCGGGCAGCACGCTCGCCACGGCTGGGTGGCCGAGCGGAAACCGAAGGGCCGCCGCCGCGATTGGCACGTCCCACGCATCGCAAACCGCTTCGATCCGCCGCACGCGATCGAGAACAAGCGCCGACGCCTCCCCATAATCGTACCGCAGCGCCCCCGTCCGCCGGGTCCCGCCCGCCAGCAATCCGCTATTGTAGGGGCCGCCCGCGATGATCGACGTTCCGCATTCAAGGCAGCGGTCGAGCAGGTCGAGGCTGTCCTGTTCCAGCAGCGTATAGCGTCCCGCCAGCAGGATGCAGTCGAGGTCCGCTTCGTCCAATATCTCGTGGCAGACGGCCGTCTCGTTGACGCCGAGGCCGAAGGCGTCGATCGCCCCCGAGGCCTTCAGATCCCGAAGCGCCTGCAAGCCGCCGTCCAGAAGTTTCCGAAGATGGCGCGGATGGTCCGGCCCGTGCGCGAATTCGCCGATATCGTGGACGAGCAGAATCTCTGTCCGGGCGCGGCCGAGCCGCTGCAGGCTCGCCTCGTAGGAGCGCATGACGCCATCGTAGCTGTAATCGAACTCGGGGCGGAACGGCATGGCGCTGTGGAAGCCGTTGCGCGGTACCGAGGTATCGACCCAGGCATCGGGCACGAGCAGCCGACCGACCTTGGTCGAGACGATCGCATGTTCGAAGCTGGGACGGCGCAAGGCATCGCCAAGGCGGCGTTCCGCGAGCCCGAAGCCGTAATAAGGCGCAACATCGAAGAAATGCGCGCCGAGTTCGATCGCGACCGCCGCGAGCATGTCGGGCTCGCCCGCCGCCATCCGCCTGCCGCGATTGCCGAGATTGCTGCAGCCGATGCCGAGGCGCGGCAGCTCGACGGCGGTACGGCCCAGCCGGCACGTGCCGATCGCGGAAGCGCCGCCCATCATGCCCAGTAAGACCGCCAGGCGTTGCGCAGCCGCGTCAGCGCTTCCAGGTAGAAATAGTCGCCCCAGATGCAGCATTCGTCCACGCCGGCGCCGTTCGGCCAGTGATAGACGCCGTGCGCGAGGATGCCGTTCGAGCCTTCGCGCGGCGTGAGATAGGCGCCGTCGAGCACGGTGAGCATCCGCACCGCGGCGGCGGCATAGCGCCGGCGCGCGGGATCGGCGACCGGCAGCGCCCCTGCAAGTTCGAGCAACCCGCACGCCGCGATCGCGGCCGCGGAGCTGTCGCGCGTGTCGCCGTCCCCGGTGAAAACCAGGTCCCAACAGCAGATTCCGTCAGCCGGCAGGCGATCCAGCATATAATCCGCGAGCCTGCCGGCGAGGTCGAGGAACGCGGGGTCGCCAGTATGACGGAAGGCGAGCGCGAAACCGTATATGCCCCAGGCTTGGCCGCGCGCCCAGCAGCTCTCGTCCGAAAAGCCCTGGTGGGTCGATCCGAACCGCGGCGCCCCGGTCACCGTGTCTATGTAAAAGGTATGGAAGGTCGAGTAATCGGGCCGCACCAGATAGCGGGCGGCCTGCGCGACATGCGCGTTCGCGGCCTCGGCGTAGCGGCGCTCGCCGGTTTCCGAGGCTGCCCACCACAGCAAAGGAAGGTTGAGGTTGCAGTCGATGATCATCCGGCCGCGCTGGTCGGGATCCGACATGTCGCCCCAGGCCTGGATCACCTTCGCGACCGGGTCATACCGCCCAAGGAGCAGCGCGGCGGCGTCGAGAGCGGCCTGCCTCGCCTGCCGGTTCGCTTCGATGCGCCAGGCCGCCGTGCAGGACAAAGTGTAGAGGAAGCCGAGATCGTGATGATCGACCACGATCCTGCGCGCAATGCGATCGGCGAAGCTCGCGATCTGGTCTTGCGCCGCGTCCTTGTGCCTGGTCTGCCCGCGCAACTGCCAGGCGAGCCAGAGCATCCCGGTCCAGAAACCGTTCGTCCATTCGATATTGCCGATGGCAGGATATTTGCCGCCCATGCTCGACGGCGCCGGCCAGGTGCCCGCGAAATCGGGCATCGCCCGGTCGAGACGTTCGATCGCGCGATCGATCATCGCATCGGCCTGGATCGCTTCGAGCGAAGCCGGCAGGATGATATTCCCAGGCATGATCATTCCTCTTCAGATCGTCTCGGTGCCGCCTGCCGTCTGGGGCAGCGGCGCGGCCGTGCGGCGCATGGCGCGCGCGACTTCGGGCGGGGTCGGCGCCAGCGTGAAGAAGGACAGCAGCCAGAAGACGAGAGCGAAGCCGGCGATGGCGAAATAAGTCGGCTGGAATCCGATGCGGTCGTAGAGCGCGCCCGCCACCGGCGACAGAAGCGCGAGCCCGAGCGAATGCCCGAAGCTGAAGCCGACGAGATAGACGGTGGAGGCGACCCGGGCTTCGAAATGATAGGCGATGTAGCGGAAGACCGACACGAGCAGGATTGGCAGCTCCAGTGAATGCAGCATCTTGCACAAGGAGATGGTGACGGGGCCGACCGCCAGACCCGAAGCGGCGATGCGCACGATCATGATGCCGCTCGCGATCAGCAGCCCGCGGGTCGCGCCGGTGCGGCGGACGACCAAGGGTGCGACGAACATCATCCCCGCCTCGACGAAGATCTGCGCCGAGTTGAGGTAGCCGAACATGGCGTTGCCCATCGCGCGCGTCGGGAAAAGCGAGGAGAAATAGAAAGGGAATTGCTGATCGTAGACGAGATAGAGATCGGTCACGCCCAGGATCAGCACCATGAAGCCCCAGAAACGCGGCAGGCGCAGGACCGCGATCGAATCCCGCGGGCGGAGCGTGGCGCGCGGGCTTTCCGCGGCTTTGCCGGCACCGGTCGCGGCAGCAAATATCAGCGGCATCAGCGCCAAGCCGGCCGCGGATGCCAGGAAGAAATTGATCCGCGGATCGACATTATAGAGCCGGCCGGAGAAGAGCGCGGCCGATGCGAACCCCAGCGAGCCCCACAAGCGGACGCGGCTATATTCGAAGCCATCCCGGCGGCTGATGCGATCGACATAGGATTCGATCGCGTAGCTGCCGGCGACGAAGGTGATCCCGATATAGGCGCCGCCCGCGATCGCACCCGCGAGCACATTCGCCTTGAGAAGCGGCCCGTAGACGAAGGTGAAGAAGAATCCGGCGAGGATGACCAGGACGGCGATCGCCGCGGGAACGGTCCGCCGATAGCCCATCCGGTCGGACAGATAGCCGTAGATCGGCTGGCTGATCATCGCGGCTACGAAATTCGCCGAAAAGACCGTACCGACCTGGACGCCGCTCAAACCCAATGTCTGCGTCAACCAGATCGACAGCAGCGAAATCGACGCCGCCTGCGCGAAGAAGAAGCAGAAGACGAATGCGCTCAGCAGCAGATAATTGCGGCGACCCGCCAACCTTACCATCCGGCCCTCGCGCCGCATCGACGCGGCATTTTTTGTGATCGATAACAGACAATGCGCCAAGAGAGCGATCTGCGCAAGTGCCGGCCGATCGACACGGGCCGTGTCCGGCAGGAAGGAAGCGGTCCGCCCTCCTAGCGGCGCTTTCGCCTGGGCGGCGCGCCGATCGAAGCGCGCTCGATCAGCTCGAGCTCCGCGTGCCGGTGCGTGATCGACGTCGCTTCGCCTTCGCGCCGCCGGCGCAGGCCTTCGAGTGCCAGAAGGATCGCCTGCGCGGCCATATCCGCGATCGGCTGATGGATCGTCGTCAACTCGGGCCAGACCGCGGTCGCGACGGGCGTGTCGTCGAAGCCCGCCACGCTCACCTCGCCGGGAATGGCGAGGCCGAGACCATGCGCTACTGCAAGGACCGCCGTCGCCATATCGTCATTGCTCGCGAAGATAGCGGTGGGCCGCTCGCCGGTTTCGAGCAGCCGGCGGCCGGCTTCGAGCCCGCCGCGATAGGTGAAGTCGCCGTCCACGACCCATTCCGGGCGGACCTCGATCTCGGCCTCTGCCATCGCCGCGCGAAACCCCTCCTCGCGCCGGACCGCGGTCGAATGCTTCATGTCGCCGCGCACGAACGCGATGTCACGATGGCCGAGCGCGATCAGCCGCTCGGTCATCATCACGGCACCCTTGTAGTCGTCGATCAGGACCGCCGACGTGTCTGAGCGCGGCTTCGCCGTCGTGAACGCGACCGCCGTCACGCCCCGCTTGCGCAACATCCTGAGTATCTCTTCATCGTCGCAGAGCGGAGGCGGTAGGATGAGGGCCTCCACGCCATGCTCGACCAGCTTTCGAACGGCGGCGATGTACGTCGGATGGGTGGCTGTCGGCTCGACCAGCAACTGGTAGCCGAGCTTCCCCGCCTCCAGGAACGCGCCCATCAGGAAGGCGCTGAGGTTGGACGAATTCGGATTCGAATAGAGCAGGCCGATCTGCAGGTTGCCCGTCCTGGCGGCGCGAGCCGCAAGGTTGGGCTTGTATCCAAGCGCCCTGACCGACGCCATCACGCGTTCGCGCATCTCTTCGCTGACATGGTGGCGCTGATTGACCACCCGCGACGCAGTCATGGAGGACACGCCCGCATGCCGCGCGACATCGTGGATCGTGACCGCCTGCTTGCGGCCATTGCCGGCGTCCTTCGTCCGTTGCTGCTTGTCGCCCTTCATCGCACCCCCGGTGTTCACTCTGTTATCGTAGCGGAGGTTCACCGGGAGGACGAGTCGTTCCGGCAACCGGAAAACGCGGTTCCGGGCGCGTTGCATTGCGTCGCGGAACTGCTATTCCAGTTATCGATAACAATCATCAATATCGGCAGCGTCCCTGCCGATCTCTGAGGAACCGAGCTTTGTTCGACAAGACTTATTACGCGACGCATCCGGACATGATGGAGTGCGTGAGCAATGACGAGCTGCGCGATCGCTACCTGATCTCAGATCTGTTCCGCCACGGCGAATGCGTGCTGAACTACACGCATGCCGACCGGTTCGTGATCGGCGGCGTTCAGGTGGGGACGGGTGCGGTGAAGCTGCCCGACCAGACCGAGCCTGCGAGTGCGGCGGGGCATCCTTTCCTGGAGCGGCGCGAGCTCGCGATCGTCAATGTCGGCAGGACTGCGGGAACGGTGCTGGTCGACGGAGAGAGCTTCACGCTCGGCAACAAGGACTGCCTCTACGTCACAATGGGTGCGAAGGAAGTCCAGTTTTCGGGTCGGGGCGCACGTTTCTATCTGGCCTCGTGCCCGGCGCATAAGGGCTTCCAGACGCGCAAGCTGTCGATCGCCGATGCCAATGCGCTCGAGCGCGGCAGCCTCGAGGAATCGAACGAACGCACGATCTACCAGCTGGTCATTCCCGGCGTGTGCGGCTCAGCGCAGTTGGTCATGGGCCTGACCGTGCTCAAGCCGGGCAGCGTCTGGAACACGATGCCGCCGCATATTCATGAGCGCCGAAGCGAGATCTATTTCTATTTCGAGCTCGACGGACCCAACGATCGCGTCTTCCACTATATGGGCGAGGGCGAGGCGATGCGGCACATCGTCATCGCTAACGAGGAAGCGGTGATCTCGCCGCCCTGGTCGATCCACATGGGTTCGGGCACCAAGGCCTATGCCTTCATCTGGGCGATGGCGGGCGAGAACCAGGACTATACCGACATGAACGTGCTCGACATCTGCCAACTGGCCTGAATCACGCCCTCCCCTCTGCGGGAGGGAGAGGAGGAAGAGTGAACAACCCCTTCGATCTTTCCGGCAAGGTAGCGGTGGTGACGGGCGCGAACACCGGCATCGGCCAGGCGATCGCGCTGGCGCTGGCGCAAGCGGGCGCGGACATTGCCGCCGTCGGCCGCACGCCGGCCGAGGAGACGGCGGCGCGGGTGGACGCGCTGGGTCGGCGGGCGGAGGTCATCCCGGCCGACCTGTCCACGATCGACCCGGTGCAGAGGGTGGTCGACCAGACGTTGGAGCGGCTGGGGCGGCTCGACATCCTCGTCAACAATGCCGGCATCATCCGCCGCGCCGACGCGGTCGACTTCAGCGAAGAGGACTGGGACGCGGTCATCGACACCAATTTGAAGTCGGTCTTCTTTCTGGCGCAGGCAGCCGGGCGCCACATGATCGCGCAAGGGGCCGGCAAGATCATCAACATCGCCTCGATGCTGACTTTCCAGGGCGGGATCCGCGTGCCGAGCTATACCGCGGCCAAATCAGGCGTGGGCGGGCTGACCAAGCTGCTCGCCAACGAATGGGCGGGCAAAGGCGTGCAGGTGAATGCTATCGCGCCCGGCTATATCGCGACCAACAATACCGCAGCGCTCCAGGCCGACCAGACCCGCAACCAGGCGATCCTCAACCGCATTCCGGCCGGACGCTGGGGCGATCCGCAGGACCTCGGCGGCGCCGCCATATTCCTCGCCTCCCAGGCTTCCAACTATGTCACCGGCCATATCCTCGCCGTCGACGGAGGATGGCTCGCGCGATGAACGCGGAGCCGCTCTATGCCGCCCTCGAGGCGGGCGGGACGAAGATGGTCTGCGGCATCGGCTCTGCGGAACAGGGCTCGCGCGAGACCGCGCGGATCCCCACCACCGATCCCGATACGACCATCGGAGCCATCGTCGACTTCCTCCGCGCCGCGGAAGCACGGCATAGGCACGTCCAGGCGATCGGAATCGCAAGCTTCGGTCCGATCGACCTCGACCGCTCGTCACCGACCTATGGCATGATCACGACCACGCCCAAGCCGGGCTGGCAGGGAACCGACCTGCCGCGCCGCCTGCGCGAAGCCCTCGGCGTTCCCGCCAGCATCAACACCGACGTGAATGCGGCCGCGCTCGCGGAGGCGCGGAACGGCGCCGCGCGCGGCCGCGAGGCTGTTGCCTACGTCACCGTCGGAACCGGCATCGGCGTGGGCCTGATCAGCGGCGGGAGGATGGTGCAAGGCCTGGGGCACCCCGAGGCCGGACATTTGCGGCTGCCGCGCCACCCGGCCCACGGCAGGTTTCAAGGCATCTGCCCTTATCATGGCGACTGCCTCGAAGGCCTGGCGAGCGGACCGGCGATCGAGGCGGCCTGGGGCGCGTCGCTGGACCGGCTTGCGCACGGACATGCTGCCTGGGAAGCGGAAGCCCATTATCTGGGTCATCTCTGCGCCGCGCTGATCCTCACCACGGCGCCCGAGCATATCGTGCTCGGCGGTGGCGTCATGTCGCAGCATGCTTTGTTCGACGCCGTCAGAGGAAAGACGCTGGAGCTGCTGGCCGGATATGCATCGGCATGGACGGTCGAGACGGTGGCCAACCGCATCACCCAGCCCGGCTGCGTCGAACCGCCCGGCCTGATCGGTGCCTATCTGATTGCGGAAGAGGCCGCACGCCTGCGCTGAACGGCGGGTGGGGCGGCGCGTGACCGCTTCGGCTTCCCGGAGCCCTCCCCGATCAAAGCCCAAAAGAACGGGGCGCCCGGTGAGGGGCGCCCCCAGGGGGGAAAAGGGCTGAGCGTCAGCCCCCGAAAGTGTAGCGAAGCGTCGCGCCGTAATTGCGCCCGTTCACGAAATGCTGACGCTGGATGCCGGTCGCGAGCGCGGGCTCGCCGACATAGCGATCCGCTGCGTTGTTGGTGAGGTTGGCCGCCGTCAGCGCCAACGAGAGGTTGTTCGGCAGCTTGATCGTGACCGAAGCGTCGAGCAGGCCATAAGCCTTGATGTAGCGGCCATCGAGCGGATTGGCCGAAATGCCGAACAGGACCGACGGCGAACGCCACGTATAGACCACCCGTGCCGAGATCGCCCCGTTATCGAAGAAGCCCGACAGGGTGTAATTATATTTCGACGTCAGCGGCTGCGGGGTGATCACCCGGACGCCGTTCAGGACCAGCGGGTTCTTCGTATCCGCATAGGTGAACGAGCCCATCGCACCGAACTTGTGGAAGAAATCCGGTACGAACGGATAGTCGAAGAAGGTCTGCACCGTCGCTTCCACGCCCTTGGCCGTACCGCGCGCCGCATTGATGGTGGTGGTCTCGAAATATTGCCCGTTCGCGCAACCGTTCGCGCCGTGCACCACGCTATCGTAAGGGGCAGCCGTGCTGACCGTCGCGCAGCTCGAAATGCCGCTGAAGAAGCCGTCGATGCGCTTGTAGAAGAAGTCCACAGCGGCGTAATTGACCGGCGACTGGTAATATTCGAACGAGACGTCGTAGCTGTCCGCCCGTTGCGGCTTGAGGTTCGGATTGCCGACGCTGGCCGTGCCGTTGGTGGTATTCACGATGACGGCGGGATTGAGCGAGCCCAGATCCGGTCGCGTGATGCCCTTGCCATAGCCCAGCCGCATGACCGCCTTATCGCTGAGCTGTGCCTTGAGGTTCAGAGTCGGGAGCACGTCGGTGTAGGACGAATCTGACGGATTCGGCCGGATGACCGACGGCGTTACCGTCAGATCCTGGACCTGCGCCCGGACGAAGGTGCCGGTCTTGACGACGCGCACCCCGGCATTGCCGGTGATGAAATCGTCGAACAGCCCGAAATCGCCGACGATATAGCCGGCATAGGTCTGTTCGCTGAAATAGCGCCGGTTGAGGACGTTCTCGGGCAAAGCATCGTTCGCCGGAATGCCCGCCTGGGCGAAGCGGTCGCGCACCTGGTCGCCGGTCAGCGCATCAGGATTATAAACCAGGAAACCACCCGAATAGCCGGCCTGGCCGAGCTGGAAGTTGGTGGGCGAACCCACCACCAGATCCTGCGCGCTGCCGACCGCAATCGCATTGGACTGATTGGCCGCGACCGCCAGCCCGTTGGTGGTGAGGTTCTTCCCGGAATAAGCGAAGTAGGCATAGCTATCGCGCTGGGTCGCGTAGCGCGCGCCGAACCGCACGCTCTTCAGGAAGCCGGAGTCGACCCGATATTTGAGGTCCAGCGCGGCGGAGATACCATTGTCGTTCCAGACCTGGTTCGTGCCGTTGGCATATTGCCCGAACACCCAGGTCGAGGGATCGGTGAGGTCGGGACCGGAAATGGTGAGCTGGTGCGGATTGTCGACTAGGTCACGCGTCAGGTTCCAGGTCAAGCCAGCCTTGGAGAGCAGCGTGACCGAACGATTGTCCTGATATTGCTTCGCCTTGATGTAAGAGAAATCGAAATTCACATCGAGGCGATCGAGCGGCTTCCATTTGAAGCCGGTCGCGACGATCCCCGTCTGATAGCGATGATGTTCCTCGCCGCCGGTGGTGGACAGGCCCGAATTGAGGAAGGTCCCGCCTGCAAGACGCGAGGAGGCCAGCACATCGTCGCTGCCGCCGTTCGCGTTGCGGTTGGCGAACTCCTCGTCGAAATTGAACGGCACGGTGGTGAGGTTCTGGACGTAGGAGCTATCGGCGGTGTTCAGGAACCGATAGCGCTGGTGATAGAGATAATCGTTGTAGGTGCCATTGACATAGAATTCGAGCTGGCTGCTCGGGCGCCACTGGAAGGCCGCGCTCAAGCCCTTGCGGGTGCGCATATAATCTTCTTCGTTGGCGGCATTGGTTTCGGCGATCGATGAGATCACGCTGGAGCGCTGTGCCGCAGTCAGTTTTGTAGGATCGGCGACGGGCATCAGGTAGCTCACGTCGGCGCGGCCCGCGTAAAGCGCGCTTCCGCCGGACGTCGCATAGGCCGCGCTGTTTCCCGCAACCGGGATGAAGAAGTTCGCGCCGCGGTTGGCCGGATTCGATCCGCCGTTGGCCGGATCATTGTCGCCGCGGTTGAACGTCTTCGAATAATTGCCCGAGATCAGGAGGCCCATCTCGCCGTCGCCCGCCTTCCAGCGGGACGAACCCAATACGAACACGTCAGGCGTGAGCTTCTTGCCGAGATCATTATAGTGGCCGCCCAGCGCCATCGTGGCGGTCGTGCCCCTGAAATCGAGCGGCTGGCGCGTGCGGATATTGACGAGGCCGCCGATCGCGCCTTCGATATGGTCGGCCGACGGATTCTTGTAGACGTCGATCCCCGCCACGGTTCCGGGCGAAGCCCCTTCAACATTGAATTCGCGCTGGCCCGCGGTGAAGTAAGCGCGGCCGTCGACGCGCGACCCCGTCTGGCCGGTGAGGCCGCGGATGGTAAGGCCGCTGCCGACGCCCACGGGCGATGCGGACTCGCCGCCGAAGCGATAGGCCTGCACGCCCGGTACGCGGGTCAGCGTGTCCGCGACGTTCAGGTCGGGCAGCTTGCCGATATCATCGGAGGAGATCGAATCGACCACTTCGGGCGCGTTGCGCTTGATCGCGGTCGAGTTCTTGAGGCTCTGACGCACGCCGGTCACGACGACCTCGGCGGTGTCAGCGGAAGCCTGGCTCTGGGCCGCGCCGCTTGCGGCGGGCGCCGGGGCAGCCTGCGCGAAGACGGGCGCTACCGCGGCCGTGCATAGAAGCGCGGCGATCGTCGAAATCCTGGTATTCATCTGTCCCCTCCTTGTTTTGGTCTTGCCAGTACGGCGAGGCCGAATCCAACCGAGGAGAGG
>Ga0207702_10004088_pt1 | contig 13087 bp, 9 predicted proteins | sample KBSCornC62_FD_184302 | JGI IMG/M metagenome (GOLD analysis project Ga0207702, IMG submission 184302) | Corn rhizosphere microbial communities from Kellogg Biological Station, Michigan, USA - KBS Corn C6-2 (SPAdes) (version 2) | ecosystem: Host-associated > Plants > Roots > Rhizosphere > Soil ...
CGGAACGCGCAGCGCGGGCTCGTAGCCGCAGTGTTTTTCAAATCGCCCATGCTGGCCCAGGTCATAGCCATGATCGGCCATATAAATGACAAAAGTATCCTCTTCCAGATGCAGCCGTCGCAGCGCATCTAGAACTCGCCCCACGTTGCGATCTAGAAAACTGACCGAAGTGTAGTAAGCCGCAATAATCCCTTGTTTCTCGCGGTCGGTAAGATCGCGAAAAATGAGCGGAATCTGCCAAGCGTCTTCCGGCCCAACGCGTGGAACCGGAAATTGCGCCGGATCGAAACGCCCCCGATCTTCTATCGGAAAATCGTACGGCGAATGCGGTTCCTGAAAACTGACCCATAGCGCAAACGGCCCGCTAGGGCGATGCTCCAGATATTCGATCGCCTGATTCGCAATGTAGGTGCCCCGCATATCCGCATCGAACCGCGGAAACGGCAGCTTGTCCGAATTGAGCCAAATGCGCGCCGGGTCCTTAAAAGGATGCCATGCCGGCTTTGTGCGAATCCTTGCAGGCAATGCGCGCGCTTGCACTCTGGCTCCCCAGTCCTGCAGAATCCGGTCTTCGGTCTTCACGATATCGAATCCGTGCAGCCCCGGTTCGCCCGGCCGGTTGAAGTGCATCTTCCCGAAAACTGCTGTTCGATAACCCGCCTTCTGGAACTGCTTTGCAAGTGTCGGCTTATCGAGCGCCAGCGGCGTGCCGAGCACCGTCACACCTGCCGCATGCGGGAGTTGCCCGGTAAAAAACGATTGCCGCGAAGGCGTACATACCGGCGCATTGCAGTGATGAGCCTTGAAACGTGTACCTTCGCTCGCCAACCGGTCGATGTTGGGAGTCCTTGCCTGCGCGTTGCCGTCGCACCCCATTACATAAGCGGCGTGATCGTCCGCCAGAAGGAAAAGAAAATTCGGTCGCCGCCGTATCCTCGGTTGCGCCATCGCAACCGGCGCTCCGGCCATGCCGGTAAGAGCCGCGCGTCTCGTCACCGATAACATACTTAGAGCTTTATAACCAGCCAGTTATCTCAGCCCTGAGTAGAACCCGAGCGGAGGCGCCTGAGATAGTCGAGGTTTCTTTTGGTATCGTCCAGCACCGAACCGGACGGTGAAGCCGTTTCGAGGTTTGCATACCCGGAAAACCCAATGGCGTCTATCGCCTCCAAAATCGGCTTGAAGTGTACTTCGCCTTCTCCCAGGTAGCCCTTGTCCTTGAAATGAAATTCGCAGATGCGGTCGCGTCCAAGCATCCGGATTTCGGCAGGCACGTCATAATGGTTGTACGTTGAGTTCCCTACGTCGTACCATACCTTGAACGCTTTTGAATCGATACGGTCGACAGCATAGCGGTTATCTTCACCTGAAAGCGTGTTTTCAAAACCAATTACTACACCGGCGGCTTTCGCCTTCGATACCAGATCGCGGAAAACGTCGATCGTATGATCCAGTTCATGCCGGGATGTCACCGAACACATGCCGAAGAAAACTGTCATGAGAATGCCGGCATGTAAGTTCTTCGTAATGTCGATGCCCTTTTCTACCCACTCCATCGCAGCCGGAGCGTTCTTTAGGCAGCTCACATGCAGCATGTCGAGATATGTCGCGTTGATCGGGATTCCGGTTTCCTTCGAGGCAGCCAGATAAGCGCGCTGCAAATCCGGATCTTCTAATGGAAGCGACTTCCCATCGCTAGACCTGCCGATTGTGACTTGTAAGCCTTCTAATCCCAATTGCCGGGCCATGGCAAAGGCCCCCGGTTTCCCGGATTTTCGCAATACCCCGTCCATGACCCCGATTTTCAGGGATGATCTCGCAAAGCATAGCCCGGCGGTTCCACTTGCCAATGCGCCCTGTAAGAAAGTTCTGCGAGTAAGCATCGGGATTTCGTCACGGAGTTCCGGAAGCGGGAGCTTTGCCTTTTGAAGCCGCGTCCGGAAGTCCAAAGCAATAGACATTGGAATCGTGATCTACGGTATACACTCTTCCATTCGCTAGCGCAATTCCACCGAAGTGAACCCACGATGACATGGCTTGGCCGCTATTGTATAGCTCTTTGCCTGTCTTCGCATCCAGCGCTCTAAGCACTGCCGGATGAGTGTTTTCAAGCCGCTTCTCGGCGCCGCCTTTCTGTACCGCGTTCTCGCCCGTGGAAATTGCGAAAATCACCCCGTTTGCGATGATCGCCGGATCGGGATGATCGAAACCGCCGGATATCCAGGCGGGGTCGAGCGTTGGGTCTTGCGTCTTTGGATCCGCCTTCACTTGGAACGCCATGATACTGCCCCGGGAGATATCGCCGTTTGTAATTGGAAATCTCGGGCTCTCCGCCGCGGGAGGTCCCGCCATCGGTACATAAAGCCACGTCTGCCCGTCGTTATCCCTCGCGGTCGATAAGGCCCCCCAGATACCGATCCCCTCGCAACACACCTGCTTGTCATTGCCCAGCCGGGGAGACACATAGAGAGGCGTCTGGTGATCTTTGCCTCCCAGGGAGTCGGCATCCAGCAAATAGATCACGCTCTCCTTGGCGCCGTGTGCAATCAAGTTTTTGTTTCGCCAGCCAAAATAAACCGGGCTGCTGGATCCAAGATCGAAATCCTTTCGCCGTATGTAGTCCCAATTGGAAGGCAGAAAATAATCGACAACGTTCAGCGTATCCAAACTCTCCGCGGCCACTGTGTTGGAATAATCGCCGGCCGCTGGATCGAAAATGCCGTCCGCGGTTCCCCCGTAGACCCGGCCGTTCGTTCCAATCACCGGGCCGCCCCGGCCCCAGATCCCTGAAGTGTTCGTGTTTGTCAAAAGACCCTGCCGGATCACCGGATGGTGGCGATCGCGGATGTCTATGGAATAAAAACCGGACAGTCCGTTCCCACATCCTTGTGACAGAGTCGTATAGATCTTGCCGTCCACCAGATTCAGACTCCAACTCTTGGCGAAGGGAGCGACAAACTGAACCGGACCGTATTTCAGTAACCCGCTTCCCAGATCGAGCCCGTAAAGCATGCCGTCCTGGCCAATCATGTAAATCGTGTTTGTGCTTTTATCGATGGCCGGCGTGGCGGTTATCCCATTCGGGCAAAGAAATCCGCCTTGAAAGACATATACATGCTGCCGCGATTCAACAAAATTCTTTACCGTGTAACGCCATAATTCCTCGCCCGTATCTGCCGCAATCGCAAACAGCGTGCCCGATATGCCAGCGACATAAACGACCGTCTTATTCCCGTTCTTGGTCGAAACATTTTCTGCCACGACCGGCGCCGTTAGGGCCGACAAACTGAAGGGCTCGTTCTCGACTTTCGTTTTCCATCGTAGTGTCAGCATCGGCGCCATTTCCGGGTTGATTGCGCGTTCTTCGAACGCCCAACCGCTGCGTTGGGCGTCATGCCCAAACGTCAGCCATTCTGCTGCCATTCCGAAGCCGGCGAACGCCAGCGCTAAAAACGGCACTAAACGAGAAAAGTGCATGCGTCTCGAAGTATACTTCCAAATCCGCAAATTGTTTCCGTCAGCAGGATCGTTCCATAGGTAAACTGTTGTATAGCCTACCTATGGAAATCGCTCCGAGATTCCGCCGGGGACCTTATATATGCTGATTCTTAAAACCCTGGCGCGCATCGGCCCCATGCACGGCTACGGCATTGCCCAGCACATCCAGCAAACCTCCGGCGACGTCCTGCAAGTGGAAGAAGGTTCTCTCTATCCGGCTCTCCAGCGCATGCTCATCAAAGGTTGGGGGCAGGCTGAGTGGCGACAGTCGGAAAACAACCGCCGCGCCCGTTGCTACACGCTGACTCCCGACGGCCGAAAACAACTCAACCGCGAGCTGCGCGAATTCGAACGAGTCATGACCGCCATCGGCCACGTCATCCAACCCGCATGAAAACCCTGTGGCGCCGTCTGCTTTGGTTCGCACATCGTGATCGCTTCGACCGCGAGCTCGACGAAAAAACAATCCGGTGTTCTCGACCTTGTTCGGCTACGCCGACGCTGGACGTCTCAATCTGCTAGTCGAGGGTCAGGCCGAACTCGGAGAAGGTCAATATGTATCCGGCGATTATTTCGGCGCGCTGGGCGTCCGGCCCGCTCATCGCTCCTGACGATGATCGGCCGGCGCCGCGCCCGCCGTCACAATCTCCTACAGCCTTTGGCAGCGGCGCTTCGCCTCGAGCGACGCCGCAATCGGTAAATCCATCCTGATTAACGGCAAGTCTTTCGTCATTGCGGGCGTATCCGCTCCCGAATTCTTCGGTGTCCGACCTCAGGGCGCGCCCGTCGTGTTCATCCCGATGCACGATCTCGGCCTCGTAGATCTGAACCGCTACGGCGACGTCGCCGCAAGATTCGTTGGCCCTCACTTCTATTGGATCGAGATGATGGGCGCCTCAAGCCCGGTATAAGCCTCCAGCGAGCCGGCGCCGTGATTGGGGGCAATTTCATCAATGGGTCGCAAGCACGGCTGAGAATGAAAAAGAACGCGCAGATCTAGCCGCGCTCTGGGTGCAGGAAGGCGGCTCTGGCGTCGATTCCTTGCGCCGCCAATATTCGAAGCCGCTCTACATTCTCATGACGATGGTAGGTCTCATTCTCACCGTCGCCTGCGTCAATATCGCCAATCTGCTGCTGGCCCGCGCCGCCGACCGCCGCCGCGAAATGGCCGTCCGCCTTAGTCTCGGAGCCGGACGTCTACGCATCATGGGGCAGTTGTTGACTGAAAGTCTGCTGCTCGCGTTCTCCGGCAGCCTGCTCGGCATCTTCGTAGCGCTCGCCGGCATCCGCTCTCTCACTCTGCTGCTCGCAAACGGCCGCGACGACTTCACCCTCCGCGCCGAACTCGATTGGCGCGTGCTGCTCTTTACTCTGGCAATCGCGCTCGCCTCCGGCATTCTCTTCGGACTCGCCCCGGCCATCCAGGCAACCAAAGTCGACCTCACGCCGGCTCTCAAGGAGGCTCGACCTGCCAATCCGCGCACGCGCCGCTTCGGATTGAGTCACGTGCTGGTCGTCACGCAAATCGCCATCTCACTGCTGCTCGTCGCTGCTGCCGGCTTATTCGTGCGCACGCTCGGCAATCTGCACGCCATTGATGTCGGCTTCAACCGCGAGAACGTGCTCCTGTTCAATGTCAATGCCGCGCAGGCCGGTTACAAAGGCCACGCGCTGATCGATTTCTACACCGATCTCTATCGCCGCTTTCTCGCCCTTCCCGGCGTGCGCAGCGCCAGCATGACGCACATGCCCCTCGTGGCGAATTCGAGCAGTGGGACCGGTGTTACCATCCCAGGCTTCTCGCCGCCCAATGGTGAAAGACTAACGACCGCTCTCATTCAAATCGGGCCGCATTTCTTCGAGACCATGCAGATCCCCATCCTGTTAGGCCGTCCGCTCGACGCCGGCGATCGCGCGGCCGCGCAAGCAGCCGCCGTCGTCAACCAAGTCTTCGCCAAAAAATACTTCCCCGGCGTCTCGCCCATCGGCCGTCACTTTGGCTTCGGCGGCGACAAACAAGTCGACATGAAAATCGTCGGTGTGGCCAGAAACACGCGTTACAATTCGCTGAAGCGCGAGATCCCGCCCGTCGTCTACACCTCCTACCTGCAGGCCGCCCCCAATCGGCCCATCGAGTGGATGTACTTTGAGCTGCGCACCGCCGCCGATCCCTTAGCGCTTGCCACTGCCGTCCGCCGCATCGTGCATCAGGCCGCGCCCCGCGTTCCCGTTGCCGAGATGACTACCCAATCCCGCATCATCGATTCCACCATCATCCAGGAGCGAACCTTCGCAAGTCTCTGCACCGGCTTCGGAGCGCTCGCTCTCATCATGGCGTGCGTCGGCCTCTACGCCACCATGGCGTACGCCGTCGCGCGCCGCACTACCGAGATCGGAATCCGTATGGCGCTGGGTGCGTTGCGCCGCCGCGTAGTTTGGTTGGTTCTCCACGACGTGCTGCTGCTTGCCGCCGTCGGCCTGGCGCTCGGCCTATTCCTCGTTTTTTTCGAAACCACGGCTTTTCTGAAATCGTTTCTCTTTGGCTTCCAGCCGAACGATACGATAGCGCTCGCCTCTGCCGCCGCCATACTCATTGCCTGCGCGCTTCTCGCCGGCTACATTCCCGCCTGGCGTGCCGCCCGCATCGATCCCATGTCCGCCCTCCGCCACGAGTAAAAAAAGAACCGCGCACGTCAGTAAGCGGCGCCATCACGCTACGATAACCGGAGCCCTCCCCGGCGCCATTTCACAAGGAGAAATGCATGTCGCAGAATCCAACCTCTACTTCGTTCGCGAAACAAAGATTCGCCCACCCATTTTTCGTTCCCGCCCCGCCCGCCGCCCGCAAGCCCGTCAATGGCCACACCCGCATGACCGACTGGAGCAAACTCCAGCTCGGCCCGCTTCCCGCTGTCACGCGCGGAGGCAAATGGGACCTCTCGGAAATCATCGGCGCCGAAGGTGCCAAAGAAATTCAGGACCTCGGCGAAATCCGCTTCCATGCCCTCGGCGATACCGGCGTCAATACTGCCCATGAAGCCCAGTTGGTCGCCGAAGAGATGGCCACCGACTACAATCCATCCGCCGGCGGCCTCAATCCGGCATTTTTATTTCACCTGGGCGATGTCATCTACGGAAACGACAAAGCCAGCCATTACGGAGAGCGCTTCTATTCGCCCTACAAACACTATCCCGGCAAAATCATCGCCATTCCTGGCAATCACGACGGCGAAGTCAAAACCAAAGCCGACGATCCGTCCCTCAGTGCTTACCTTGATAATTTCTGTGCTCGCAAAGCTGTCGTTCCCCCGCAAGCCGCCGGCAGCGGCATCTATCGCGAAACTATGACCGAGCCCGGCGCTTACTGGCTCCTCGACGCACCCTTTGTGCAAATCATCGGGCTCTATTCGAATCTGCTCGAAAGCCCCGGCTATCTTCAGGCGATCACAAAAGGCAAGCCGGATACCTCCCAGCTCGACTGGCTTGATAAAACGCTCGGCTCCATCGCCAAGTCCAATCAGAAGAAAGCGCTCGTCATCGCCACCCACCACCCTCCCTACAGCCAAAGCGGCCACGCCGGCAGCGTCGAAATGAACCAAAGCATCGACGCCGCTTGCGCCAAAGCCGGCGTCTGGCCGGATCTCTTCCTATCCGCCCACGCGCACAATTACCAGCGCTACACGCGCCGCATCGCCGGCAAGCAAATTGTCTATATCGTCGTGGGTACCGGTGGCATGCCTCACCAAGCCGTCAAAAGTGCCACCGGTCAGCCCGCCGATTCGAGTCATCAGGTTACTTACGACGCCGCTATCTCTACTTACGGCTACTTATTTGTGACCGTTTCCGTCAAGCAGCTCTCCATTGAGTTTTGGCAGCTCGGGGACGAACACGACAAAGCCTTCGACCCGATCGTGATCGACTTACTCACCCACACTCTGAAATAGGTTTATGGCCGGGGTCCCGTATGCAGCACCATCGAAACCGTGCTGCCGGCGTCCACGATATGTCCGGCCGTGGGTGATTGGCTGAATACCCAGGATCCCGTTCCGTTTTGCCCGCTGAACTTCGCAACCAGTTCGGCGGCTTGGACTCTTTGTGCCGCTTCCGCCCCTGAAAGTTCCAACACATTCGGCACGGCCTTATTCGCCACGCTGCCCACCCGGAACATGTGCCAGTTCACGATATAAACGGAATTGCTGCCGCAGCCTCGTGGTGAATCGGTTCCGGGATGCCGTGTGCTGTGCTTGAACTGCCCATGCGCGGTGTTGGCGATCAGATCGTTGTAACTAAACGTATCTTGCTCCATTGCCACCGGCCCATCGCAATTTGCGGTAAGCAGGCCCACCAGTTGGCCGGCCAGCCATCCGGCTCCGGCGCCCAGCAGCGAGCCTCCGATTCCGGGCAGAATCGCATTGCCCAGCGCCGCTCCTCCCTGCAGCGCCAGCTTGCTCGCGGCGCTCTCGATCGCCGACGTGACTTGGCTCTGCCCCTTGTGCCCCGAATTCACGATCAGATAATTCAGTACGACTGTATCCGTCGGGTTGACCGCGATGTTGGAAAACGTCAAATTCACCGCGTGAACGCCGTTATTCACATCCCCCATATACTTTGTCAACATGCGCGGTCCGCCGTTGCCATTCTGATCTTTGACCACGAGCGTATACGTGACGTAGTCCGTGTCCTCATGCAGCGAGCGCGTATCCGTGATCTGGAACGAGTCGAGCGTGAACGAAAAACCTGCCATAAGTTTCTTTCCTCCAACCAACACCTGCGAAATCGTCGGAGAAACTTACATAGCAAGCCGATATTTTTACCCGGGTAATCGAACCGCTGCCCGCTTCATCCGCGCTTCTTCGAACGCGTGACGGCCAATCCGTTCAGCACCGTATTTGCTACTTCGCGCGCAAACTTCTGCGATAGCGGCGCGTACGGAATCAGAAAACGGTAACACAACGCTCCGTATAACGCGTCTATCGCGACATTCACGTCGATGTCGCTTTCGAGTTCTCCAGAAGCAATTCCCGATTGCAGTATGGCGGTGGCCATCTCCCGCCGGGGAAGGATCCAGTTAGTAACAAAAGCACTTGCCAATTCTCGGTCAAACTGTGCCTCGGCAATCAGCGCGCGCAGCAAGTCACCATGCGGACCTCTATACGCGCGAGCCACCGACTGCATCTGCTGCCGGATGCTCTCGCTCGGTGAAACCGTTGAAACGCTGGGAAATTCGATCTCGGGCGAGATATATTTCAGAAAGGCTTCCATCACCACGGCCGCTTTTGAAGGCCACCACCGGTAGATGGTCGTCTTTCCCACGCCCGCACGGCCGGCGATTCTTTCTATCGTCAGCGCCCGATAACCCGATTCCTTTACTAAATCCAGCGCAGCGCGCAGAATGGCCTCTTGCGATTCATCGTCCCGCGGGCGTCCTGCTCGTTTCGTTTGGCTCTTGCGCGGCCTGGAAGATTTTGAATCCATTTCGAGACGTATCGTATCAAAAAACTAGGACAGATTGGAAATGGACAACACTCTCTACACCTATTCGCCCATCGTCAACCGCTCGCCATTGGTTTGGCCGCACGGCGCACGCGTCGCCTTCTACATTGGCTTGAATGTCGAGCACTTCGAAATCGACAAGCCATCGACAAGCATCTGGAGCGGTACATCCCATCTCAAGCCCGATCCGCTGAACTATGGCTGGCGGGACTATGGCGCCAGGGTCGGCATCTGGCGCCTCATCGACACTCTCGACAGATATGGCCTGCGAGCCTCCGTTCTGCTGAATTCAGACGTCTGCCGGCACTACCCTCAAATCATCGAAGCTGGGCGGCAGCGCAACTGGGTTTGGCTTGCGCACGGCAAAACTAACTCCATCCTGCATGCCGATATGACACCTGCCGAAGAGCGTGTCGTTCTGAAAGACATAGTCGAAACCATTGCCGCCGCTACGGGGCAGCGCCCGAAAGGCTGGATAGGACCAGGACTTACCGAAACCTTCGAAACGCCAAAAATTCTCAAAGACCTGGGACTCTCCTATGTTTTGGATTGGTGCGCCGACGATCAGCCATTCCCGCTAAATGTACCCGGAATGATCTCGGTGCCCTATGCCATCGAGCTGAACGACATCGCTCTCTTCATCGCGAAGAGCTTTTCGGGCGAGGAGTTCTATCGCGCCGTCGTCGATCAGTTCGACCAGCTCTATAAAGACAGTGCGCAATCCGGGCGAGTCATGGCACTCGCTCTGCATCCATTTGTAATCGGCCAGCCGTTCCGCCACAAATATTTCGCGAAGGCGCTCGAATACATCGCATCCCACGAAGATGTCTGGCTGACAACCAGCGACGAAATCGCCGCTCACTATACAAGCGCTTCCGCAACAACGTTCGCTTGAGTGCGATCGCGCGCCGGGCTGCGTCGATCTAGCTAGCTCTGCCCGGCGCCCAGCGTTAATTCGGATTCCGCGCCCCTCGCTTCCTTTCGTTGCAGAACGGCCGCGATCCGTCTCGGAAGTTCGCTCTGCATCAGTTCTTCAATAGGCATCGGAAACGCCAGCGACCAGTTCGGATTCTGATCCGGAGTCGTCGCCGGGATGTTCGGCCGTTCCTCCAGCCCTGCCGCATCCTCCAAAGCAGCTGTCAAAATACGCGAGGGAGTCTTCGCCAGCAGTCTGTACGCACTCGTAATCACGTCTCCAATAGCGCTCTGCGACTGCAGGCCGGCTGAGGTGGTGAGCCGGGCAACAATCTCTCGCGTACTCTCCTCGTTCGGCTGCAGATGCAATTCCTGCTGCTTGCGCAAATCCGATCCGGTCCACAGACCCGCGACTGTCGGTAAATCGTGCGTAGTCACTGCGGCCAGAGCTTCCTTCGGATAACTCTCGGGATCGCCTTTCTCGAACCACAGCAGCCGATACGACAAGATACAATGCGCCGCAAGTTTTTCTCGAACGCCCTCCTCGAGTGTGCCCAGGTCTTCCCCGACGATATATGCTCGTGCGCGTTCGCTTTCTAAAGAGAGGATTGCCAGCATTTCGTCCGCGTTGTACCGCACATATGCACCTTGGTCGGCGGTCAATCCTTCCGGTATCCAGAACAGGCGGAATAAACCCATCACATGATCGATGCGCAAGCCGCCCGCATTGCGAAGAGCGGCCCGAACTGTCTGAATGAATGGTTCGTATGCCGCTGCGCGCAGCTTGTGAGGCACGAACGGCGGCAATCCCCAATTCTGTCCTTTCGTGTTGAATTCGTCAGGAGGCGCACCCACACCAACGTTTTTTGCAAACGTATCCTGCCATGCCCACGCGTCCGCGCCATTCGGATCTACGCCTATAGGCAAGTCCTGCATCAACGCAATTGCATCCGAGCACCGCGAGCGCTGCCGGTCAAGCTGCCATTGCACCCATTTGTGAAACCGTATGCGGTCCGCTCTTTCCTCTGCAAACAAACGAACCGCTTCGTTCCGTGGATGGCGATACCGCTGCGGCCATTCGTTCCATCCGGTTTGGTGATGCTCGGCAAGCGCGCAAAAAGCCGCATAGCGATCCAGATCCACTCCTTGTTCCTGCGAAAACCGGTCGAAGGTCGCATCCCCCTGGAATTCAAGCCACAGTAGCTCGAGCGCCCGCATCTTGAGTTCGAACACCCGATCTCGGTCTATCAAACGCATGCTATTAAGCGCGCGTCCTGCTCGGACCAGTTCTTCTAACTGCGGTATCTGCTCCGTCGTCGCCCCCGGTATCCATTCAATATGCAGCCAAAGAGGATTCAGAAAGCGGCGCGAACTCGGGTAATAAGGGCTGGCCTGCTGCGGCACAAGCGGAGTCGCCGCGCTCAGTGGATTCACCAGCAGCAGACCGGCATCCAACTCTCCGGCCGACCATTCTGCCAATCGCGCAAGATCGGAAAAATCACCGATTCCCCAACTCATTCCCGACCGCGCTGCATATAGCTGCACCGCCCAGCCCCAACTGCGAAGACCTTCCGGGAGCCAGCATTTGCCAGGACTCACAATCAGCCGCTGCGGCTTCTCCAATCGCTCCGCTTGCAGTTGGTGATAGCCAATCGGTAAGTCGGGTGGCAGCCGTCCTTCCACATCTATGCTCTCGCCGCTTTCAAGAACAATACGCGCTGCCGCCAGAATCTCTCTTTGTTCACCGGCCCGGACTACGAGCACAGAATCATCTGCAGGAGGGCCTACCGCGCTGCTATCTGCGCCCATGGCCTCCAAAATGGCTGCGATAGTGCGTTCCGGAGTGTCGTGCCATTGCTCCAAGGCGTCGCGATACTGGAGATCGATCCCCCAACCGTTAGTTCTCGGCCCCTTTGTCGCTGCTTCGGTTTCACTCATGTTCTCGCCCAATCAGATGCAGTCAGCAACGCGATTCGTTCTGATTTATGAATCTCCGGATGATGCACTCGTAGGATTCACGGCATCACAGTCCGGTGGGAATGAAGCAGGACGCCTTTGCGCCCTACCAGACCTCATACTAGAAGCAGGACGGCCCGGAACCGTCTGTATGTTCAACCCAAAGTATTCCCCTCCCATTGAGCGCGCCAAAGCGTTCACAGATCATGTCGGCATTCGCCTTCCCATCCTGCTCGCACCTATGGCGGGAGCGTGCCCGCCATCCTTATCCATTGCCGTCGCCAATGCCGGCGGCCTCGGCGCCTGCGGCGCTCTGCTGATGAAGCCGGACGAAATTGCTGCCTGGAGCGCCGAATTCCGCGCCAGGAGTCAAGGGGAATTTCAGCTCAATCTTTGGATTCGCGGTCCGCGCCCGGCACGTGACCCTCACTTGGAACAGCGGCAACGGGATTTCCTGGCGAAGTGGGGCACTTTTGTTCCGCCGGAAGCGGGCGACCTGTTGCTGCCGGATTTTGACGCGCAGTGCCAGGCCATGCTCGCCGCCGCGCCGAAGGTCATCTCTTCCATCATGGGACTCTATCCCCGCGCCTTTATAGCGGAATTGAAATCGCGAGAGATTCTTTGGTTCGCTACGGCCACCACGGTAGCCGAAGCCAGGCTCGCGGAAGACGCGGGCGCAGACGTCATCGTCGCGCAAGGCATGGAGGCCGGCGGCCATCGCGGCGCCTTCGATGCCGATCAGGCCGATCGCCAAATGGTAGGTTTGTTAGCTCTCGTCCCGCAGATCGTTGATGCCGTGAGCGTACCCGTCGTCGCTACCGGTGGAATCGCCGATGCCCGTGGAGTCGCGGCGGCGCTGATCCTGGGTGCCAGCGCCGTCCAAATCGGAACCGGTTTGTTGCGAGCCCCGGAAGCGATGGCGCATCCTGCCTATGTCGAAAAACTGGCGCGGACCGAAGCCCATGAAACGATTGTCACCCGTGCATTCACCGGCCGGCTTGCCCGCTGCATCGCAAATTCATACACGCGTGCCGCGCTAGACGGTCCTCCTCCAGCGCCCTATCCCGTCCAGGGCGGACTCACTATGGCGATGCGTGACGCAGCACGAAAACGGGGAGACGCCGAGCGCATGCAAATGTGGGCCGGGCAAGCAGCCAAATTAGCTCGCGCCGAACCTGCCGGCGCCATTGTCCAACAGCTCTGGGACGATGCCGCGAATCTCTTG
>Ga0207702_10004091_pt1 | contig 13085 bp, 10 predicted proteins | sample KBSCornC62_FD_184302 | JGI IMG/M metagenome (GOLD analysis project Ga0207702, IMG submission 184302) | Corn rhizosphere microbial communities from Kellogg Biological Station, Michigan, USA - KBS Corn C6-2 (SPAdes) (version 2) | ecosystem: Host-associated > Plants > Roots > Rhizosphere > Soil ...
CACTCAGGGAGGCGATTCCACCTCGTTCGGGGTCGCCCGCGCTTCTCGCAACTTCAATCGCCCGATCTAATTTAGTCTTCGCTCCTTCGTATTGTTGAATACGAGCCAGCGCTCTTCCGTGGGTCGTTAAAGCTTCCGCGAGGATCGTTTGCTCACCACCTCCGGTTAAGTTACGAACCGCATTAGCAGCCGTCTTTTCCGCTTCAACGTTTTTGCCTTCAAGCAGGAATGCTTGCGCGCGAGTGTCATCGCAGTTGGCAACAGCGCCATGATCACTCAAGCTCACAAAGAGCGATCGCGCACGACTGAGATGTTCGTTTGCTTCCTGGAAGCGTCCTAAACTGGCAAACAGAAATCCAACGTTGTTCTCAACTCGCGCCTGAAAACGTTTATGCCCCGCTTGCTCAAAGTGAAAACTGGCGGCCGCGAATTCAACTAAAGCATTGTCCACGTACTCTTCGCGATTCTCTGCCAGGCCAAGACTCTTAAGTAGCGTTGCGTAAGAGTTATGAAACTTTCCTTTCAACGCGTGGTTGGAGCTTTCCTCAAAGAGCGGCACTCCCTGCCTGTAAATACGCAAGGCTTCGACATCTCGAGTGGCAAGGTTTTCGATGATTGCGCTGTTCAATAGCGCACGTAATCGCTGTTCACTTTTCGATTCACCCAACGTCTCGAGCACATGCTTGAGCGTCACCCGACCTTCATCAAGTCCACCTTCGCGCAAATAACAGATGGCGAGGTCAACGCCCGCTTCGGCCGTCTTTTCAGTTAGACCAAGCTGTGCAAAGCATGATGCGCTTTCGCTGATTAGATCCTTTGCAAGATCCTGACTTCGGGGAATCTGCTTGGCGGCACCTAACCATCCAGTCAAAGTGCCACTGCGCAACAACAGTTCCGCTTGCGCTTCAGGGGACAAACTATCAGTAGATGGCCGCTCTCCTATTCCATTCCAAAAAGGTCTCAGCGTTTCAAATGCCTGCTCAAATTCGCCGGCCTCTTCCAGGCGTTTTGCGAACTCACAGAGCGGAAGCACATCTTCCGCGGTTCGCGAGATAGCATCGTCTGTGACAATAAATGGTTTCTGTAACTCCATCTTAAAACTCCAGTTTTAGATATAGGTAAGGAACCTTGCAAGCCTCTTGATTGACGGATATTATCATAAACAACCAATTATCGAGCTTGGTTGCACACACCCTCACGGCTTTGACTACAAAATCTGAGGAGAAGATCAATGAAACTTGTCAAAAAGTTCGCACTTGCGGTGCTATTTGTGTCTGTTCTGGCGGTTCCAACCTTGGCCGGCGATATGACAACACCGGGCAAATCGGATCCGCCGCCGCCGCCGGGGAGCTCAATTACCACCACTACGACTACCAGCGAAACTGATGCAACAGCCCCGGGAGGAGCCACCAGTACTACTACCGATGAATCCTACCAGCTGGTTTACGACGGCGTTATGGCCGTGCTGGGACTGTACTAGGCACAATCTACAACTAGACTTCTATTCCATGATTGCCGGGCCCAGCGGCCTGCGGTCCCTTGTGTGTGCAGGTTCGCTTTCGCACGCCGAAACCCGTTTGAGAGGGCGGTGACGAAGAGCATCCTAACTCCAAGGCCAATTCTATGGCAATAGCCATCTGCGATTTGCCATAGATCACGAATAGCCCAGAACTTCAGATCTAGTCTCTCTCGTTGAGGCCGGCTGCTTATTCCGAGCCGGTTTCGCGAGCCAGTCTTTTCACAGTCTCGAGAGTGTCGATCTCATTGGGCGCTTTGTCAGGTCGCAATCGTACAATCCTCGGAAATCGAAGGGCAAAGCCGCTCTTGTGCCGCTTCGATGGTTGAACTCTATCAAAAGTAACCTCGATAACTATTGATGGTTCAACTACTCGTACTCGGCCGTGAGCGAACTCTTGAAGTGTGTGATGCTGGAACCATTCCGTGAGTTCGACAAGTTCGCGGTCCGTCAAACCCGAATAGGCTTTGCCGATGTTCAAAAGCTCGTCCTCTGATTCAGATCGGCGAACCGCAAATGTGTAATCGGAAAGCAGACTCCTCCGCTTGCCATGTCCCACCTCAACGGCCGTCACAACGACATCGAGCGTGGCGATCGCACGCTTGAGCTTCAACCAATCACGACCCCGTCTCCCCGGTTTGTAAACAGAATGCGGACTCTTGATCATCAGGCCTTCATTGCCGCGATTCCGTGCCTGGATAAATTCATTGTCCAGGGTGGCAGCATCAGTGAACAATTTGCCCTCAGACATCCTCAAAGGTCCGTTTTGCGGAATTATTGTTTCCAGCATCTTGCGTCGCTCCGCAAGCGGGTTGTCTATCAAAACCTGTCCGTTCGCGAAGAGCAGATCATACGCAACCAGAATGACGGGAACTGCGACGAGCAGCTGACGGCCCACACTCTTGCGACCGAGTCTCTTTTGCAGTTCACTAAATGGCAGAATGCCGTTCTCGTTCGCCGGAACGATCTCGCCGTCGATAACAATGTCTACGGCCAATTCTCTTAACGGTTGGACCAACTCCGGAAAGCGGTGAGTGATCTCGTCCATCGTTCGCGAATAGATAGCAACTCGATCGCCTTTTGCGTGAGCCTGCGCGCGAATACCATCAAACTTATCTTCAACTAAGAATTCTTCCGGCATTGTTCTAGCGATATCACTCAAGTCAGCCGCCGGCGTTGCTAACATGAATTTAATCGGATGGAAGAGCCGCATATCCACGTTGTGGAGGTCTGACGCTCGAGCACGTACCGCTGTTTCGCCGATGTCACCGAGCAACATGTTTGCATTGGCAACATCCGTAAGCGACTGATCGAATGCACGCGCGATCGCGTCTTCAACCAGGCCTTCGCGCAAGCCGATTCGTAAATCTCCGGCAAGTAATTTGATCAGGTATTTTGCTTCGAGTGGCGTGGACCTCCGAATTAGAGCAGTTAACAAAGCTGTCTTGTTCTTGATGCCGCGTGTATCACTAAGGCGAGTAATCAGCGATTCGGTTTCAACAAGAGTTATAGTGGGCGGCTGATTTTGTCCGGCTTCTTTGACGATTTCCTCGGCGAGTTCGCCGGGGTCACCTAACCGCACATAGCGCGGATAGAGGTCCTCGCCACTAAACCCTGTGGCTTCACTAAGCGCAGCACTAATAATGCTGCCGCCAACATTCGTCGTTCGAGAATCTGACTGCGCAAACTGCTGGCCTGCGAAGTATCTGGTGGCGCGATTCAGATCCGGATCTGAAAGCTTATTGAGATACCCACCCAATATCGCTGCCTTCTCGAGTTTCTTGGTTGTTGCAGCGATTGCTTCAGCCGTTTCGGCAAAGTCCTGCAGCGTTCCGGTCTCCTGCATAATGAATCTCTACTCGATATGCTCGGTTGCCTTCTGCTTTTTCATTGTGCGCGATACAATCCATTTCGTGAACGAACTACTTTCATCCGATTCCGCAGGAAGGCAAAGGCATAATTGTTAGCACTAATCCTCGATTCACTGGGAAGCACTGAATTATTGTTCATCCTCGTGGTCGCGCTGATTTTCTTTGGACCCCGTAAACTGCCGCAACTTGCCAGGTCTATGGGAAAGAGCATGGCTGAGTTTCGCAAAGCGTCTGAAGACTTCAAACGCACCTGGGAACGTGAAGTTCAAATCGAAAGTGCACGAGAACCCGACAACTCGACGTTCGAAGAAACTCAATCAACTGCCGGCGTTGAACAAACCGAAAATCACATTCTTCCAGAACCTGCGAACCCCGATCACGTAATCGCCCGCCAGAATCCATATCAACCGATCGCTGCCGCCGAAGAAGTTCCCGCTGCAAATGATCAACCTGAACCTATGCGCAAACACGACTGGCTGTAAATGTACCTGTAATGTCAGCACTTCTTAGAGCTCTATCCACAAACAAGTCTAACGAAGAAGAACTCGGTGGTCAGATGTCATTTCTGGAGCATCTGGACGAGCTCCGCCGGCGTTTAATTCACTCATTCATTTTTGTATTTTTGGCTGCATCGGTGTCCTGGTTTTTTGCCGATCGTATATACAACTTTCTCGCCGTCCCGGTTGAGCGGGCGCTCGCGGAAGCACAGCGAACACAAGTACCAATAGCCGGACAGGTTGGAAATGAAACCATTACTTCGATTGCCACTCTTAAAGAGAACGACACAGGCCGCTACGTTTTTGCTCAAGAAACGAAATTGGGCACCAGTTTAATTCCTGCCGGCGCTTCCGTGATGGCGCGTGTCGTCAAGGATTCTCAAGGTAAACTCGGACTCTTCACCGACGAGGCACTGTACTCGGGCACTACCGTCATTCCCAAAGGAGTTCGACTGCCCACGGACCTTGCCGCTAAGGACGCTTATTCCGGAGTTAACGACAAACTGATCGTCACCAGCGCGCTGGAGCCCTTTTCACTCTATGTCAAAGTATCGCTTTACGCCGCTGTTTGTGTGTCAGTCCCCTTTTTGCTCTGGCAAATCTGGGCTTTCGTCTCGCCTGGTCTGTATCCTCACGAGCGCGCCTATGTGACCCCTTTTATTGCTCTTTCATCCATCTCGTTCGTAATTGGGGCGGCATTCGCTTACTACGTTATCTTTCCGCCGGCGGCTAAATATCTGCTCGGACTCGGTAGCGACTTTCGCCTTCTGCTCAAGGCCGACGACTATTTCGACTTTATAATTATCGTTATGCTGGGCATGGGTGTCGTGTTCCAGATGCCCGCGATAACTTATGTTCTGGCTCGGATTGGCTTGATAACCGCCCGATTAATGATCCGAGTATGGAAAATGGCCCTGATTGTGATCCTGATTGCGGCGGCCGTCTTATCGCCTACGAACGACATACCCAACATGCTTCTTTTTGCGGCCCCGATGTTGGTTCTTTACGTCGTCTCTATTTTTGTTGCCTGGATTTTCAATAAACCAAGGACCGCCACCTGATGTCCATAACCAATCAAAGTTGCCTATGTTTTAAGGCGTTTTGGGGCAACGAAGGTCAGCATTTACCGCATCTTGACTGTATTCTTTGGAGGATCTTAGAATCCGGGGTCTCCGATCGTTGTCCGACGTCAGTCCGTAATCACTGAATCGCATAAGTCTTCATAGGAGTTTCGAATGTCTTACCAGAAAGTCGCTCTTCGTCTGGCTCTGATTCTCAGCCTTTTTGCCTCGGCCAGCTCGTTCATCGCTGCCCAGGATTCCCAGGACCCAAGTAACAAGCCTCGGAATGTGAAGCCTGAATTAAAGAAGGCTTACAAGGACTGGCTCGACAAGGACGTCACTTACATCATTACCGACGAGGAGCGGAAAGCTTTTAAGAAACTGGCGACCGACGACGAGCGTGAGCGATTCATTGAAGAGTTCTGGCGGCGACGAGATCCGGATCCTGACACTGATGAGAACGAATTCAAAGAAGAGTATTACGAGCGCATTGCATATGCGAACGAACATTTCGCCTCTGGAATTCCGGGTTGGAAGAGTGACCGTGGACGCATCTGGATCATGTATGGCAAGCCCGACGAACGTGAGACACACCCAATGGGTGGCTCCTATGAAAGACCCAGCTATGAGGGCGGAGGTTCGACGAGTACCTATCCCTTCGAGACCTGGTTCTATCGCTATCTTCCTGGCGTTGGTTCCGGCGTCGAGATTGAATTTGTCGATCCAACGGGCAGTGGTGAATATCGAATCGCAAGAAATCCAAACGAAAAAGATGCGCTGTTGATGGTCCCGGGAGCTGGCCTTACTCTCGCGGAACAGATGGGACTTTCTGATAAGTCGGACCGTATCTCTGGCGTAAACGGAATTGGAAATCCTCAGTATCAACGCGAACAGGATTCTCCTTTCTCACGACTCCAGCTGTTGGCAGACTTAAGCAGGCCACCTCAGGTTAAGTTCAACGATCTGGCAACGGCGGTTAACACCGGCGTGGTGGAGGAGAATCCACTCAACTTCGATCTTCGAGTTGATTTCTTCCGCCAGTCAGACGAAAGGGTAATAACTGCCTTTACGATTCAAGCTGAGAATCGCGATCTCGTGTTTGAAGATAGTGGCGGTCTCCAGCAGGCCCGCATGAACATTTTTGGCAGAGTTACTTCGGTGGCCGGTCGTCGCGTCGGCATTTTCGAAGACCCGGTCATTACAACTGCAACTCCAGAGGAACTCAGCGAAGCAAAGGATCGCAAGTCCGCCTATCAAAAGGCTCTGCCACTTTCGCCGGGAACTTATAAGGTTGACGTAATTGTCCGCGACGTGACATCAGGCGCGACCGGAATCAAACATCTCGGCTTCACAGTCCCCAAGTACGATCAAGCAAAACTCTCAACCTCAACAATGATTCTGGCTGCAAAGCTGGAAAGTCTGAATGACCAACCGGCAGTGGGACAGTTCGTCATCGGTACAACCAAGGTGATTCCGAACGTGTCGGGTGTTTATCACCGGGGGCAACCCGTCGGTTTGTATTTGCAAATCTACAATGCCGGCATCGATCAAACGACGTTGCGACCATCCGTCGATGTTGAGTATGCGCTGATCAAAGACGGCAAGGAAGTTGGCAAGCAAACTGAAGACTGGCGCGGTTTGAGCGACTCCGGACAACGTCTAACTCTTGCTCGACTGATCGATACGCGAACGTTACAAACGGGCGAGTACGAAGTGGCAATTCGTATAAGGGACAAAGTGACCGGTCAATCTCTGGCACCGTCGCAGAAGTTCAACATCGTCCAGTAAGGTCGATCGTCTCCCCAAACATTATCCTGGAGACCGGGTCAGAACCGATACGCGCGTCGGGTCCGTCCGAATCCTTCGCCATACTTGCTTCGGACCCGACGCTACCGCGTTTCGGTTCTGACCTCATCACACAAACGACCATTTCGGAAAGGATGCATATGTCTCGCTTCCGCGTGCAGGCCATTGCTGCTATAGCTCTGATCGCGCTCCTCCCAATCGTTAACTACTCTCAACAAACGAACCCTCGTCCTGACGAAAAACCGCGCAAGGTAAAGCCGGAGCTGAAAACCGCCTACAAAGAATGGATCGACACTGTGGGCATTATTCTTACGCAATCAGAACGAGACACCTGGACCAAACTCAAAACAGACGATGAACGCGAAGCGTTCATTAAGATTGTTTGGGACTCACGCGATCCCGATCCGGACACCGAAGAGAACGAATTCAAGGATCAGTTTTACGAACGCGTCGCATATGCGAATGAACATTTCTCCTCAGGTAAAGCTGGTCGCCTCACCGATCGGGGTCGAATCTACATTAAGTTTGGGAAACCGGACGACGTTGAGTCACATCCGGCAGGTGGAACCTACGACCGCCCTTCCTACGAAGGAGGAGGCACAACCTCAACTTATCCCTTCGAGAAGTGGTTCTATCGCTATATTCCAAATGTAGCGAGCGGGGTTGAATTGGAATTTGTAGACCCCACTGGTTCAGGAGAATTTCGGCTGGCGCGCAACCCGGATGAGAAAGACGCGCTTATTCAGGTGCCAGGCGCCGGAAGGACCCTGTGGGAAGAACTCGGTATAGAAACTCGGGCAGATAGAATAGCGGGACTGAGTAGCTTCGGAAGAGCGAATTACGTTCGGGCACAGGATTCGCCTTTTGAAGTAATAAATACCCAGAACTTACTATGGTCTACCCAACCGGCGGAACGCAATCTCTTTGGCGGCTCTTTGACCGGAACACCAAAGGTTGACGACAACCCGCTCGAATTCCAGGTGCAGGTGCATTTCTTTCGGCAAAGTGATAACCGCGTACTGGCAGCTGTCACCATTCAAACGAACAACAGCGAATTGTCTTTCACAAACAGCGGCGGATTGCTCATCGCACACATGAACATCACAGGTCGATTAACGACGATTGCGGAAAAACGAGTCGGCAAATTTGAAGATTCAGTAGTAACAACTGCCACGCCTGACGAATTGACTTCCACTCGCATGCGAAAGTCTGCTTATGCGAAATCGTTCATTCTCGATCCTGGCCACTACCGTCTGGACCTGCTCGTTCGTGACACTGATTCCGGCGCCGCAGGAGTTCAGCACGTCGGGTTCAAAGTCCCCAATTTTCCAACAGACAAACTCGCCTCTTCCAGCATCGTCTTGGCAGCAAAGCTGGAAGCCCTCGCAGGTAATGTAGGCGCCAGCCAATTCATGATCGGCACCACCAAAGTAATTCCGAATCTTTCTGGTGAATATCATCGCGGTCAACCTGCCGGGATTTACCTTCAGGTTTATAACGCGGCCGTCGATCAAACAACGTTGCGACCAGCTGTAGATGTCGAATACATCTTGCTGAAAGACGACAAAGAAATTGCCAAACAAATCGAAGATTGGCAGCAACTCAATGACGCGGGCCAACGATTGACGTTAACTCGCTTAATCGATACGAAGGATCTGGCTTACGGCGAATACCGGCTGGCTGTCCGAATTCGCGACCGGATAACCGGCGATACGATTATGCCGACTGCGGGATTCAAAGTTGTTCCCTAAACACTAAGTCATGTTGGGCCTTCGTCGCACTGTGAAATCCCTACGCGGTGAGTGCTAAGATAATCGCGATGAAGCAAGTTGAGCTACTGGGATTATCAAAGTCAGAGCTTGTCGAGTTTGTCGAAACGCTTGGTGAACCCGCATATCGCGGACGGCAAATCTTCGCGGCATTACAACATCGCCGCCTGCGCAACTTCGATGAAATGACGGACCTCCCAAAGGACTTTCGTTCACGCCTGAACGAGGTCGCAAAGTCATCTTCGCTTACAATTGATTCGCGCTACATCTCATCCGACGGCACCAGGCGCTACTTGATGAAGACTCATGACAACCTACCGGTCGAAACTGTTTTTATTCCGGAGGAACGGCGCGACACAATCTGCTTCTCTTCACAGTCAGGCTGCCCTTTGCAATGCACTTTTTGTTTGACCGCTCAACTCGGCTTGCTGCGCTCGTTAACTACCTCAGAAATCGTAGAGCAAATCATCATTGCTTTGAATGACGCTTATGGTGTAGGCAACAAACCGCCGCGCGGAACAAATCTCGTCGGCATGGGCGCAGGTGAGCCCTTCTTAAATTTTGATTCGTTGCTCAAAGCGCTCCGCGTTATGTCAGACCCTGATGGATTATTCATCGTGCGAAATCGGGTAACGGTTTCGACCGCCGGTGTGGTTCCAAAGATTCTCGAGTTGGCAAAGGTCTCCGATCGTCCACATCTCGCAATTTCACTGGCGGCACCCACGGACGAATTACGAGATGTGTTGATGCCGATCAATAAAAAATGGCCACTTGAAGAGTTGCTGAACGCTTGTCGCGAGTTTGAAAAGTCATTGAGACCGGGTGAACGCTTCACCTTCGAATACGTTATGCTCGACGGCGTCAATGATTCGGATGAACAAGCTCGACAACTTGCCAATCTCCTGAATCGACATGGATTGCGTGCGAAGGTTAATTTGATTCCACACAATCCGGCCGAACCGTTGCCCTATGGGCCGTCACCGGATGAAACGGTCGAACGATTCAAGACGATTCTCGAATCCAAAGGTATCGACGTATACGTTCGGCGTCCTCGAGGGAGAGATATCTTTGCCGCATGCGGACAACTTGCTGCGCGTCACGATAAATTGATTGAAACAAATCGAATTGGAGCTTGATTAGATTGATGCTTAAAAGTTTACTTCTCGTAACTGTTGTTGTGTTCTTGTTCGTGGGTACTGTAGCTGCGCAATCGTCCGCTGATGTAAATGTCGCGGGTAGTTTGGCGCCGGACAAAGTAAAGAAAGGTCGTATTGTCCGCGCGACGGTTACTATGGACATTCCCGCTGGCCTGCACGTTCAGTCGAGTAGGCCGCTTGATAAGTTCTTAGTGGCGACGAAACTGGATGTCGAAACACCCTCAGGTATGCAGGCCGGGCCGATTAGTTACCCACGTGCTCTCATGAAAAAACTGAAATTCTCGAAGAGCACGGTGGCCGTCTATGAAGGGAAAGCCGTAATACGTTTCAACGTGACCGTGCCCGCCAACTACTCGGGAGGCTCAGGCGAAATAAAAGGCAAGTTGCGATTTCAGGCGTGCAATGATGATTCGTGCTTTCCGCCGGTCACACGGGAAGTGAAAATGCCGCTTTATGTTGAGTGAGCTCGGTGCTTGGTGCTTTGATCAGAATAGGACGAATAGGTCGAATAGGTCATATAAGTCCTATTTTGATAAAGTTCATCGCCTTCCAATCACCGCCATCAGCCGTCCCACTTTTCCATTCACACTTTTTTCCCGTCGATACGAAAAGAACAGATCGGTGCGGCACATCGTGCAGATCGGAGCCGTGTGAATTCGCTCGCGCTGAACCCCAACAGACGCTAGTTGGTCTTCGTTCGATCTCAACAAATCGATCAAAGCGTGACCTTCTCTAGCCGGCGTAAATAAGTTCTGAGCATCTGCAAACTTTTCAGTAAAGGCATCGATCACTTCTTTTCCGACCTCATAACAGCACGGCCCGGCAGACGCGCCAATCGCAACTCGCAAGTCTTTAGGCCGAGCGCCGTATTCGTGTTCGAGTCGCTTCACTGCCACAACGCCTATTCCCGCCAACGTTCCCCGCCAACCAGCGTGAACCGCAGCAAATGCCCCAGTCGACGGATCGCCGATTAATAGCGGCACACAATCCGCCGTCTTCACGCCGGACAACACGTTTCTCGCATCGCTAACAATGGCGTCACAGTAGATCGTGTCTCCATGCGAGTCTTCCGCCGGCTTGGCTTCGGCAGCATTCTCAACAACTCGTACGTCAGCTCCGTGAACCTGCCAGCATCCGGCCAGAGCCCACTCCCCGGGAAAAAGCTTGAGAAAGCGGCGGCGATTCTCCAGAATGTTCTCCGCTTTGTCGTCGTTGAATCCGGCAAGACTGAGCGCGTCCTTTGGCATGTCGCTGACGCCACCAAGGCGCGTTGAGAAACCGTTGACAAAGCCGTCCTGTTCGAGCGGCTCACAAATAAGCGCACGAACACCGTCTCTTTCGCGCCAGTAAAATCCGGCTTGGGTCAGTTCTGTTTCGCTTGTGATTGTTTCCATCGGTATAGACATTATCGAAGTCGCGCGAATTCGCGAAGTGCTGCTGCGCACGCCGCGTTTTGCTGAACGTGTTTTCACAGACGCGGAGCGAGCTTATTGCGACAGTCGCGGCGCAGTCGCGGCGCAACATTATGCCGCGCGTTTTGCTGCAAAAGAAGCAGCACTAAAAGCGCTCCAGACTGGTTGGCGCGGTGGAGTTAGCTGGCAGGACGTGGAAATTGCTTCAAGGGAGAGCGGCGCACCCTATTTGATCTTCACAGGACAGGTGTTGGAAGTGTTCGAGAAGTTCGGAGCCACGGCAACTCACCTCTCAATCTCACACACGACGCAGCATGCAATCGCGCAAGTAATACTGGAACGCTAAGGAGCGGACCCCATCGAACAGAAGTCCCGACCCCTAACACCCGAACGCTCTTCCGTCGGAGCGCGTCCGTCCTCGGCCGCCCCCGTCGAACAGAAGCAGCGCTAAGACTGAGTTGGGACGTTGCTCCATTTGCAAACCGCCAGGGTACTATCCGACGGGGGCGGCCGAGGACGGACGCGCTCCGACAGAAGAGCTTTCGTGTGTTAGGGGTTGGGACTTCTGTTCGACGGACCGGAGGAGGATTTGGATTCCTTTTACCGCAGATCATTCACCAGCGAGCGGCGACCGTTGGAATCAACATTAGTACGAGTCGCACGGTTGTTTACTGTTGAGACCGAAGTACGCATTTGAACCTGCGCCTGCTCTTGCCGACTGCTCCTGTTTCCTGACTGTTCCTGAGTTTCATCCGCAAAAGGACTCGTCGGCATCGGAACATTCCCGTGCAGGTAACACTCCATATTCGGCGCCGTTCGATCTGTTACCGCGATCAACTCTCGCAACGGACAGGACAACGTGGACAACAATCCTGTTGAAGAATCGATCTCCACAAACTTGATCCCCTCAGGACATTCAAAGTGCTGCCCGCCGAGGTCAGGTCTGACACGCAGGGCCGCATTCATGAAATCGACCCACGCAGGCAAAGCTGCTTCGGCTCCCGTCAAGCCGAGTTGCTTATTGTCGTCGAACCCAATCCACACCGCGCAAACGAGATTTGGCGTGTAACCAACAAACCATCCATCGCGGGAGGTACCAGTCTTTCCCGCAACGGCTGAACCCTTTATCGCACCGCGCGCTTTTCTGGCTGTACCGTGATCGATTACGGCAGACAACATATTGGTGATCATGTATGCGGTCGTTGGATTAACAACCTCAGTTTCATTCAACAACGCATGTTCACCGGGAGCTTCGCCAACGCTGGCAATCGCTCGAGGTTCAACGCGCCGACCACCATTAACAAATACACTGTAGGCCGAAGCCAGTTGCAATGGCGTGACTTCTTCAGTCCCAAGAGCTAACGCGGGATAGCGTTCAGGTTTCGGCAAACCAAATCTCGTTGCCAGATTCGCTATGCGGGCAAGACCGGTTTGCAATGCAATGTCAACCGTCACGACGTTCAGCGATTTCACCAAACCAGTCCGCAGCGTAACGTCACCCATCGTATAACCACCGCCGTAGTTGGCCGGCTTGTAAATCTTATTGCGGTCGTAAGTGAACTCTCGCGGCGCATCAAGGAAAGTTTGAACAGGCGACATTCCATCTTCCAATGCAGTTGCATAGACGAATGGCTTGAACGTCGAACCAGGTTGGCGTTTTGCATCAGTGGCGCGGTTTAGTTGCGACTCCGCATAACCCCGGCCGCCAACCATCGCCAGAATGTCTCCGTTATGCGGGTCGATAGCAACTAATGCTGCCTGCGGTTTTTGTCCATCGCTCTTGTAGATGGGATCGAGACGGTCCAGCTGATTACGCAATGCTTGCTCAGCAGCCTGCTGCAATTCGAGATCGATGGTGGTATAGATTCGCTGTGTTTCGCCGGAGCTATCAAATTCAGCTTCAGACATCCGATTCACGTAATCTACGAAGTACGGGGCCAATGAATTCTCGAGATCGCTATTGGCTGAGATCGTAATTGGTTGACTCGCCGCTGAA